>Ga0247727_10006959_pt1 | contig 21907 bp, 19 predicted proteins | sample WisWelCaveWW1625_FD_202498 | JGI IMG/M metagenome (GOLD analysis project Ga0247727, IMG submission 202498) | Biofilm microbial communities from Wishing Well Cave, Virginia, United States - WW16-25 | ecosystem: Environmental > Aquatic > Deep subsurface > Groundwater > Cave microbial mat | place...
GCCATGCAGCGGAGCATGGAGATCGAGGAATTTGCACATTACTCGCGATCCGCCCCGACGACGTACCTCTATGCGGCGCGGGCGCTGCGCGATTTCGGCGACGGGTTCGTCGCCGTGCTGCTGCCCGTCTATCTGACCGCTTTGGGCCTCGGCGCGCTTGAGGTCGGCGTCGTTGCGACCCTTGCGCTTTTCGGCTCGGCACTGATGACGCTCGGGATCGGCCTCCTCGGGGCCCGGACGGATCAGCGCCGACTGCTCATGGGCGCGTCCGGGCTGATGATCGCGACCGGCCTCGCGTTCGCGGCCTCCAACTCGTATGCCTTCGTCCTGCTGGCCGCCTTCATGGGCACCATCAATCCCTCCTCCGGGAGCGTCAGCATCTTCGTCCCGCTCGAGCACGCGGTGCTCTCACGGTCGGTCGCCGACGCCGATCGAACCCGGATGTTCGCGCGCTATAGCCTGATTGGCGCACTGGCGGCCGCAGCCGGAGCCCTCGCAGCCGGCAGTCCCGACCTTCTGTTCGCGCTGGGCGTGTCGCACCTTACCGCGCTCCAGGTCATGTTCGCGGCCTACGCAGTGCTGGGCCTCGCCGGCGGCTTCCTGTACGCGCGCATTCCGGCTGACACCACGCCTGCCGACGAGAAGCCTGCCGCCGCACTCGGGCCATCGCGCGGCATAGTCTATAAGATGGCCGCACTGTTCAGCGTCGACGCCTTCGCCGGCGGCTTTGCCGTGCAATCGCTGGTCGCCCTGTGGCTCTTTAACAAGTTCGGGCTGTCCCTCTCCGCCGCCGGCTTGTTCTTCTTCTGGTCGGGCGTATTTGCGGCGTTCTCTTTCCCGGTTGCGGCCTGGCTGTCGAAGCGCATCGGACTCGTGAACACAATGGTCTACACGCACATTCCCTCGAGCCTTTGCCTTATCGTAGCGGCCGTGGCACCGAGCCTCGAGGCGGCGCTTGCATTGTTGCTCGCGCGCGCCGCGCTGTCGCAGATGGATGTACCGACGCGCTCCTCCTACGTGATGGCCGTCGTCACGCCGCCCGAGCGGCCGGCGGCCGCGAGCGTCACCTCGGTTCCGCGCAGTCTCGCAGCCGCAGCCAGCCCCGCGATCGCCGGCGCGCTGTTTGCTGCTGGCTTCGAGGCATGGCCACTGGTGATATGCGGCGTTCTCAAGATCCTCTACGACCTGGCCCTGCTGTGGGCCTTCCGCCACATCAAGCCGCCAGAAGAGGCAATGAAGTGAGAGGAGACCTGGATGACCTACGCCATGAACCCGCTCGGCTGCGACCCGAGTTTAGTCGTCCGTGAAGAACTCTGACGTCAGGCTGGTCGAGGATTGCTCTCCTTCAGCTCCATGCTGTAGCCGAAGTGGGCGAGCGCGGCCGCCACTTCTTCCGCGTAGGTGCCTTTGACATCGGGCTTGCCGGCTGGCGCGACGTTGCGCAGCGCCCGCGGACGCGCGTCAGCCGGCGGCGCTACCAGAAGGTCTTGACACCAAAGGTGGAAAAGGCCGCGCCATTGGTGACGAGGACGAGGTCGTCGAGCAGCGCCTGCGCCGCCAAAATGCGGTCGAACGGGTCGCGATGGGCCCCTGGCAGCAATCCGCCGAGCCGGCCGTGCTCTAGGCTCATTGGCAGGGCCTTGAAGTCCTGCTCCGCGAGGCTCTCGGTGAGGCGATGGGTCAGCCGGCTGGCCTCGGGAAGCTTGCCCAGTCGCACTTTGACGGCCAGTTCCCAGGCCGAAGCCGCGCTGACGAACACGTCAGCGCTTGGCGCGGCGACGACGGCGCGTGCCTTTGGCGACAGGCGCGGATCGCCGATCATCCACCACAGCAGCGCGTGAGTGTCCAATAGGATCCGCATCGTGCCCCTTGCCCTCGAACGCATCGAGATCCTGCTCCGGCAGCGGGTCGAAGAAGCTGTCGGGCACTTCGAACTCGCCGCGGTAGGCGCCGAACTTGCGCTTGACCGTAAGAGGCGGAATGGCGGTCAGGCGTGCAACCGGCGTCTTGCCGCGAACGATCACGATCTCCTCGCCTGCCGCGGCGCGCAGGATCAGGCGTGACAGGTGCGTCTTGGCGGCATGCACGGTGACGATCGTCATCGGAGAAATTTGGGTTAGTCAAGTGACTTAGTCAAGTAGTGGCCGATGGCGGCTACCGAGACGGTGAGGCGCAGGGAAGATGCGCCGGGAGGGAGGCTCACAACGCCTTGCGCACCTCGAACACTTCCATGATGCGCTTGCTGCGGTGCGGCCAGTCGCAGACGAATTGCCAGGTCCCGTCGCTGTAGGTGTCGCACACCTTGACGCCCTTGATCACCACCCAGTGGCCCTGCTTGCCGACATGCAGGGCCAGAACGTAGTGGACCCACGGGTTGCGCTGCCTCTGCATCCAATTGCCCCACAGCGCCGGCCGCTCCTTGCGCGGCAGGTGCATGAAGCTCTCCTTCAGCTCCATACCGTAGCCGAAGTGGGCGAGCGCGGCCGCCACCTCTTCCGCGTAGGTGCCTTTGACGACGGGCTTGCTGGCCGGCGCGACGTTGCGCAGGATCCGCACCTCGTCCTCGACCTTGCTCACCGAGTAGCCGGTGATGGCGCTGACCACGATCGGCCCGCAAAAGGCGACGCGGCCGGTGTCGTTGTTGGCCTCGTGCAGGCTGGAGAACAGGCGCGCGGGCGCTTCATCGAGCGCGGGGGGCATTGCGGGAATCCCTGGGTACGGGCAAATCGGGTCAACGAATCTTTCCACGCGGAGCGTTAACGAAAGATTGCCGACGGCTCCCGAGCTGCTCGGTTTCGGCCAGTGGGAGCATCGCTTGCGGATGGCCGTTTGCTGTAACGCGGGGCAGCGGTTTTTTTGGCCTCCGCCGCTCCGCCGGTAGCGGGGGAGCCGGGAGCCGAGACGGCAAAAAAAGCCGCTCCCCGCGTTGCAATTCCGCGGAGCGGCTACAACTCGCTGGCGCGAGGTCGGGATCGACGTACAACGATAGCCAGCTCCGGTCTGAAGCGCTCTTACACTCGCGGCGAGGATTAAGCGAGCCTTGGAATGACACGCTTCCTCCCCACTTCCGCCACCGCGCACCCTGAAACCCATGCGCGGGGGGCGCGATGCAACGGAAGTGGGGTTTCCCCATGTCATATCGATCGCTCGCTGCCTTTGTTTTCGCGCTTTGCGGCTCGCTTGCGGCACCGGCTGCCGGCGCCAGCCAGAACATCACGCTCGACGCCAGGCTTGCCCAACCCGTCATGAAGGACGGCGTGGCGAGCAAGAACTATCTGCGTGTCGGCCTCGGCGGCTGCCGGCCGGAGCCGGCGCAGAACCGCACGCCGGTCAATGTCGCCTTTGTCATCGACCGCTCCGGCTCCATGCAGGGCTTGCGCATCGCCCAGGCGCGCGAGGCGGCCGTGATGGCGGTCAACCGGCTGCAGCCCAACGACATCGCCTCGGTGGTGATCTTCGACCAGAGCGTTGACGTGCTGATCCCGGCGCAACCGGTCGCCGACCCCAACCTGTTTTCGGATCTGATCCGGCGCGTGAACGCGCGCGGCTCCACTGCGATCCACGCCGGGGTCCTGGCAGGCGCGGCGGAGGTGCGCAAATTCCATGCGCCCCACCGGCTCAATCGCGTGGTCCTGCTGTCCGACGGCCAGGCCAACGTAGGCCCCGCGCGGCCTGAAGAATTCGCCGTGCTTGGTCGAGGCCTGCTCGCCGAAGGCATTTCCGTCAGCACCATCGGTCTCGGTTTGGGTTACAACGAGGACCTGATGCTGGTGCTGGCGCGGTCGAGCGACGGCAATCACGCGTTCGCCCGCGACCCGACCGATCTTATCGCCATCTTCAACCGCGAGTTCAGCGACGTGCTGGCGTCGTGCGCCCAGACGGTCTCGATCGACATCGAGCTGAAACCGGGTGTGCGCGCCGTGCGGGCGCTGTCGCGCGACGGCGCCATCACCGGTTCCAAGGCGCAATTCCGGCTGAACCAGGTGTATGCGGCGACCGAGCACTACGTGCTGCTGGAAGTCGAGCTCGACCGCGAGCTGGCGGTGGCTGGCGAGCGGGAGCTGGGGACGGTGAAGGTTGCCTACACGCAGGCGCCGAGCGGCGCCCGGCAGGCGCTCACCGCCGCGGTCCGCGGCCGTTTCACGGCCTCCGAGGCTGAGGTCAAGGCCGGCGCCGACACCAAGGTCGCGGAGGCCGTGGTCGAGCAGGTTGTGCTCGAGCGCAGCCGCCAGGCCGTGGTCTTGCGCGACAAGGGCAAGTTCGATGAGGCGCAGACGCTCTTGAAGCAGAACGCACTCGACATCAGGACCTACGCGGCAAGCGTCAAGACCCCGAATGCGCAGCTCCTCGATCTCGGCAGGCAGTACGACGCGCTGGGGGCTCAGCCGGCGCCGACCTCCGCCCAGCAGCTCGGAGAGCAGCGCAAGATGCTGCGCTATCTCCAGACCCCCGCGGCGGGCGCAGCGACGCGGTACTGAACTGAACTGAGGAAGCTGCGCCCTGACGTCTACCTCCTCCATGCTTGCGGCATGGGGGAGGCCAGTGTGCTTGGTTCTTGCTACCTGTTGCCCAGCTTCGCCCGCCCGGCAAAGCGCACGGCCTCCTCGGCGGCCTCGAACAGGGCGCGGGCCTTGTAGCCGCACTCGGCCTGCTCGGCCTTGGGGTCGCTGTCGGCGACAATGCCGGCGCCGGCCTGAACGTGCATGACGCCGTCCTTCACCAGGGCGGTGCGCAGCACGATGCAGCTATCCATCTCGCCGTCGGCCGAGAAATAGCCGACACAGCCCCCGTAGGGCCCGCGCTTCTCCTTCTCCAGCTCGTCGATGATCTCGAGCGCCCGCACCTTGGGCGCGCCGGACAGCGTGCCGGCCGGGAAGCCCGCCATCAGCGCGTCGATGGTGTCGTGCTGCTTGTCCAGCTTGCCGACCACGTGGCTGACGATGTGCATGACGTGGCTGTAGCGCTCCACCGCAAAGCTCTCGGTGACGCGCACGCTGCCGATTGTGGCGACGCGGCCGACGTCGTTGCGCCCGAGATCGAGCAGCATGAGGTGCTCGGCGCGCTCCTTGGGGTCGGCCAGCAGCTCGGCTTCGAGCGCCTTGTCCGCCTCGGGGCTGGCGCCGCGGGGCCGCGTGCCGGCCAGCGGCCGGATCGTGACCTCGCCGTTCCGCACGCGCACGAGGATCTCGGGCGATGAGCCGACCAGCGCGAAGGTGCCGAAGTCGAGGTAGAAAAGAAACGGCGATGGGTTGGTGCGCCGCACCGCGCGGTACAGCGCGAACGGCGGCAGCGTGAACGGCACCGCGTAGCGCTGCGACAGCACCACCTGGAAGATGTCGCCCGCGGCGATGTACTCCTTGGCCCGCGCCACCATGTCCGCGTATGCGGGCGGTGCGGTGTTGGAGCCGGGTTCGGGCAGCACCAGGTGAGCTCCGGCCATGGCGGTGGCGTGCGGCAGCGGCGCATCGAGAGCCTCGACCACGCCGCGCAGGCGGTCGACCGCGCCCGCGTAGGCGGCTTGCGCGTCGATGCCCGATTCCGGCCGGACCGGTGTGACGACGATGATCTCGTCCTTCACATTGTCGAACACCACCATGATGGTCGGCCGCACGAACATGCCGTCGGGCACGCCGAGAGCGTCGGGCGGCTGGTTCGGCAGGTGCTCGATCAGCCGCACGGTGTCGTGGCCGAGGTAGCCGATGACGCCTGCCGCGATCGGCGGCAGCTCGGGCGGGAGGTCGATGCGCGATGCCGCCAGCAAGGCGCGCAGCGACTGGAGGGTCGGCGCCTCTTCAGGCTCGAACGCCTCGGGGTGCGTTTGCGCCTGGCGGTTGACTTCGGCCCGGCCGCCGGTGGCGCGCCATACGATGTCCGGAGCCAGGCCGATGATGGAGTAGCGGCCTCGCGTAGCCCCGCCTTCGACCGACTCGAGAAGGCAGCTCAGCGGCCGGCCGTCGCTGAGCTTCAACATGGCCGAGACGGGCGTCTCCAGGTCGGCTACGAGGCGCGTCCATACGACTTGCGGGCTGCCCCCCCGGTATCGAGCCGCGAACGTGCCGCCTGCCGGCTCGGCTTCGAACTCCCGGCTGCCGAAGTAGTGCTTGGTCATGCGTTCGCGTCCTGCCGGCTGCGAGCCGCCCCCTCAGTTGTCGCCCTCCGCCTCCGGCTGGCCCAACTGCTGTCCAAGGGCTTGGCGCAGCACCTTCTCGTTGACAGTGAACCCGTAGCGCGTGCGCAGCCCCCCAACGTACTGCTCTAGGAGGTCGACACGCATTTGCTTCGCCAGGTCGGCCTTGAGGGCCGCGATCTGCTCCGCGGTCGCCTCCGGGGCAGGGATGATGTCGGCCACGCGGAAGATCGTGCGCGACTTGCCGTCGGCCGTCGCCGCCGATGCGGCACCGCCCTTGGGCAGGGCGAACGCCTGCTGCAATGCCGGAACCGTCAGCCCGAGCGGAGGCGGGTTGGCGCCGCGCTTGATGGGTGGCGTGCGCTCGACCTTCGTGCCCAGCGACTTGGCGATAGCGGCCAGCGCTTCTCCAGCCTTGAGGCGTTCGATCTGCTTGGCAGCCAAGCTCGCCATCTCCCTGCGCCGCTCGGCTTCCATGAAGTGGGCCCGCACCTGGGCTTTGACTTCGTCGAAGTCTCGCTGTCGCTCGGGCGTAACGGCGAGGAGGTCGAACCAGGCATAGCCCCCGTCGCCGAGTTCTAGGGCTTCCGTCTCCACCCCAATGGTGGCTCCGAAGAACGCCTCCGCGATCTTCGCGGCGTCCGCATGGGCGATAAGGGCCTTGCCCTCGCCGGTCTTGCCGGTGCGATTGATCGCGGCAATTTCCTGGAAGGGGAGCCTGAGCTGATCGGCGATCTCCTTCAGCGGCGTTCCTTTCGCGCGGCCTGCCTCGACCTTTTCGTGGAGCGCCTGAACCTGCTGGCCGACACGCTCGCCGGCGATGCGGTCCCGGATTTCGGACTTGACCTCGTTGAACGTTCGCTTCTTTCCAGTCTCGATGTCGGTGACGCGCAGCAACACCACCGAGAACTGGCCTTCCACCGGCCTCGACAATTCGTTCTTCTTCAACTTGAAGGCCGCGTCCCCGATCTTGGGATCGATCATCTCGGCGCGGGTCAGCAGGCCGAGCTGGATATCGGCGGCGGGAAAGCCGAGCTTGGCGGCCGCCTGGTCGAAGTCCTTGGCCTTGGACAACTCGGCGTAGGCCTTGTCTGCGGCCGCCTTGTCGGCGAACGTCAGCTGGGAAATGCGTCGCTTCTCGGCGACATCGTAGGAGTCCTTTGCGGCCTCGAAGGCAGCCTTGACCTCATCGTCGGTCACGCTGGTGCGTGACATGGCTTCGTCGCGCGTCAGGAGCAGCAGGTTGGTCTTGCGCTCTTCCAGGGCGACGTATTGGCGCTTGTTCTGCTGGAAGAACTCCTGCAGTGGGCCCTCTGCCGGTTCGGCGACAGTGATCAACTTGGCGAAGTCCGGGGCGACGTACTCGATAACGCGCGTTTCATCGCGGAAGCGGTGCACTGCGCCGACGAGATACTGTTGCGGCGCGACGCCGACGCCCATCGTCTCGGTCAATTGCTCGCGCCACAGGTCGCGGCGGCGGGCCGCGATATATTGGTCCTCGCTTCTATATCCATGCTGCACAATCGCCCGCCGGAAGTGCGGTGCCGAGAATTGGCCGCCGGGCCCGTGGAACGCAGGGTCGCCTTTGATGATGCTGGCGACGACGTTGTCGGAAACCGTGATGCCGAGATTGTTGGCGTGCAGGTCGATCGCAGCGAAGCCGATCAGGCGTGCAAGCGCGCGAGGTGGAACCCCGAGGATCTTGGCTTGCTCGGGGGTGAGGTCGCGGCCGAGCTGGCGTGCGATCGACTGCAGCTCGTCGCGATAGGCCTGGCGAAACTCGTCGGCCGTTATCTGGGTCGTGCCGACGGTGGCCAGCGGGCCGCCCTGTGCGGGGCCACGCACGATGTAGTCGCCGATGCCCCAGACAGCAAAAGCGATTATCAGAACCCCAAGCAGAAGCTTTGTGAACAAGTTTGCGACGCCCCGTCGCATTGCATCGAGCATGGGGTTATCCCGGTTTTGCTGCCGGCCAAGGCACACGCCAGCGTGTGCCGTCATACCGGTGACGCCGCGAATGTCCAGAATTTTCCGGACAAAGCGGACGAGCTGCAAGGATTCGCGGTAACGTATGAAGCCGGAAGCGCTTCGGCAAGCGCGCGGTACCTGGGTTGCGCATGGCGAAAGGTGAAAAGCGCGTCACAAACCCTGCAATGGATATGGTGCGATGGGTATGACTTCCCGGCCGGGCATTCGCCCCCTCGTGGCAGGCAACTGGAAGATGAACGGCCTCAGCGCGTCGCTCGGCGAGGCGCGTCGCGTGCAAAAGCGGCTCGGCGAAGCGGAATTTGCCGCGGGCGTCGATGTCATGATCTGCCCGCCGGCGACCCTCCTCGCGGCGCTTGCCAGCGAAGCTGCGGGCTCGCGCCTTCTAGTCGGGGCGCAGGATTGCCATTGGGAGGGGAACGGAGCTCGTACCGGCGACATCGCTGCCGAGATGCTGAAGGATGCCGGTGCCAGCGCGGTCATCGTCGGCCATTCCGAGCGGCGCGCCGATCACGGTGAACGCTCCAGCGATGTGAAGCGCAAGGCGCTGGCTGCGCATCGCGCGGGTCTTGCGGCGATCGTGTGCATCGGCGAGACGGCGGGCGAGCGCAAGGCCGGTCTGACGCTCGCGGTCGTTGCCAGGCAGCTCAGCGGCTCGCTGCCCGACGATGCCAGCAGCGCCGACACGGTGGTGGCCTACGAACCGGTTTGGGCCATCGGGTCGGGGTTGACCCCAGCGGCCAGGGACGTCGCCGAGGTGCACGGCTTCCTGCGCAAGGCGCTTGCCGGACGGTTCGGCGCGGCGGGCGAAGCCATGCGCATTCTCTATGGGGGATCGGTGAAACCGGAGAATGCCAGAGAGCTCATGGCCGTCCCGAATGTCGATGGCGCGCTCGTGGGCGGGGCGAGCCTCGAGGCCAACGATTTCCTGGCTATCGTCGCGGCCTGCGCCGCTTGACCGGGCCTGCGAAGCGCGGCTTAGTGCGAGCATGCTGAGCCTCAGCGCGCCCGCGCGGCACAATCGCACATGAGATTTCGATCTTGCCCAACGGAGCCGACCAAATTCCAATGACCCCGGGCCGCCTCCTGCTGCTCCTCGCGGTGCTGGTCGCGGCGTTCGCACAGGCTCGTGCCTCGCCGCTCGATGCGGACACCTGCACGAAGCTCAAGAGCGAGCATTCGCAGCTCGAGCTAGCCGGCATCGAGGCGGACCTGGCGAAAGGTCCGGAGTGGGCCAAAGTGAACCTTGCATCGGAGAAGATCGAGCAGATCCGGCGTTTCATCGAGCTCGAGGAGCAGCTTTTGTTCCGTTGCAGGGGCAAATCCCTGGTCAATCTGCCCTCCGAGTCCGATCCTGCCGGGGACGGCAAGGACGACGACAAGGCGGCGGCGGCCCCCAAGGCCGCTTCTCCGCCGCCGGGAGCTGCCAAGAAGGCGAAAGCCCCGGCTGCGGCGACGAAGAAGAAGACGGAGCCCGCAAAGAAGGCGGCGGTGCAGCCGCCGATCAAGCCAGCGGCTCTGCAAACAAAGCAGGCTCCCGGGGCCGCGAAGACAAAGCCTCCGGCGAAAGCGGCGGTGAAGCCAGCCGACGTGAAGCCAGCACCGGCCGCGGCGAAGCGCTCCCCTCAGACAAAGTCGGACGACGCAAATAAGGCTCCCCCTCCGGCCTCCGCCGCCAACCCCGGTCAATTGGCTCCAGCGGCCAAATAGTTGCGAGATAGGCAGTGCGTCCGTGCCGGAACTTGAATTTGTGGCGGCTTGCTCACAGCTGGTGTAGAAGCCCGACAACGACGCAGCCACAAGGTTCGAGCCTCGCATGGCCACGGTGCTCCTCATCATTCACATCATGATCGCACTTGCCCTGATCGGCGTGGTGTTGCTGCAGCGCTCGGAAGGCGGCGCACTGGGGATCGGCGGCGGCGGTCCAGGCGGGTTCATGACCGGCCGGGGTGCTGCCAACTTCCTCACCCGCGTCACGGCTGGGCTGGCCGCTGCGTTCTTCGCCACCAGCTTGTTCTTGTCACTGGTCGCAACTCGCTCCGAGGCGCCGCGCTCGATACTCGAGACGCCGACGGGAAAGGCCCAGCCCACCAAAGCGCCCGCGACGCCCAAAGGTCCTGGGCAACTTCCTTCTATCGACCTGAAGAACCTGCCTGCCGATACGGCGCCGCCGCCGACGGAGGCGCCGCGGGTGCCCGAATCGAAATAGGCTAGGGCGGTGGCAAACCCGCAAGTCTGACACCGTCGGGCTGCGGAGGGTACGGTTTGGCGGGCGCGGCTCTCTCCGCTAACCTGCGGCATGCTGACCCTCAGCCTCTTCCGCCACGCCAAATCGAGTTGGGCCGACCCCGGCCTCGAGGACTTCGAGCGGCCGCTCAACGATCGCGGCGAGGATGCCGCCCCGCGCATGGGTGCCTTCATGGCCCGGCACGGCATTGCGCCCGAGCTGATCTTGTGCTCGCCCGCGGTGCGCGCACGCCAGACGCTCGACCTGGTGCTGCCGCACCTGCCCGCAAGTCCCAAGGTCGCCTACGAAGATGCGCTTTATCTCGCCGCTCCTGCGGTGTTGCTCAAGCGCGTGCGCAAGATCGCAGCGAAGGTCCGCCACGCCATGGTGGTCGGCCACGACCCCGGCATGCACGCTCTGGCGCGGGAGCTTGCAGGTTCCGGAGACCCCGAGGACATGCAAGCCCTCGCTGACAAATTCCCCACCGCCGGCCTGGCGGTGATCGTCTTTGCAGCGCGCTCGTGGGCCGACGTGAAGCGCGGCACCGGCCGTCTCGAGCTCTTCATGGCGCCAAGGCGCCTGCCCTGACCCTTCTCATGATCTTGACCTCGAGCGTGCCGCTCCCCTAAACCCTCTTCATGCTGGTCCTGATCGATAACTACGACAGCTTCACCTACAATCTCGTCCATTTCCTGGGGGAGCTCGGCGCCCGTTGCCAGGTGTTCCGCAACGACAAGATCAGCGTGGCCGAGGTCCTGAAGCTCGGCCCCAAGGGCATCGTGCTGTCGCCCGGCCCCTGCACGCCGAACGAGGCCGGCATCTGCCTGGAGCTGATCGAGAAGGCCGGACCCAACATCCCGGTGCTGGGTGTGTGCCTCGGCCATCAGGCCATCGGCCAAGTGTACGGCGGCCGGGTGGTACGCGCGCCCGTTCTCATGCACGGCAAGCTCTCGCAGATCACCCACACGGCCAAGGGCGTCTTCAAGGGGCTGCCGAAGCGGTTCGAGGTGACGCGCTATCACTCCCTGATCGTGGCGCGCGAGGGCCTGCCCAGCAGCCTCGCGGTCACCGCCCGGACCGCCGACGGCCTGATCATGGGCCTGCAGCACAAGATCCATCCCGTGCACGGCGTGCAGTTTCACCCCGAGAGCATCGCCTCCGAGCACGGCCACGCCCTGCTCGCTAACTTCCTCGATGTCGCCGGGATTGCCCCGCGCCGCCGCAACGTCAAGCCATCCCGCCACGCCGCCTGAGCCGTCGAGCCCCCATGGATTCCAAGCCTTCTCCCGAACTGCGCCAGCTGATCCAGAAGGTCTCCGGCGGCGCCACGTTGACGGAAGACGAGAGCCGCAGCGCGCTGGAGCAGATGACCGATGGCGCCGCCACGCCGGCGCAGATGGGCGCGTTCCTGATGGCGTTGCGCGTGCGCGGCGAGACGGTCGAAGAGATCACCGGGGCCGTCCAGATGATGCGGGCGCGGATGCACCGCGTGAAAGTGCCGGACGGCGCGGTTGACATCGTCGGCACCGGCGGTGACGGGCACGGCACGTACAACATATCGACCTGCGCTGCCTTGGTCGCGGCGGGCGCGGGCCTGAAGATCGCCAAGCACGGCAACCGGCGCGCGTCGTCGATGTCGGGCGCGTCGGACGTGCTGGCCCACCTTGGCGTCAAGCTCGAGGTGCCGTTCGAGACCATTGTGCGCTGTGTGGAGGAAGCCGGCGTCGGCTTCATGTGGGCGCCGATGCACCACCCGGCCTTGAAGCACTGGGCGCCGGTGCGCACCGAGCTCGGTTTCCGGACCATCTTCAATCTGCTGGGCCCCATCGCCAACCCGGCCGGCGTCAAGCGCCAGGTGGTGGGCGTGTTCTCCTGGCACTGGGTAGAGCCGATCGCGCATGTGCTGAGAAACCTCGGGGCCGAGCACGTCTGGGTGGTTCACGGGCACGATGGCCTCGACGAGCTCACCACCACCGGCGCCACCGACGTGGCCGAGGTGAAGAACGGCGAGGTGAGGGTGTTCGAGGTGACGCCCGCCGATGCCGGCCTGGCACCGGCCAAGCTCTCCGACCTCAAGGGCGGCGACGAGAAGCAGAATGCGGCGGCCATCCGCGACGTGCTCGCCCGCAAGAAGACGCCCCTGCGCGACGTCGCTGTCCTCAGCGCTGCGGCAGCACTGATCGTCGGCGGCAAGGCCGCCAACCTAATCGACGGCGCGGCGCTTGCTGCCCACTCCATCGAGTCCGGCGCGGCCCAGCGGGCGCTGGAGCGCCTGGTGGCGATCAGCAATGGCAGAATTGACGGCCCGCTTGTAGAGCGCGGCTAAAACCAACGGCCCTGGGCGAGGCGAGACGCCAGGCATTATCGGCCGCATTCGTTTTCTTGATAGAAGGGCACTGCTGGCTCGGAAACGTTTGACAGGGGCTTATGGCACAGGGTCAAATGCAGCCGGACTAACAGGACTAGCAGACTGCTGGCAGCGAAGGGGCCGGGAAACGAGTATCGTGCGTCGCAGCAGCGCTCGCGGGCAGAAGGCGGCCGCTGCTTAGGGCAACCGGACGCCTAGCCTCGGCGGACGTGCCGGTGGAACGGTCACCCTTGCCGGTTCGTTGCCAAGCCAGGGCCCGAAAAGGGCGATCAACAGGGAGGATTTCAATGACCGCGATGAAACGGCGCTCTATCCTTATCGCCGCGACGGCCGTGGCGGCCACTGTGGCGGTTTGGGCCTGGCCCCAGGCCGAAGCGCAGGAGCGCAAATCGCTGCGCTGGGCCACGGCGCAGGTGGGCACCTACGGCTACCAAATCGCGGCCGCGATGACCAAGGTCCTCGAGCAGGCGCTCGGCGGCGAATACACCGTCACCGTGCAGCCCTATCAGTCGCCGATCGTTTCAATGAAGGCGGTGATGGATGGCGAGGGCGAGATTGCCTACACGGCCGACATCGGGATGACCCAGTTCGCTGAGCGCGTTGGCCCGTTCAAGGACTACAAGCCGGTGAGACCGGAGCTGGTGCACACCTGGTACGCCTATCCGATGGAATCGCTGATGGCGACATCGGCGAAGAACGCCGACAAGTTCAAGTGCTGGAAGGACTTCAGCGGCAAGCCGGTTTTCTTCACCCAGGCCGGCTTCCAGAACTGGCTCAACTGGCAGCGCATCTTCAAGGCGCTCGGCTACGACTTCAAGCACGTGCAGATCGACCTCAAGGCCAATGCTGACTCGCTGGAGGCCGGCACCATCGTCGGCTCAGGCACCTACACCACGGCCGGCAAATCGCTGGCGGCCTACTGGAAGGAAACCGAGATCCGCATAGACATCAAGGTCGTCAACCCGTGTGCGGATGAGGTCGCCAAGCTCAAGGCAGCCGGCCTCGGCGTCGTGGAGGTCGATCCGAAGGGCGCATTCAGCAAGGACGTCGGGCCCTCCAAGCTTCTGGGTGTGCCCATCCTGTTCGGCTACAACGTGCGTGCGGACATGCCGGAAGCCCTCGTCTACAGGATGATCAAGGCGTTCTACGACAAGAGGGACGACCTGGTGAAGATCGATCCGGGCTTCACGCCGATGGCCAAGGACTTCGTCGGCATGCAGGCGCAGGGTATCAATGCCAACCCCCAGGTCCCGGTGCATCCTGGCCTTGCCAAGTTCCTGAAGGAGCACAAGGCCTGGGACGACAAGTGGAAGGTCGCGCCGAGCAGCTGACCTTCCCGAGCGAAAAACTCTGAGGCGGGGACTCGCCCGAACCTACGTGCGGGTCCCCGCCTCTGCACATCGACAAAACACCGCAAAAAGTGTCACGGGGGAACGCCGGCATTCGAGCCGCCAGGGAACGAGCATGATCGATCGGCTCAGGGCACAAGTCAGCCTCGGGAACCTCTTCTTCGTTTTGGCGGTGGTCCAGCTCGGCTGGCTGGTCTGGTTCTTCTACACTGGCCTCGGCGGATCGCTGGAACTCGTGGCGCGGGTAATGTCGATCGCACTCGCTCTGCAAATTCTCTTCATGTATCAATTCGACTACTTCTACAAATGGCTGCCGCCGGTCGCCAACCATATCCTGGTCGCTGTTTATCTCGGTATCTGCGCCTACGCCTTCATTTATTTCCACTATGAGTTCGAGCGCCTCGCGATCTATGCGCAAGGGACGTTCACTCAGCACGACTACATCGTCGGGGTGCTGGTTTTCCTGCTGGTGATGGAGCTGTCCCGGCTCGCGCATCCGGTCCTGTTCTGGACCAATGTGTTCATGGTCGCCTACACGCTCTACGGCTTTCTCAGTCCGATCGATTTCTTCTGGCATCCCGGCACGACCTTCCGTCGCGTCATCACCTCGAGCACGGTGGAGTTCTCGACCGGCATCTACGGCAGCTATGGCCAGCTCGCCCTGACATTGATCGCTGCGTTCCTGCTCCTGGCCGGTGTTGCCAACGGATTCAACGCCCAGCACTCGATGATCAGGGTCGTGCGCCTGATCGCGCGGTCCAGGCGGTTGATCCCGCAAACCGCCGTGGTGGGATCGAGTGCGATCGGGCTGATCAGCGGCAGCGGCTCGGCCAATGCCGCCGTGGTCGGCACCATGACGATTCCGTTGATGATGCGCTATGGTGTTCCGGGCACCTTCGCCGCCGCCGTGGAGACCGCGGCATCGATGGGTGGTCTGATCGATCCGCCAATGATGGGCGCCGCCGCCTTCCTGATGGCGGAGTTCCTCGGTGTCCCCTATTGGGATGTCGTGCTACGGGGCTGGGCGCTCACCTTCGTCTACTACATCTCGATCAGCGTTGCGGTCTATCTCCTGTGCGTGCGCCTGCTGCCGAACGACAGGATCGCGAAACCGCACGTGCCGCTCTACGACAAGGTCACGACCCTCATATTCTTTTCCTCCGTTGCTTATCTGGTCTATCTGATGGGCTTCGTCGGCAAGGGCGAATTGCTGGCTGCGCTTTATACCGCAGCGTTCATGCTGAGCCTGCTCCTGCCGACGTTCCTGTTTTTCAAACATGTGGTGAAGGAGCCCACTCTCGCCAGCGAAACGTTGTTTGGAAGTATCCGGCGCGGGATCGAGACGCATGGCGAAATGACGTCCTATCTCACCCTGCTTCTGGCGACCCTGGGCATCATGATCGGCCTGTTCACGGTCACCGGTTTCATCAACCGTATGGGCGCCATTCTGATCGATCTCGGTTCCTGGAACATCATCGCCATGATCCTCATGGCCTTTCTGTTCGGCTGGCTCGCCGGCACGGGCCTGCCCCCGACCGCGACCTACATCATCGGTGCGGTCGTCATCGTGCCGCCGATGCGGCAGGTCGGAATCGACCCGTGGGTCGCACATTTCTTCGTGTTCCTGCTGTCGGTGTGGGGTGAGCTGTCGCCGCCGACTTCCCTCACGGCCGCCGTCTCGGCGCGGATCGCGAACGTGTCGTTCATCAAGACCATGTTCGAAGCGCTGAAGATTTGCTTACCAATTACTCTAATGACCTTCGCAATCTTCACGCGTTCCAATATGGTGACAACGACCGGGTGGTTGGCGATCGCCGATACTCTGCTCGTGCTCATCAGCACGTTGGGGATTACGTTTGCGATGTTCGGGCGAACCCATCGCAATCGCGCTATCGACATGTTGCTGCGCTGTTGCCTGGCGGCAGTCTCGTTCGTGGTGATGTTCCACCCGGATATGAAAACGTCGGCCTCGGTTGCCGTCTTCGTGGCGCTCGCTGTCGTCGTCGGGATATGGCGACACATCCAGCTTGCGCCGAAAACCTACGCGATCACGGACACTGAGACCGGCGCTCCACCAAGCCGCGATCTTGCCCCCGTCTTGGCCTCGGCCAAACGCGACATCGGATAGGCGCGCGTCGGCGGGGCTGGACGCCAGGCGTTCCACGCCTGCATACTCCCGCAACAGGGGAGGTCGCCGATCGGGAACGCGGCCCCCGGCGAGGCAGCCAGCAGGGAGGTCGCCCATGTCGTCCAAAATCACACGTCGCACCGTTGTCAAGAGCGGTATCGCCACTGCCGCCGCTCTGCCGCTTGCCGGCACGGCTTGGGCGCAGGCCTGGCCCGCGAAGCCCATCAGGGTGATCGTCGGCTATCCGGCGGGCGGGCTGACCGATCTCTTCGCGCGGGCCTACGGCGAATACGTCGGGCAGAAGCTGGGACAGCCCCTTGTGGTGGAGAACCGGCCGGGCGCCGGCGGCACGGTCGCCGCCCAGGCCGTGAAGGCCGCTCCGGCCGACGGCTACACGCTGATGTTCACCATCACGACGACGATGGTCATGAACCGAGTTCTCTACAAGAGCCTGCCGTACGACGCGGACAAGGATTTCGTGCTGATTTCCAGCATGTTTGCCGGGCATCTGCCGTTCGTAGCGGCCAAAGCGACGGGCGCGACCAACCTTGCCGAGTTCGCCGAGTACGCGCGCAAAAACAGGGTGAGCGCCGGTACCTACGCAGCAGGCTCCTACGCCCACATGGCCATCGCCGAGATCAACAAGCATTTCGGCCTGCAGATGGAGGCCGTGCACTACCGTGGCGAGGCGCCGATGTGGCAGGACATGGCTGCCGGCGTGATCCAAGCGGCCACTGCAAGCTACGCCGGCGCCTCCAACGTGCTGCAGTCGGGCGCTGGCCGGGCGATCGCCGTGCCGCAGATGACGCGGATGCGCAAGCTGCCCGATGTGGCGACCTTCCACGAGCAGGGCGTCAACAGCCGGCTGTTCACGCTCAAGGGCTATATTTGTGCGGTCGGGCCGGCGGGGATGCCGCAGGAGATCGTGCAGCGCCTGTCGGACCTGATGGTGGAGGGAGGCAAGAGCGAGCGGGTGCAGAAGCTGCTCGACACTTTCGGCATCGACGAGTCGGCGGTCGGCCAGCTGGAGTTCCGCAGGCTCTACGACCAGGAGAACCCCATCTGGATCAGCCTGGTGCGCAGCCTCGGCCTGACGCCGGAGTGAGGGGCTGCAGCAGCGTCATGCGCAGCTATCGCATCGCCGCCATACCTGGTGACGGTATCGGCACCGAGGTGATCACCGCCGGCATCGAGGCGCTCGGCGCCTGCGCCCGGCGCGAGGGCGGCTTCGAGTTGACGTTCGATCATTTCGACTGGGGTTCCGAGCGCTACAAGAAGACGGGCGCGTTCATGCCTGCGAACGGCCTCGAGCTCATCAAGCAGCACGATGCGATCCTGTTCGGGTCGGCCGGCGCGCCGGACGTGCCCGACCACATCACGCTGTGGGGGCTGCGGCTTGCCATCTGCCAGCCGTTCGATCAGTACGCCAACGTGCGGCCCACCCGCATCCTGCCGGGCATCGTCAGCCCGCTGCGCCACGTCTCGGGGCCGGAGCTCGACTGGGTGATCGTGCGCGAGAACTCGGAGGGCGAGTATGCCGGCGTGGGGGGGCGCGTGCATCGCGGGCTGCCCGAGGAGGCGGCCACCGACGTATCGATGTTCACGCGCGCCGGCATCGCCCGCATCATGCGGTTCGCGTTCGAGCTGGCGCGCTCGCGGCCCCGCAAGCTGCTCACCGTCGTCACCAAGTCCAACGCCCAGCGGCACGGCATGGTGCTGTGGGACGAGATCGCGGCCGAGGTGGCGGCCGGGTTTACGGACGTCACCTGGGACAAGATGCTGGTCGATGCCATGACCATGCGCATGACGCTCAAGCCGCAGACGCTCGACACCATCGTCGCCACCAATCTGCACGCCGATATCCTGTCGGACCTGGCCGCGGCGCTGGCAGGGTCGCTCGGTCTGGCGCCGACCGCGAACCTGAACCCCGAGCGCAAGTTCCCCTCCATGTTCGAGCCGATCCACGGCTCGGCCTTCGACATCATGGGGCGCGGCATTGCCAACCCGATCGGCACCTTCTGGTCCGGCGTCATGCTGCTGGAGCATCTGGACGAGACGGCCGCCGCGGCCCGCCTGATGCGGGCCATCGAGCGCGTCACCGCCGACTCGGCCCTGCACACGCCGGACCTCGGCGGCAAGGCCACCACGGATCAGGTTACTCGGGCGGTGTGCGAGGCGCTGGCGGGCGATAACCGGTGATCGGGCTTCTCCCAGCCGCCGCCGTTGCAGGTTTCCGCCGTCATTGTCGGGGCCGGCTGCTAACGGTTGCATGTCCCCGACAAATTTGGCCGCTGGTGCGTCCCTCGTCCCGCCGGTAGGGAGGGACGCCTTCGACGGCGCCAAGGCCACTGGGCGGCCTCGGCAGGCGTGCTGGCGCGGCAATGCGCGGCAGTCCTCGCGAAGGAGGGACGCGACGCGCAGCGGACCGGCCTCCGCCTCGTTAGCCAGTTAACCTCGACCGCCGCCAGCACCGTCTCGGTTACCTCTATCTCGGAGACCTGATGCGGGACGGCGGCTGACCCCAGAACAGTTTGCCGGGCAGGTCGGCCCCGGGGTTCAGGAAGGGCGCGCACGGCTGACCCCTGTCGTAGGGGCCGCCGTGCTTGTGGTAGCCTTTGTACTGGCCCTGCGAGCCGTACACGCCATAGAGGCACTGCTTGTGATTGCCCCACGTGCCACCCCCCTTTTGTCCCTTCAGCGGGATGGCGTGGACCCTCTTCAGGAGCTCGCCCGGCTCCGAGACCTGCAGGGGGTGGGTCAGGCTGGCAGCACGAGCGGCCTCGGGCGCCAGTGTGAGGACGCCGGTGGCAAGCGATCCTGCGATTGCCAATGTCCTGAAGGGTGTCATCGCTGGTTCTCCGTGGTGTGCGTGATTTTCGGCTGAGGCCGCCCTCGGCTGTCGCGCTGTTCAGGGAAGCTTGATCTCCACGTCCTGCCCCTGGCTGAGCTCCACACGGATCTGCCGACCGTCGAGTTCGAGCGTGTATGTGCCCGGGGGCAGGGCAATTCTCTTGACCGCCCAGGAGAGCTCGTCGGCAATGCTGCCGTCCGCCCCCTTGACGATGGCCTTGAAGGAAGCGTTGCCGCCGTGAACCTGGATGCGGCCGGGGCGCAGCGTGGTGGTTGCGCCTTCCTTGATCTCGACCGGTTCCGGCCAGTGGGCCTTGCCGCGACTGCCGAAGGTGACCAGGACGCGCGTGGGCAGCAGGGCGACACGGTCGTAGCCGGCCTGCGTCTCGCCAACGACTTCCTGCGTCTCCGGGTCGAGGAGCTTGTTGCCCCACACGTCGCGGCCCTCGATCTTGAGGAGACCCGGCTTGAGCGTGGTGGTGGCTCCGGCCTTGACCTCGACGCCCATCCACGGCCCGTTGACGAACTTCACGTTGTAAATCCCAGCAGGCAACTCGACCTCCTTCGGATAGCCGGTGTTGATCTTGTCGACCTGCTTGCCGGTCGCTGCGTCGATGACCTCGTGGTAGGCCGGGGGCGCACCCTCGATCCTGATCTTGCCTTTCGCGTTGGCGAGGATAACCTGGCTCGTCTTGCGGACCGGCACCGCCTCGGTGGTCCTGCCGAGAGCCGCGGCAAGCTCGGCCGTGTTGTCCGCCCCGACATAGATGCCGCGCGCTACGCTGGCGATGCATTGCAGCTGGAAGCGGGCCGCCGCGTCGACGCCCAGGCCGACGGTGTGCACGACGAGCTTGGCGTCGGCCTCCGCCAGCGCCTTGGCAGTGGCGCACGGGTCGGCCCCGCACGTCTCCCTGCCGTCGCTCACCAGCACGACCACGCGCGAGGCCGCCGCTTCCTTGCCGACATCCTCGGCGGCGAGCTTGAGCACGTAGGTGATCGGCGTGTAGCCCTGCGCGCGAATGCCGCGTGCGGCCGCGATTACCGCAGACTTGTTGCTCGCCACGGTCGCGAAGGGCACGAGCAGCGCCGTGTCCTGGCAGTTCTTCTGCTGCGTCGGCGATTGGTGGCCGTAGGCGCGCAAGGCGAGCCGGGTGTCGCCGGGCAGCCTGCCGACAAGGTCCGCAACGGCAGACTTTGCGGCCTCGATGCGGGTGGTGCCGTCGGCCAGCTTGGCGTTCATGCTGCCCGAGGCATCGAGCACGAGCGCAATGCTGCGCCCGGTTTCAGCGTTGGCGACAGTGTGAAGGGCGGAGATCAGGATTAGGGCAACGGCAGCCCTGCCCAATGCACGTGCACGAACCATGGTGTCCTCCGGCTTTTGCGGGACGATCCCTTGAACAGCGCCGGGCGCGGCGCCGACACATTGGTCGCAGGCGCGGGCAAAAAGGTTCAAAGCATGCACCTTTGAGGTAAGGGGAGACGGCGCGGCACCTTCCGCCTTGCATCGAGCCGCAGCTGCCAGCACTATGTGCATCCCGCAACGCGAGCGGCGGTCCTCGCCGGCTCATCCTCCACGCCCATAAGGTTTGCATCCGTGCCGCATCTCTTCACCTCGCTCGAACTGGGCCCGCTCACGCTGGCCAATCGTATCGCCGTCTCGCCCATGTGCCAGTATTCGGCCGAGGACGGCAGCGCCACCGACTGGCATTTGCAGCACTTGATGCAGCTGGCGATGAGCGGCGCCGGACTGGTCGTGGTCGAGGCCACGGCGGTGGAGCGCATCGGCCGCATCACGCACGGCTGCCTGGGGCTCTACTCGGATGCCAACGAAGCGGCGCTCGCGCGCGTGCTCGGTGCGGCGCGCAAGGTTGCCGTGGACGGGACGCGCTTCGGCATCCAGCTCGCCCACGCCGGGCGCAAGGGCTCCTGCCAGACGCCGTGGCAAGGCGGCCGGCCGCTTGCCGAGGGCGCATGGCAAACCGTTGCGCCTTCCGCCGTTCCCTTCACCGCGGATGGACCGCCGCCGACGGCACTGGACGAGCCGGGCCTGGCGCGCGTGCTCGGCGCGTTCCGGCAGGCGGCGGAGCGCGCCGTGCGGCTGGGTTTCGACGCGATTGAGCTGCACATGGCGCACGGCTATCTGCTGCACGGGTTCATCTCGCCGCTTTCGAACCGGCGCAACGACGCTTACGGCGGCTCTCGCGACGCTCGCATGCGCTTCCCGCTCGAGGTGGCACGAGCGGTCCGCACCGTGGTGCCTCGAGGTGTGGCACTGGGCGCCCGCATCACCGGCACGGACTGGGCCGACGGCGGCCTGACGCCCGATGATGCGGTTACGTCCGCCGCGGCGCTCAAGGTCGCGGGCTTAGACTACGTCTGTGTGTCGGGCGGTGGCGCGGTGCCGCAGATGAAGATACCGCTGGGGCCCGGCTACCAGGCGCCGATGGCGGCCAAGGTGCGGGCGGAGACCGGCATCGTCACGCGTGCCGTGGGCCTGATCGTGGAGCCCGCGCAGGCAGAGGCCATCGTCGCTTCCGGCCAGGCCGACTTTGTGGCGATGGCGCGCGCCTTCCTCGACAACCCGCGCTGGGTGTGGCACGCCGCCGAGCGCCTGGGCGCGAGGGTTGCGTATCCTCCGCAATATGCGCGGGCGGCCGCTTCCCTCTGGCCGGGCGCAGCGATGGCGCGGCCCGGGGTGCTGCTTGCATAGCCTGCCTGGGTCACAATCGCGCAGCGGGATGATTGGCTGCCCCACGGGCGCAGTGCTAGCCCAAAGTTCCCTGTCGGAAACGGTGGCTTGACCGCGGCAACTCGCGGCGGAATGGAGGTTTCTGCACATCTGCCTTTGGCGGGCAGGTCGGAGATGTAGCCA
>Ga0247727_10006960_pt1 | contig 21906 bp, 18 predicted proteins | sample WisWelCaveWW1625_FD_202498 | JGI IMG/M metagenome (GOLD analysis project Ga0247727, IMG submission 202498) | Biofilm microbial communities from Wishing Well Cave, Virginia, United States - WW16-25 | ecosystem: Environmental > Aquatic > Deep subsurface > Groundwater > Cave microbial mat | place...
AAATCATAATTGAAGTAAATGATATTATTATCCAACCCTCGAACTTCATCTCCTTTTCGGCCAGCCACGAAATGGATACTGTCGCCGTCAGCTCCCACAGCAAGGACTGATTCCCACGATCTCAAGAACTTTTCTTTTTCGGTAGCGACAATCGTTTGTTTATCCGTTGTTGGCCGAGATGTTTCTCGTTTTTCATCAGCTTGAGTCTCAGACCTGACTGTGGCAGGTACCTCCCCACGTTCTGGTTGAGAAAAAGGAAGAGGCTTTCCTTGTCGTTTACCACCCTTTGAAGCAGGCATTGATGAAGCTGAAGTTTTTGCTAGAACAGGGGCAGTAGAAGAAGGCGATTTTGATAGAGTCGTACTCGGTTGAACATAGATATGCGATTTCGGATAGGTAAAAATCGATTCTGTCTCCCAGACCAACCCAGCTACTTTCTTTGCATGAAAGATTTGGGTTTTTTGTCGGCCGTCTTTGGCAACGAAAAACAGGTGAACTTTGCCTCTCGTATCGCTTTTCACGACAGGAAAGCCTATGATTTCACCAAATTCGTCAAACGAATAATGATCAAAATCCTTGGTTTCATCTCGAAAAGAGAGAATGCCGATGGTTCGTTTTTGCATTAGATTCAGGAATGAAAATACAATGTAAGTTCCATCTTCATCGTTTGCAAGGCTGTGATTGTTATTTGACCATGAAAAGTTGTTGATTCCGGGAGGAGAAAAAGTTTGATCCAAAAGGTCTTCGGCCATAGAGGTTAGAGGGAAGATAAGAAAAAATGATAACCCAAAAATTTTTTTAGCCTCTGTTATCAGGACGGCCTCCTATAACTTCAAAAAATTGAAGTCCTTCATAACTCCAAAAAGGATGCAGTGCAATACCATTCTGTTTGATTAGGCAGAGGCGCTGACAGTTTTACTCTGATTTCCATGGAGCTTTCTGACATATCTCGCCAAGGCGAGAAGGGGAAAATAAATCCTGTAATAATCGTATCTTAAATAGAAGTGACGTGGAAAGCCTGTGCCCGTCCATTCAGGTTCATCCCAACTTCCGTCTGGTTTTTGATGATCAAGCAAGTACCGAACTCCTTTTTGGATCGATTTCTCGCTGCTTTGCGGGCAGGCAAGAAGGCCAATTAACGCCCAAGCGGTTTGGCTGGCCGTTGAATATCCCAATGGCACATATCTGCCTTTGTCGTAAGCAGCGCAGGACTCGCCCCAACCTCCATCTGAATTTTGAATTTTACTCAACCAGGTATGGGATTTTTCAATGTAAGCGGTTTTCATATTTTCTCGAGCCACCTTTAAGCCGCTTAGTACTGCGCCAGTTCCGTAGATATAAGCTACGCCCCAACGGCCATACCAAGAACCATCAGGTTCCTGTGATTTTTTTAAAAATCCAATGGCCTTTTCAATGGGCTCGCTGTGACGCTCATAGCCTGCGGCTCCCAAGGCCTCGATCACATGGCCTGTGACATCCGGGGTACTGGGATCCAGAAGTGATTTTAGGTCTGCAAAGGGAATCTGGTTTAAAATATGACGGTTGTTATCCCGATCAAAGGCTCCCCAACCCCCATCACTGCCCTGCATTCCTAAAAGCCACTCAATCCCTCGGTCTATCGAATGAGTCACTTTGAGATTTGGTTTTGATGCATGCTCATGGGGAAGAAGAGCTAAAATGGCAAGGGCGGAATCATCGATATCCGGATATTGATCATTTTCAAACTCAAACGGCCATCCTCCTGGGCGGGAGGGGCGCGCTTTGTGTTTCCAGTCTCCCTCCACATTGAGGATCTGCAATTTGATCAGCCAGTCTGCGGACTTACGAAGTACAGAATCTGTCGGCCGTCTTCCAGCTTCCGATAAGGTATATGCAGCGATCCCCGTATCCCAAACTGGTGAAACTGTAGATTGCATCCGAAGCATGGTTTTGGTTTCTTGTGCAAAAGAACGCAGCACTTTCAGTCCATTTTTAAGAATCGGATGATCCAGTGTGTACCCACGTAAGTGTAAAGCCACGATCGAGTTGGCCATGGCTGGAAAGATCCCTCCCCAATTTCCATCAGGGTCTTGATGTTCCAGAATCCATTTTTCCGCTCGATCCAATGCTTTTTTTCGAAGAGGTTTGAGCGGGATTTTTTCGTAAATGGAGAGAACCGTTTGAGCAACATGAAAAATTTGCTCCAAATCCACTTTTCGGTTTTGAATAATTTTCTTTAGTTGGTCTCGTTTTCGAACCCGGGAAACAGGGAGATGTAACTCAGACACACCTTGATGTTTAGGAAGAGGATGAATCGGTTTCCTATCAAAAATGATGAGCAATGGAATGATGACAGCTCGCGACCAACTTGAAAATTCGTATATGTGAATGGGCGCTTTTTTAGGCAAAAGCATCAATTCTGGGTTAATTACAGGGATCTGATCCCATGAATATTGGCCGAACAAAGCCAGATGAATTTTCGTAAAAACTCGAGTAGTTGCAATCCCGCCTTGTTCCAAGATTTTCTGTCGAGCCCGCTCCAAAGGTTTGTGCCGTGAAGTCATTCCACACAATTTGAGAGCAAAGTAAGCTTCTACGGTAGCCGAATGCTCTGGTGGACCTCCTCTATAAATATTCCACGCACCGTTTTCAAGCTGGGCCTGCAAAATGGTTTCCTTGGCTTTTTGAGCCGTGGTTTGATCCAAAAGTCCTAAGAATCGTAGCGTCATTAGATATTCCGCAGTGATCGTGACATTGTCATGTACACTCCCTTCCCAAAAACCAGAAGGTTGTTGCAACAAAGCCAAGTGTTGTTGCGCAAATTCAAGTGCAGTTGCCAAACTTGGGTCTAAGGTGGCATGCGTATCTTTCAAAACAACATGGAGTGGGGGGATGTCCATTCTTGGGGGAATTGGGAATACTTCCTTTATGGAGGCAGAGTTCGACCATCGGGTTAAAACAGTCTGCCCTAGTTTTTGTAACAATTGTGGCGCGAATTCCAACATCTGATGACCCAGAAAAGTGAGAAGAATTTAGGAGAAAAGCTTCAAAAAGGAAAACAAAAAATTTTTTAGAATTCTATTTGACAATATATTGCAATACAATAGAGTATATTACAGTAAGAGAGGATTAAGGTCAGGAGTTCAGTGTAGTTTCTCCTGTGCCAAGCGAAATAAGAAGTTGGAAGTTGTGCTCTCATTTTTGTGTGGAGTAGGTTTGGGAAAAGCACTGAACCCTGGGCCGTAATCCTCTCTATATTAATTAAGGGGATGGCCTTTTTAAGGAAGGAAGACACGGCCATCCCCTTAATAATCCTATCGTGATAAACTGGCAAAGCTGGATTTGTCACTCCATTTTAATAAAGGGGACGGCGTTCAATGGGTGCTGGTTTTGGTCATTTTCGTAAAAATCCGAAGTAAACAAACAACAGAATCAACACCAAAAGCCATGAAAGTCCAATGTTCCATTCCAACGAATGAACACAGCCGGTTGATTTTGTTTCCTCTTTTTTCTTTTGTTCTTTCATCAAAGGTGCTTCTCTTTTGACATGATCAATTTAAGGAGAGAAGACTATGCCAGGCTTTGAAGAGAATCCAAATCCTTTTGAAATTGCCCATCAACAATTTGAAAGAGCTGCCAATGCTCTTTCGATGGATGAAGATATGCGGCGTTGGCTTTGGGCACCTAAACGGGCTCTTATCGTGACATTGCCAGTTAAAATGGATTCCCAAAAGGTATGGACGTTTGAGGGGTACCGTGTTCAGCACAACATTGCACGCGGACCTGCAAAAGGGGGAGTCAGGTTTCATCCAGATGTGACTCTTGATGAAGTTAAAGCCTTGGCTTCGTGGATGACGTGGAAATGTGCTGTAGTCAATATTCCCTATGGTGGAGCCAAAGGAGGAGTACGGTGCAATCCGAAGAGTTTGTCACAAGGAGAGATTGAGCGAATTACCCGTCGCTATGCTTTTGAGATTTCGCTCGTCATTGGGCCTGATAAAGATATTCCTGCTCCGGATGTTTATACCAATGCGCAAACCATGGCTTGGATTTTGGACACTTATAGTATGACCGTTGGGCATTCTGCATTGGGCGTAGTGACTGGAAAACCGATTGAAATTGGAGGTTCTTTAGGGAGGAGTGAAGCCACAGGGCGGGGCTGCCAATATGTTGTGCGTGAAGCATGCAGGGTGAAGAACATTCCAGTGGACAAAGCTCGAGTAGTCATACAAGGGTTTGGAAACGCTGGGGCAACGGTAGCAAAACTTCTCTCACAAGATGGAGCTAAGGTCATTGGGTTGAGCGATTCTCGTGGGGCCATTTACAATGGTGCGGGCCTTGATCCAAAGTCTGTGATGGAGTGGAAAGGAAAACACGAGACTTTGGCGCAATATCCGGAGTCCGAAAACATTTCTAGTGATGAGCTTTTAGGGCTCGAATGCGATGTGCTTATTCCCGCAGCGTTAGAAAATCAAATTCATGCAGGAAATGCTTCAAAGGTTCGCGCAAGGATCGTTGCAGAAGCTGCCAATGGTCCTACCACTCCTTCTGCGGATGACATTTTGAAGGAAAAGGAGATTTTTTTATTGCCTGATATTCTTGCCAATGCAGGTGGTGTGACGGTTTCCTATTTCGAGTGGGTACAAGGCCTTTCTTCTTTTTTCTGGGACGAGGCAACGATCAATCAAAGATTGGAATCGATCATGAAAAGAGCATTCACAGAGGTTTACGAAACATCCAAAAAACACAAGACAGATATGCGGACGGCGGCTTATATTCTAGGTGTGGGAAGAGTTGCAGAAGCCACGAAAATCAGAGGACTTTTTCCATGATTCTTGCCACGATTTTTGCCACAGTTTTTGATCGAGAACTCGCATAAACGCTCAAAGCCAGTTAGAATAATAAGAGTATAGAATTAACACGCCTAATGTTCACACGAAATCTTTACGAACCAGTATAGAAGAAGTAGATAGAAAATATGGCAGGCGCCCTTATACAGTCCCGTGTTTTGGTTTTGAATCGCTCATTCATGCCCATCCAAGTCACGACGACCAAACGTGCTTTTTGCATGATCTATTTAGGGATCGCAAAAGTCGTGGACAAGGAATATCAGACTTTTGACTTTGAAACTTGGAGCCAACTTAAAGTGGCAGAAGGAGAAGTAGGAATAGGGACCATAGGAAGATGGATCAAAATTCCTAGAGTGGTACTGCTCCAAATGTACGATAGGCTTCCCAAGAAACAGGTTCGATTTAGTCGATACAACATTTTTGCTAGAGATCGCAGCATATGTCAGTATTGTGGAAGAAAGTACTCAAAGAGTGAACTCAATCTTGACCATGTCACCCCTCGTTCAAGAGGTGGGCAAACCACATGGGAAAATATTGTCTGTAGCTGTGTAAAGTGCAATCGGAAAAAAGGAGGAAAAACACCGTTTGAAGCTCACATGCATTTGGTTCGAAAGCCTGTGCGTCCCCATTGGACAGAGTGCTTGAACATTTCTCCCAAAAGTATCTTGTATCAAGAGTGGCTTCCTTATCTGAATGTGGTTGATTTCTCCTACTGGAATGTGGAACTTGAACGATAACTCCCAAGGTATATTTTTCCATGGCGCAACAAACACAAGATTTCCTTTGCTGCCTTTTTAACGAGAAGCCAAAGTTCCTATGAAACTGATCAACGAACCTGAAGCTGCTAAGCGTTTGGCTAGGGCCATCGCTTCGGACGTGGCTCTTTACAATGAAGCCAAGATCAAACAAGGAATTGAAAACGACTCGTTTTTTGAGCTCCTTTCCAAGGAAATAGAGGAAGGAAGAGTTCATTATAACGGCAAAGTTGATCCAACCCTTCGTTCCAAGACCAATTTTTACGATATTGCCATTGTGGATGTTATTTTAAAGAGAAGGGGACATATCAAATCCCGTATCTGGTAGATGAGGGCCTTGTGGCATTACCTTTGATTCAGGCTCCAAGTTTAAAGAAAATTCCAAATCTCGTTCACGGTTTCACGACTCGTCAAGGCGGTGTGAGCGAAGGCTTATTTACTTCCTTTAATCTTGGTTGGGCAACAGGTGATGACGACGATCGAGTTCAGGAAAATTATCAACGCTTGGCCGAAGAGATCGGCGTAAATCACGATCGGATTTCTGGAGTACGCCAAGTTCATAGTGGGGAAGTGAAAAAAGTGGATGAGCAAACAGATCTGGCTGGGCTCATGGTTGTCAATGCGGATGCCATGGTGACTGATTTGGAAAACGTTATCTTAAGCATTCGGGTTGCGGATTGTTTTCCTATTTTAATGATAGACGTTCGGCATCATGCAATTGGGGCAATTCATGCCGGCTGGCGAGGCACTCTTGCTCAAGTAGTGCCTCACACGATTGAAACTTTGAAGAAAGAATATGGGGCAGATCCTGGAGAGCTTATCATGGTTATAGGCCCAGGGATTGGTTTCGCAAAGTTTGAAGTCTCTTTAGGGGTTGCCTCTCTTTTTGAAGGCCAGATGGAATTGACGCAAGGCGAATATCTGGAGACCGAAACTTCAGCTTATATCGATTTAGCAGCGATCAATTCCAAGTTGGCCAGGAATCATGGGATTAGGCCAGACCGGATTTGGAACAGCGGGCTTTGCACGTATTCAGATCAAAAAAGATTTTATTCGTACCGTAGAGATGGCAAGCATTCCGGGCGGCAAGTAGGTTTTATTGGCTGGGCTCTTGACCAAGCTGGGTAAAAGATCTTATAATTTCCATAAGTTCTCAAAAATCTGTTCTAAAGTAAGACTCCTAACTTGAAGCAAGCAAAACAAATTTTTATATCGTTAGTAGGGTTGGTCCTTGCCTGTGGACCATCCAAACGCGTGACACAATCGATGGAAAGTCTAGAGCGATTAAATGCGTCTCTTCGAATGCAGCAAGTTGAGATGGCTCGCAGGCTTGAAGATTTATCAAACTCCATCATGGTGTTACAAGATCGGCTTGAAACCATGAAGGTTGCATCCGAAAGAGCTCAAAAAGTGTATGAATCAAAGGAATCAAAAAAAATAAAAAAGACAAAACTTTTTCACAAGGAAGATCTCGAGCCTCAAGAGACTTTTTTAGGCGTTGGTGATTCCCAGTTAAAAGGCCGTTCCTCAAAGCTACGCCTTACAAACAGTGATTTAGTGCCAATCGATAAGAAAGTGAAAGAAGAGACACTATCCAAAGCTGTCACAGAGAATGCTGAAAATGGTGGGGAACAGCCGGAAGCGATCTTAGCCTACAATGAGGCTTACAAGAAATTTGAAGAACAAAACTATACCGAGGCTGTGAAATCTCTTGAGGAGTTTGTAAGGCAATTCCCAAACCATGTTTATTCGGACAATGCTGCGTTTTGGATTGGTGAAAGTTGGTTTAGAAGCAGAGAATTTGAAAAAGCAGCCAACCAATTTGAACGAGTGGCACGAGACTACCCCTCAGGAAATAAGGTTCCCGATGCGCTACTGAAAGCTGGATCATGTTACCTTTATATGTCCAAACCTAAGGAAGCCAGAGAGGCTCTTGAAAAACTTATTACACTCTATCCGCAGAGTGTCGCTGCTCAAAAGGCTAAGGGTTCGTTGGCAGAAATGATCCACGAAAAATCATGAAGGGAGAAGATGTATGATAAATAAACCTTGGTCAGCGGTCTTGATCTTGTTCCTTTCTGTTATGACAGCAGAAAAAATATGGGCTCAAGATGACTCAGGTTCAGGACAAGGTAACTATGGAGGTACAGATGTCCCAGATTTAACAGCTCCAAGAGAGGATGTCCCATCGTCTCCACCACCATCTGAATCTACGCCCGTGCCAGAGGAAGCTTCTCCAGGAGGACGTTCGGACATGGGAGAAAGCTTTGACGAACCTCCCAGGGCACCTTCCTCGTCGCCTCCTTCGCCATCAAACATGGTGTTAGAAAATTTAGGCCCTATGTCGGATGACGAAGAGTCAGGAGGTAAATCTGGCACTATTGACAGAAAAGAAGGAGAGAAAACCTCGACACAAGGAGCTTCAGAATCTTTGCCACAGATCTATGAAATCCAGGGTAAAGATACGTTGTGGAATATCTGTCAAAAATTTTTGGATAATCCGTGGTACTGGCCAAAACTTTGGTCTCTTAACGAATATATTTCAAACCCCCACGTGATTCACCCTGGGAATAAACTGAGTTTTTTTATGGGCTCGGAAACTGCGCCACCAAAGCTTGATATTCTGGATGAAAGTGGAAAAGAAGTCCAAAAGAGTAAAGAAGGTCCCAGTTTGGAACAAGCTGAGTTGGTTGACAAAGGCGCCAAAGATGAAGGAGAAACTACTTCTCAAGATGGTGAAGTTATTCTGCCTCCATCAACCCAAGTGAAGCTGAAAAGCATTACGTTTATTTCCGAAAAAGAATTAAAAACTTCTGGAAAAGTGAGTCACTCAGGAGAAGCTAAGATGCTGCTTTCCCGGGGAGACCGTGTGTATATGTCATTTGATAAGGCGACAAAAGTGTCGGTGGGGGACCTGTTTCATGTTGTGGAAAAAATTAAAAAGGTAAAAGATCCCGAAAAATGGCTAGGAAGTCTTGGTTGGCTTGTACGAAAGAAGGCGGTGGTAAAAGTAGTTTGTTTGTATCCAGATATTGTCGAAGGAGTTCTGACAGACAGTGATGAGCAGGTCATTAGAGGAGATCGAATCATTGCTTACAGATCTCCTGTGAGGACCTTAAAACCACACGATACAGATTGCAAAGTCCAAGGTCAGATTGCGGAAGCCGAGAATCAGCAGTTTCTCATTAGTAACAATGATTTTGTGTTCTTAAATCGCGGTCGCAAGCATGGACTTGATGATGGTTTGCGTTTGGCTGTTGTTCGAAGAGGGGATGGAATGTATGCCGGAGACGATGCAGGTCTACCCTATGTCATTTTTGGAAAGCTGATGGTGGTTGAAACCAATGAACACACGGCCACAGCATATGTTTATGATTTAAGGGATTCTCTTGAAGTAGGCGATAAAGTGGTTACACCCATGCCTTTCTGCGGTCAGGGGGCAGGTAACGTATGCAAGTAAGACATCATTTAATATCTCATGTCTCAAGGCAGGGAAAAAGAATAGCTTGACGGGTGATCTTTCGTCCCCTTAATTAATAAATGTATGACCGCCGCTTTGCTCGCATTAGCACGAAGTAAAATGCTTTCCTATCATCAAAAGAAAACTTTAATGGATCGATGGAAAACTGCTATTCGTGTGATCGAAGCAGCACAACAAGGCCTTTCACGAGACCCAGAAGAAGCAGAAATTTTCAAAATTATTTTATCGCAAGTGAACATTAAAGAAGCAGAGCGCGAGGTTGATCAAGTCCGAGCTATGGGAGGTTGGATTCTGGGATATGGGATGGAAGGCTATCCTTCACTTCTTAAAGAAATACCCGATCCGCCACTTGTATTATTTGGACGTGGTGTGCTTCCAAAGGAGACATTGACGTTTTTAGGGTTTGTGGGTTCTAGACGACCGTCTTCTTATGGAAGGCGTATTGCAAAGATGCTGGCAGAGGACTTAGCTCAGGAAGGGATTATTCTTGTGAGTGGGTTGGCACGTGGCATAGACGCCATTTGTCACGAGGCCGCTCTAAGGAATAGGGTTCCAACGATCGCTGTCATTGGTTGCGGATTAGATCGAGTCTATCCTCCGGAACATGCGCATTTACAGTCTCAGATAGAACAAAATGGAGCTATCATCAGCGAGTTTTTTTTGGGAGAACCTCCCCGCAAAGAGAATTTTCCAAGGCGAAATCGAGTCATCTCAGGATTGTCAAAAGGGGTACTCGTGATTGAAGCTGGTGAAAAAAGTGGAGCGAGGATTACTGCTTCCCACGCAGTCGAACAAAATCGAGAAGTGTTCGCAGTGCCAGGTCCTATTGATTCTCCCCTTTCAATCTTCACCAATAAACTAATTTCAGATGGAGCAAAGCTTGTCTTAAATAGCGCAGATATTTTGGAAGAGTTAATCCCTGACTTTGAAAGCCATAAGAAGAGAAGAAACGTAAAGGAGATTCAGTCAACTTTGTCAGATGAACAGCGCCATTTGTTGAACTGTTTGGAAAGGGACATGCCGGTAGCTCCTGAAGTGTTAGCGCATGGGGTGGATTTGTCTGTGAGAAAAGTGCTTCAAACTTTAACAGAACTAGAAATTCTGGGCTTAGTGGAGAAACAACCTGATACTCGTTATGTTCGTATTTCAATATAACCCGACCTATTCCCGGACTATATGGAGATGAATTGTGAGTAAAGCGCTTGTGGTTGTAGAGTCGCCAACTAAAGTAAAGACACTTGCAAAGTATCTAGGACGCAATTTCATCATCAAAGCTTCTGTTGGGCATGTTGTGGATTTGCCGAAAAGCAAATTGGGCATCAAGATCGGGGATCGATTTGATCCGCAATACGAAATCATTAAAGGAAAACAAAAAGTTTTGGATGAAATCAAGGATGCGGCTAAAAAAGTAGACACGGTCTATCTTGCTCCAGATCCTGATCGAGAAGGGGAAGCTATTGCTTGGCATATTGCCGAGCATATTCGGGCTGGAAAAGGGAAAAAGAAAAAAAATGAAACGCCAAGAATCTATCGGGTATTGATCGATGAGATTACAAAGAAAGGTGTGGAGAGAGCTCTGGCTTCTCCTGGAGAATTGGATCGAGCGAGGTATGAATCCCAACAAGCACGGCGAATTTTGGATCGATTGGTGGGTTACAAAATCAGTCCACTCCTTTGGGATAAAGTTCGACGTGGGTTAAGTGCTGGCCGTGTTCAATCCGTGGCTTTAAGAATTGTTTGTGAACGTGAACGAGAGATCCAGAAATTTATACCTCTGGAATACTGGTCGATTGAAGCGCAGGTCAAAGCTTCGCTTCCTCCTCCTTTTCTTTTAAGGCTCATCACAAAAGATGGTAAAAAAATCGAGATTCCTAATGGAGATCAAGCAAAGGGAATCGAAGAAGAGCTTAAGAGATGCTCTTTTGTTGTTAGCGATATTCAAAAGAAGCAGCGAAAGCGCACTCCCTTCCCGCCTTTTACAACCAGCAAATTGCAACAGGAAGGTGCGAGAAAGCTTTCGTTTGGAGCAAAGAAAACGATGATGCTCGCTCAGCAGCTTTATGAAGGGATAGAGATGGGTAAAGAGGGTGCAGTAGGCTTGATTACTTATATGAGAACTGATTCGACTCGGCTTTCAGGTGAAGCTATAGAGAATGCCAGAGAATACATTGGACGTCATTACAAGGAATTTCTTCCAGACAAACCGCGTTTCTATAAGGTTTCAAAAAGGGCTCAGGACGCACATGAAGCAATTCGTCCAACCCTCATGATTTATACGCCTGAAAAGGTAAGGAAATTTCTGAAAAAAGATCAGTGGGCCCTTTATAAATTGATTTGGGATCGTTTCATCGCATGTCAAATGGCAGATGCGACGTACGACCAAACGACGATTGATGTTTCCGCGGGATCTTATGGGTTGAGAGCTACAGGCTCAGTTCTAACCTACGAGGGGTTCATGAAGTTATATGTTGAAGGTAGAGATGAGGAACCTGGAGAAGATGAGGAACTGGCGCAATTTCCGCCTCTTTCTGTTGATGAGAAGCTAACTTTGGATACACTCACACCAAATCAACATTTTACAAAACCGCCACCAAGATTTACCGAAGCGAGTTTGGTCAAAGAACTTGAGGAACGGGGAATAGGGAGACCTTCTACATACGCAAGCATACTTTCCACGTTACAAGATAGGAAATATGCGGTGCGGATCAAAGGTCCCTTTGAACCCACAGATCTTGGATTCCTGATAAATGACTTGGTGGTTGAGCATTTTCGGGACGTTGTGGACGTCGAATTTACCGCTCAAATGGAATCCCAGTTGGATCAGGTGGAAGAAGGGGAGACCGACTGGCAAAGTATACTGTGGAAATTCTATGTGCCATTTGAAAAAGACTTAAAGCTTGCCACAAAAAAAATGCGAGACGTAAAGCGTGAAGAAACGCCCACAGATGTATCTTGTGAAAAGTGTGGCAAGATGATGGTGATCAAGTGGGGTAGGCATGGACATTTTCTTGCCTGCTCAGGGTATCCGGATTGCCGGAATACAAAGGAATTCAGAAAAGGAAATAACGGGGAAATTGAAATTCTAAAAGCGGAGCAGACCACTGAAGTCTGTGACGTCTGTCAATCTCCTATGGTAGTTAAAAATGGACGCTTCGGAAAATTTCTGGCTTGCAGCCGTTATCCGGAATGCAAGACCACTCGATCGATTTCAACCGGAGTTAAATGTCCGGAAAAAGATTGCGGTGGGAATCTGTTGGAAAGACGAAGTCGTAGGGGAAAGGCTTTTTACGGTTGTTCTAAGTATCCTAATTGTAAACATGCAATATGGAACAAACCTGTGGCCGTGCCTTGCCCAAATTGTAAGGCTCCTTATTTGGTTGAAAAATTTACGAAAAGGGATGGAGCTGTCCACAGTTGCATGAACAAAGAATGTAAATACTCAAAATCGATTGAGACGCAGCAAGCCGCGCAGGCACAATGAAGATATAGGTCGAAGTGTAAGAACTTCTTCAAAGCCTCGACAGCGCCCAACCTATTCTATTATGCTATAAAACACATATGTATCGGTACATAAGAACGAGCCGAGTTCGCTTTGTAGATTCGCTATCCGACCTTAAATTATCAAATCCGTTCGTAGCAATCTGTGACAAGGCTTTGCCTCCATTTATTTTAGACCATTTTCCCCAATCCATCCGATTAAAAGGTGGGGAGGATTTAAAAAGCCTGACTTCCATTGAAGACCTTGCAACCAAAGTATTATCTCGATGTGCGGACCGAAGTCTCACTCTGGTCGCTGTTGGAGGAGGAAGCATTGGGGACGCCGTGGGTTTTTTGGCCAGCATTCTCTGGAGAGGTGTACCCCTTATCCATGTTCCCACAACGCTTCTTTCCATGGTAGATAGCGCTCATGGTGGAAAGACGGCCGTAAATCTTTCCATCGCAAAAAATCAATTGGGCACTTTCTATCCAGCTTTTGAGATTTGGATTGTACGATCCATTTTGGAAAGAATGCCTAAAGAGTTAATTGAAGAAGGGTTGACTGAAATTGTGAAAGCCGCATTGATCGGGGATGTAAGACTTACCAAACAGTTTCTAAAGGTGGGATTACATGGAGTATCTTTGGCGTCTGCACTTACCTCTGCAATTTCCGTGAAACAAAAAGTTTGTGAGAAGGATCCATTTGAGAGCAAGGGGATTCGCGAGATTCTCAATTTTGGTCACACACTTGGTCATGCGCTAGAAATTACTACGAAGCTGCCTCACGGAAGATCTGTTGCGTGGGGGCTTGCTTGTGCAATTCTTATTTCAAAGCGTTTTGGACTTCAAGGCTCCAATGACCTTCTTCAAGTCATCAGAACTTTATTGGTCAACCCCAAGAAGTGGCCTTTGTCAAAGGACCTTATACGGGCCATGCTCAAAGATAAAAAGAGGAAAAAGAACACCTTGCGGTCTGTGGTGCTTACGGCCATAGGTAAACCTATAGTGACAGATCGAGTGGTTCCCAAAGACTGGGTGGAAGCTCTTTTGAAGGTCAGAAAACAATTGCATGTCTGACGTAATACATGTCAGCTGGCCACACCAAAAGCGATCACGTAAAGATTTGCCCTCACTTTGCATTCCAGCCTCTAAATCAGAACTCAATCGGTTGTTGATCCTAGCAGCCCTTCGTGAAGGAAGAACAGTCATCCGAGGGACAAGCCATTGTGAGGATGTGCAAAAACTCATCAATGCGTTGATCATTTTAGGGCTTCCCATCTCTAGAACTGTAGACGGTTTTGTCGTGGAAAAAGGCGGACTTGGGGTTTTGGGTCAGGGAAGATCGAGCATTGTTTTAGATTGTGGTTCTGGAGGTACGACTCTTCGGTTTCTGATGGCGATTTGTTCTCTTTTGCCGTTGAAAACAGAACTCTTGGCATCTTCCCAGCTATTAAAACGTCCTTTTGAAGAATGGATCAAAGTTTTATCTCAGATGGGCGCTCAAGTTGAAAAAACATCAAGAGGTTTTCAAATAAAGAATTCGGGGGAAGGCGTGTGTCCCTCGAATTTGAGGGTGCCGATGGAGAGGTCTTCTCAATTTGCGTCTGCAATTGCTTTGGCTGCATCTGGATTGCAGAAAGAGATCACGATTCAGACAGGAAATTCAAAAGTTTCAGAGCCGTATTGGCTCATGACTTTGGAGCTCTTGCGCCAAGTTCATGCAACAGTGAAGATCAAAAAAGAAGAAACTGTGATTCAACCGGCACCCAGTGGGGCTAGGCAGAAAGCGTTGGAGCTCGTAGCTGAAGCGGATGCAAGTTCGGCAGCGGTTTGGCTAGCTTCGGGAGCATTAGGGTGGAGCGTAAAGATTAGTAACTATCCTCAAACCAAAAGACAGGCAGATTGCGAGTTCTCCTCCCTTCTCTTTGAGTTTGGTTGCAAAGTGAAGAAAGATAAGGATGGTATCTATTCAACAGCGGCGCGACATGAATTTCAAAAGGGATTTCAAAAGGGATCTCAGAAGAGGAACATCAACCTCCGTCACTCCCCTGATTTAGCCCCTATTTTGGCAGTATTAGGAGCCTTGCTTAAAGGCGAGACCGAAATCACCGGAGCAAAACATCTTCGATACAAAGAGAGCAATCGTATTGAAGATCTTGCCACATTTTTAGAGAAGGTTGGTATTACCCTTTTTCCCAAGTCAGACGGCTTTGTCATCAAGGGAGATCAAATTCCTAGGTCGGGTATAGTAAATCCACATGGAGATCATCGTTTAGCTATGGCCGCAAGCCTTTTAGCTTCTCGGACTTCGAAGATTGGTATTGAGATGCCCAACGTTGTTGATAAGTCATATCCTGAGTTTTGGCAGCATGCAAAGGAGGTTGGGTGGAAAATCGAAAATTAGGTGCTCCGTTAAAAGAGCTGGCCCACCTTTTTAGCTCTCAGAGACACACAAAGGAAATGGAAGAATTTTTGGAGGATATTTTAACAAGGAGAGAGCAAAAAGAGATTCTAGAACGATGGTATATCGTAAAGGCCCTTCTTAAAGGAGGAACTCAAAGAGAGGTTAAAGAGCAACTGAAAGTGAGCATTTCTAAAGTATCCAGAGGGGCGCAGGTTCTTAAATATGGGAGGGGGGCCTTTTTAAGAATCTTTAACCGCCTAAAGAAGGGGCGATAAGTGCTTATCATCCAAAGATATTTCAACAAAAGAAAAAGCTCGACACGTACTGACGTATCGGTACAATAGTACATATGCTTCTTTTTTACTCACGTGAGTTCATGAAGGCCTCTTTTAAGGCCTCAAAGTATATTGGAAGAGTAATTTGTCAAAATCGAATGGTCTTGATCGATGGAGAAGCACGTTCTCGCTTGGAAGAGATTGCTTTAAAATTGAATTGGGAAAAGAAGACAGATGGTCAATTTGAAATCCCTTTTTTTCAACCAAAAGACGAACGCGAAAGAATTTGTTTGCCTCATTTTTTAACGTTCGCTGCAAAAGTGCACAAAAGTTTGGGTTCGACCGAAAGGCTATTTTTTTTGACTGGATTTAACCTGGTTTATCAATGGGAGGATTTAGGGGAGCAGGTGGGGGAACAAATGGGGGGACAACTTGAAAAGCAAAAGAACGGCAGAGATGAGCCGGATGCTGTTTTGTATCTTTTGGGGGACTGGGAACCCTTAAAGCCCATGGTTTCGCCTGTCAAACCTCTTTCGGGAGGGGCAAGTTCAATAAAGTTTGACGTAGATCTCTCCAAGGAAGAATTTATTCAAAAGGTAGAGATTGCCAGGGACCTATTCTCGAAAGGAGAACTCATGGAGGTTGTTTTGTCACGCGAGTTCTCCGCTCCATTTTTCGGAAATGCAAAAGAGTTTTTCGAAGTTTATCGATCCATTTGCCCTTCCCCTTATGAGTTTTTGGTGGAGGATCGCGATTTTTCCCTGGTTGGTTGCTCACCTGAGACGATGGTGAGAGTCCTTGATCGGGAAGTCATCCTTCGTCCTATTTCTGGAACAGTACGCACGCAAGATGAAATTCCTTATCTTCTTTCTTCGCCAAAAGAAAAAGCGGAATTGGATATGTTGATTGATTTAGGAAGAAATGATGTTTCCCGTGTGTGTATTCCGGGAGTTAGGGTGGAAGATTATAGAGCTCTCTTGCGCCTTTCCAATGTCATTCACACGTATGCGACCGTCAGAGGCACTTTGAGGAAAGAATTTGAACCTTTTCATGCTTTGACAAGTGTACTTAATGCAGGAACTTTATCAGGAGCTCCAAAGCTAGCCGCCATGGAAGTAATTTCCAAATTAGAGCCTCGTCCTCGAGGATTCTACGGCGGTTCAGTAGGCGTGGCTTTACCTGATGGCGATCTTGATTCAGCCATTACAATTCGATCAGCAATAATCAAAAATAACCAGATTCATTTTCGTGTTGGAGCTACGCTTTTACATGCTTCCGAACCAGAACGAGAATACTTGGAAACCGAACATAAGGCACGAGCATTGTCCACTGCCTACGGGCTTTTCAAAAATGAGGCTTTGTAAATGGCTAAAGTATTGGTCATCGATAATGCAGATTCTTTTACGTTTAACTTGGTGGACCTGATTGAACGTATTGGTCATGAAAGCAAAACTGTTCGCAATACGATTACTCCAACAGAAGTTCTAGCTTGGAATCCAAAGGCCATGGTTTTGTCCCCTGGTCCAAGTTCTCCGGAGTTCGCAGGGCATCTTATAGATATTTGTCAGCAATGTGCGCCGAAAATTCCTACACTTGGAGTTTGTTTAGGATTACAGGCAATGGTCCTTGCTTTCGGAGGGAAATTAGGAAAACTTGAAATACCTGTTCAAGGATACGCAAGCCAAGTGGAACACGATGGAAGTGGTGCTTTTCGATCTGTGCCTTCTCCTGTGCTTCTTGGAAGATATCATGCATTATATGCGAAGGAGGTGCCTGTAAGTTTTGAAGTAACGGCCAGGTCTGTTGGCAAGGCTCTAAACCAATGTCAAAATGTCGGAGTGGTGATGGGAATTCGGCATAAAACGAAACCGATCGAAGGGTTCCAATTCCATCCAGAAAGCATTCTTTCGATGCCATATGGAGAGATGATTCTCAAACAGTGGTTTGAAGAAGTGGGAGCAAAATGAAATCCATGACCTCTCAAGAGATGTTGGAATTTTTAAATATAGCCCAAACGATCTCTCCTCAAGATGGCGCTAAAAAACTGGAAGAATGGGGAACTCAAAGAGCGGATGTTTTGGTCGCTTTGGTTCAGGCTTTGCGCCCCAAACAACCTCTATTTGAACGTCCAGAAATTGTAAGAGACTGTTGTGGTACAGGAGGATCTGGTTTAGCCAGGCTCAATACAAGCACATTGGTAGCATTCACGGCGGCTTCCTTGGGCAGAACTGTTGTCAAGATTGGAGGGCGTGCTGCTTCTGGACGTATGGGCAGTGTGGATCTTTTAGAGAAGATAGGTTTGTTGGAAGCTGCCAATAATCTTTCCTTTGCAGCCAAATTGGCAAAGGAAAAAGGGCTGGCTTTTCTTTCGGCGCCAGCTTGTTACCCACTGCTTGGCGCACTTGCCCCGGCTCGAAGGATGTATGGAAAACGATCGGTTTTTAATTTGGCTGGCCCTCTGCTCAATCCTTCTTTACCCAATTTTCAACTTATTGGGGTTCCTGCCATCGAAGAAACTTATCTAGAAGCTATCAATGAACTAGAAATCTCCGCTTGGTTAGTAACCTCCAGCACAGGGTTAGACGACGGTATTCCTGGAGACACGATTTTGGTTGGAAGCCGTCGAGCTCCAAGAGTTCCAGACGCTTCTGAACTCAATGAAGCTCTTCATGAAGTGAAATTGGAGGTACGAGGTTTTCCCAAGGAAAAGTTTTTTAGAAGTTTTGACCCAACATCTGATGCCATGAATATCCTAAAAGGGGTGGGTAGGCTAGATCTTGTGACCCTTGTTGCATGGAATGCGGCTCTTCTTCTTCGAATAACGGGTGAAGGCACACTTTCCACCTCGTATACACTTGCGCTAGATGCCCTGCGCTCAGGTCAAGTCACAAGCTTTTTCCAAAATTACATCTATGCAGCCGATGAGGTTCAAACCCGATGTCAGACTTTTTAGAAAAATTGCTAGCTCACAAAATGTCCCTTCCCAAACTTAAGAACGTTAAAAGGGACCCATCGCGGAAAGTAAACTTTCTCAAAGCCATTTCAAGAAAAGTAGGAAGACCAGCGCTGATCGCAGAGATTAAACATGCCACTCCCACCATCCCAAAATTTGAAGGAGATATTGTGCAAACGGGGGAGAGAGCCAGGCGTTACTGTGAATCTGGTGCTAGCGCAATGAGTGTGGTGGTTGAGCCTACGTTTTTTAAGGGATCTTTTGACGATGTGAAGATAGCTTGCCCGTTTGCCCCAGTTTTATGCAAAGGTTTTTTTGTAACCAAGGAAGAGATCGATTGCGCGGCTTATTTTGGAGCAAGTGCAGTTCTTTTGATCACCGCGCTTTCAGGTTATACAGATTTATTTCAAATTCGAGCGCGCATCCGGGAATTAGGGCTTGCTGCATTGGTGGAAGTTCATGAACCAAGCGAACTGGAAACGGCTCTTCGATTAGAACCAGATGCCTTGGGAATTAATCGGAGAAATTTAAAAACATTGAAAATCGATTCCAACGCACAAGAAAAAATAATCCCTTTAGTTCCCCCTCATATCCCTTTGGTGGTCGAAAGCCACATTAGGTCATCCTTAACTCAACTACCACATGAGAGTTCCGCGGCGCTAGTGGGCACTTTTTTGATGGAAGGAACTGATATTGAGGAAAGAGTTCGGACCTTGGTGGGTCCCCCACTCACGCACAAAATCGTAAAACTTTGTGGATTAAGATCTTCTAAAGACTTTGAGGATGCGAAACAAACCAAGTGTACTCATATGGGTGTGAACCTTATTGCCCAATCGAAGAGATATGTCCCTGTCGACGTCTTTCAAGAGATGGTGAAACGAATTCGTGCGCAAAATAATATTCCAAAAATTGTGGCTGTTGTCGATCAAACTGTTTCAGATAAAGTTGGGAGGCAAGCTTCTCAAATGGCGGATCTCCTCCAGTTTCATGCAATCGAGATGGCCGAAGACGAAATGATCAGAAAAATAAATGATCTTTCTAAGCTAAGTGTGGAGATCTGGTTGGCCATTTCTTCAAAACAGAGGGTTCCGGATCATTTGCCTTTGTCCGTTAAAGGCGTCCTTGTAGATTATGATAAAGGGGGCAGTGGACAATCCCACGGCGCGCACCCGGGACCTTTTCGACAAAATTGGAATCAATTGCTGATACGCGCTGGCGGGATCTCTCAGAAAAATGTTGGAGTCCTTTCAAAAGGCTGGGACGGGATCGATGTTGCAAGTGGCATTGAGGCCAATGGAAAGCCAGATGCAATTCGTATGAAAGAATTAACAAGATTATTTTATAGCCAAGGAGAAAAAGATGTTGATCGTGATGAAACATGATGCAACCGAAGAGCAAATGGGTAAGGTCCTTGCTCATTTGAAAACAAGAGGGTTCCAGGCCGAGAAACTCATTGGATCAGAGCGGACAGCCATCGGAATCATGGGTAATCGGGGATTTGTAGATCTGGATGAGGTCACCCGCTTTGAAGGGGTTCGAGAAATCCTTCACGTGAGCAAGCCTTATAAACTTGTGAGCCGTGAGTGGAGGCCAGATCCAACGATTGTGGACATGGGGTTCGGTGTCAAGATCGGTGGAGATCTTCCTCGCGTGGTGATTGGAGGACCCTGTTGCGTGGAAAACGAGGAGATGCTTATCGAGACCGCAAGGGAGCTTAAAAAAGTTGGAGTGCACGCTTTGAGAGGAGGAGCTTTTAAACCAAGGACGTCGCCATACTCTTTTCAGGGCTTAGGAGTACCAGCCCTTCACATGCTGCGGAAAGTAGGGGACGAATATCAAATGCCAATTGTCACGGAACTCCTTCATATTCATCAGCTAGATGCGCTCAATCAATATGCCGATGTGATCCAAATTGGTGCTCGCAATATGCAAAACTTTGAAATGTTGGTGGAGGTCGGAAAGAGCAAGAAACCTGTTCTATTGAAACGAGGCATGTCAGCGACGGTGGAAGAATTTCTTTTGGCTGCTGAATATATTTTGTCCAATGGAAACTCAAAAGTCATTTTATGTGAACGGGGAATCCGAACCTTTGAAACTTCAACGAGAAACACCCTTGACCTGAATTCAGTGGCTTTGATGAATGATCTTTCCCATCTTCCCATTTTGGTTGATCCTTCCCACGGAACCGGAGTCGCACGACTGGTTGCTAGACTAGCAAAAGGAAGCCTTGCTGTGGGAGCCCATGGCTTAATGATTGAGGTTCACCCCAATCCTTCCAAAGCTTTTAGCGACGGAGCTCAGTCCTTAGACCTTTCTCAAATTCGTCAATTGATGTCAGAGATGAAGACCCAATTTCAGACTCCTTCTTCAAAATGATTCCCTTTGCGCATCCGCTCCTCAATTCCGAGTTTTTTGGATCCTACGGAGGTCAGTATGTTCCAGATCTTTTAATGCCTGCATTGGACGAGCTTCAGATCAATCTAGAGGAAGCTTTAAAATCTCAAACATTTCGTCAACGATTGGCTTCCGAACTTAAAAACTATGCAGGTCGGCCTACTCCTTTAACCGAAGCTTCAAAGCTTTCACAAAAATATGGATGCAAAAGCATTCTTTTAAAGCGCGAGGACTTGCTCCATGGAGGAGCCCACAAGCTCAATAACGTGATTGGGCAGGCGCTTTTGGCGCAAAGAAGTGGAAAGACAGAGTTGATTGCTGAGACAGGCGCAGGCCAGCATGGAGTTGCAACGGCTTTGGTGGGAGCAAGGCTTGGAATTCCGGTCCGTGTTTTTCAAGGAGCAAAAGACATTGAACGGCAAGCTCCGAATGCGGATCGAATGAGACTCTTGGGAGCTTCCCTTGAACCAGTTCACAGCGGGGCACAAACTTTAAAGGACGCGGTTTCCGAAGCTTTTCGCTATTGGATGGCGAACTATCAGAAAAGCTACTATGTGATTGGGTCTGCTGTAGGACCTTACCCCTATCCACAGATGGTCGCTCATTTTCAGAGTGTCATATCAGAAGAGTGTCTAACCCAGACGACTGGAAATGATCCAGACGTTGTTATTGCCTGTTGCGGAGGTGGCAGTAATGCCATTGGAGGATTTCTTCATTATCTAGACAAAAGCTCGGTCAAATTGATCGGAGCTGAAGCCAAAGGGGGAGCAAGCATATCAAGCGGAGATGTAGGTATTTTTCATGGGATGAAGACGCTCGTGTTGCAGAACAAAGAAGGGCAAATCTCGGAGAGCCATAGTTTAAGCGCGGGATTAGACTATCCAGCGGTGAGCCCCATTCACAGTTATTTGAAAGAGATCAAAAGGGCGGAATATTTACCCATTTCAGATGGCGAGGCTTTAGAAGCAGTGAGAGACCTGATGACTTGCGAAGGGATTATTCCAGCGCTTGAAAGCGCGCATGCCATTGCTGCGGCCAAAAAATTTGCAAAAGATCATCCTCAAGCTAGAGTTTTGGTGATCCTTTCTGGACGGGGTGACAAAGATCTAGCCATCTTGCGGGCACAACTCTTGTGAGAGAGAAGTACGTACACGCTTTTGAAAAGGCAAAATCGGCCAATAAAAGGCCCGTGATCGCTTTTTGGATGTTGGGAGATCCAACATCAGAGGAATCCATTGAAAGGATAGTGAATTTAGTCAAAACTCAAATTTGTGGCCTAGAATTAGGAATCCCTTTTTCTGATCCTCTTTTTGATGGCCCTGTCATACAAAAAGCGCA
>Ga0247727_10006961_pt1 | contig 21906 bp, 17 predicted proteins | sample WisWelCaveWW1625_FD_202498 | JGI IMG/M metagenome (GOLD analysis project Ga0247727, IMG submission 202498) | Biofilm microbial communities from Wishing Well Cave, Virginia, United States - WW16-25 | ecosystem: Environmental > Aquatic > Deep subsurface > Groundwater > Cave microbial mat | place...
GGCGTGTTCCACGGCGTGATGATGCCGACCGGGCCGATGGGCTGCCGCAGCGTGTAGTTGAGGTGGTCGGCATCGGGCAGCGAGTGGCCGTCGCCGGCCGCCGGCGCCCGATCGGCGAAAAAGCGGTAGTTCTCCGCTCCCCGCAGCGCCGCCTTGGCCATGTAGCGGATGGGTTGGCCGGTATCCATGCTCTCGACGAGGGCGATCTCCTCGGCGCGGGCCTCGATGGCGTCTGCGATGGCGTGCAGGATGGCGCGGCGCCTGGCGCCGGAAATTGCGCGCCAGGCCGGGAAGGCTGCGGCCGCCGCCTTGGCGGCGACATCGATGTCGGCGGCGTCGCCGGCGGCGACCTTGGCCAGCACCGAGTTGTCGGCGGGGCAGAGGGTCTCGAAGGTTCTGCCGGTTTGGCTATCGAGCGCCTCGCCGGCGATGCAATGGCGGACCGGAGCGCCCCTGAACCGCGCGAGCGCGCGCTCGGCCTTCCCCAGGTTGGCCGCCAGACCCCCACCATCGTCTTTCATGCGGCGCTTCCAACCTCCGCCTCACAGACAAGACCTAGAGCAGGATCGCATGAGATGGAAGCGCTGGTACGCTTCCATCGTATGCGTGAATCCTGCTCTAACATTTGAGTCTGGAGCGAGATTCACGTTCTCTGATGGAAGCGACTCCGCTTCCATCACGAACGATCTCGCTCTAGCAGGCAAAAGCCGCCGCTCCAATGCTGATCGGACAGGCGGCGCCGACAGCCGCCCGCGGTCCGCACACGGCTCGCTATCCGACCGAAGTGGCACCTCACGCCGCCCCGTTGCGGCAGCGGGCGAACAGCCACAACCGAACCGCGCTCGACAACCCGCAACCCTGGCGTTCCCGATCGATGCGGGCGATCAGCTGCGACACCGGCATCTTTTCCTGCACGGCCGCAGCCTTCAGCGCCTCCCAGAACGGCGCTTCCAGCGAGATGGAGGTGCGGTGGCCGCCGATGGTGAAGGAGCGCTTGATGGGCCGACCGCCGCGCAACCGGCCTGCGTTCGCACTGCCTGCCGGTCGCTGCACGACAAGGGCCCTCGCGTCGAACCGCCGCGCGCCTCAGTCCTGCCGCTCGGGCCCGCGCTCGTCGCGACGGGCGCCATCGAGCCGGCGGGACTCCAGCCCGCGTTCCGCCGAGGTCTTGGACCGCTCGCTCTTGGGGATGCCGAAACGCGCCCGCTTCTCGTTCGCCCGGCGCTCGCGCTCGGCCTGCTGCTTTTGCTTGCGGTAGCGGTTGAGGTTGATGACGTCTCCCATCACGCCTCCGGTCCAATCATCTTCTTGGGGTCGACGAGTCTGTCGAACTCCTCCGCCGATACGTAGCCGCCTTTGACGGCCTCCTCCCTTAACGTCGTGCCGTTCTTGTGCGCCGTCTTGGCGATCTTGGCCGCGTTGTCATAGCCGATTCGAGGGGCAAGCGCGGTCACCAGCATCAGCGAGCGGTCGAGCGCGGCCTTGATGTTGTCCTCGCGCGGGGTGATGCCCGCGATGCAGTTGTCCGTGAAGCTCAGGCTTGCATCGGCGAGAAGCTGCACCGACTGCAGGAAATTGTAGGCCATCACCGGATTGAACACGTTGAGCTCGAAGTGGCCCTGGCTGCCCGCGAAGGTAACAGCCGCATGGTTACCAAACACTTGCACGCAAACTTGCGTGAGGGCCTCGCTTTGCGTCGGGTTCACCTTCCCGGGCATGATCGACGATCCCGGCTCGTTCTCCGGCAGGGCGAGCTCGCCGAGCCCCGAGCGCGGTCCTGAGCCCAGGAAGCGGATGTCGTTGGCGATCTTGAACAGCGAGGCGGCCACCGTATTGATGGCGCCGTGGCTCATCACCATGGCGTCGTGCGCCGCCAGCGCCTCGAACTTGTTGGGGGCGCTGGTGAATGGGAGGCGCGTGATCTCGGCAATGCGCGCCGCCACCTTCTCTGCGAAGCCCTTCGGTGCATTGAGGCCGGTGCCGACGGCCGTGCCGCCCTGGGCCAGCTGCATCAGATCGGGCAGCGTCGACTCAATGCGCCGGATGCCGTTTTCGACCTGCGCGGCGTAGCCGGAGAACTCCTGGCCGAGGGTGAGCGGCGTCGCATCCTGCGTGTGCGTACGGCCGATCTTGATGATATGCGCCCACGCCTTCGACTTCGCATCGAGCGCCTGGTGCAGGTGCCGAAGAGCGGGCAGCAGTCGGTGGTGGATCTCCTCCGCTGCGGCGATGTGCATCGCCGTCGGATAAGTGTCGTTCGACGACTGGCTCAGGTTGACGTGGTCGTTGGGATGCACCGGCTTCTTGGAGCCCATCACCCCGCCCAGCATCTCGATGGCGCGATTGGAGACCACCTCGTTGGCGTTCATGTTGGACTGCGTGCCGGAGCCGGTCTGCCACACGGCCAGCGGGAAGTGCTCGTCGAGCCTGCCGGCGATCACCTCCTGCGCTGCCGCGACGATGGTCTTGCCGAGCTGCGGGTCGAGCCTGCCGAGTTCCATGTTCACCTCGGCGGCGGCGCGCTTGACGATGCCGAGCGCGCGTACGATCGACTTGGGTTGCTTCTCCCAGCCGATCTTGAAATTGCCGAGCGAACGCTGTGCCTGCGCACCCCAATACCTGTCCGCCGGCACCTCAATGGTGCCGAAGCTGTCCGTCTCGGGACGGATCTTCCCAACGGAGCCGGGCTTTTGCGCGGTCATCGGGGCTCTTCCCTCACCCAAGAGTTCGATGATGCGTCGATCCCCTAGCACGGTCGGCAGGGGGGCTCCACTACAATAGGAGCATGAGCATCAAGTCTTCGCGAGCGCGTTGCCAGAAAGCCTAGCAGAAGCAGCAGCTTGGCCAGGAGTGAACTTTCGGAAAGGTCCGGGCGAAGGCGGTGCCAGAGATTGCACCCGCGCGGTGTTGCGGAACCTCGGCCGAATCAGCGAACCAAAACGTATGTGGCGCCTATCAGCGTTGCAGCAAGCGCGAGCGCCAACGGAATGAGCAGCACCTGCAGCCAAGCGCTCGAGCCGGTAGCGTACCTGTCGCGGTTTCGACCTGGGAGGACAAAAAATCGTTCGCCGCTTCCCGCCCGGTGCGGGAATGGGCAACCGCAACTTGGCGGATGATGATCGGCAAGGCAAAGAAGACGATTGCGAGCACGATGGCGATTCCCAACGCCAAGCCGACGTCCGCGTCACCCGCGAAGGCCAGCCACGAGGCCAACATGATCCAAGCGAACGCGGCAAGGACCGATATATAGACGAAAGCGGGGAATTCCGCGCCCGGCACCGAGCCGTAGTTCGATCGTGGAGCGTCTTCGGTGAGCGCAGCATTCGGAGGCGGCCTTGCCGCCCTATGCTCGCGGCGGACGACACTGCTTGCGGGCCTCATCGTCTACCTCCAGACGGCGAAGGCCGACCCCGTCGAGCCACATGAGGAACGTGGGAAGCCGCTGCAAAGGTTGCGCGAGGCCAAGCGTCGCAGCCGGTCTCTACCCGTCATCCCGGCCGGAGCGATGCGAGCGGTACGCGAGCAGCGCTCCGAGCCGGGACCTTGCGGCAGGTTCAGTTTTTTGCCCGAGGTCCCGGATACCTCGCCCCGGCCTGCGAGCCTCCGGGATGACGGGTAGCTTCGAAGGCCCGCGAGCGTCAGGTAATTTCCGCGAGCCTTGTGTCGAGCGACAGCACCAGGCACCAATGCGGCTCGAAATCCGCGCCGAGCGGCCAGACGTTGTCCTCGTAGGCTTCCAGCAGCCGCTCCTCGTAGCGCTTGAACCACTCCGTGCGGCAGAGCACGAACTTGGTGGCGGCAACCACGGTCTCGCGGTCGATGATGGCGAGCACGCACATCTCGGGATGGCGCCCGAGATACTCGTGCACCGCCACCATCAAGGTCGGGTAGCCCGGATGCAGCATGTCGTCGAGCACGATGACCCCTGCCGGCGCCAGCACCGCCGTAGCCAGCTCCAGGTCCCTGGTCAGCGCCGCGCGCGAGTGCTCGCCGTCGATATGAAAGAAGCGTACCCGCTTGCCACCGAGCTTCCCGATGAGCTCCTCGGGCCGCATCGTGCGGCTGTCCGCCTTCCAGGTGATGCGCCGCTCAGGCGGCACGCCGTGCTTCAGGCAATTAGCCTCGAAGCGGTCGATCACCTCAGGGTTCGGCCAGTCGAAAAGGTCGATCCCCAGCGCCGTCTCGCCGGGGGCCAGCGCATGGCAGAGGGCAATGAAGAAGCGCCCCTCGAAGGGGCCGATTTCGGCCACAGGACCGGTGACGTTGAGCTCGCTCTGGATGCGCATCAACCCGCCGCAGACGGCCGCCGCGAACCGCGACGACATGCCGGGCACGGTTGTATAGCCCGTGTCGAGATAGCGATCCACGGCGGCGATGCCGGAGCGGACGGAGGCGCTGGACGGGGCGGGACTTGTCGTCGCGGACATGGCTCGCTCTATGACGGACGGTTCTTGCTTTCGCAAGGCACAGTGGGTGAGATGGCCAGATGGTGAGGTGTTGGATTACAAGGTGCTATGCCGCACAAACCCCGCAATTTCTGCTACTCACCATCTCACCACTCACCATCTCACATCGTTCATGCGCATCGAATTCCACCGCGCCCTGCTTGCCGACCGCGTGCGCAATGCTGCGTTCCATGAGGCGCTCGACCGCGTGATCGTCAAGGGTGAGACCACCGTTGCCGACATCGGCGCCGGCACCGGCTTCCTCGGCTTCCTGGCGGCCAGGCTCGGCGCCAAACGAGTCGATCTCTATGAGGCCGCCGACGTTGCCGGCGTGGCGCGCAAGCTGCTGCGCCACAACCGCCTGCGCAGCTGCCGCATCGCTGAGGTGCATTCGACGGATGTGGAGTCGCCCGACCGCGTGGACGCGATCGTCTGCGAGACGCTCGGCAACTACCCCTTCGAGGAGAACATCGTCGAGACGCTCAACGACGCGCGCGAGCGTTTCCTGAACCCCGGCGGCACGATCATTCCGCGCGCTGTGGAGCAGTTCGTCTGCCCGGTGACGGCCGAGCGCTTCTATCGCGAGCTCGCTGCGTGGGACGATGTCGGCTACGGTCTCGACTTCGCGCCGGCCAGGACGATGAGCCTCAACAACATCTATGTGCGCACCTTCATGGCCGCAGACTTGCTGGGCGACGCCGCCGCGGCCGGCCTATGGGACAAGCTCGCCTTCAACCGCCGCAACAAGACGACAAGAACCGGGGAAGCCGGCTGGCCTGTGAAAAAGCGGACGACCGTCTACGGCCTGGCGCTCTGGTGGTCCGCCGAACTGGTCGACGGCGTGTCCCTCTCCACCGGGCCGCTCGACCCGCGCACGCACTGGGAGCAGCTGTATCTGCCCGTGCTGGCGCCGATCGTGGTCGAGGCCGGGCAGACGCTTGCCGCCAGCCTGCGCTCCACCACGTCGTACGAGCGCGGCACCAACGTGACCTGGGCGCTCGCCGTCAGCGACGCCGCGGGCCGCCAGATCAGCCGCCAGGCGCTCGATCTGGAGAAGGGCTTTCTGCCGTAATCTGTGGGCACGGCGGGCAGTCGCTTTTTCGCCCCAATGCCCTCCGATAGGCTCAAGGGGTCGCAGTGCAGTTTGACAGGCTTCGGGAGTGGGCGTGACAGATCCGCGGACCAGCTGCCAGCTCTATGCCGTGATCGAGGCCGGGCCCGCCGCGTCCGGGCGGCTTTCGGCTGCCCTAGCCGCCGCCGCGTTGGCCTGCCTGTTGGTTGTGCCTGCCGCCGGGCGGCCGCTGGACGCCGCAACCGCCAAACCTCTGGTCGACCAGGCCAAGCGAGCCGGTGTCGCCGCGCTGGTCCTGGCGGACGCGCAGCTTGCGCGCACCTTGGGGGCTGATGGTGTGCATGTCGCTGCCATGAAAGACCAGCAGGCAGCCTATCGACAGGCTCGAGAACTGCTGGGCAACGGCAGCGTTGTGGGCGGCGACGCCGGGATCTCGCGGCATGCGGCCATGCTGCTGGCCGAGGCGGGGGCCGACTATGTGGGGTTCGGCGCGCCGCCGCATCTGAAGGACCGCGACAAGGCCCGCGCGCGGCGGGATGACCTGGTTTCCTGGTGCGCCGAGGTCTTCCAGGTGCCCTGCGTGGCATTCGATGTCGAAACGCCCGAAGAGGCGGAAACTCTGGCTGCGGACGGGGCGGATTTCATCGCCGTGACGCTGTCGGAGGGATTGTCGCCGTCCTCCGTGAGCGACATGGTAGGTGACATTGCCCGCGTCATCCGTGCGGGCGAGACAACGTGATGAGGAGCTGTCACACCATGGTCGAGGCTCGCGCTTTGGCGATTTTGGGATCGATCGCGGTATTCCTCACGGGTAGCAGCATTGCCGGCGCCGAGACGAGCTCATGGGAGAGCCGCGTCGATGGCCCCGCCGCGCCGATTGACAAGAAGCCGCCGGCCAAGGCCCCGGCGGTCAAGGCTGCGCCAGTCAAGGTCATCAAGGCCTTGCCTCTTGCCCCCGACGAGAAGCAAGCCCCAGCGCCAAGGCCACCGCCGGACACAACCAGCGTCTTCGCAAAGACCACCATGCCCCAGGGCGACCCCGCCTACGAAGCCTTCGACAATGGCATGTATCTGACCGCCCTTGAGTTGGGGGTGAAAGCCGCCGAGCGCGGCGAGCCGCAGGCCCATACCCTGGTCGGCCGCATCTATACGGAGGGCCTCGGCACTGCGAAGAACCCGCCGCTGGCAGCGCAGTGGTTCGCCCGCGGCGCGAAGCTGGGAGATCCCGAAGCCATGTTCGCCTACGCACTGATGCTGGCGGACGGCCGCGGCGTCGACAAGGACCGTGCGGAAGCGGCCGCCTATTTCGAAGCCGCCGCCGCCAGGAAGCATGTGCTCGCCAATTACAACCTCGCGCTGCTGTTCCTGAAGGGCGACGGCAAGCCGGAGAACCCGTACCGCGCCCTGCTGCACATGCGCTACGCGGCCGAGGCCGGTGTGGCGACAGCTCAATACGACCTAGGTACGATGTATGCCACCGGTACGGGCACCGACCCCAATGCCTTTGAAGCGGCGAAGTGGATCGGCAAAGCTGCGGCGGCCGGTCACAGCGAAGCGCAGCTCGACTACGCTTTGATCCTGTTCCGCGGTCACGGCGTGCCACCCGACCCCAAGCGCGGCGCCGTGTTCTTCCGGCGGGCTGCCGAAAAAGGGTTGGCGACAGCGCAGAACCGGCTGGCGCGCTGCTATGCCCACGGCGCCGGGGTGGATCAGAACCTCGTCGAGGCCGCGAAATGGAACTTCATTGCCAGGGCCGGCGGCATCGAGGACGAGGTGCTGGAGAAGATGCTCGCCAAGATGCCGAGGGCCGACCGGGCCAAGGCGCAGCTGGCGGCCCAAGAGTGGCGGGATCGGATGATCGCGGGGCTGGAGTAGGAGGCGCATGCTCCGCCTGCGGTATACGCATATCCTGCAAGACAATGCACCAGCACGCGCAAGTCGACGCGCTAGCCCGAGGAAAAGGGCCGATCGCCGGATGACTGAGCGGCGTGCCGCGGAAGCTCGGGGCTTTTGTGATTTGTGGCGATGCTCCCATCCTTGCTGCCCTCGTGCTTGGGGAGAGGCGGTTCCTTGTCGCCGGTGGGGCTGGGCTTCCCGTTCCCGCACGGGCCCTTGGAGTCAGCGGCGGCGCACTTCTCGAGCATCGCAATCTTGGTCCGGTGGAGCAGCTTGGCCTTGTCCGGCGAGCCGGAGTTGCTATCGCGTGCAGGATCGCCCTCCGCCAGTTTCGGCTCGACTCCGCTAGGTTCAATCTTGGCAACCGACGTCCCCGACCAGCGCCCGACAACGGCCTCGGAGACGGGCAGCACAATCAATCCAACAAAGGCCGCTCCGACCACGACGGCCAGGGCACCCTTGGCCCACCAGCGACCCGTCCTCAACCCTTCCGGGGCACCGGCAGCGTCTCGGGTCGCGCGCGGTGCCAGGGCAGGAACGCCAGACAGGCATTCGCCGCCGAATGCGTTTCGAGACGCCGCGGATATGTCATTGGCTGTACGTGAGCTTGCCTGCCGGCCAAGCCTGTCCACGGCCCCGCGCAGCCTGTCGCGGTCATAGCCCATGGCGGCGAGTTCCTGGTCGACAACCTCGATCGGCTTGGCCTCGGCCGCCTGCGCAAGACATCATTCCAATGCAGCACCTGGCCCGGACGGTCTCGCTTCTGCGGCATGGCTTTTCTCCGTTGTCTTTCCCGATCTAGTGCCGCGGTTCGGGGGAAGTTCGACTTGAAAGCGCGATGCTTTCCTCTTTGGGCTCGGCCTCGACAGCGATGCGTCGAACGACGTTCTCTGCAATGACACCCTCTCTGACCAGGAACTGCATGAACCTGCTTCGCGCCGAACGGACGTTTGCCTCGCTCGTGCTGAAGCGCTTCGCAATGTCGGCGGTCCCCAATCCTTGTGCCGCAAACTCCACGAAGTTCTCAGCATACAGCCTCGGAAAGCCGCGCAGCCGCGACGTGGCGATTGCCCTATCGATGGTCTCCTGCGCCGATTGCATTGCCTCGCGTTCCTTCAGCACCGACTCGGGCGTGGTTTCTATCGCCGGGGTTGCCCCGTTGAGGTCGTTGAGCGCAATGTGGTTCGGGCCTTGAAACTGGCGCTTATGCGCGCGCGCCATGCGATCCACGGCTTTGACACGAACGGCTAAGCAGCGGCGGAAGTACTCCTCCGCCGTCCTTTCGCCGCGGGGGGCGTATTCCCCCGTCGGGTCCCACAACAGTCGCTCTAGCATGTGGATGACGATGTCATCGGCACCCTCGAGAAGAGATCTCGACCAGAACGTCTTGTCGAGCGTCTTGGCCAGCGCCCAAATCTGTCGCCTGATCCACGCATCCCTCGCCTCGTTGGACATGCGATTCCAGTAAGCTTCGAAAAGCGTTCTCATCGTCATATCGGTGCCCGCACGTAACGGCTCAATCCAAATGCCGAGAAGACAACCACTCGTTCGTCGCTGAATCATGGCCGACCGGTGTCATCGACACGCGAACAGCCGTGATGGAAAATCCTCCCGTGGCCGTCTCTAAGTGCTACCGGACAGGTTCTCGCCGGTCGCGTTGCACTTCGGAAGAAGATCTTTGCCTTGCTCGGCAACACCGCGAGAGAAGGCCGGCCGCATACACGTTCCGCGTGTGCGCGTCGACCTTTGCGCTCGATCGAGGGCCACGACGAAATCGGCCTCATGTCCCCCTGATGAGGACCTGCGATCGTGCGTTCACTTTGCATTCAGCTTCACCGATCCATCGCATTGTCCTTAGCGCCTGGCCGGGGGCGCAAGTATGGAGCCCAAAGATGCCAGCCTATTCCTCTTTGTTGCACGGTCGCATTGCCACCCTGGCGCTGGTGTGCGCTTCCGCGCTCCTGGGCTGCGTTGCAATTGAGATCGGTTACCGCATCCATTCGGACCGGCCCGTGTTCGTGCTCGGCAATTGGCGGGAGTGGCGGATCGAATATTACAAGTTCGGCGATCGGGGGATGTTCGATCCGGTGCTAGGTTGGACGACACGGGAAGGGTACGTCAGCGACGGCTATAACACGCTCGATCACGGCATTCGTCGCAATTTCCGCGAGAGCGAGATCCGCAGCGGCGCGATCCTGGCCGTAGGGGGCCTGTTTACGCATGGCGGGACCTACGTCGCCGACCCGGAGACTTGGCCTGCGCAGCTTGAGGGCTTAGTCGGCACGCCCGTGCTGAACGCCGGCGTCGAGGGCTTTGCGACGGACCAGATCGTTCTGCGCGCCGAGCAGCTCCTGCCGTTGGTGGGACCCAAGGCGATGATCCTAGGGTTTGTCGGAGAGGACATCACCAACGCCGGTCACCGCTGGTCGCTTGGAGCACCAAAGCCCTATTTTTCGCGCGACAGGGGTGAGCTGAAGTATCACCCGCCGGCGCCAATCGTCGTGGACGGACAGGGACTGCCCGCCTGGCAGTCCGCGACGCGTGACATCCTCGGCTACTCGGCGATTCTGGACGTCGTCCTCAATCGCCTCGCACCCACCTACTGGTACGGCAGGGGGGTGCAACCGGTCATGCAAAGGGTTGACAATGATCCGGTTGACGTGACGTGCGCGCTTCTGCAGCGGCTGAAGAGGCGCGCTGATGCCGGCGCAATTCGTTTGCTGCTCTTCCTGCAACACGCGTTGCAGACGATTACTGAGAAGGAAGGGCCGAGTGAGGACGCAAGAAAGGTTGAGGCGTGTGCCACGGCGATCGGGATCGAGGTCGTCGACCAGTTTGCAGGGCTGCGCGCGATCGCTGTCGCCAATCGTGACGCCCTGCCCCACCTCTACGTGAAGAGCGACGCTCATTGGCCAATGTCGTCCAAGGGAAACCGGCACGCTGCGGAGTTGCTGGCCCTTGCGCTCAACAAGCAGCGATGAGCCCGACGACTCCACCCGTCATGAGGGGTGGGTGACGTTGGCTATCCTGCGCCTGCCGGCCGGGGTTCGCGGCCCGTTGGTGCAATGGGCACCCCCGGCGCCAATGGCTGACGTTGGATCTGCGGCGTCTGCTCAGGCTGCTTGCGCAGACGATCCGCCTCGTTGAGCCGGCGCTGCTCATCCATCCGCCGCGACAGTTCGTCCATGTCGCGCTCGATCTTTCGCGCCGCAAGCTCCTGCTCGAGGGCAGCGGCATCGATTTGGGGTTCGATTGCGCCCAACGACATGATCGGTCCCCGATAGGAGACGGTTACGACAGGCAGCGGCTTGCCGGCCGCGCCAGCATCCAATGGCCTGGCTTCGAGCCGCCATTGTGAGTCAAGCGTGAGCACTCTGAGATCCAGGCGCACCGTTCCGCTGGTGCGGCCTTCGCTTGTGTCGACGACCAGGGATTTGCTGCGCAGCTGGCCGTCGGCGATCTCCAGGGCCAGGGTTCTTTGTTTGAGCGGTAGACTGCCCGTCCCCAGTCCGGCCGCAAGGCCCTGTCGCACCGCTGAGGCCACCTTGCCCGCGTCGGCCTTCGCTGCGGCGTCGGCTGCGGCAGCAATGGCGCCTGGCCAGAGGGCAGCCAGCTCCGCCTCGCCGAAAGTGATACTCCCTTCGCCCTGCAGCGCCGCGATCAGGGCGCGTGGACTGAGGCCACGCCCGGTGAACGCGATGGTGCCCGTCATAGAGCCGCTTGCCCGTGGCGGACTGCCGCTTGGAATTTTCTCCAGCGCAACCTTGAAGTCGAGCGTGCCACGCATCTCCGCGCCCGCCGGCGCCTTGTCGATGCTGAGAGCGGCCTTAAAATGCCCGCCGAGGCCCGCACCAGTGATCTCCTTGACCACGATCCTGCCGGGTTGGAGAATGACGTCCAGTTTTGCCCCTTCCAGCGCGACGCCCTCGGCCAGCGTCAAGCGATTGCAGTTGAGCCGAATTTTTCCCTCGAAGGCATCCAGCACGGACGCGCTGAACGGTTCTTCGGGCCATGGGCTCTGGCGCCCGAGGATCACGGCCTCGGCCAACCCGGCGACGGCGAACCGCTGGTCGAGCAGGGGGCCCAGCAGTTTGGCCACGGCGATTTCATCAGTGTTGAGACTCGCCTCGATGCGACGCCGGCCGGTCTCTCCTGACAAGCTAATTTTTCCGGACAGCCTGCTCCCGCCGATCTGCAGCAGGAGCTTGTCAATGTTGATTGTGTTGCCCTGCAAAGCAAGTTTGAGCTTTGCGCTGACAGGCAGGCCATCTGCCCGCAGCGGTGGGGCAAGCCCAGAGAGCACCGCCAGCGACCTGCCATTGCCTGCACGGACCTCCAGATCACCGTCCGCCTTGGCTCCGGTGTCGGCGAAGAGAAGCTGGCCGCGGTAGTTCAGACCAACGTCGCCGGCCTCGACCGAGGCAAGTGATGTGAGGCCCTCGGAAGGGATGCCGGCGGCTCGGATGAGAATGCGGGCGGGTTTCGCCGCGTCGACCCGGCCGGCGGGCATGGCCCCCGCGAACAGAAGCGAGGTGATTTTTGCGGCATCGCTGGACTCAATCGAGCCGGTCAAATCTGCGCGGCCCTTGCGCCAGCCCCCGGGACCACCATCAAATCGGGCGTTGACCCTGATGGCCGCGCTGTTGGCCTCGCCATCCACCGTCAAGTCCGCCGCCGTCGCGGTGCGCCCACCGAACGTCATCGTCCCAGCGAGCCGAAGCGGGACCATCATCTGCTCGCGGCTGTCGCCCGGGCGAAACGCGATCGGAACGCCAAGCAGCTCTGCCAGCGGGGTGATGCCGGCGGCAGTCTCGGCAACGACGAAGCCGCGTAGGCTCCCCTTGGGAAGGGACGCGAGGTTGTCCACGCCGCCTTCCAACTCGACGCTGTAGCCGTCGTCGCCGAAAAGACGCAGCTGGAGTTGCTTCAGATTGCCCCCCCTCATCTCCACTGCAGCACTTACGTCGCGATACGTGCGCGCGGCCGTAACCACCAGTCCGGCCTTCACGCGCAGGTCCAGGTCTGCCGTTCCCGCGGACTGCACGCGCCCCTCGACCTGCTTGGCAAACGGAGTGCGGGTCAAATGACCGAAGAGGTCGGCAAGATTGAAGCCCTCGGGGATCAGGCCGCGTGCGTCGAGTTTGGGGCCTTCCAGCACCACTGTCACCTCCGGCCGGCCAGCCCACCTGTGACGGGTACTTCCGCTGAGCATTGTTCCAGCCACATTGGCGACCAGATCAGTGACAGCGGCCTGAGCGGAATCGACCATGAACTCCGCGCGGAGGTCGAACGTGCCGTCGGCCTTGGCGCCGAGGGAGAGCCTGTTGCCCGTGGCCCAGGCCAGGAAACGGGTTGCGCTTGTCCCGCGCAAGCCCAGGCTGCCCTTGAAGACAAGCGCCTCGGCTGGACCCGATATATCGCCCTTCAATTCGCCCCGGCCGCCGCCCGGCAGCGTCGCTCGCAGCCCTTCGATCGTCAGCTTCTTTGCGGTCTGTGTCAGCGCTAGTCGCACTTGTCCGATGGATTCGCCACCAAGATTGGCTTGATCGATTACAAGGCTTGCCCCCGCCCGGCCGCCCGGGGGCAAAAGCTCGCGTACCCAGGCCGCGAACCTGCCAATGCCGTCGACGGGAGGAAAGCCCCCAACCACTCCAAGGAGCTGATCGAGATCCAGCCAGCGCGAAGAGAGCTCCATATCGAGAGCCGGTGCATCGCGCCAGCTTGCCCCCACCCAGCCTGTAACGATCTGGGGCCTGCCGCTGTGCTCAATAGTCAGAACCAGCTGCGACAATTTTGTGCTGGCAGCATCGGCCTCGATCTCCGCCTTCAGTTCGAATGCCTCTCGCCGGTCGAGTCTCGACTCCTCCTCCGAGCTGCCCGCCACACGCGGCAAAACGCCCTCAGTTTGTGGACCGCGCCCGGGCATCGCCAGTTGCGCCGTCAGTTTGCCCTTGATCCGCGTCTTACCCATAAGGTCGATCGCGCTGGCATCGAGCAAAATTGATGCGTTCGTGTCCGGAAGGCGCAGAGAAAGTCTGAAGGGAACGGTCCCATTCGCTTCGGGTGCGCTCGTGGCAAGTCGAACCTCGCGTTTGGCCCCCCCAGATGTAAAGTCGCCGCGGAAGCGGTACGGGCCATCGAGCGCCGGAGCCGACAGCTCGCCATTCAATTCATCGAGCCGTGCGCGCTCAACCCCGTCGGGACCATGCAGAGCCAGCACCCCGTCCCGAATCCTGAGCGAAGTCAGTGCGACGTTGGCGGGCACGTAGCCCGTGGCGCGCAGCGCCTGCGCAAAGCCCTGCCAGTTCCAGCGGCCATTCGCATCCAGCGCCACCCTCAGAACAGGGCTTTGGAACTCGATTTCGTGTGCTTCCACGATGCCGCGGAACAGCGGTGTTATGGAGAGTTTAATGCTCAGGCTTTCGGCTTTGAAGAAATGCTCGGTAAGGTGCGCCGATGAATCGGCGACACGCACCTTCCCCACGCTAAAGTGGGGCATTGGCAACAGGTACAGTTTGACGTCGCCGTCCACCTGCACCTCGCGGCCAATGACGTTCTTGGCTTCTTCCTCGAATATGCTGCGATAGCTGTTCCAGTCGATAAAATGCGGGACGGCGAACAGCGCGCCGACCACCGTTATGATGAAGACGGCGATGGCGATGAGCAGGTTGTTCACGGCTCCGCCCCCAAGCGCCGGGCAATTCCGGAAACAAGCCGCAAGCGTGCAGGCGGTTCCCGGCGCACGCAAGTCGTGCGCAGCCCAGGCAGCGTTCTGCCGCAACAACGCATTATCAGTTCCTTCCAGCGGACCTCATGGGGCCAAGAGCCCCACCCCAATGCCGCCGCCGCGTTCAGGCTTGAGGTTATCACACAGTTGCGCGCAAGTCTGGACCGCGAATTTGGCGGCCCCGCGGTCATTTTTGGGGGGATTGTGGGAAGGGCCGAAGGCGCGGTTGCCTGGCACTTCCCAGTGCTATAGTTGCAGGCGATGCCTGCGAATCAAAAGACCTCTGCAGCCATCGTGACCGCTGCTCCCGCGCTGGAGATGTCCATTTCGGCCCGAGCGCTAGGACACGCCGGGGCGCCGTACGTTTCCGAGCTCAATCCGGAGCAGCGCGCGGCCGTTGAAGCGTTGGACGGGCACGTGCTGGTGCTTGCCGGCGCCGGAACGGGCAAGACGCGCGTCTTGACCACACGCATTACCCATATTCTGTGCTCGGGCCGCGCGCGAGGATCGCAGATCCTTGCAGTTACCTTCACGAACAAGGCCGCGCGGGAGATGAAGGATCGGATCGGCGCGCTGGTCGGCGGCGCGGTCGAAGGCATGCCGTGGCTCGGAACCTTCCACGCCATCGGTGTCAAGATCTTGCGTCGCCACAGCGGTCTGGTGGGCTTGAAATCCAGCTTCACGATCCTCGATGCGGACGATCAGGTGCGCCTCGTCAAACAGGTGATCGAGAGCGCCGGTCTCGACAAGGACCGCTGGCCGGGGCGCCAGCTCGCCGCCCTCATCGACGGCTGGAAGAACCGCGGCCTCACTCCCGAGAAGGTACCGCGCGGCGAGGCGTTCGGCTTTGCCGAAGGCAAGGGGGCCGAGCTGTATGCCGCCTACCAGAGGCGCCTCAAGGAATTGAACGCCGCGGACTTCGGCGACCTCCTGCTGGAGGTGCTGCGGTTGTTCCGCGACAATCCGGACGTGCTCGCGGACTATCAGCGCAGGTTCCGCTACATCCTGGTCGATGAATACCAGGACACCAACATCGCGCAGTATCTTTGGTTGCGGCTGCTGGCCGGGGGCACGCCGAACATCTGTTGCGTGGGGGACGACGACCAGTCGATCTACGGCTGGCGCGGTGCCGAGGTCGACAACATCCTGCGCTTCGAGCAGGACTTTCCGGGCGCGACTGTGATCCGGCTGGAGCGGAACTATCGCTCGACGGGGCACATCCTGGGCGCGGCTTCCGGCCTGATCGCCCACAACAAGGGCCGGCTCGGGAAGACGCTCTTCACCGACGATGATAAGGGCGAGCGCGTCAGCATCGCGGCCGTTTGGGACGATGAGGAGGAAGCGCGCACCATCGGCGACGACATCGAAGCTCTCCGCAAGGCTGGTCAGCACCTGGAAGAAATCGCGATTCTGGTGCGGGCGTCCTTCCAGATGCGCGCCTTCGAAGATCGGTTCGTCACCCTCGGATTACCTTACCGCGTCGTTGGCGGTCCCCGCTTCTACGAGCGCCAGGAGATCAAGGATGCCATTGCCTACCTAGAGGTGACCCTCAACCCCGCCAATGACCTCAAATTCGAGCGCATTCTCAACGTGCCGAAGCGCGGCTTGGGTGACGTCACCCTGAGACGCATCCATGAGCTGGCGCGCGCCCGCGGCGGCGTCCCGCTGTACCAGGCCGCGCGCGAGATCGTGGAGACCGAGGAGCTGACAGGCAAAGCGCGCAAGTCGCTCGTCGACCTCATGGGCTGCTTCGAGCGCTGGCGAGGCGCCATCGACAGCATGCGGCACACCGAGCTGGCCGAGCTGATCCTGGACGAGTCCGGCTATACCCAGATGTGGCAGCAGGATCGCAGCCCCCAGGCCCAGTCCCGGCTCGAGAACCTCAAGGAGCTGATCCGCTTCATGCACGAGTTCGAAACGCTGCAGGGCTTCCTTGAGCACGTCGCGCTCGTCATGGACGCCGACACGGCCGGCGGCGAGGAGCGCGTATCGTTGATGACGCTGCACGCCGCCAAGGGGTTGGAATTCGACGTCGTCTTCCTCCCGGGCTGGGAGGAAGGGTTGTTCCCCCACCAACGCAGTCTGGACGAGAGCGGAACGGCAGGTCTGGAGGAGGAGCGCCGTCTTGCCTACGTCGGCCTCACCCGGGCGAAGCGCAGGGCCAAGGTGAGCTTTACCCAGAACCGGCGCAATCGCGGATTGTGGCAGGCGGCGGCACCGTCGCGCTTCGTCGACGAGCTGCCCGAGGACCACATCGAGGTGGTGGAAGCCAAGAGCCCCTATGGTGGAGGCGGCACGGGCCGCTTCAACCCCTATGGCCGCAGCCGCTTCGACGAGCCGGCCGCCGGGTTCGCCAGCGGCTATGCCACCCCGGGCTGGCAGCGCGCCAAGGAGCAGTGGGGTCGCGAAGACCGCCAAAAGTCCCGCGGCCCCGTCACGCTCGACGGGGAGCTGGTGGCCTCCTCGACAGGGCGCGGGTCAGGCTACGCGCCCGGCGAGCGGGTGTTCCACCAGAAGTTCGGCTACGGCGAGGTCGCCGAGGTGGACGGCAACAAGCTCACTGTCGACTTCGACAAAGCCGGCCGCAAGCGGGTGGTCGACAGCTTTGTCGCTCGGGCGGGACAGGTGTGACAGCGGACCCTCGCCCTGGTAGGACGGCCTGGAAGGCCTTGGGACCATTGCAATTTCTTGCCGACGCGGGTCTTTAACACAGTGTCGCCGCCATTTTGGGACTCCTGCTGCAAAGACGCACAAGGTTGGCGCGTTTCGGGAGAGGTGCAGCTATGGCCGTGGCCGATTTCTTCAAGCCGATGGATGGGGTCGCGGACACGGCGACGGCGCCGGCAAAGCCTGCTGCGATCGATCCGCATTCCGATGCTGCCACAGCTCTGGTCCGTGAGAAGTTTCTGCCCGTCACGCGCCACGCCCTGCTCGACCGGTTGACTCGGCCCAGCCTCTGGCCGAACGGCGACAGCGTGCAGGCGCGCCGCTTCCTGCGCTACCTCGACTACTGGCGCCGTCACGCCTACTCGGTGAAGCTGCTCGACCTCGAGCAGAGCTACGAGCCGTTCAGCCCCGATACCGACCTGCTGCACACCCGCACGTTCAGCGCGGACGAGCGGCTTGCCATGCAGAAGCGGCTGGTCGCGCAAATGGCCGAGCTGCTCGAGCAGGGCAACTTCACGCGCGTCGATCCAGCGGACTTCCACGTCATCCTGACCAAGGATTCGCACTACGGCCTCGACCTGCAGGTGGATATCGACGCCTTCGAGGAGATCCTCGTCTTCTATCGCGGCGCGACAACCATCACCGAGCGTCGGCGCGACATCAGGAAGGCCTACATCGGCTGGAAGGAGGTGAAGGTGCCCGTGTTTCAGCGGCTCTTCGTCCTCTTCAAGCTGAAGCCATTCGATGCGCGCGTGCGCGAGGTGATGCAGCAGAAGAACGTTGACCGGAAGGAGGCCGAGAGCATTGTGCGTCGGCTGCGCCGGATGCTGCCGGACACGGTGAGCAGCGATCAAGTCTACATCAAGCTGTTCAAGAACATGCCGCGCAGCGACGTGGAGATGGCGTTTCCCAACACCAGGGTGCGCTTCCGCCTTTTCGACAAGATCAAGTTCGGCGTGACCGCGGGCAGCGGCGTCGGCGTGGGGGTGGTCAGCACGGCCGGCAAGCTTGCGCTGATGAGCAATCCCTACACGCTGGTGATGGCGCTGGCGGGCCTCGGCGGCATCGCCGTGCGCCAGGCCAGCAACTTCATCAATCAGCGCAACCGCTACATGGTGGTGCTGGCGCGCAATCTTTATTTCCACTCCATGGCGGACAACCGGGGGGTGATGACGCTGCTGGCCGACCGCGCCGCGGAAGAAGACATCAAGGAGGAAATGCTTCTCTACACCGCGATCGCCAATGAGCGGGTCAACGCTCGCGAGTTGAAGGCGGTCGACCAGAAGATCGAGAAGTATCTGGCCAAGACCTTCGGCATTCAGGTGAATTTCGACGTGGAGGACGCGCTCGCCCGGCTGAAGCAAGACGGTGTCGTCACCGAACTTGCCGACGGCACGCTCCAGGCCCTGCCGCCGCGCGAAGCAGCTCTGCACATCGACAAGCTCTGGGACGCGTGCCTCGACCAGCTGCCGGATATTACGACCGCGGGGGAAGGTCGCGAGATCGAGCGCCAGCCGGCGGGCTGAGCGCCGGACAGGAGTTGCGTGGAACGCTGGGTGCGCCCTATGACTGGCGCCATGTTCCAGACCTACGACGCGCCGCAGAACGGCCCGGAGAGCGGCGAGCGTGTTGCGCGCTTGCGCGAGTTGATGGCGCGCTTGCGTGTCGACGCCGTTCTGGTGCCGCACGCTGACGAGTACCAGAACGAATACCTTCCGCCCTGCAGTGCGCGGTTGGCCTGGCTGACCGGCTTTACCGGCTCGGCAGGGCTGGCCGTCGTTGCCCGCAAGGCGGCAGCATTGTTCGTCGACGGCCGCTACATCCTGCAGGCCCCCAAGCAGGTGGACACCAAGATCTTCGCGGTGCTGCAGGTCCCTGCGGCCAAGCCCTCGGACTGGATCGGCAAGCAGCTGAAGTCCGGCTCCGTGCTCGGCTTCGACCCCAAGCTGCACGCGCCGGCCACCATCGAAGAGCTGGCAAAGGAGCTCTCCACCAAACCCATCAAGCTGAAGGCCCTGTCCAGCAACCTCGTGGATCGCGTGTGGGGGCGGGAGCGCCCCGGCCCGCCGCAAGGCGTTGTCGTCCCGCATCCTCTCGAATATGCGGGCAAGCCCGCCAAAGAGAAGCTGGCGGAGCTGCAGGCAACTTTGAAGAAGGACGGCCAGGATGCGGCTGTCCTGACGGCTCCGGACTCCATTGCCTGGCTGTTCAACATCCGCGGCTCGGATGTGGCCCACAATCCGGTGGTGCTCGCCTTCGCCATCGTGCCTGCGAGCGGCAAGGCCGAGCTTTTCATCGATGCGGCGAAGATCGGACCCGAGGCCAAGGCGCATCTGGCACCGCTCGCCAGGATCAGCGAGCCGGGCGCGCTCGAAAGCCGCCTCAGCGCGCTCAAACAAGCGGACAAGCGCGTGCGCGTCAGTCCGGGAGCGGCCGTCTGGTTCACTCGCAAGCTGAGCGGCGGCAAGGCACGCGTGATCCGCGCCGCCGATCCCTGCGTCCTGCCCAAGGCGCGCAAGAACGCAACGGAGATTGCGGGGGCGCGCGCGGCGCATAGGCGAGACGGGATGGCGCTGGCGCGTTTTCTCTCCTGGCTCGACCGCGCGGCGGAGAGCGGAGGACTCGACGAGATCACGGCTGCGCGGCAACTCGAAACGCTACGCAGCGAGACGCAGGCGCTGAAGGAAATCAGCTTCGATACCATCTCCGGGGCGGGGCCGAACGGAGCGATCGTGCACTATCGCGTTACGACGGCCAGCAACCGCAAGCTCAAGGCCGACGAGCTCTATCTCGTCGATTCCGGCGCGCAGTATCTGGACGGCACCACCGATGTGACGCGAACGGTCGCTATTGGTGAGCCGGCGCGCGAGATGCAGGAGCGATTCACCTTTGTGCTCAAGGGTCACATCGCCATTGCAACGGCGCGCTTTCCCAAGGGCACCCGCGGCGTCGATCTCGATCCGTTCGCGCGCCGCGCGCTGTGGGAGGCGGGCCTCGACTTCGACCACGGCACCGGCCACGGGGTAGGCAGCTATCTGTCGGTGCACGAGGGGCCGCAAGGCATCGGCAAGCAGGCCATGGTGGCGCTCGAGCCCGGGATGATCATTTCCAACGAGCCCGGCTACTACAAGACCGGTGGCTACGGCATCCGCATCGAGAACCTGGTGCTCGTGCGCGAGCCTGAAACCATCGCCGGCGGCGAGCGCGAGATGATGCGCTTCGAGACATTGACGCTGGTACCCATCGACCGGCGGCTGGTTGCGCCGGAGCTGCTGTCACCTGCGGAGCTCGATTGGCTCAACGCCTATCACGCCCGCGTGCGCGAGATGATCGGGCCGGAGCTCGGGCCCGCGGATCGGGCATGGCTGGAACAGGCGACGGCGGCGATTGAGCGCTGACTGCAATCCCTGCCGGAGGGCTCGAGCCTGAGCGCCGGGACCCAAGGCCGCCGAGCGTGGCAGACAACACGATGGCGCCGCGACAGGTCAGCGCAGGGCCTCGAGCCCCTTGCTCTTGACGACATGCAACAGCTTCAACGCCGTGCCGGCCGGCCGCCGCTCGCCACGTTCCCATTGGCTCACGGTGCTCACCGCCACGTTGAGAAACCCTGCCATCACTGCCTGGCTCACGCCGGCTCGCTCGCGCACCTTTGCGATTTCGCCTGGCGAAAGCGGCTTTACCTTCGGCAGCGCGTCCCGCCCAAGCATCCTGATCGTGGTCTGCTCGAGCTCGGCGTCGTCCACCAGACCAGCCCGGTGCATGCCGCGCGTCATCTCCACGATTTCGGCACGCAACCTCGCCTTGCCGTGCAATTCACCTTTTCCCCGGCTCTTCCTCGCCATAACTCACCTCCGTCAACTCGTCATCGGCGATCATCGCCTCGAGCGCCTCCTCCGCTGCGTTCAGCAACCCCGCTCCACGCCGTCTCAGCACCTCGAATTCGTCGTCATCAATGTTCGCCCGCGCCGACTTGGCGAAGCCGTACAGAAACACCGCCCGCTCACCGCGCCGGTAGGCGACCACCGCGCGATACCCGCCCCACTTCCCTTCGCCCGGCCGCGCCACGCGCTGCTTGATGAGTCCACCACCGAGATCGGCGTCAACGAGCCCCTTGCCCGCGTTCCGCACCGCCTTCACGAGCGCCGCATCAGCGATTCGCTCGCGCCGCTGGAATCGGGCGAAGCCCTTCACCTTGTAGACTCGCACCCTCCGCCTCTCAAACAACTATAGCTCGCTGAGTGATAAATAGCAAACCGGTTATCGCGCTCCGTGGCCCCCGGTCCCGGATGCTCCACGATCGCGACATCCGGGATGACCGGGATGACAACATCACCCCAACCGCAGCACGCGCCGCAGAAATGCCAGCTCGGCCTCTAGCACGGCAATGATCGTCTCGGCCTTGCGGAAGCCGTGCGCCTCACCCGCGAACTCGTGATAGGCGACGTAGATGCCGCGCTTCCTGAGCTTGGCCACGATGAGCCGCGATTGCTCCGGCGGCACGATCTTGTCGTCGAGGCCCTGGAACAGGATGACCGGGGCTGCAATACCGTCGATCAGATTGAGCGGCGAGCGCTCGGCGCACACGCCTTTCCACTTCGCCGGCGTCGTGCCCAGCAGCCGGTGCAGGTAGCCCGACTCGAACTTGTGGGTGTGCTGCATCAGCAGCGCCAGGTCGGAAACGCCGTAGTGGCTGCTGCCGGCGGCAAAGACTTTGGTCGTGGCCAGCGCCATCAGCGTTGTGTAGCCCCCCGCACTGCCGCCGGCGATGGCAATTCTGTCTCGGTCGGCGAGCCTTTGCTGCGCCATGAAGCGTGCCGCTGCGGCGCAGTCGGCCACGTCGGCGATGCCCCATTGGCCATCGAGGCGCTCCCGGTAGGCGCGGCCGTAGCCCGTGCTGCCTGCATAGTTGACGTCGAACACGGCGAAGCCGCGGCTCGTATAGTATTGCACCCGCATCTTCAGGCCGGCGTCGGTCATGCTGGTCGGGCCGCCGTGAGCCAAGACGAGCGCCGGCGGCAGAGCGCCGTGGGGGCCGCGATAGTGCGGATTTGTCGGCGCGTAGTGAATGCCGAACGCCTTCTGGCCTCTCGCGCTGCGGA
>Ga0247727_10006962_pt1 | contig 21903 bp, 15 predicted proteins | sample WisWelCaveWW1625_FD_202498 | JGI IMG/M metagenome (GOLD analysis project Ga0247727, IMG submission 202498) | Biofilm microbial communities from Wishing Well Cave, Virginia, United States - WW16-25 | ecosystem: Environmental > Aquatic > Deep subsurface > Groundwater > Cave microbial mat | place...
ATCTTCTTGACAAAAACCGCGAATAGTGGTATATTTTGTATTGTTCGAGGCGTGCGATTTACTATAATCGAAAGAAACGATTTTTAAAACATAAAATGGACAGTTGAGCCGGAGCGTGAGCCGAAGGTAAATCGGCGATGATAAACGCATGCACTGTCCTATTTTTTTGCCCTGAAAAAACGATGGCCCAAAACAATACCGCAGGAGTGGAGAGCGAGCAGCTAAAGAGCAGCCCCGATTTTCTTTCTAAATTTACAATTGGAAGCCGGGGCATCACCAAACGCGAGGAGGATTATTCGCGCTGGTATCTTGATGTGATTGCCGCGGCGGAACTGGCGGATTATGCGCCGGTGAAAGGCTGCATGGTGATTCGGCCCAACGGTTACGCGATCTGGGAAAAAATGCAGGCCGGGCTGGATAAAATGTTCAAAGACACCGGCCACGTGAATGCGTACTTTCCGCTGTTCATTCCCGAAAGTTTCATGCGCAAAGAAGCCGATCACGTCGAAGGCTTCGCGCCGGAATGCGCCGTGGTGACACACGGCGGCGGCAGGAAACTGGACGAGCCGCTGTTTATTCGCCCCACGTCGGAGACCATCATCTGGTCGATGTACAAACGCTGGATTCAATCGTATCGCGATCTGCCGATTTTGATCAACCAGTGGGCGAACGTGGTGCGCTGGGAGATGCGGACGCGTTTGTTTTTGCGCACGACGGAGTTTCTCTGGCAGGAAGGCCACACGGCGCATGCGACGTTTGATGACGCCGAAAAAGAAACGCTGCAAATGCTCGAGGTTTATCGCACGTTTGCCGAAGATTACATGGCCGTGCCGGTGATTCCGGGCGTGAAATCCGAGAAAGAAAAATTTGCCGGCGCGATTAAAACGTACTGCATCGAGGCGATGATGCAGGATCGCAAAGCCCTGCAGGCCGGCACTTCGCACAATCTCGGACAAAATTTTGCGAAAGCGTTTGACGTGCAATATCTCGACGAGCAGGGCAAGCGCGAATACGTCTGGGCCACGAGCTGGGGCGTGTCGACGCGTCTCGTCGGCGCGTTGATTATGACGCACAGCGACGACAACGGCCTGATCATTCCGCCGAAGCTCGCGCCGCTGGAAGTCGTGCTCGTGCCGATCTGGAAAGGCGCAGACGAGCAGGCAACGGTTTTGGAGCGCGCCAATCAAATCGTCGCAGATTGGAAAGGCAAGTTCAGTTTTAAATTGGACGATCGCGACAATTATCGCCCCGGCTTCAAATTCAATGAATGGGAAAAGCGCGGCGTGCCCATTCGCATCGAAATGGGGCCAAAGGATTTGCAAAACAACAACGCCGTGCTGGTGCGGCGCGATACCGGCGCCAAACGTGTCGTCGCGCAGGCGAATTTGACGGAAGAGATTCGCCAGACGCTCAGCCAGATGCAAATCGATCTGTACAATCGGGCTTTAGCCTTTCGCGAGCAAAATTCCAAAGCGATCGACGATTATCAGCAATTTAAAAAAGAGATTGAGGCGTCGGGCGGTTTTTTCTGGACACACTGGTGCGGCGACCGCGCCTGCGAAGATCGTCTGCAGAATGAAACGAAAGCGACGATTCGCTGCATCCCCCGAATCGCGACCAACGTTCAGTTGGCCGCGGAAGGCAAATGCCTGCTGTGCGGCGGAACTGCCAAAGAACAGGTCATTATTGCCAAAGCGTATTAACGGAGTGCCAAACTTTAGTTTGGCATAAAATGCTAAAGCATTTGCTCCGAAATTCGAGGTAAGAAATACATGAAGTTGAGTTTTTTGTTCGTTGAAAAGATAAACTTTTCAGAGGAGGAGAAGTGAGGAAATCGCTGTTTGTAACGGTGCTGCTAACCATCGCGTGCGGCCTGTTGTGGATTGTATTTTTGGCCGCGACGCGGCGGAGCCCGGTGCTGGAAGTCGGTGACATGGTGCGCATCGAAGGCGGCGAATGGATCGATTCGGCGCAGCCGGAGCGCAAAGTTGCCGTCCAGCCGTTCCTGATCGACAAATGTGAAGTGACCAACGCGCAATTTGCCCGCTTCCGGCCGGAGCATACGTTTCCGGAACAACGAGAAGATTTTCCGGTAACCGGCATCAGTTGGGAAGGCGCCGCCGCCTACGCCACCTGGGCTGGCAAGCAATTGCCGACTGAGATCGAGTGGCTGATGGCCGCCGGCGCCACGAGCCAAATGGATGTTCAGCGTTATCCCTGGGGAAAAGAAAAAAGATTCACCGATCTGCAGGACGCCGTGACTTGCCAGAAAGTCGGCACCTATCGCGAGAATTACAGCCCCGCGGGTTGCTACGATATGGAGGGCAATGTGTGGGAATGGACGCGCGATAATGCCGTCATCTCGCCGGTCGTGGCCTCCGCCGATGATTCGCAAGTCGCGGCAACGCAAAAAATTTTGAAAGGCGGCTGGCGGCAGGCAAAAAAATCCGTCGTCCCGTCGAGCCTCGGCGAAAAAATGACTTTGGCGCCGCAGGAAAGTCTGGCCAATGTCGGCTTTCGCTGCATTCGGCGCCTGCAACCCGGCCACAATCAATAAGCCTCGTTTTCTGAAATCTATCGCCCGGGTTGATTTACGGCCCGGGCTTTTTTTATTCCGGCGCGCTGCTGGTTGTCATGAGATGATAAAATTATTGCAGCATCTTTGCAATAAAAGTTTCGGACGATCTCGGCGAACAAGCGCACTGCGTGTACAATCTACAGTTGTAGATTACAGCGTTAAGTTCTCAGAACTTACATCCTTTGACACACTCAGCGAGCTTAACCGTGAATGACAATTTCGTGGAAAAATTGACGACTGCTCCCGAGCCACGAAAGCCAGCCTCTACAAGCTTTCCGGCGCCAAACGATCCCGCTGCGCGGGACGAATCCGCTGCCGCCACGGCGCTCCTCAATCGGGCTGATGAGGGAATGTCGGGCCACTCTGCGGAAGTTTTACATCACTCGGCCAACGGGTCTCATCATCTCGCCTCCGCTCACGAGGCGCCGAGTTCATTCGACGCCGGCGAGGTTGAGGTATTTCGAACCGGCTATGTCGCCATCGTCGGCCAGCCCAATGTCGGCAAATCGACGCTGCTCAACGCGCTGTTGCAGTTCAAGCTGTCGATTGTCTCGCCGAAACCGCAAACCACGCGCAAGCGCATCCTCGGGATTTTGAACCGGCCGCACTGCCAGATGGTCTTCTTCGACACGCCCGGAATTTTGGAAGCGCATTATCGCCTGCAGCAGGCGCTCATGCGCGCGGCGTTTCAGGCGATGAAGGAGGCGGACGTGCAGCTCATGATGGTCGAGCCGGTCGCCCCGCCGCCGGCCGATCTGGCGATTCTCAACCGTTTGGCGGACACCGGCAAGCCGATCATTCTGGTCATCAATAAAATTGACACCGTCGCGAAAGATCATCTGCTGCCGATCATCGGCGCGTATCAAAACAAGCCGCAGGTGAAAGAGATCGTGCCGATTGCAGCGTTGCACGAAGACGGCGTCGCCGCTCTGGCCGAGGTTATCGAAAAGTATCTGCCCGAACAAAGTCCGTTTTATGACACCGAGCAGGTCACCGATCACCCGGAGCGCTTTTTGGCGGCGGAGATTGTGCGCGAGAAAATTTTTCTCCGCTATGGCGAAGAGATTCCCTATTCGACCAGCGTGCAAATCGAAGAGTTTGTCGAGCGGCCGGGCCATAAGGATTACATTCGCGCCATCATTTACGTTGAACGCGAATCGCAAAAAGGCATTCTGATCGGCAAGGGCGGCCAGGCGCTGAAACAGGTCGGCAAGCTGGCGCGCGAAGAAATGGAACAATTGATCGGCCGCCCGGTCTATCTCGAGCTTTTTGTCGCCGTCAAGGAAAAATGGCGCGAGCGCGAGGCGGAGCTGCGCAGCCTCGGCTACTTGTGAAAAGCAAAAAGCAAAAAGAAAAAAGCAAAGCAACTATTTAGGCCATAAGGCCACGAAAGTTAGAAAAAAATTCTGAAAGTTTTGGCTCACGGAAATGGAACAGCTCACGGAATTAAACTTCAGAAAATTTTCCGTGACCCCGCTGTGGCGGGGCATTCCGTGAGCCAAAATCTTTTTGGTTGCGGCTCGTCGGCGTTGAGGGTTTCCCAATAAGGCAAAACGCCTGCCCTGACGCAGGCCAGGGATTTTGGGCAAAACTATTAAAAAAAGTTTTAGACTAATTGTTTTGCCCCAAATAGTCTTGCCTTTCAATAGCGGCCGGAATAGTTACAAAGCAAATTGCCGCATTGCCTTTTGCTTTTTTCTTTTTGCCTTTTTCTATAATATGAGCTCTCCTTTTTCCAGATCACCCCGTGAATGGCCCGCGCCGCCGCAATTCGAGCAACCCCCTTCTCCGGGAAAAAGAATTTTGCGCCATCGCCTGACCGGCCTGGCCGCGGTTTTTCTGTTTGGCTTTTTCATTTACGCCAGCAACGGCGCGCCGTGGATGAAGCGGCTGACGATGTGCATGTTGTTTTGCGGCCTGATTTACGCGCGCGACGACTCGCCCAGCGGGCGCTGGGTCGCCATCGGCATCATCACCGCCGGCACCCTGCTGGCGATTCTGTTGCCCTGGCTCGGCCTCGACGCCGATTTGCTGCGGCGCAGTTTTTAAATTTCACAAGAAGACAAAATAAAAATGCCCCGAAATGTTTCGGGGCATTTTTTATTTACCGCTTGAAAAACTGCCGGAGCGTCAAACTTCAGTTTGACTTGTCAAGCTGAAGCTTGACACTCCGGATGCTGCTATTTCATAAAAATTAAACGGCGAACCAGCCTCACCTCGCCTGCCTGCAAAACGGAAAAATACATGCCGCTCGTTAAATGCGACGCGTCGAAGGTCACGGTGTAATTGCCGCGTGGACGCACTTCGTCCACCAGCGTCGCGACTTCCTCGCCGATAAGATTGTAAATCTTGAGCGCAACATGCGCTTCCTGCGGCAAGCTAAACCGGATGTTGGTGCTCGGATTAAACGGGTTGGGATAGTTTTGTTCCAAAACATAATCCGTAATAACCTCGGACTTCGCAACTTCGGACTCTTCGACTTTGGACTCTTTCGCCAATGCGCTCGACGCGGCGCCGCAGACGTCGACTTCATTTATTCTCTCGGTAGCGGCATTGTGTTGCGTCATGCGGATTCGAACATAGCGCGCCGCAACACTGGTGAAGGTGGTATTGTCGATGCCGCCATTGCCGGCGTTATCCGTATAAACCGTCGTCCAACCGCTGCCCGTGAGCGAGACTTGCACCGTATACTTTTTGGCATAAAAGGTGGTCCGCCAATTGATCTTGACGTTGTCGATATTATAAGTCGCGCCTAAATCCGCGCGCCACCACGCCGCGGTCGAGCTGCCGAGAGAACCGCTGCGCCAATGGGTGGCGGTGTTGCCGTCATTGCCATTGGCGGGCGGAAAACTGCCGTTGCTGCTCGAAGCGGTCGCCGGCTTGTTGAGCGCGAGGCTGCAATTCGTGATGCTGACCTTATAAAGATAAGCCCTTCCGGCAGAACTGAATCCGCCGGCGTTTTCAAAAGCCGCGCCGACCACCACGCCGGGCTGGCTGCTGTCCTCTTCATTGATCCGATCAACCGAACTGCCGAACAGCCCGCTGCCGGTGGCATTGGGGGATTGCAGCGTTTGCAGCAGGCCGCCGTTTTGTCCGCTGAAAGTGTAGGCGCGCCCGGCCGTGGTGGCGCCGCCGTTTTCAAAATCAGCGCCGATAATCACCTCGTCAAAACTGTCGTTATTAATATCCCCGGCGCCGGCTACAGAAACCCCAAAGCGACCCGTCGCTTGCGGATTGGGCGAGACCAGCGAACGCAGCACACTCCAATTTGCGCCGCTGAAAATATAAGCCCGCCCAGCGTCATTCGCGCCGCCGTTTTCTCCATAAGCGCCGACTGCCACATCGCTTATGCCGTCGTTGTTCACATCGCCGGCGTTTGCAACAGCGGCGCCAAAACTTCCGAGAGCATCGGGATTGGGCGTCAGCAGCGTTTGAATTAGACTGCCATTCGCCCCGCTTAATATATGCACGTTGCCGGCGTTGCCAATGCCGGTGCCAGTCCGCTCGGTCGACGCGCCGACGATGGCCTCGGGTATATTATCGCCATTGGCATCTTCCAAAGCATCCACGGAAGCGCCAAAGTAGCCGTTTATTCGCGGACTCGGCGAATTGAGCGTGCGGAGCAGGGTGCCATTTAAGCCGCTGAAAATGTACGCGCGCCCGGCGCCAACAACGCCACTGGGGCTTTCAGAGCGCGCGCCGATCAACAAATCCTGGCGGCCGTCGCTATTCACATCGCCGATTCCGCTCAAGGCAAGTCCAAATTCGCCAAACGATTGGGGAAGCGGGATTCCAGCGTGTGCAGCAGGCTGCCGTCGAAGCCGCTGAAGACATAAACTCTGCCGGCGTCGCCGTCTTCCTGTAAAGCGGTGACCATGACGTCATCAAACCCGTCGATATTGACATCGCCCGCCTCGGAAACCGTTTGCCCGAAGCGTCCGGTCGTTATCGGGTTGGGCGAGACGAGCGTCCGGATCAGAGCGCCGGTGTTGCCGTTAAAAATATAAGCACGCCCGGCCCTGGAAACACCGCCGACGGTTTCGTCTACCGCGCCGACGATCACATCGGGCATGCCGTCGTTGTTCACATCCCCGGCGCCGGAAACCGAGATGCCAAAAGCGGTGTTCGCTTCCGCGTTGGGAGAAATCAGCGGGGTCGGGGTTAATTGCGCCCAAACGGGCATAGCGCTCAGCAAGAGGATGGTCCAAGTTGTTGCGCGTTTCATTTTTGCTGTCCCTTTCTTTAATTGAAAAATGGGTGATTGGGTGAATGACTAGATTTGCAAAAGAACATCAATCCGGCCGGCACTGGGATTGGTATCCGGATTTCGCGAATTAACCGGATAAGGCAATCCATTTAATTCGGCCAATCCGGATACCAAAGCTTTTTGAGGTTCCGGGTTGTGCCATTGTCAACCTCGGACTTCGGACCTGCGACCTCGGACTTCACTTGACCAATTCCATCCGTTTCACCTCGGTGAACCCATTCATCGACAATTTGTAGAAATAAGCGCCGGAGGGCAAACCCGTCGCATCGAAGTTTGTCGTGTGCCGACCCGCCGGAAGGTTCTGGTCCAATAAATTCGCCACTTCCTGGCCGAGGCTGTTGAAGACTTTAAGCGTCACGCGGCCGGCCTGCTTCACGTCGAATTGAATTTTCGTCGAGGGGTTGAACGGATTCGGGTGATTTTGAATCAGGCCGTTGGCCTCTGGCGTCACCAAAGGGATCTTATTTGTGAAATCGATTGGCGCGCTGAGTTTGATCGATTCAGTGTCGACGCCGGGCCGGGATTCTTGTTCTTCCTGATGCCGCAGTTGTTCGCGCTCAAGCTGCTCTCGGTGCTGTCGCTCGTCCGCCGTTCTTTTTTCCATTTCCCGCCAGCGTTCGGGGTAGAGGTTGGGATCTTCCCGGCCCGCGTCGGTTTTGCGCAGGCGATCAGTCTCATAGCCTTTGCGTTTAGCGACGACGCGATAATCAAAGCTCGCATTGATCCGGCCTTGGGCATGGACGTCAAAGCCGGCCAGATTTTTCTTCACAAAAACCGGCACGGAGATTTCGGACGTCAATTGCACGAAGACTTTCAGCGGATGCGCGCCGGTGATGGTCACGGTTTCGAGAAAAACCGGATCCAGCTCGATATGGGCCTGGCCGTTAACCAATCGGCCTTCGCCGTAATCTTCAAACCAAACTTCCGGACTTTCCTGCGCATACATCAGCCGGTGGCCGCTGGAGGTTTTCACCACGGCGGTTTTTGCCCCGGAAGCAGCCATATCACCTGCCGCATAAACCGCGGCGCCTGAGCCACCGGCGGCTTCCACGCCGTAGACGCCGTAATGTGTGCCGGTTCCTCCAGAGAGGGCAGTGAAGTATCCGCCGTATGCCGCACCCGTGGAGGTGTTGCTCGCGCTGCCATAAGCGCCATAATGGCTGGAAGCCGAACTGCCGTTGCCTAAGCCATACACGCCGTAGCGGCTGCCTGAGCCTGTCGAAGATGAAACGAAATAGCCTCCGTAAGCGATACCCGTAGATGAGTTGGTGGCAGAACCGTAAGCGCCATAGATCGGGCTATTGGAATTCCCACCCGTTGTGCCAATCACGCCGTAGTGGACGCCTGTGCCTGACGCGGTGGTGGTGAAATAACCGCCATAGGCATTGCCTGATGAGGTGTTAGAAGCAGATGAAAAAGTGCCATAGCTAATACCGCTCAGGGTATTCGTACAAGAACTTCTGAGGCCATAAACCGCATTGGCCGTGGAAAAAGCCTTGTTGGCATACAGACCAACATTCCCCGGGTTGAGCGTTCCGATGCCCACTCTGCCGAACAGCCCCGTGCCGTTGATGTTCATGTGGCCGGTCTGCGTGGTGCCAGGAGTTGAAGACTGCAGCAAAACAGATTGCGCCTGGACATCAAGGGGCGTACTCAAAAGAAGAACAAGCGCCAGGATCGTAAAGATAAAGATAGCCTTCATAAATAATCCCTTTCTGGTTAAAAGAACGTTACGCTTCTTTCCATCTCCTGAAGATGAAATTTAAAAAGAGATGGGTGAAGTCGGACCTGGTCCCGGAGAGGTTTCAAGTTTAGGGAATTTCCCTGACCAAGTCCGGCTTCGCTTTTTACTTCATCAGCACGAGCTTCCTCTTCGCCACAAAGCCTTGCCCTGAGCCTGCCGAAGGGCCGCTTGCTTTCAGCACATACACATAAACCCCCGCTGGCAACGCGCTCACCGCGAGCATCCGTGGCATCCCAAACCACGTGATGACGGCCCGCAGCCATTTCACCAGCCGCCAGCTCCCGCACCCGTTGCCCATTCATGTTGTAAATCACCAGCGTCACTTCACTGTTTGCCGGCAACTGAAAACTGATTGCGGTTTCCGAGTTTCCCGCCAAGCGCGAAGTCGTGCCGCTCCCAAACGGGTTCGGATAATTTTGCGCCAGCGCAAACGTGATCGGCGCGTCAGATTGTTCCTGGTCGCTGGTTGAAAAAATGTTGCTTCTAAAACTCCGATTGCCGTTTTTGTCCACGGCGCGGATCGCGTAGCTGTAGTTCGAGGCGGGTGAAACGTTCTCATCCGCATAGGAGGTGTCGGCAGTCGTCGCACGCGGCGCCAGCGTATCCGGATCAAAATTTTTTGTGCGGCTCCGATATACTTCATAGTGGTCGAGGTCGGTTTCAAGATTCGACTTCCAGCGCAGCATAACGCGGTTGGCGCTGACCGTCGCCGCCAGATTCGCCGGAGCCGCCGGCGCCACATTATCGATGCTGGCGCCCGCGACCGGCGTCGATTTCCAAAATTCAAGCGCATTGGCGGTTCTGGCCATCACCCGGAAGAAGAAGACGCCGCTGGTGACGAGAGACTCGCCGTGCAATGTCGGCGCGGTGTAGGAATAAATAGGATCCTGCGTGGCGCTCACGGTGGCAATATTTTCCCAGGCAAAGCCGGATAGGCCGGGAGGAAGGCTGCGCTGCAAAACGTAGTCTCTGATTTTGCCAAGGCCGCGGACGTCGTAGCCGCTTCTGACCCAGCGCACGGTCACCTGGCCGCCCTGATCGTTTGGCACGTCCGTTACGGCAGTTATCCGCGGCGTGATGGGCGGCGAGGAGGAGAGATACAGATAAGCGCGGCCGGCAGCACTTCCACCGGCGTCATTCAAGGTCGCGCCCACGATAATATCGCTATAGCCGTCGCCGTTGACATCGCCGGCGCCGGCAACTGCATCGCCAAAGTGGTCAAATCCAGCGGCGCCGGTGACGGTCACATCGGCGACATTATCCACGCTGACGCCGCCGAAAAAAACATAGGCCTGGCCGACATCCGCGCCATTGGCGTCGTGCAATGATGACCCCATAAGAATATCACTATAGCCATCGGCATTGACATCCCCGGCGCCGGCAACCGTAACGCTTGGCGCGCCATCCGTTCCGATGCGACTGAAAGTTGCATCGACAGTGGCATCCATATTCAAACCGCCTAAATAGAGGTTGGCAATGGCGCCTGTGGTCGCCAGAACATCGCTAAAGCCATCGCCATTGACATCGCCGGCGCCGGCAACTCCTAAGGTCGAGAGGGTGATGGTGACATCAGCAGAATTATCCATGCTCGCGCCGCCGAGATACACATTGATTCGGGAACCTCCGCTCACGAGAACATCGCTAAAGCCATCGCCGTTAACATCGTTGGCGCCGGCAACATTACTGCCCAAATTAGTCAATGTGCCGGCGCCGGTGAAAGTCACGTCGACGCCAGTATTCATGCTCGCCCCGCCGAAATAAATGTAGGCGCGGCCCGCGTTCGACCCGCCGGCGTCGTTGCCCGGCGCGCCAACAATGACATCGCCATAACCATCACGATTGACATCCCCGGCGCTCGCCACCATTCTGCCAAATTGATCCCCAGGCGCGGCGCCGGATAAGGTCACATCCGCGACATTATTCATGCTCGCGCCGCCAAAATAAATGTAGGCGCGGCCGGCGTCAAGCCCTTCAAAATCGTTATTCTGCGCGCCGACGATAACATCGCTATAACCGTCGCCGTTGACGTCGCCGGCGCCGGCCACGGATTTGCCAAATTCATCTCCTGCCGCAGCGCCGGTCAGGGTGACATCGGCGGTTTGATTTAAAATCGGACCGCCCAAAAACACAAAAGCCCGGCCCGTGTTCGCGCTATAGCCATACGCTCCAACGATCAGGTCGCTGTAACCGTCGCCATTGACGTCGCCCGCCCCGGCGACGGCAGAGCCCAAATAATTGTTCGCAGCCGTGCCGGTAAAAATCTCGTCCGGCATATCCGTTCCGGTAAGGGTGTTGGAATAAAGGTACGCCCGGCCGGCATCGCTCCCGCCGAGGTCATTCATCGGTGCGCCCACGAGCAGATCACTATAACCATCCCCATCGACGTCGCCGGCGCCCGCAACCGCAGCGCCAAACCGGTCGGCAGTGGCGGCGCCCGTGAAGATGAGGTTGGCGACATTATTCATGCTCGCGCCGCCGAAATAGACGTAGGCGCGGCCCACCGCGGCTCCGCTCGAGAGGCTAAACGACGCTCCGACGACAACATCGCTATAGCCGTCGCCGTTAACATCGCCGCCGTTGGCAACCGCAATGCCAAAAAAATCAAAAGCGGTAGCGCCGGTGAGAATGCCGTCGGCGACGTTATTCATGCTGGCGCTGCCCAGATAGATGTAGGCGCGGCCGGCGTTGCTGCCGCCGGCGTCGTTTCCCGATGCTCCCACAACGACGTCGCTAAAACCATCACCATTAAAGTCGCCGGCGCCGGCAACCGCAGCGCCGAAACCATCCCCGGCTGCGGCGCCGGTGAGAGTGAGATCGACAATGTTATTCATGCTCGCGCCGCCCAAATAGATATAAGCGCGGCCGGCGTCGGTTCCGCCTGCGTCATTTAAATTCGCTCCCACCATCACGTCGCCGTAGCCGTCGCCGTTCACATCCCCGGCGCTCGCCACCGAGGCGCCAAAGAAGTCATTCGCGGCTTCACCCGCGAGAATCACATCGGCGCCATTATTCATGTTGGCGCCGCCAAAATAAATGTAGGCGCTGCCGGTGCTGTTATTCAATTCCGCCCCGACAATCACGTCGTTATAGTTGTCGCCATTGACGTCTCCCGCGCCGGCGACAGACACGCCGAAGAGGTTGAAAGCGGCCGCACCCGTGAGAATGACGTCGGCGGTATTGTCCATTCTGGGGCCGCCCAAATAGATATAGGCCCGGCCGGCATTGCTGCCGCCGGCATCGTTACTGGACGCCCCCACAATGACGTCGCCATACCCATCGCCGTTGACGTCTCCGAGGCCGGCGACGGCAACGCCAAATTGGTCGCCGGCCGCGGCGCCGGTTAAAATGACGCTGGCGGCGCTCTTCATGCTCGTTCCGCCCCAATAAATATAAGCGCGGCCGGCGTCGGCCCCGGCGGCGTCATTCAAGCTTGCGCCGATAATGATGTCAGTGTAGCCATCACCATTGACATCGCCGGCGCTGGCAACCGCGACGCCAAAAATGTCGCCGGCCGCGGCGCCGGTAAAAAAACGCTCCCGGACGGCGGCTGATCCAAGTTCATCTGAAAACGCCTGCAAGTTCGCTCCCACGAAAATCAGCGCCGCCAGTTCGACTCGGAAGGCGCGCCCAAAGAGGAAGATCAGATATCTCATAAGCTTTTCTCCAATGGTTTGCACGAATGGAATTATTTTATCAGCACGAACTTCTTCTTCGCCACAAAGCCCTGCACTGAGCGGCCCGACTGAGCTTGCCGAAGCCCTGTGGAAGGGCCGGCCTTCAACGCATACACATAAATCCCGCTCGTCACCGATTGGCTAGCGTCATTTTTGCCGTCCCACACGAGGCTATATCTTCCGCGCAGATACCAGGGTTCGCCTCAACTGCCCTGCATTCCGTTTGGGCAGCTTTAAAGCAAAAGCTTTGAACACGGATGACGCGGATAACACGGATTCTCGCGGATTGAAAAGATAAATTCAGATCAACCAGCAAGCAGAAATTTATCAAAAAAATCCGCGCAAATCCGCGTCTCCGTGTGATCCGCGTTTAAAAGCTTTAAATTTTTTTCCAGGCTTCGGCCTCCAACAGCCTTATTTCATCACCACGAGCTTCTTCCGCGCCACGAATGCTTGCCCCGAGCCGGGTCCCGAGCTTGTCGAGGGACCGGCTTTCAACACGTACACATAAACCCCGCTGGCAACGCGCTCACCGCGCACATCCGTCGCGTCCCAAACCACGTGATGATGGCCTGCAGCCATTTCGCCCGCCGCCAGCTCGCGCACCCGTTGCCCATTCATGTTGTAAATCACCAGCGTCACTTCACTGTTTGCCGGCAACTGAAAACTGATCGCGGTTTCCGGATTTCCCCCGCCAAAAGCGGGGGATGTCGCTGCGCTCCAGAACGGATTCGGGTAATTCTGTTCTAAAACATAATCCGTAACGATCTCGGACTTCGCAACTTCGGACCCCTCAGACTGCTTCGGAAACGGCAGCGTCGAGCGATGCGACAGGAACTTCACGCGCGGGGCGAGGATGATTTCGCGCGCGCTCAACTCGCCTTTAAAAGCGCTGCCGGTCGCAAAATTGACCTGCGCGGCCGGCGCATTCACCGTGCCGCGGATAATCGCATCGCGGTCGATGTTGAAATCGGAAGATTGCATCGTGGAAAACGTTGCGAGACTCGTAATGCCGCCGACCACGTACACGCGCACGCTTTCGGCAAAATTCAATGCGTCCACCACATTGACATTGACCGCTCCGCCCGAGACATTGAGGGAAAGGTTTGCCAACGGCAGGGTTTCAAGCCGTTGGAAGAAATAATCGCCGGCGCTCAAGTGCAACGTGGCGTGGCCTCGGACCCTCACCGTGCCATAAGAACCCGGCGTTAATGATAACGAGCCGCCTTTCTGCACGGTGTGGTTGGCCCCGCCGGCAGGATACGACAAGATCGGCAACGCCGCTCGCCCAACGCCGGCGTTTGAGTTGACTGTCCCGATGACGGTGGCCGTGCCGTTGAGCGTCACCTGGCCGCCGGAAGAAACGTCATCCGCGGTGATCGTATTTTGCGTGCCGATGTCGATATCACCCACCGCCCTGATCCTGCCGGTATGCGTGCCCGGGCCGCCCGCGCCAAATTCGACTCTGCCATTGCAGCGGATGACGCCTTCGCTCAACACATTCTGGTTGATGCGGATTAAATTTTCGGCGAGAAAAACGCGGTTGCGAGGCTCTTGGTAGCGCGCAAAATGGAGTGAAACTTTATTTCCGGCGATTGCAAAGCCTCCCCCGACATATATATTACCGGCGCCAGCCACCACCACAGCACTGGCGCGAGCCACCACCACGCCACTGGGTTGGTTATTTAGACCACTGCCCAAAGCCGACCAACTGTTGGTATCGTTATCCCACTTGGCAATATTGTTTGCGCTCACGCCACCCGCCATCGTGAATCTTCCCCCGGCATAGATATTTTCGCTAACATCTACTGCTAAAGAAAAGACATTTGTGGAAACATCATCCATCACACCGTTGCCCAGAGCCGCCCAACTGCTGCCATCCCACTTGGCAATATATACTCGTTAAGGGTGAGAAGGTAACAAAAAGCTTTATGTAAATTACTGTTTTTATGAATCTGTTTTTACCATGACAGTTACAAATTCACCCGTAACGAGTATAGTTCGCGCTCGCGCCACCTGCGATCGTAAATCTTCCCCCGGCATAGACATTTCCACTGCCATCTGCCGCCAAGACAGAGACATAAGGCTCATCATCACCATCGATCCCAGTGCCTAAAGCTGACCAACTGCTGCCATCCCACTTGGCAATATTATTCGCGCTCACGCCACCGGCAATGGCGAAGTTTCCGCCGGCATAAACATTCCCACTGCCATCCACTGCCAAGGCATATACAGTGTTGTTCATCCCGCTGCTCAAAGCCGACCAACTGCTGCCATCCCACTTGGCAATATAGTTCGCACTCACACCACCCGCGCTCGTGAAGGATCCCCGGCATAGACATTCCCAATGCCGTCTACTGCCAAGGCGCTGGCACCGTTATTTATGCCGCTGCCCAAAGCAGACCAATTGCTGCCATCCCACTTGGCAATGTGGTTCGCACTCACGCCACCAGCGCTCGTGAAGTTTCCCCCGGCATAGACATTCCCGCTGCCATCCGCCACTAAGGCAAAGATATAAGTAAAGGGATCACTACCGCTCATCCCGCTGCCCAAAGCCGACCAACTGCTGCCATTCCACTTGGCAATGGAGTTCGCACTCACGCCACCCGCGCTCGTGAAAATTCCCCCGACATAGACGTTATCGTCGCTATCAACTGCGAGTGCATTGACAAAATTTTCTGTGCCGCTGCCCAAAGCTGACCAACTGCTGCCATTCCATTTGGCAATATAGTTCACACTCACGCCACCGGCGGTCGTGAAGTTTCCCCCGGCGTAGAGGTTATCGTCGCTATCTATTGCCAGAGCTTCGACAAAACCACCATTGCCGCTGCCCAAAGCCGACCAACTGCTGCCATTCCACTTGGCAATGGAGTTTGCGCTAACCCCACCGGCGGTATTGAAGGATCCTCCGGCATAAACATTTCCGCTACCGTCTACGGCCAGCGCGCGAATATCACCATTATCCATGCCACTGCCCAAAGCCGACCAACTGCTTCCATTCCACTTGGCAATTCCGTTCGCGCTCACGCCACCAGCGGCATTGAAGGATCCTCCGGCGTAGAGGTTATCGTAGCTATCTATTGCCAGAGCTTCGACAAAACCATCATAAATGCCGCTGCCCAAAGCCGACCAATTGCTGCCATCCCACTTGGCAATATTATATGCGATTACATTTCCTGCGGTTGTGAAGAATCCCCCAACATAAATGTTCCCGCTGCCGTCCAACGCTAAGGCATAAACAACGCCACTCACGCCGTTACTAAAAAACCGATCATCCCAGTTCGCATCATCCGGCACGCTCATGAGTTGAGCGGGCGTTTTGATGGAGGCAGCTTTCCCGGCCGGCACAAAGCGCGGCTCGCCTTTCGGGCCGGTTGCCATCTGCCAGCCGTTCATATCCACGCTGCCGCGGCGGCCGCGCTCAAGATTGAGGGTGCCGTCGGCATTTAACAACTGCTGCAGCGGCACTTGCGCCGCGGTTTGCGCCAACAGCTTCGCGCTCGTGCTAAGTCCCAGCGCCCAACTCAGCAGCAGGGATGAAAGCTGCAACCGGCTCCAGGCGGATTTCAGGCGCAGCGGTTTGTTTGGGTTGTGCTTCATGGCTTCTTCCTCCGTGATTGAGTTGATTGGCGAAGTTGCCACTCCTCGCGCCGGATGGGCTTCGCGGGTTTAGGGTGGAGCTTTGGATCGTGGAGTGATGGAGTGTTGGATTTTTGGAACCCGGCAACCCAATGATCCTTGACTCCATCAATCCATATCCACATCCTGCTCAAAAAATAATATTTTCATCCGTCAGATAGAGCAAGGTATATCTCGAATCAATGAGGCTTCCCGAGTTGTTGTAGCTTCGCACGAAAACGTTGGTGCTGTCGCTGCTGCCGAAAGCAGTCCAACTGTTAACAGCGCAATACTCGCTGCCGGTTCCATACGCCGTGACGATAGCCGTGGTCTTATTCAGCGATTTCAGCAACGGAAAACTGACGCGGTAAGCTCCCAGTGACTGCTGCCTGATCGTGTTGATCTTGTCAGTATTGTTAAGCTGATAAGCCAGGCTGGGCGTGTAAGTTGTTGCGGTGGCATTATTCGCCCAAACATAACCTCCGTAATCCGACTCCTCCGGAAACTGCGCGCCGAGGGCCACATCACTCATAAAACTGAGTGTGAATTGTGTGTCGACCAGGTTGCCACTTGAATTGTAGCAACGCACGGTCACCAGCATGTTGCCACCACTCGGTCCCCAGGATTCTACCTTGGCGCGTTGCGAGCTGTTTCCGTAAGCGGTGACCAGAACCGTGCCGCCGGTGAGATTTATGCCGGGCAGCGTCGCCCGATAACGGCCCGTGCTCAGGCGAGTCATCGTGTTGGTACCGCCTTTCGAGTTCCATTGATAGGTGAGGCTCGGCGTGTAAGACGCGGCAGTGGGATTATGCGCCCACAAAAAGGCATCCGACCACGCGGCGCCACGAATTTCCTTGTAAAACAACACGGTGAATCTGCCGTCCACCGGATTGCCGCTGGTATTGAAGCACCGCACGAACACATTCTGCGTGGTTCCGGATGGGCCCCAACTGGCAACTTTGGCGGTGTGGTTGCCGCCATAAGCGGAAACCTGCACCGTGCCGCCAGTGGTTCCCAGCCCCGGAAAATCCACGCGATAGTTGCCGACGCCAAGACGCGTCACGGTATTGGTGCTGCCCAATGGATTGCTGGAGTTGAATTGATAGTTCGGATTTGGCGTGTAAAAACTGGTGGCCGGCTGATCTGCCCGCACCCAGGTTTTGCAATTGGTCACCGCCGCATTCTCTTTGGAGAGATTTTGCGCTTGCTGCTGATCTGACGATTGCTCTTGCGGATCAACGCTGGTGGCCGGGTCTTTCTCGCAGGCATTCATCAGAAAACCCGACAACAGCAGACTCATTGCGACAGCAAAAGGTTTCCGTCTCATAACAAACTCCTTAAGGATTTTAGGGTTTTGCCGGTTGAACAGCCAGAGGGAATTAATTAAGAATGATTGACAACCGGCGATGTTCGGTTCCGAAAGTTTTTGTGGAGGTTTACCCTTTGCGTCCGCCGCACACCTGCACCACCTGAAAGGAAGCAAACCCGATAGCCTAAAATGATCACTTCTGCACTGACATGCAATACCTCGTTTGAGGTATTTTCGAAAGTTGGATTGCTGAATGATTGGATTGTCGGAGTACTGGATTGTTGGATTGCTGTAACCCAAAAATCCATAATCCATCAATCCACCGATCCATGGATGGTTGGATTGTTAGGATTTTAATGCCACCTCACTGCCTCACTTCATCGTCAAACCAATGAGCAGGTCAGGAAATTTTCTTGCCCGTTCCCGGCGTTTTTCATTTCAACAAATTGAGCCGTATCGTCTGGCTGCGCGCCCCAGCTTGCAGGCGGCAAAAATAGACGCCGCTGGGTAACGCCCGCGCCTCGAGCGACAAACGATGCACGCCGGCCGGCAGCGGTTGATTTGCCAGGGTCGTCACCTCTTTTCCGGTCACATCATAAATCTTCACGGTCGCCCAACCTGCTTCCGGCAAATTGAATTGGATCGTGGCGCTCGGCTGGCTGCCGTTGGCGAAAAATGGGTTGGGCGCGGCCATCAGATGAAATTGCGGTGGCGGTTCGCTCGCGGCGGAAGCCCGGTCATCGGCGGCAACTTCGTCTGCAGCGGAAACCTTGGGCGCCACGGCCGGGATATTGGCGTTAATGGCGTTGATGAGTTTGGTGTACAGAGATAGTTGCGTTCTCACGCGCAGGCTTTGCTCGACATGGATGAAATAACCGTTGGTCGCGGCGGCATTTTGTGTGCACGGATTGGGCGAGCCGTTGGTAAATCGCCCTTGCACGTTGGTGCTGCCGATCTGCGTGCACGTCGAAACGCCGTCACCGGCGACGCCAGCCGTCACGCCGCCCTGCGCCAGCAAGCTGCTCTTGAGCGAAAACAGCAGCGGCTGAGAGCCGTTGCTGAGGCCGTTGCTAAAAAAGAAATCTTCGCAAACGCTATCATCGTTGCCGTGCAGGTTAAACGCATACATGGGTGGTTTGCGCGCGGCGAGCGTTTGATGCGCCACTTGAAACGCCACGGCCACAAAATGCGCCATGTCGGATTCGGGATATTTGCCGCCGCCGCAGGAAGTCCACGTGCCGCTGCAAGGAGTCTTGGCGCGATTGGCGCAGCGCGCCGTTCCATTGATGATCATAAAACGCGCGCCGGTTTTGCGGAAAATATCGACGCCCTCGAGTTCCGTGTTGGTGTCAAACTTGGCGTGGGGAACTTCGATCGCGATTTGCCGGGCGTAAGCGGGATTGACGAGGTGCGTGCCCCAGCCTTTGACGACCGGATACTTCTCGCGCAACAGATAATAAACCCGATTCAGATAGCCGGTGTCGGTAAAGCGAAACAGTTGATAAGAGGGAAAACTGGCGCGCACCAGCGCGTCGGCCTGGGTGAAGCTGCCATCCAACAGCGCTTTCACGACATTGCCCCATTTTGCCAGCTCGCCGCTCGTCGGTTTGATGAAGCCCTCGCTGTACGCTCGCGGCATGTTGTTGGTGATGGTCTGCACCTCTTTCAGCAGATCGCCGCTGAGGTTGATGATCTGCGCTCGCGCCGTGGTGATCGCGAGAAAAACGGCAAGCGCGCAGGTGAGCGGTAGCGTTTTTTTCAGCATGGCATCTCTCCTCTCGATTGACTTAAACGGCTTATTTGGATAGACACAAAAGCGCGCTAAATTTCCCGAAAAAGAAAAAATCTAAATCGTTTCCTTCAATCCAAAACTCCAACAATCCACCAATCCGCTTCTACAGCAGATGTTCCTTCAGCGCCTTTGCCACTGCCTCGCTGCGGGAGTGGACGTGCAGCTTGGCGTAGATATTTTTCATGTGGGTGGCGATGGTGAGCGGGCTAAGGAAAATTTTTTCGGCAAGCTGTTTCTGGGATTTGCCGGAAATTAATAAATTGAGAATTTCCTTCTCCCGCTCGGTGAGCGCGTAATCGGCGTGCGGCGCGGCGATCTTCGTAAACATCGCCAGCACTTTCTTCGCGATCGGCGCATTCATCGGCGCGCCGCCGGCCTGCACCTCTTTAATCGCCGCGATGATTTTTTCCGTCGAGCCGCCTTTCAACAAATAACCGGCAGCTCCGGCGCAGAGCGATTCAAAGACGTTCGCATCGTCTTCGTAGATGGTCAACATGAGAATCTGCGTCGCCGGCGAAATGGTGCGAATGCGCCGCACGCCTTCGATGCCGCTCATGCCGGGCAGGCCGATGTCCATCAACATCACCTGTGGCGGCGATTCGGTTTGCAGCGCGGCCAGCGCCTCTTCACAGCGCGTGAAGCTGAGCGAGCACATCATCGCCGCGTCGCTGTCGATCACCTCCGCCAGCGTGGCGCGCATTTCTTCATTGTCCTCGATCACCCAGACGTCGAGATGTTTTTGGCTGGTCGGGGTCATGGCTTTGAGAAAGTTGAATTCCTGAAACATGAGCAGAATCTGAATTTAACCGTATTTTTGGTGATAAAGCTAAAATACGCTTTTTACCGGGGTTTGGCAATACCTCGTTTATGGTATATTGCGATATTCCCCTTGAATTTGTCCGCTGCCGTTTTTATATTTGACTGGCTCAAACTGCCGTAAAATCAATGGAGTGTAAATGAATTGCCCTGTTTTGCCAGCGAAGTCGCAAATGTGTTTTTCAAAATTCCGGGCTTATAATGGCTCTATTCAAAACGCCAGCAAAGGCGTCTCGCTACAAATCTTTTCTGCTGATCCCCCTTCTGCCTCTCCTGTGGATTTATCGCCTTAGCGTATCCATCCGAAATTTCTGTTACGATCACGCCATTTTTAAAATTACGAAACTTCCGGCGCTCGTCATCAGCATCGGCAATCTCAGCGCGGGGGGCACGGGCAAAACGCCGTTGACGATTTTATTGGCGAAAACCTTGCGCGCGCAGGGCTGGAAAGTCGCCATCGTCGCGCGCGGATATCGCCGGCAAAAAAAGGGATTGGTCGTGGTCAGCGACGGGCAACAAATTCTCGCCGATCTTGCCGAGGCCGGCGACGAGCCGCTGCTGATGGCCCAGGCCTGCGAGGGTGTTCCAGTGATTGTTGACGAGCAAAAGAAAGTCGCCGCGGCCGCGGCGATAGAAAAATTTGCACCCAATATTATTCTCGTCGACGACGGCTTTCAACATCGCCGGCTGCATCGTGATATCGATATCGTGCTGGTCGATGTGCAAACGCCGTTGAGCCATCTGTGGTGGTTTCCCGCCGCGCCGATGCGCGAGCCCGCGGCGTCGCTGCGGCGCGCGGATTTTGTCATTCTCAATACCGGCGGCGGCGAAGCCGGTGAACCGCTGGCGGAAAAATATCGCCGCTATACGCCGGCAAGAATTTTTTCCGGCGCGTTGCAGGGCAACGGCTGGCGCCGGCTGGCCGGCGCTTCGGGAAAATTATCGCCGCTCGATCTCGTGCAGGGGCAGCCCGTTCTTTTGATCAGTGGGATTGCGCAGCCGGAACGTTTCCGCCTCGCCGTGGAAAAATTCGGCGCGCGTGTCGTTCATGAAATAAAATTTCGCGATCATCATCGCTATCAGGAAAATGATCTTCAAACAATTGCCGCGGCACGCAAAGCGGCGGGTGCGCGGTATATTTTAACGACGAGCAAGGACGCCGTAAAACTCGCGGCTTTAAACGGCGCGGCAGCCGGGCCGATGCTGGTTCTGGAAACGGCGTTTGTTCTGGAAGCGGGCTTTTTCCGGATATTTCTCGACGTCGTCACCAAAATGCACGCGCAAAAATTACCGGCAGTTAATGAAACTTAACTGTAGAATTATTAAAAAGCTTGAATCTGAAAAAAGCCTTGCGATTCTCTTTGCGGTTTTGTATTTTCAATAAAACCATCTGCTAATCATTTTCTCGCGATCGCCGCGACGCTGCAACCGGACTTCCCCGCTTTTGCAGAGAAAAAGTTTTGAGATTATGACTATGGAAGAAAATTTGAATAATTTCTCCGAAGTTGAAACCGCTTTGCCCGCGCCGGCAGAACCGCGCGCGGCCGCCGCCGACGCGCCGCGTTCCGGCAAGGCCCGGCATTATTCGATCCTTGTGGTTGATGATGACAAAAATATCTGCAAAATGATCGAGATCAATCTGCGCAAGGAAAGAGAGTACGAGGTCGAAGTGGCGAACAGCGGCGAGGCGTGCCTGAAAATAATCCGCGAGCACGTGCCCGATCTGATCATGCTCGACATTCAAATGCCGGGCATCGACGGCATCGAGACGCTGAAGCGCATTCGCGACGAGGAGCCGGTGATTCCGGTGGTGATGATGTCGGCGCACGGCACCATTGAAAAAGCCGTGCAGTCGATGAAGCTCGGCGCGTATGATTTTATCACCAAGCCGTTCGCGAGCGACCGCCTGCTGGTGACCGTCCGCAATGCGCTCACCACCAGCTCGCTCAAGCAGGAAATTGACAGCCTGCGCTCGCAGCTCCGCAGCAAATACCAATTCCGCAATATCATCGGCCAGTCCGGCAAGATGCAGGAAGTTTTTCGCGCGCTGGAAAAAGTCGTCAACAGCAACGTGACGGTGCTCATTCAGGGCGAGAGCGGCACCG
>Ga0247727_10006963_pt1 | contig 21900 bp, 19 predicted proteins | sample WisWelCaveWW1625_FD_202498 | JGI IMG/M metagenome (GOLD analysis project Ga0247727, IMG submission 202498) | Biofilm microbial communities from Wishing Well Cave, Virginia, United States - WW16-25 | ecosystem: Environmental > Aquatic > Deep subsurface > Groundwater > Cave microbial mat | place...
GAGCGCGTGATGAGCATTGATGGGCTGGGTGTGTTCTTCCTCGAGTCGGTGCTGGGCCGCGATTTCCCGGTCGTGCAATTCCTCGTCCTCTACACCGCCACGGTCGTCGTGCTGGTGAACCTGATCGTCGACCTCTCGTACGCCTGGATCGATCCCCGCGTGAAGTACCGCTAGCGATGGCGACGACCGCGCACCCAGCCACCAGCGTCCTGCCTATCGTCACCGCCGACGAGTGGTCGGTGGCGCCGGAGGTGCCGAGGCTGGTGCGTTGGGGGCGCCTGGCGCGCCAGAACCCCCTGGGCGTCGTGGCGCTAGTCATCGTCGTGACGTTCTGCTTCATCGGCATCTTCGGGACGTGGCTCACCCCGTACGACCCGACGCACATCACCTCGGAGGCGCAGAACCAGGGCCCCTCCCGGGAGCACCTTTTCGGGACGAACCAGTTTGGGGAAGACATGTTCAGCCGCATCCTGGCGGGGGCCCGCATCTCGTTCCTCATCGGTCTCATGGGCGTGACGATCGGCTTCGGCACGGGCGCCTTCCTGGGCATCGTCTCCGGCTACTACCAGCGCTGGCTGGACTACGTGATCCAGCGCAGCGCCGAGGCCTGGGCGGCGTTTCCGGTGCTCATCCTCTACCTGGCGTTCATCGCCGCCATCGGGCAAGGCCTGAGGACGATCGCCATCGTGATCGTCATCTCGGCCATCTTCGGCGGCTCGCGGGTGCTTCGCGTCGCCGCGCTCGTGACCAAGCACGCCGACTATGTCGATGCGGCGCGATCGTTGGGGGCGGGCGACTGGTGGATCCTCCGGCGCCACATCATCCCGAACGTGATGCCGCTCATCATCGTCGGCGCCAGCAGCGTCTTCGCCGTCTCCGTGCTGGCCGAGGCCGCCCTCAGCTTCCTCGGCCTCGGTGTCAACGCCAGCACCCCTTCCTGGGGCATCGATATGAGCGATACCCACACGCCCAACCTGCGCTACGCCGCCCAGTACCCGCATCTGGTCATCTTCCCGGGCATGGCGATCAGCCTCGTCGTCCTCGGCTTCAACCTCCTAGGGGACACGCTGCGCGACATCCTCGACCCGCGCCTGCGCGGCACCCTCCGCTAGCCCTCACGATCCGCCCGTCTGCTATTCTGAGGGCCAGCCACGAGGAGGAGGGCATGGATCTCGCGCAGATCGAGCGGCTCATCGCGGAGCGCGGCGTTGAGGTGGTGAAGGCCGGCGGCGCCGACATGGACGGCGTCTTTCGCGGCAAGCGCCTCCTTGCCCAGCCGTTCCTCGAAGGCTGCCGCGGCGCCGGCTTCCCTCAGTGCGATGTCATCTTCGGCTGGGACATCCAGGAGCAACTCATCGACGGCCTCGCACTAGGCAGCGCCGCCACGGGCTTCGCCGACATCCTCATGCAGCCCGACCTGGCGACCTTCCGCCTCGTCCCGTGGGAGGCCGGCGCCGCCGCCGTCGTCTGCGACTACGCCCACGAGGACGGCCGCCCGCTCGAGGTGTCGCCGCGCCAGGTGCTGCGCCGCGTCATCGAGCGCGCGCGGGCGGCGGGCTACGAGCCGCGCATGGCCGTCGAACTGGAGCTGCGCCTTTTCCGCGAGGACCAGGAGAGCCTCCGCGCGAAGGGCTACACGGACCTTCGCCCTCTCAACCCCGGCCTCAACTGCTACAGCATCCACCACGCCAGCATCGACGAGGACCTGGTCGGGCGCATCCGGCGGCTGATGATCGACTACGACGTGCCGGTCGAAGGCTATAACCGCGAGCACGGCGAGGGCATGTATGAGCTGAACGTCCATTACGCCGATGCGCTCACCGCCGCTGACCACGCGATGCTCTACAAGAGCGGGTCGAAGGAGATTGCGGCGCAGGCGGGCGTGGTGCCCACGTTCATGGCGAAGTACTCCGACCAGATGGACGGCTGCAGCGGGCACCTGCACCAGAGCCTCTGGTCGCCCGATGCCGAACGCAACCTCTTCTTCGACGCCGGCGCGCCGCACCAGGCGTCTGACCTGATGCGCTCGTACGTCGCTGGCGCGCTGGCGACGCTGCCGGAGTTTCTGCTGCTGTACGCGCCGAACGTCAACTCCTACAAGCGCTTCGTGCCCGGGAGCTGGGCGCCGACGACGCTCACTTGGGGCTTCGAGAACCGCACCGCCGCCCTCCGCGCCATCTCGGCGTCGGAGGGCGGCTGCCGGATCGAGAACCGAACGCCCGGCGCGGATGTCAACGCCTACCTCGGCCTCGCCGCCTCGCTCGCCGGCGGGCTCTACGGCATCGAGCGCGGCCTCGAACCGCCGCCGCCGGTCGAGGGCGACGCCTACCGTCTGGGCGAGGCACCCGGCCTGCCGCGCTCGCTGCCCGAGGCCGTCGAGCGCTTCGCCGCGAGCGAGGTGGCCCGCGAGTACTTCGGCGCGGAGTTCGTCGAGCACTACGCCGCCATGCGCCGCTGGGAGGCGGAGGTCCATCGTCGCGCCGTGACCGATTGGGAACGCCGCCGCTACTTCGAGCAGGTGTAGGAAGGGACGCATGCGACTGGAGGGCAAGGTTGCGCTCATCACCGGCGCCGGCAGCGGCATGGGCGCGTTGGCGGCCGAGGTCTTCGCCTGCGAAGGCGCCACCGTCGTCGCCACCGACATCTCGGCGGAGGGGCTGCGGGCGACGGTCGAGCGCGTCAGCGCCGCCGGCGGGCGCATCGCCGGCCTCGATGGCGACGTGACACGCGCGGGCGACGTGCGGCGCTGGTTCGACGAGGCGGTACGCGCGTTCGGCAGGCTGGACGTTCTCTACAACAACGCCGGCATCTTCCCGGACGAGGACGAGTCGGTCCTCGAGATGGACGAGGCGGTGTTCCAGCGCGTCATCGACGTGAACCTGAAGGGCGTCGCTCTCTGCTGTCGCTACGGCGCGCCGGAGCTGGTCAAGGCGGGCGGCGGCTCGATCGTGAACGTGGCGTCGTTCGTGGCGTTGCTCGGTTGCACGGTGCCGCAGGACGCCTACACCGCCAGCAAGGGCGCTGTCCTCTCGCTGACCCGATCGCTCGCCGTCCAGCTCGGCCCGAAGGGCGTGCGCGCCAACGCGATCTGTCCCGGCCCGATCGAGACGCCTCTCCTGCGCGAGCTCCTGCGCGACGAGGCGGCCCGCGAGCGACGGCTCAGCCGCATCCCGCTTGGACGCTTCGGCCGGCCGGAGGACGTGGTCAACGCCGCCCTTTATCTCGCCTCGGACGAGTCGTCTTGGGTGACCGGCACGACCTTCGTCGTCGACGGCGGCATCAGCGTCAACTATTTCTAGCTCGCCTGCCATGCAGAGCGGCGCGCGCCCGACGTCATGACGACGGGGGCGTTCGTCCTCGTCCTCACGTCGGCGATATTCCATGCGTCGTGGAACTTCCTGCTCAAGCAGAGCGGGCACAAGGCGGCGTTTCTCTGGGGCATGAGCACGGCCTCGTTCGTCGCCTTCTCCGTGCCCGCCGCCATCGCCTTCGCGATCGATGGCCTCTCGTGGCAGGGCGCCGGTTTCGGCGCGGTGAGCGCCTGCATCCACGGCGGCTACGGCTTCGCCCTGGCGCGCCAGTACCGGCTGGGCGACCTCTCCGCGGTCTACCCTGTCTCGCGAGGCGTCGGCCCAGCGCTCGTCCCGCCGGCCGCCGTGCTGCTGCTGGACGAGACTGTCTCCGCGGGCGCGGCGGCCGGCATCGCCCTGGTCGTGGCTGGCATCTACGTCATCCACATCGAGTCGTGGGCCCTGCGCGACGTGCTGCGCCCGCTCGACGCGTTCCGCCGGCCGGCGACGCGCGCGGCGCTGCTGACTGGCGCGTTCATCACCTGCTACTCGCTCTGGGACAAGGCCGCGCTCGACCACCTGACGCCGCTCGGCCTGAGCCAGTTCAGCCTGGTCGGCTACATCGTCATGCTCGCGCCGTTCGCCTTCCAAGCGAACGCAGCGCCCATCCGCGACGAGTGGCGCCAGCGCCGCTGGAGCGTCGTCGCGGCGGGGGTGTTCGCGCCGCTGGCCTACGTCCTGGTGCTGGTCGCGCTCACGTCAACCCGGGTGAGCTACATCACGCCCGCGCGCGAGGTGGGCATCGTGTTGGGGGCGCTGGCCGGCGTCCTCTTCCTGGCCGAGCCGTACGGCCGCTCGCGCATCGGCGGCTCGCTGCTCATCGTTGCCGGCGTGCTGACGCTAGGCATCGCGCCGTAGGGCGCTAATCGCCCAGGCGTACCGCCTCGCCCGTCTCGGCCGCCCGGTAGCAGGCGTCGACGAGCTCCACCGCGCGGAGGGCGTCGCTGGCGCCGGCGGCCGGCGGCGCTTCGCCGCGGACGGCGGCGAGGAACGCCGCGTTCTCGGCGACGTAGCCCCAGCGCTCCGCCCACGAGAGGCGCGTGTACTCGCGCGACGCCGGCTCCGCCTCCAGGCCGAGCTGTATGGTCGCCCGGTCGACCTCCTCCGTGACGGCGACGGCGTGCTCGCCGTACACCTCGACGCGCTCGAACGGGAAGAGCCACGTCGTGTGCGCGGATGAGGTGAGGGAGGCGACGAGGCCCGACTCGAACGTCAGCAGCATCGCGAAATCGTCGAGCTGCGCTGCGCAGCTCTGCGCCGCCCGGCAGACCATCTCGCGCGCCGGCCCGAACAGCCAGCAGACGAGGTCGAGCAGGTGGATCGTGCTCTCGTAGAGGAAGCCGCCGGAGATGGCGGCGTCGGCGACCCAGGGCGGCTGCTGCAGCTCGCCGCGGTTCATCTTTAGGTGCGCCCAACGCGGCCTCAGCTCGCCCGCCTCGATGCGCTCCCGCACCGACAGATACGCCGGCGCGAATCGGCGGTTAAAGCCAATCTGATAGACGCCCCTTGCCCGGGCCGCGGCGTCGTGGACCCGCCGGGCGTCGGCGACCGAGATCGCCGGCGGCTTCTCGGAGAAGACGTGCTTGCCCGCGTCGAGCGCCGCGATCGCCAGGCCGGCGTGTAAGGAGTTCGGCGCGCAGACGTAGACCGCGTCGGCCGTCTCCAGCAGCGCCTCGAACGAAGGCACCGCTCGCGCGCCCGTCTCCGAGGCGAACGCCCCGGCCCGGGCCGCGTCCGGCTCGTGCGCGGCGATGATGCGGACGCCCGGCAACGCCGACAGCGCCGCGGCATGCACCCCGGCGATGAACCCCGCGCCCGCGAACCCGACCCGCAGCTCGCTCATCGCGGGGCATGGTAGCGGACGGCGGAACTACGGAACATCGGAACAACGGAACCTCAACACCGCCACCTTCGGAGCGTCCGGCCAGCGTTCGAGAGCCTGTTCTGATGCTCCGATGTTCCGATGCTCAGTTGTTCCGGCTCCGGCTTGCCGAAGCCAGTCAGCGGCCCCTATAGTACGAGAGCGCACACGCAATCGAACAGAATGGGCGAACAGAATTGGCGAACAGAAGGGGAGCCGCATGTACGTCCTCCAGAAGCTGAACCGGTTCGTCATCCCGCGAACGGAGCTGACCTACCCCTGCCATCAGCTCAAGATGCACCAGAACGCAGCGTCGGCGCCCGTCGACCACGTGATGCCCGACTTCGAGGACGCCTGCCCGTACGAGTTCAAGGGCGAGGCCAGCCGCCGGACGATGGTCGAAGCGCTCAACACGGTCGACTTCGGCGCCAAGGTTATCGCCATCCGGCCGAACAACATCCACTCGAAGTTCTTCCTGGGCGACATCGAGGCGATCACGCTGGGCGCGCCCGACCGCTTCCACGGCATCATCCTGCCCAAGACCGAGGGCCCGGAGGACATCGTCCACCTCTCGAAGCTGCTGGACGCCTTCGAGCAGCAGGCCGGCTGGACGACGCGCATCCAGATCGAGGCGCTCATCGAGACGCCGCTGGGCGTGGTGAAGGCCTACGACATCGCCACCGCCTCCGACCGCATGGCCGGCCTCATCTTCGGCATCGCCGACTTCGCCGCGGCGATGGGCGTGCGCGAGAACGTGGAGGACCAGAACCAGCACTTCCACTACGCGAAGCAGGCGACGGTCGTCGCGGCGAAGGCGGTCGGCCTCCACGCCGTCGATAACGCCTACCTGCGAATCGTCCGCAAGGATACGCCGCCCGACGAAGAGCAGCGCATCTACGCGGGCCTGCGTCGCAAGAACGTCGAGTCGGCCAACCTGGGCATGGACGGCACCTGGGTGATTCACCCCCAGCAGGCCGAGATCGCGAACGAGTGCTTCACGCCCAGCGACGAGCAGATAGCCGAGGCGAAGCACGCCGTCGAGTACTACCACGCGCAGGGCGGCGGCTCGATCTACGAGCCGCAGTACGGCAAATTCCACGACGAGGCGACGATCAAGGCCTGCCTGGTCGACTTGGCGAAGGCGGTGCAGGCGGGCAAGCTCGACGGGTCGTGGCTTGACGCCCAGGCCGCGAAGTCGAAGGAGGTCACCGGCTACGACATCCTCCAGGTGATGGGCCGCGTGGCGTAGTCCTGACGCGGGATCATTCTATGAAACGTCCACTAACCAGGTCAAAGCAGCGGGCCGACACGCCGAAGCGCTCAATCCGGACGAGAGACGAACTCCGAAGAGCGCTCGGGGATCTCCTCGTTACGATCGACATTTCGATGTTTCCAGCCCGGGTCCGACCTAAAGCTAAGCGATCTAGGACTAGCCGACCTCTTCCACGATTGGAGCCTCCTCTTTCACAGACGATTATCCAGGAACGTAGAGAGCAACTCTAATTGAATGGCCCTTCATTATTTGGATACCAGTGCACTGGTAAAACGCTATGTCACTGAAGCTGGTTCTGCCTGGGTAAGGAGTCTCTGCTCATCAGAATGGATCGGCGTATCGCTCCTGAGTATGGTCGAAGTGGCCTCGGCCATCGCACGAAGAACCCGGGAGGGGACTCTTGCCGCCTCCACATGCGACGATGTTTATCGGGCTTTTCTCGCCGATACGGTCGAATACCAGATGTTAGGTGTTACAGAAGCTATCACCAGTCAGGCTGCCTCCCTTCTACTAACCACACCTGACAACCTGAGAATTCGGTCGCTTGACGCGCTTCATGTGGCGAGCGCCCAGTTGACCTTCGCCCGAGCGCAGCAGCAAGGAATCGACGTTGGCCGCTTCGTCACAGCCGACAGAGCACTATTGGAAGCCGCGATGTGGGCAGGGCTCGAAGTAGAGAATCCGGAACGTTACTGACCCATGCGCTTCTACGAGTTCGAGGCTAAGCGGCTGCTCGCCGGGCAGGGCATCGCCACGCGCCCTCACCCCCGGCCCCTCTCCCGTTGGGAGAGGGGCGACCGCTCGGCGGGCGCATCGGGCGCCTGGCCGCTCGGGGTGAGGGCAGGCTGACCCATGCGCTTCTACGAGTTCGAGGCTAAGCGGCTGCTCGCCGGGCAGGGCATCGCCACGCCCGGAGGCGGGCTCGCGACTTCGCCCGACGACGCCGAGCGCATCGCCGCCGACGTGGGCGGGCCGGTCGTCCTCAAGTCGCAGGTGCTCGCCGGCGGGCGGATGAAGGTCGGCGGCGTCAAGTTCGCCGATACGCCCGCCGAGGCGAAGGCCGCCGCGGCCGAGATCCTGGCGCTGGAGATCCGCGGCCAGCTCCCGCGCGGCGTCCTCGTCGAGACGAAGGCGACCGTCCGCCAGGAGTACTACCTGGGCGTGACCTACGACGCGCTCGCGAAGCTGCCCGTCGCCATCTTCAGCGACATGGGCGGCATCGACATCGAAGAGGTCGCCGAGCAGCACCCGGACCATGTGGTGAAGCTGCACTTCTCGTCGCTCCTGCCGTTCAGCGAGTTTCGCATGAAGGAGCTGATCGCCTCGCTGGGCGTGGGCGGCGCGCAGCTCACGGCGCTCACCGGCTTCGGCTCGCGGCTCGCGCGCGCCTTCCTCGAGTACGACCTGACGCTGGCCGAGATCAATCCGCTCGCCCAGATCGAGGATGGCGCGTTCGTCGCGCTCGATTGCCACGCCGACATGGAGGAGGAGGCGCGCGACCGCCACCGCGACCTGCTCGCCGAGTTCGGCATCGACGAGGACGAGACGCGCCAGGGTCGCCCGCCGACGGACTTCGAGCGTCGCGGCGCCCAGGTCGACGCCGTCGACCACCGGGGCGTCGCCGGCCGCGTCGTCGAGTTCGAGGGCGACCTCGGGCTGGTCATCGGCGCCGGCGGCGGCAGCCTGACGATCTTCGACGCGATCCAGCGCCACGGCGGCCATCCGGCTAACTACTGCGAGATCGGCGGCAACCCCAGCGTGCGCAAGGCCTGCGAGCTGACGAAGCTGATCCTGAGCAAGCCGGGCGTGGCGAAGATCGCCGTGATCATGAACGTCGTCAGCAACACGCGCGTCGACATCGTCGCGCGCGGAGTCGTCAAGGGCGTCGTCGAGTCGGGCTACGACCCGGCGGAGAAGATCGCCATCTTCCGCATCCCCGGCGCCTGGGAGGGCGAGGGGTTCAAGATCCTCGAGAAGTACGGCGTCGAGTACTGCGACCGCACGGTCTCGATGTCGGAAGCGGCGCGGCGAGCCGTCGAGAAGCTGCGAGCCTAATGTCATGCTGAGCGCTGCCGGTGTCATGCTGAGCGCAGCGAAGCATCTCGCGCCTCCGGCCAGAGGCCTGGTTCTCACGAGGGGCCAGACTCTTCGCTTCGCTCAGAGTGACAACCCGTCGCACGGTGTCGAGTACTGCGATCCGCACGGTCTCGATGTCGGAAGCGGCGGCGGGCGATAGAGAAGCTGCGAGCCTAATGTCATGCTGAGCGCTGCCGGTGTCATGCTGAGCGCAGCGAAGCATCTCGCGCCTGCGGCCAGAGGCCTGGTTCTCACGAGGGGCCAGACTCTTCGCTTCGCTCAAAGTGACAACCCGTCGCACGGTGTCGAGTACTGCGACCGCACGGTCTCGATGTCGGAGGCGGCGCGGCGGGCGGTCGAGAAGCTGAGGACGGAGACGCGGAAGTAGATGCTGGAGGCAGGACGACGTGAGGCCGGGCCCGACCGCACCATGATGGTGCGGCATGCGAAGGCCGTTGGATGCCGCGGCTTTTCAAGCTGCGGTGTGGACCACGCTCCGCGCAGAACCGAACCAGTGACCAGCGCTTGCCCTGAGCCTAGCCGAAGGGACCAGCGGCCAGCGACCAACCCATGTCCATCCTCATAGACGCCGAGACCACGTTCATCATCCAGGGCATCACCGGCCGCGAGGCGGTGAACATGACCCGCGAGTGCCTCGACTACGGCTCGCAGGTCGTCGGCGGGGTGACGCCGGGGCGCGGCGGCCGCGACGTTTACGGCGTGCCCGTCTACGACACCGTGCGCGAGATCACGTCGCGGCAGCGCGTCGACGGCTCGGTGCTCACCGTGCCGCCCGCCTTCGTCCGGGACGCTGCGTTCGAGGCGATCGAGAACGGCATCAAGCTCCTCGTCATCGTCACCGAACGCATCCCGCGCGGCGAAGTCGCCCAGATGGTCGAGCTGGCCAGCATGCGCGGCGCGCGCATCATCGGCCCGAACTGCCTCGGCCTCATCTCGCCGGGCAAGGCGAAGATGGGCGGCATCGGCGGGCCGGCGCAGGACACGCGCAAGGCCTACCAGCCGGGCCCCGTCGGCGTCATGTCGCGCTCCGGCGGCATGACCACCGAGATCGCCAACGCCCTGACCGCCGCCGGCCTGGGCGAGAGCACCGCGGTCAGCATCGGCGGCGACGCGATCATCGGCACCACCTACGCGGAGCTGATGCCGCTGTTCGAGGCCGACCCGGAGACGAAGGCGATCGCCATCTATTCCGAGCCCGGCGGCCCGATGGAGGCCCAGCTCGCCGATTACGTGAAGCAGAACGGCTCGCGCCTGCCCATCGTCGCCTTCATGGCCGGGCGCTTCATGGACGCGATGCCCGGCATGCGCTTCGGCCATGCGGGGACGATCGTCGAAGGGCGCCAGGACACCGCGGCCGAGAAGATCCGCCGGCTCGAAGACGCCGGCATCGCTGTCGCGGAGGCGATCGAGGAGATCCCGGCGCTGGTGAAGGCGCGGCTGTAGCCACGTCCATGTTCGTCCACCTCGAAGTCGACCCAGACGCCGCCGGGGACCCCGAGCTGGCGAAAAAGCTCGTCGAGGTCTGCCCCGTGAACATCTTCGAGCTGGCGGCCGACGGCTCGGCCCGCGTCGTTGAGGAGAACGAGGACGAGTGCGTCCTCTGCGACCTCTGCGTCCAGGCCGCTCCCGCCGGCAAGGTGCGCGTCGTCAAGCTCTACGAGGCGTAGGCGACGCCCCGGCCGCCGACCAGCCCCCGCGCGACACGCCGGCGCCGCCGTGACGGCGGAACGATCGGGGGCGAGGAGGCGTATGATCGGGCGACATGCACGCGCAGGCGCTGATCGCGGACGGACGAGCGGTCGTGGTCGACGAGACGCCTGACGGCGAGGTCGTCGCTCGCTGCCTGGACGGCCAGCACGACGCGTTCCGCCAACTCGTCGAGCGCTACGGCGACCTGGTGTACCGCACCGTCTACCTCATGACCCACGACCGGACGCTGGCCGAGGACCTGACGCAGGAGACGTTCGCGCACGCCTGGCGCGGCCTCGAGACGTTCCGGCGGGACGCGGCGTTCCGGCCCTGGCTGATGCGCATCGCGGCCAATCGGGTCGTTAGCCACCGCCGGCGCCGGCTGCTCGCGATTGTCCCGCTCGCCTGGGGGGAGCGCCGGGCGAGCGAGTCCGCCTCGCCGGAGGAGCGCCTGCGGCTGGCCGAGGACCGTGACGAGATGCGCGATGCTATCGCGACGCTGCCGCATGCCCAGCGCCAGGCCGTCGTGCTGCGCTACTACGCCGAGATGTCCGTGCCGGAGATCGCCCAGGCGACCGGCTGGCGAGAAGGCACCGTGAAATCGCGGCTGCACCGGGCGCTGGCCCGCCTGCGCTCGCTTCTGGAACCGGCCCGCGAGGAGTGAACGAGATGGCTGACGAACCTCTAGACCGAATCGAGCAGCGCTTGACCGCCCATCTGCGGGACGAAGCTGCCTCCCTACACGCGCCGGCCGACCTCTGGGCCAGGGTGCGGTCGACCGGGCCGAGCGAGCGACGTCGAAGGCGCGTGCCGCGCTGGGTGGCCCTGCCAGCCGTCGCGGCCGCGGCCGCCGTCGCGCTCTTCTTCGTCACGCTCATCGCCAGCAGCCTTTGGGACGACGACACGCTCGACAGCGGCGACATCCTCGCCCGCGCGGCCGCGGCGGCCGAAGACCCGGCCAGCGTCGGGCTGGAGAGCTACACCGGGACCTTCGAGGTCCGCTCGAGTCGCGCTCTCGACGAGCAGGGGGACGAGGTCATCGGGTCGGTTCGCCTATGGGTCAAGCCCCCAGATCGCTTTCGCGCAGAGCTGGAGAGAGACGACGGCACCTACCTGCCTTCCGTCGTGTCGGACGGCGAAACCGCGTGGATATACGATGCGGATTCGAATACCTATGAACAGAAGCCCGCCTCTAACGCGCTGACTACTGAGGAAGCTGGCCCTGGCGACCTGTTCCTTTTCGGCCTGCCCGGCGGCACGCGAGTGGAGGATCTTCTTGAGCCGATCCGGCAGAGCGCTGATGGCGAGGTGTCCCTGACTGAGGGCGAACCGGTCTTGGGTCGCGAAACTTACCGCATCGACATCGACGAAGATGATGGTTCGACACGCATGTGGTTGGACAAGCAGTATTTTCTGCTGCTCCGCATGGAACAGGACGCGCCCACTCCCGAGCGCAGGTCATTGGCAGGCGGCATCACTTTCACCAGTCTGGACATCAACCCGCAAATCGACGACAGCGTGTTCACTTTTACGCCGCCGCCGGGCGCGATCGAGGTGGAGGACGTGGGCCTCGTGCAGGTCGCCTTCCACGACCTTGCCTTATCGCCGACTTGGCTCCCCGAGGGCTACGAGGTTACCGAGAGCTCGGAACTGCTTGGCCGCAGCGATGGGCACAGCCGGTATCGATTCGAAAGGTTCCTTGCGAAAGGCTACATCGAGATAAACCAGGAGTGGCCGCGCACCGAGGTGCCGGCGGCTCAGCGCACTGGCGATCAGATCGCCGTCAAGGGACAAGAGGCGTGGCTCTCGCGAGACGGCGCCGGCGCGGCGACACTCACGTGGCTCGACGGCGAGATCCTCGTCACGGTGAAGGCCGACGAGCTCTCTGACGACGAGCTGCTCCGCTTCGCCGACTCGATGGTCCCCGCGCCGGAGGTCGGAGAGGACGTTCCGGCGGAGGAGGACTACGCGGAAGAGGGGGACTACAGGAAGTGGAAGTGACGCCGGTCGAGGCCGAGCCCACCGTCGACGGCTTCGAGTAACCAGCCACGCCCGTAGCGGCGACCTTCAAGTCGCCACAGGGCCGGGCTACCCGCCCGCCAGGAGTTGCCGCGCGATGATCTTCAGCTCCAGGATCGGCTTCACGCCCTCGAAGATCGGCAACACCAGCGCGTCGACCACATAGCGGGCCACCGGGTCCTCCTCGGAGTAGCCCCAGCCGCCGTGGATCAGCTGCGCCTCCTGGCTCACCCAGACCGCCACGTCCGACGCGAGGAGCTTGCACATCGCCGGCGCCATGGCGGCGCGTTCGTCGTGGGCCATCTCGCGCGCGGCGGCGTAGGTGAGCTGGCGCGCCGCCGCGACGTGCGTCGCCATGCGGCCGATCTTGTACTGCGTGAGCTGGTATTCGCCGATGGGCCGCCCGAACTGCCGGCGCTCCGATACGTAGTGGCACGCCTTCTCCAGCGACGCCTGGGCGACGCCCGTCGCCCGGCCGCCGGTCTGCAGCCGCCCCGCCGCGAAGCCGCCCATCTGCAGGTAGAAGCCTCGATTGAGGCCGGCGCCGGCGCCCACCAGGTGCTCCTCCGGCACGAAGTAGCGGTCGATCGCCAGCGTGAACGAGTGCATCCCGCGATAGCCCGGCGTTGGGTTCGCCGTGCCCGTGATCGAGCCGCCGCCCTGCTGCGCCTGCACGAAGCTGTGGCCGTTGAACGGGTCCTTCTCGACAATGAAGAGCGAAAGGCCGCGCGCGCCGGCCGCCGGGTCGGGGTCGGTGCGAGCGAGCAGCCCCAGGATGTTCGCCCGGCCGGCGAAGGTCGACCAGGCCTTCGCGCCTTCGATGAACCAGCCGCGACGTTCGTGCATCTCGCCCGGCGTCGCCCGGCACTGCACCGACGCCACGTCGGAGCCGATGTCCGGCTCCGTCACGCAGATGCCCACGATCAGCTCGCCCGAGGCGATGCGCGGCAGCCACTGCCGGCGCTGCTCCTCGGTGCCGCCCTGGATGAGCGCGCGGGTGAGGATCTCCGAACGGGTGATGATGCTGCCCGCGACGAGCGACGCTGCCGACAGCTCCTCGGTAAGGGCGACCATCGTCAGGTAACCCATCTCCGTGCCGCCGTACGCCTCCGGCACCGAGCAGCCGAAGAGGCCCAGGCCGGCCATCTTCTCCAGCAGCTCCTCCGGCACCAGGTGGTCCTGGCGGTGCATCTCCTGCGCGATGGGCGCGATCTCCGTCTTCGCGAACGTTCGCGCCGAATCGCGCGTCAGCGCCGCCGCCGGGTCGTCCAGCTCCCACGCGTGCGCCCCGCGCGATGCGATCGCCCGCGCGCCGATCGCGCGCAGCCGCGCTTCGTCGAGCCCGGCGCGGACGAGCGAGCGCAGGCCGGCGTCGTCGAGCGCCTCACGGGTGGGGCCGTCGAGAGCGAAGGCGTCGGGGCTGGCCTCGACCGCGCCGCGCAGCCGGTGCACCGTCTCGGCCGCGAAGGCGAACGTCTGCTCCTCGGCGAACGTGTCGCGACGGCCGGCCCCAGCCTGCTGTTCGCTGTACGCCACCAGCTCCTGGGCCGCGCGCGCCTCCGTCGCGAGTTGCGCGATGCGCTCCGCATGCACCTGGTGGTCGTCGATCAAGCGGCCGCCGTCGGTGGCGAGCGCGGCGGCCGCCTGCGCGCGCTCCATCGCCTCGCCGGCGACGGCGGCCAGCCGCCGGGCGGCGGCCAGGGCGTTGGTCTCGGTCCCTGCGCTCATCGTCGTTTCGGCATGAGTACGGTGTAATCGAGGTCCAGTACCACGTTCGGGTGGTACGACTCGCGGCCGCCCTCTGCGTCGCGCGCCTTCAGTTCGACCGGCTCCTCGTTCGGGTCGACGTTCTTCACGCCGGCGAGGCGCAGGCGCAACGCGCCCGCGTCGTCGCGCCCGAGGTCGATGCGCTCCAGCACCTCCGTCCAGGCGAAGAGCGTGTCGCCGGCGACGGTGGGGTTGGCGTGCGCGCCGGCGTTAAAGGCGAGGACGCGGAGGGCGTTCTCCAGCCCGTCGTAGGTGATCGCGTGGCACACGGAGATGACGTGGCCGCCGTAGACCATGCGCCGCCCCAGCCGCGACTTCGCCTGCAGGTGCTGGTTGAAGTGAACGCGGGCGTTATTCTGGTAGAGCCGGGTGGCGAGCTGGTGCTCGGCGTCCTCCAGCGTCATCCCCTGCGGGTGGACGATGCGCTCGCCCGGCTCGTAATCTTCCCAGTAGGCGTCGCCGCCTGTCGCCACCGGGTCGAAGCGCGTCAGGTCCAGCTCCTCCGGCACCGACAGGTGTTCGGCGGTCACCTTCGCCGGCAGCTCGGGCGCGTCGTTCGCGCCGGTGGTCGACTGCGGGTCGCGCTTGTTCACCATCGCCCAGCGGTAGAACTGGAGCACCGGCTCGTCGCGCTGGTTGACGCCTCGCGTGCGCACCCAGACGATGCCAACGTCGCCGCGCGACGTCTCGCGCGTGCCGATCACCTCGGTCTCGGCACGCAGCGTGTCGCCGGGGTAGACCGGCGTCAGGAAGCGAACGTCGGCGTAGCCCAGGTTCGCCGGCGAGTTGAGCGACACGTCGGGCACTGCCCGGCCGAACACGACGTGGAAGACCAGCAGGTCGTGCGCCAGCTCGCGCCGGAAGCCCAGCGAGCGGGCGAACTCCGCCGAGCAGTGGAGCGGCCGCCGGTCGCCGTAGAGGGCGATGTAGAGCGAGAGGTCGCCCTCGCTCACCGTGCGCGGCACGGCGTGGTGGAACACTTGCCCCGCTGCGAAGTCCTCGAAGAAGTTGCCGGCGCGCGTCTTGACGGCCATGGAACCGATTGTACCCGAAGCCGTTCGGACGGGGGAAGAGAACGCCTTCGGGATGCGCGTCAGCGGGTAGGGGCGGGTCTCAGACCCGCCCGACGGCATCAGACCCTCGCCTTCGCCCTGCCGGGCCGCCGCCCATTCGTCGCACAACCCGCCTTGTGGCGTCCACCGTCGAAGGTCATTGTTCGGTAGTGCTGGCTCATTTCGACGGCGGCCCGGCCTTGGACCCGATCAACCGCGGCAGCGGCGTGTTTCAGCTCGCGATCACGGGGAACAATCGAATTTCGGGCTGACCGCTGACATTCCCCGCGAGATGCTGCTGCAGCCTGGGGCTGATGATCGCCGCCGCGGCGTCGGCGTGCTCCTGGCTGTCCCAGAGGACGCAGAGCCCGCATTCACCGTCCTCGCCGCCACCAAAGAAGGTGGCGCTAGCATCCGGGCTGCTGCTTGATGGCGGGAATCACGTCGCTGGCTATGGCCTGGGCCTTTGAACTGTTTCCCTCCGAAAGGCTGAACCTGACCAGACGCAGATACATGTGACCTACTTCTTCACCTTGGTCATTCGCAGATACGGCTTGATCTGCTTGTACCCCTGGGGAAAGAGCTTGTCTGCCTCCTCGTTCGAAATCGAAGGCAGGATCACGACTTCGTCCCCCTCTTTCCAGTTCACGGGCGTCGCGACCTTCTGAGAATCGGTCAGCTGCAGCGAATCGATGACGCGCAGGATCTCGTCGAAGTTGCGGCCCGTCGCGGCCGGGTAGGTGAGCGTAAGCCGCAGCACACCCTTTGGGTCGATCACGAACACGGAGCGTACGGTGGCAGTACCGTTGGACTCTGGGTGGATCATGTCATAGAGCTGAGACACTTTCCGGTCCGCGTCCGCCAGCAGCGGGAAGTTGAGGGCTGCTCCCTGCGTCTCCTCAATGTCGCCTGCCCACTTCTCATGCGAGTCGACCGGGTCAACGCTCAGGCCGATCACCTTCACGTTGCGCCTTTCGAACTCGGGCTTTAGCTTGGCCACCATCCCGAGCTCTGTCGTGCAGACCGGCGTGAAATCGGCCGGGTGCGAAAACAGCACGGCCCAGCCATCGCCCTTCCACTGGCTGAAGTGGATCTGGCCCATCGTGGATTCTTGCGTGAAGTCTGGTGCGGAATCGCCTAGCCGGAGTGTCATGTGGTGCTCTCCTTCCTTTCGTTGCGCTGTCCCTTCGTTGCTGTCAGGGCCATCAGTTTAATCTCAATGCGGCCTTCGGTCAATGGCAGAAGGTGGTTCTCGTCGCGCAAGTGACATCAGACCTTCGCCTTCGCCTTCGCCCCGCCGGGCCGCCGGCCGTTCGTCGAGGCGCGGGCGGCGATGCGGGCGCGGCCGTTCGCCGAGACGCGAGCGGCGGCTCGAGCGCGTGGGCGCTGCCCCGGCGTGTGCGAGTCGTACCAGGCGATCGTGCGCGTCAGTCGGTCGATCTCCTGCGAGGGCGTCCGTACCACGTGGAACCCGCCCGGGTAGCGCACGAACTCGACTTCCTTGCCCAGCACCTTCAGCCCCTGGAAGATCTCCTCGGACTGGCCGATCGGGCAGCGCAGGTCGCCCTCGGAGTGCACCAGCAGCACCGGCGTCTTTACGCTCGGCAGGTAGGTGATGGGCGAATGGGCGCGGTACGCCTCCGGGTTCTCCCAGTGGGTGCCGCCGATCTCGTAGGGGTACCAAGTGGGGAGGTCGCTCTCGCCGAACTTGCTCACCAGGTCGGATACCGGCGCGCCGATGACGGCGGCGCGGAAGCGGTCGGTGTGGCCCACGGTCCAGCCGGTCATGTAGCCGCCGTAGGAGTAGCCGCCCACGAAGAGCCGCTCCGGGTCGGCGACGCCGCGCCGCACCAGCTCGTCGACGCCGGCCATGGTGTCCTCGTAGTCCTTGCCGCCCCAGTCCTTCACGCAGGCCAGGCTGAACGCCTCGCCGTAAGTGGCGCTGCCGCGCGGGTTGGGCAGCAGCACCACATAGCCCGCCGCCGCCATCGCCTGGTGCGACACGAAGGCGCCAGGCGCCGGGTTCGGGTGATAGCCGTGGGGCCCACCGTGGATGTTGAGCGCCAGCGGGTAGCGGCGTCCGCGCTGGTAGCCGGGCGGGTAGACGGCGAACGCCTCGATCTCCCAGCCGTCCGGCGCTCGATAGCTCATCCGGCGCACCCGGCCGAATTGCACCGCCCGGCGCAGCTCGTCGTTCGCACGGCTCAGGTTGCGCTCCGGGCTGCGGCCGCTCAGCGACGCCGCGTAGACCTCTGACGGCTGGTCCGGCCACATCGCGTCGAAGACCGCCCGCCGCCCGTCCGGCGTCACCGCGAACGAGATGATCTGGCGCTCGCCGCCCAGCACCTTGCTGATCGAGCCGTTCGCTACGCCCGCGCGGTAGATCGAGAAGGCGCCCCGGTCGCCGGCCACGAAGAGCAGCGCCGCGCCGTCGTTCGACCACGCGAAGGTGCGCCCGCTGGTCATCGGCGCGCCCGCAACCGAGCGGTCGAGCGGCGCGCTCACCGAGCGGGGCGGCCGCCCGCCGTTGGCGGGCACGACGTACAGGTGGGTGTTGCGCGACGAGCCTTCGATGCCGTTCTCGTGCCCGACGAACGCGATCAGCCGGCCGTCCGGCGAGTACGCCGGCTGCGAGGCGGCGCCCCGGCTGCGCGTCAGCTTGCGCGCCCGGCCGCCCGCCGATGGCATCGCCCAGAGGTCGCCCCGCAACGGCCGCTGGAAGCGCTGCCGCTCGCGGTCCGACACGAAGGCCAGCCAGCGGCCGTCCGGCGACCACGCCGGCTGCGCGTGCTCGTAGTCGCCGCCGGTGAGCTGCTTCGATTCGCCGGTCTCGACGTCGACGACGAAGACGTGCGGGCGGCGCGAGTCGAAGAAGCCGATGCCGTCCAGCTTGTAGCGCAGGTCGCGGATCACCCTCGGCGCGTTCTTTTCGATGGCGTCGCGCTCCTTCGCCTTCTTGTAGTCGCCAACGCGCGCGACGTAGGCGATGCGCCTGCCGTCCGGCGACCAGGCCGGCTGCGACGCCCCGAACGGCGCCTTCGTGAGCTGGCGCGCCTCGCCGCCGTCCAGCGGCGCCACGAAGAGCTGGCTCTCCTCGCCCCGGTTTGAGACGAAGGCCAGGTAGCGTCCGTCCGGCGACCAGCGCGGGCTGTGGTCGCGCTTGCCGAACGTGAACCGCCGCGCCCGCGCGCTCCCATCGATCGGCGCCACCCAGATTCCGATGCGCGTCTCGTCCGATTCCTTGTCCGGCTGCGAGATGATGTAGGCCACCCGCCGCCCGTCCGGCGAGAGCTGCGGGTCGCCCACCGTCCTCAGGCGATAGAAGTCGTCTGGCTGGACGGGGCGCTTGCCGTTGGTCGCCATGGCGTTCCTCCTTCGCGAATCGCTGCCTCTGCTCACACGTCGTCCTCCCGCCAGCGCACCTCGAAGACGCGCAACGGCTCGTCGAAGCCCTTCAGCGCCGCGTTGCCCCGGTCGGCGAAGAGGAAGCCCTTGCCCGCCGCGAGCTGTCGCACCACGTCTGAGACGAGGATCTCGCCGCCCTGCGCCTGGTCGCAGACCCGCCGCGCGAGCTGTACCGCCGTGCCGAACAGGTCGTCTCGCTCCGCCACCGGCTCCCCGGCGTTCAGGCCGATGCGGACCCTGAGATCGTCCCCCGTGTTCCCTGTTCCGTGTTCCTTGTTCCTTTCGACGGCCCGCTGGATGGCGATCGCGCACTCGAGCGCGCCTGACGCCGACGGCAGCGACGCCATGATGCCGTCGCCGGTGTGCTTGATCTCGCTGCCACCGGAGGCGGCGAGCGCGTCGCGCACGATGGTGTCGTGGGCGCGCAGCACCTCCTGTGCCCGCGCGTCGCCCAGGCGCTGCGTGAGCGCTGTGGACGACTCGATGTCGGTGAAGAGGATCGTTCGGAAGACGCTGGTGTCGAGCTCTGGCGCGGCTATAGGCTGGCCGGTGCTCGTAGGTGTTGCGCTTATGAAGTCGTGGATCGCCGCGATGCCCGCGGCGTTCGGGAACGCAGCGACGCGGTCACCCGGGATGCCAATCGCCCGTGCGCCGTCGATCACGGCCGCTAAGCTCGTCACGCTGACGGGCATCCCGCGATCGTTCAGAGGATGAACAATGAGTGTGGGGACTCGGACTTTGGCCGCGAACGCCAACGGATCGCGCCGCTGGGTAGCCTCGTACGCTGCGCGAAATGTCCGCGCAGAATGCGAGGCGCGGATCAGCGCCGCCATGGGAGTCGCATCGGGAGAGTCCCAGCCAGCGAATAGTCGTGCAGACACGTTCGAAAACAGCTCCCATTGTTCTTCGGCGAGCGGCAAGATGGAGGACATGGCGCGTTGCAGGGAACTGCCGATTCCGGCGATCAGGCTCCCAAAGATCACCAGGTGCGTGACGCGCTCTGGATGCTGCGCTGCGTAGGCGAGGGGCACGTCCCCATTCGATGAGCGGTCATAGAGCGCGAACTGCTCAAGGCCCAGTGCATCAAGCATAGCCTCCAGGTCGCGAATTGACTGCTCAAGTGTGAAGTCGAGCGCTTCCCCTTGCGACATGCCGACGCCGCGTGGGTCATAGCGGACGACTGTGGCGCGCTCGGCCATTCGCTCGTACGTCTCGCGTCGGCCTGGCATCTCCCATTCCAACTGGAGATGGCTTGCCACGAGCGCCGGCGGAATCACAAATGGCGGCCCCTCACCGAACACAGTGAATGCGATGTTGACTCCGTCGCTTGTCTTCGCGTACTGGATGCGCGGCTCCATCAGCCGTCGTCCCGCCAGCGCACCTCGAAGACGCGCAACGGCTCGTCGAACCCCTTGAGCGCGGCGTTGCCCCGGTCGGCGAAGAGGAAGCCCTTCCCCGCGGCGAGCTGTCGCACCACGTCCGAGACGAGGATCTCGCCGCCTTGCGCCTGGTCGCAGACCCGCCGCGCGAGCTGCACCGCCGTGCCGAACAGGTCGTCGGCTTCGGCCACCGGCTCCCCGGCGTTCAATCCGACCTTCACCGCCAGCGCGTCGGCGTCGTGGGCGGCGACCGCTCGCTGGATCGCGATCGCGCACTCCAGTGCGCCGGATGCCGAGGGCAACGACGCCATGATGCCATCGCCGGTGTGCTTGATCTCGCTGCCACCGGAGGCGGCCAGCGCCTCGCGGACGATCGTGTCGTGGGCCCGCAGCACCTCCTGCGCCCGCGCGTCGCCCAGACGCTGCGTGAGCGCCGTCGACTCCTCGATGTCGGTGAAGAGGATCGTCACCAGGCCGCCCACCGAGGGCGCGGGCGGCGGCGCAACGCTCGCCGTGGGCGCAGCGATGCCCATGAAGCGGCGGATCTCCGCCAGGATGGCCTGGCGCATCTGCCATGGTATCGCCGTGTTGGCCTCCAGCGAGACGAACTCCGCCTGCGGTACCCGGAGCGCCAGCTCGCGGCCCAAGCGGAAAGGGATGGTCTCGTCGCCACGGCCGTGCATGATCAGCACCGGCTCGGGCAGACGCGGCGCGACGTCCGTGAGGTCGACGCCGACCATCGAGCGCGCCACCGCCGCCATCACCTCGTTCGAGGCGGCGCGCTGCTGGATGCGGACGACCTCCTGCAGCTTCTCGAAGTCGTCCTTGTTCATGTTCGGGTCGATCGCCATGGGATAGCCGAAGGTCTCGATATAGGAGAGCATGGCATCCCGCCGCTTCGGGTCCATGATGCCCTCGCCGCGCAGGTAGGCGCTCGACAGGACCAGGCCGGCCACTCGCTCCGGGTGGGCGACGGCGTAGGTGATGGCGATCGGCCCCGCCAGCAGGCCCAGCGTCAGCATCGTGAACCGCTCGAGCTTCAGGTGATCGACGACCGCCTCGAGGTCCTTGACCAACGTGCCGAGGGAGAAGTCGGTCACGTGGCGGTCGGAGAGACCGGAGCCGCGCATGTCGTACCTGATGAGCGTGACGCCCTGGGCCAGGTCCTCCAGGAACTCTCGCTGCGTCCCCTCCCATTCCAGCGCCAGGTGGCCCGGCCAGCCGTTCACGTAGACGAGCGGCGGGCCGTCGCCAATGGTGGCGTAGGCGATGCCCACGCCGTCGGAAGTGGTGCAGAAGCCGATCTGTTGTTCCATGCGGGTCCCCTATCGTGGCGGTGTGTCGCCAGTATACCGCCGCGCCTTTGGTGGCGGCACCTGGCTAGGGGAGGCGGACACTTTGTAGGGGCGGGTCTCAGACCCGCCCCTACCGGACACCGCGCGCTTACGCCGACGCGAAGACGTTCAGCCCGCTCGAGCCGTCACGGCGGACGGCGCCCCGAGCGCCGACGAACTCCCGATGGGTCATCTCCAGAAGGAGCGCGGTGTCGCCGGGCGGCGTGTTTGCGAAGAAGCGCCGGCCATCGTCCAGCCGCCCCACGACGATGCCGCGCTCCGGCCCCTCCCGCCCGAAGACCACGGTATAGGTCTCGACCGCCGCCGGGCCGTTCGCCTCGCTGACCAGCTCTGGGTGGGGCTCGGCGTCCACCTCCGCCTGATCGACCTTCGGGTCGGTGCGGCTCCAGGCGCCGGACGGCGGCCGGCCGCTGTAGACGCCGACCGCGTGCTTGGTGGCGAACCAGCCCAGCGCGCTCACCAGCCCCAGCGCCTCTGGCTCGCGGCGCAGGCGCTCCACCATCGTCGCGATGGCGTGCATCGAGTAGTTGTTGCCGGCGCCGCCGAAGTAGGGGAGGCCGCCGGTGACCGTGAGCGGCCGCGGGTCGTCCTGCGTGATGCCGAGGGCGTCACGGCCCATCTGGACGGCGGAGGGGAAGCAGCTATACAAGTCG
>Ga0247727_10006964_pt1 | contig 21894 bp, 23 predicted proteins | sample WisWelCaveWW1625_FD_202498 | JGI IMG/M metagenome (GOLD analysis project Ga0247727, IMG submission 202498) | Biofilm microbial communities from Wishing Well Cave, Virginia, United States - WW16-25 | ecosystem: Environmental > Aquatic > Deep subsurface > Groundwater > Cave microbial mat | place...
AGCCTGATGTGTGTACCCACACTTATCATACTCTCAGAGGCGTTCCGCTTTTAGCCAGGTCAGTTAGGCTCTACCCAGCTTGCCCCCTCGCTACCCCCACCGGGGGTTTCCCGACAGGAACTAACTACGTCTCACACCCGATTCCGTCATTGTCGTTTCCATCGAAACCATGCGGGTCGGATGGAAGGACTAGAAAGTTTCTGAATTGAATCTCGGGACAGTTTAAGTCAGGCGGATAGCGTGGAATACACACAGTTGGGTAAGATGGGTCACAGTTATTAGGTGGGGTTGGAATTTGAGTCGCAGTGATTACAACTCCTCCGCCCCCTGTTCCTTCGCTAGTCCCATTTGGAATAATCAGAACTTGCCCAACGAAAATCAAATTGCTAACAAGCCCATTCGCCACTTTGAGATTGGCGACAGTCACACCAAACCTGAGCGCGATACGAAATAAGTTATCTCCACGTCGAACCGTATAAGTGGCAACTCCAGAAGCAGGGAGAATCGTTGCAGATGGTGTTGGTGTGGCCGTTGTCGGTGTGCTGGTGGGGGAACTACCAGATGATGGGGCCAAGCCTGTGAACGGGGATTGAAATTGCGGGGCGCAAACCGGGCCAGCCGGAATGTTCACCCATTGCGCCGCTGGAATATTCAGCACCTGACCGATTGAAAGAATAGAAGAACCGGTCAGAGCATTCGCTTGGGCAATAGCGCCAGGCAATACTCCATACCCCCGTCCAATACAGTACAACGTCTCTCCCCGCTGTACCACATGCTGGCCGAGTATGTCGGCCTGTGAGGCAAGGTCGGGGAATGGCGAGGCGGCTATCAGTGCCAAGCAAGCCAATACCAGCAGGGAATAGCGCGAGTATTTCATGGTCCCATCCTCCCGTAAGAGCGAAACTGCGTCTTACTCATTCTACGACTTTTCCCACCGGAAAACAAAAGGTCGTAAGTTCTACCCTACGGCCTATGTCTCGCTCAGCCTCAACAGGCACGCCTGCCGAAGTGAATAGCGTCTCGGTCAGACTGAAAGAGTGCGTAATGGTAATGTAGTGATGATAATTACCTTGCACGTTTCGGCAATTCTGCTATTATCGCTTGTGAGAATGGCTGATCGAATTCGTCAGACACTTGGGCGGCTGATCCGGGCTTACCCCTGGCTGGGCTGGTTGAAGCTCAACCTGGGCGTCAAGCGCTGGGTGGTCCTGCTCTTCATGGGCATCGTCGCCCTGGGCCTGGGCATGGCCTTCCTGCTGGTGGACGTTTACCGCGAAGGCGCACTGCCGCCGGCCCTGCAGGCCCTCACTCTGCAATTCCTGCCGCACTGGGCGCGGGCGCTGTTGCTGGGCCTGGCCGGCGCCGGGGCAGTGGCGGTTGCCCTGTGGCAACTCAGCGACACCCTGCTTTCGCCCTTCGCCGGGAGCGGCCGCCCCATCGTCAAAATGGTGGCCGATTATCGCCGCAAAGGACGCGGGCCGAAGGTGGTCGCCATTGGCGGCGGCACCGGCATGGCCACCCTCCTGCGCGGCCTCAAACGCCACACCTCCAACATCACCGCTATTGTCACCGTCGCCGACGACGGCGGCTCGTCGGGGCGGCTCCGGCGCTCATTGGGCGTTCTGCCGCCGGGCGACTTTCGCAACTGCATCGCCGCCCTGGCCGACGACGAAGCCCTCATCACCCAGCTCTTTCAATACCGGTTCGGCGCGGGCGACGGCCTCGAGGGCCACTCCTTCGGCAACCTGTTCATCAGCGCCATGGCCGAAGTGACCGGCTCGTTTGAAAGAGCGTTGGTGGAATCGAGTCGCGTGCTGACGATTCAGGGCCGGGTGATCCCGGCCACAGTGCAGGATGTGACTCTGGTGGGCGACCTTCGCTCGCCCGAAGCCGTCTACCGCGTGGAAGGCGAGTCGGCCATTCCAGCCGCCACCGGCTCTATCGAGCGCGTCTTTCTCCAACCCGACGACGCGCCGGCGTACCCCGAAGCCGTGCAGGCCATCCTCGCCGCCAACCTGATTGTGGCCGGGCCGGGCAGTTTATACACCAGCGTCATTCCTAATTTGCTGGTGCGCGACATCGCCGCCGCGGTGCGCGCCAGCCGGGCCGTCAAAGTTTACGTGTGCAACGTGGCGACTCAGCCCGGCGAGACCGATGGCTACAGCGTGCTCGATCACGTGAAAGCGTTGGAACAACACGCGGGCGAAGAGTTGTTTCCGATTGTGGTGGCGAACGACCGGCCGGAGGGCGAACTTCTGCCCGGCTTGCAGTGGGTGAAGTTCGACCCACCCCTCAACGGCTCAAAGCGGCTGATCCTGGCCGACGTGGCCCAGCGCGACAGGCCCTGGCGGCACGACTCGACGAAACTGGCGAATTTGCTGATCAAGTTGATTGAAGAAAACCTGGTCACGCTATAAAACCTTACGCCACGAATTACACCGCGAAGCGTGAACACGAATTTGTAACTGCTCGGGCCTGCATTTGCGTAAGCGCCATTTTTATCCGCAGATTACACAGATTCCCGCAGATTTGTTTTAGTAATCTGTGATACGCGAAGCGTGCGGAAATCTGTGGATGAAGAACTGGCCTGAGCAGTTACGATAATTCGCGAAATTCGTGGCCAGAAAATTGAAGGAGACTTATCATGGCAAAAGTAAAAATTGGCATCAACGGTTTTGGCCGCATCGGGCGACAAACCCTGCGGGCGATCAACGAGCGGCATCCCGACGAGATCGAAGTCGTCGCCGTCAACGACCTGTTCGACCCGGCCACCAACGCCCACCTGTTCAAGTACGACTCGACTTATGGCCGCTACCCCGGCACGGTCGAAGTCGTGGACGGATCGTTGGTAGTAGACGGCAAAACGATCAAGGTGATGGCTGAACGCGATCCGGCCGCGATCCAGTGGAAGGACATGGGCGTGGACATCGTCATCGAGTCCACCGGGCTGTTCACCGACGCTAACAAGGCCAAGGCCCATATCGAATCCGGCGGCGCGAAGAAGGTCATCATCTCGGCCCCGGCCAAGAACGAAGACCTGACGGTTGTGTTGGGCGTGAACTGGGACAAGTACGATCCGGCCAGGCACAACATCATCTCGAACGCATCCTGCACCACCAACGGCCTGGCGCCGGTTGCCAAAGTATTGAACGACAAGTTTGGCATCCAGAAGGGCCTGCTGACGACAGTGCACGCTTACACCAACTCGCAGAAATTGCAGGACGTGGGCGCGAAGGACATTCGTGACGCCCGCGCCGCCGCGCAAAACATCGTCCCGTCCGAGACGGGCGCGGCCAAAGCGGTGGGTCTGGTGATTCCCGAACTCAAGGGCAAGTTTGGCGGCATGGCCTTCCGCGTGCCGACTACCACCGTTTCGGTCGTGGACTTCACGGCTGTGCTCGACAAGGATGTGACGAAAGAGGATGTCCGGGCGGCAATGAAGGAATATGCCGACGGCTCCATGAAGGGCATTCTGGAAGTGACCGACGAAGCGTTGGTCTCGATGGACCTCAAAGGCACGAATTTCTCTTCGGTCTTCAGCGCCATGGACACCCTGGTGCTGGGCAACATGGTCAAAGTGGTAGCCTGGTACGACAACGAGTGGGGCTATGCCTGCCGCGTGGCGGATTTGGCGGCGATGGTGGCGAGCAAGTTGTAGAGCAATCAGTCAACAGTGAACAGTATTTCAGTAAACAGTTGACTGATCACTGTTTACTGTTTACTGTTGACTGATCACTGTTCACTGTTGACTATATGTCTTATGAATAAGAAGACGATTCGTGATATTGACTTGAAGGGCAAGCGCGCCCTGGTACGCGTGGACTTCAACGTGCCGCTCTCGAAAGCGCCGGATGCCGCTGGCAACTACGCGGTGACGGACGACACGCGCATCCGGGCCGCCCTGCCGACGATCCAGTATTTGATCGAGCAGGGGGCGAAGCTGATTTTGTGCTCGCATCTGGGCCGGCCAAAGGCCGGGCCGGAGCCGAAATCGTCGCTGGCCCCGGCGGCCAGGCGGCTGGGTGAACTACTCGGCAAGCCTGCCGCCCTCGCGCCCGATTGTGTCGGGCCCGAGGTTGAGAAGATGGCGGCGGCGCTGAACGCCGGGGATGTGCTCCTGCTTGAGAACCTGCGTTTCCATGCCGAAGAAGAAAAGAACGATCCAGCCTTTGCCAAACAACTGGCGGCGCTGGCCGAAGTTTACGTGAACGACGCCTTTGGCTCGGCGCACCGCGCGCACGCCTCGACCGAGGGCGTGGCCAAATTTCTCCCGGCAGTTGGCGGTTTCCTGATGGAAAAGGAGTTGGAGTATTTGGCCGGAGCGGTGACGACTCCGGCTCACCCGTTTGCGGCGATTTTGGGCGGGGCAAAAATCTCCGACAAGATCGGCGTGATCGAAAACCTGCTGGCGAAGGCCGATAAGATTTTGATCGGCGGCGGAATGGCGAACACCTTCTTCAAGGCGCAAGGCCTCGAGATGGCCGACTCGCTGGTGGAAGATGCCAGCCTGGACACAGCCCGGGCGTTGATGGGGAAGGCCGGCGGCAAATTGGTTCTGCCGGTTGACGCGGTGTTGGGCGACAAGTTCGACAAAGAAGCCGCCTCTCAAACAGTGGCGGTTGCCGCTGGTGTCCCGGCGGGCTGGCGCATTCTCGACATCGGCCCGAAGACGGTCGAACGATTCGCATCGGAACTCAAAGGCGCAAAGCTGGTGGTGTGGAACGGGCCGATGGGCGTGTTCGAGTTTCCCAAATTCGCCGAAGGCACGAACGCGGTGGCGCGGCTGGTGGCCGCGAGTGGGGCAACCACCGTCATCGGCGGCGGCGAGTCGGTGGCGGCAGTGGAGGGTGCCGGGCTGGCTGATAAGATGAGCCACATCTCCACCGGCGGCGGCGCGAGCTTGGAATTGCTGGAAGGCAAAGTTCTGCCGGGCGTGGCGGCGTTGATGGATAAGTGACTATGACACTCACTATCGGCGAAAATGTTGGCCCCTATCGAATCATTGCCCAACTAGGGCAGGGCGGCATGGCGACGGTGTACAAAGCCTACCATGCCAGCCTGGATCGCTACGTGGCGATCAAAGTGATGCACGCCGCCTTCAAAGAAGACCCGACCTTCCTGGGGCGCTTCCAGCGTGAGGCGCGGGTGCTGGCGAAGCTGGAGCACCCGAATATCGTGCCGGTCTACGACTTCGCCGATCACCAGGGCCAGCCTTACCTGGTGATGAAGTACGTGGAGGGCGACACCCTGAAAGCGCGAATGGCAAACGGCGCGGTCTCCACCGACGAGATTCTCAAAGTGGTGGACGCCGTCGGAGCCGGGCTGGCCTATGCCCACAAGCAGGGCGTCCTGCACCGCGACATCAAACCCTCCAACGTCATCATCACCCCGGACGGGCAATACTACCTTTCGGATTTTGGGTTGGCGCGTATTGCCACTGCCGGCGAGAGCACCCTCTCGCAAGACACAATGCTCGGCACGCCCAACTACATCTCGCCGGAGCAAGCCAAAGGTGTGAGCGACCTCGACGGGCGCACCGACGTCTACTCGTTCGGCGTCCTGCTGTACGAGATGATCGTCGGGCGCGTGCCGTACAGCGGCGATACGCCGTTCGCCGTCATCCACGATCACATTTACACGCCCCTGCCTCTGCCCAGCGCCGTCAACCCGAACGTGCCGGAGCCGGTGGAGCGCGTCCTGCTCAAGGCGCTGGCGAAGGAGCGCGACGATCGCTTTGCCGACGCTTCGGCGCTGGTGGCCGCGTTCCATCAAGCGCTTGAAGAAGCAGGCGCTCTGCCTCAGCCCGCGCCGGTTGCTCCGGCGGCTCCCCGCAGTGCGTCCAGCACGGCAACTCGACGCGCGCCAACCGCCGCGGCCACCGTTGTTGCCCCGTCAGTGGCGGCCAAACCTGCGAGTCCGCCGGCGCAAAAAAAGTCGGGCTTTCCGTGGGCCTGGCTGGTGGTCGGCGGGATCGTGTTAGTGGCTTTGGCTCTGGGCGCGGTGTTGATCGGCGGGCGGATTCTGCGGACTCGCAATGCGCGGGCGACCTCGACGGCATTAGCGGCGATTACGGTTCAGCCGCCGACTCAATTGCCGCCGTCAACTCCCCTGCCGCCTCCCACGCACGCCCCGCCCGCCGACCGCGTCGCCGAGGCTGAGAAGCTGGTGGCGGACAACCCGGGCGACATTGACGCCCATCTCAATCTGGGTCAGGTCTATTACGAAGAAAAGCGTATTGACGATGCGGCCCGCGAGTTTCGGGCCGCCGCCGAGTTGAGCAAATTCGATCCGAAAGTTTACGAGGGTATTTTTCAACGGCCTTTTGTGCGCGACGACCCGGTGTTCCTGCTCAACGTGCTCCTGCCCGGCCTCGAACAGAACCGCGAAAGCAAAGAGTTGGCGGGGTTGGCCGGGCCGCAGTTGGATCGCTCTGCGCCGCTCGATCACGCCGAGCCGACTCTGCTGACTTACGTGGCGACGTTTCCCAACCAGGTCGCGCCCAAAGCGGCGCTGGCCCAGTATTACATTCTTCACGGCCAGCCGGTGAAGGCCAGGAAGCTGGTCGAAGAGGTGCGACGCGATGCGCCAGACTCTCCGATGGCCTATTTCCTTAGCGGCGAGCTTCTGGCAGCAGAGGGCCGAACTGAAGAGGCCATCGCCGAACTGCAAAAAGTCGCGGATGACCCGAAGGCCCCCGAGTTTTTGCGTCGCCGCGCTGAAGACCGAATCAATCACTTGAAAGGATCTCCTGCCCCTTGACTCGCATCCCAATTCTTGCCGGTAACTGGAAGATGAACAAAACCCCGGCCGAGGCCGCCGACCTTGCGTCGGCCTTTGCCGCTTCTTTGGGCAGTGTGACCGCCGCCGAGGTGGTGCTCTGCCCGCCGTTTGTGTCTCTGCCCGCCGTTCACGCCGCCATTCGCGGCACGCGCCTGGGGTTGGGTGCGCAGGACATGCACTGGGAAAAGTCCGGCGCGTTCACCGGCGAGATTTCTGCGCCGATGCTGGCCGGGTGGTGCACCCACGTCATCATCGGCCACTCCGAGCGGCGGCAATACTTTGGCGAGACCGACGAAACCGTGAACAAAAAAGTGAAAGCCGCCCTCGCGCACGACCTCACGCCCATCATTTGCGTTGGCGAACTGCTGGCCGAGTACGAGGCCGGGCAGACCGGGGCTGTCGTCACCCGGCAGGTGCGCGGCGCGTACGATGGCCTGACCGCCGAGCAAGCGGCAAAGACGGTGATCGCCTACGAGCCGGTGTGGGCGATTGGAACCGGCAAGGCGGCCACCGGGGCCGGGGCCAACGCCGTCATCGGTCTCAACATTCGCGGCGTCATTGCCGACCTCTTCGGCTCGGCTGTGGCCGACGGCCTGCGCGTGCAGTACGGCGGCAGTGTCACCCCGGCCAACATCGCCGAGTTCATGGCCCAACCCGACATTGACGGCGCGCTGGTGGGTGGGGCCAGCCTGAAGGCTGGCGACTTTCAGGTGATTGTGGAGGCGGCGGTGAGGGCGAAGGGATGAGGCGGATTTTCGTTTTTGCTGACAGTATGATTCTATGCCAACTCCACCACCCGAAGTAATACAACAGTTTCAACAGACAAGCCTGCAGATCATTCTCTATGGACTTGGCTTGGCATTCCTGCTTTTGTTACCAATAGGCTTTGTGTTATTTCTCAGGCGCGCGATTTGGGATTTATCTCGTCGAACACTTCAACCGACTCAGAAAAGTCCTATTTTGGGCAGAGACACCCGAGCGTCATCCCTCGCACGAGATCCGGAAGACTTGCTCAAGTTGACGCCTCGGGAATTTGAGAATATGGTCGCAGACCTCTATCGTGCAAACGGCTATCGCGCCTGGCGCACAGGCGCAACTGGCGATCACGGAGTTGATGTTGTGATACAGACCGGCAATGGCGAAAAATGGGTGGCCCAGTGCAAGCGGTGGCGAGGGGCAGTCGGAGAGCCAGTCGTACGCGACTTCTATGGCGTGATGCAACACGAGAAAGCAGATAAAGGCGCGATAGTAACAACCGGGACATTCACGCCGCAAGCACGCGCCTGGGCCAAAGGCAAACCGATCTTCTTGTACGATGGCAATGAGTTCTTGGCGGCGTGGAAGGAAGCGCGAGAACGCCGGTCACCATCAAGCAACGTGACTTCTCCAATTACAACGTTGCCACTTGAAGCCAATCAGGCGACCACCAAAGCCGACACAGCGCCGCTTTGCCCCAAATGTGGTTCAAAAATGATTCTTCGTGTTGCGTCGCGTGGAGAGCATAAGGGTGAGCCGTTTTATGGCTGTTCCCAATACCCGAAGTGCCAAGGAGTAATACTTGACCTCAAGGCATAAATCTGTAGGGTTGGCTAGCGGTTTTGGCTCTTGGCCGGTATGCACGCCACGTGTTCCAGTACGACGTGAGAGGTTAAGCACTCAAAGGGTATAATCGCGCATAAGGAGACGAGCCATGGCTACCAGAACTGTGAGCAAGAAAAACAAAAAAGCGGCCCCAAGGTTTATCGGGCGATACGTCGTCACCGACCCCGAGATTTGTCATGGAAAGCCGACTTTTCGCGGCACACGCATTTTGGTCTCGCATGTGCTGGAGCAGGTGGCCGAAGGAACAGCGCGGGAAACCATTATCCAGGAATGGCGGAGTTTGAACCATGAAAATTGCATCTGTTGCTGATGTAAAAGCGCGACTAAGCGCTTATCTGGAAGAATGTGAGACGAAAGGGCCGGTCGTCATCACCCGAAACGGGAAAGCTGTGGCGATATTACTCGCTCCAGTAGACGATGAAGATTTAGAGCGACTGCTTTTGGCGCGCTCGCCGCTCTTTCAAGCCTTGCTGACCAGGTCTCGGCAGAGTATCAAAGCTGGCCGGGGTCTGTCACGGAACGAGTTTTGGAAAGCCGCCAAACAACGTCATCAGAGTCGGTCCACTCAACGCGCCAGTCGTTAACTATAGAGCGGCGGTCCAAGTGATGGTTAGCAGTGAGATCATTCTCAACGTGGCCCTAAACGGCTTTGCTTGAGAGTCAGAAACAAACGCTTGATCATCTTGCATGAGCCTCCTCGCCGCCTGGCTCTGGCTGTTCCTGACTCTCTTGCCGCTCGTGCCGCTGGAGCGTTGGGTTCACCGCCACCTGCAGGGCATCTTCCTCCTCCTTACTCGCGATCACGATTTAGCCACCGTCCTCTACTCGGCCCTCTTTCTGCCGGGCGTGGCTTTGCACGAAGGCAGTCACTGGCTCATGGCAAAAGCGCTCGGCGTGCGCACCGCCCGCGTCTCGCTCTGGCCGCGCCGCCAGCCCGATGGCACTCTGCGTTTGGGATTCGTCGAAACCGAAAAAGTGGATTTCGTGCGCGAAGCGCTGATCGGCCTGGCGCCGCTTCTGGCCGGGTGTGTTGCGGTAGTGCTGATCGGCTCACGGCAGTTGGCCGTCGGCCCGGTGGGGGAAGCCATTGCGGTGGGCAACGTGCTGGGAATCGGGCAGGGGGTGCTTGCTAGTTTACAGAGAGCAGACTCGTTGATTTGGTTATATCTGTTATTTGTTATTAGTAATTCGATGATGCCGTCACAGTCCGACCGGCGGGCGTGGCTGCCGCTGACGATTATGCTGACGCTGATCGGGGTGGCGCTGTACTACGTGGGGGCCGTGCCGCTGGTGATGCCGGGCGTGGGCGAGCCGCTGGCCGCCGGGGTGCGGGTGATTGCCACTGCCTTCTCGATCACCATCGGCGTCAACGTGATCATCATTCCCATTGTGTGGCTGATTGAGAGGGCGATTGTTCGGGCGACGGGGTTGCGGATCAACTACTGAGCAGTAAACAGTAGCCAGTGAACAGTGAACAGTAAACACCGCTTACTGTTCACTGTTCACTTTTCTAGCCAGCACAAGCAACACCCCGCCCACAACCACTGTCAACAGCACGAACGCCACCAGCTTTGAGAGCCGCGACTCGATAGTGAGCGAGAGCGCGCCGAAGAGGGCGCAGAAGCCCCAATAGGCCAGCACGATCCAGCGCGGCGAGAATCCCATGTCCAGCAGTCGAAAATGCAGATGCCCCCGGTCGCCGGTGAAGGGCGAGCGACCACTGCGCCAGCGGATGACGATCTGCCAGGCGGTGTCGGCGATAGGCACGGCCATGACCAGCAGGGCAGTCGCTACCCGGGCCGGGGCCAGAATCGAAAGCGTCGCCAGCCCGTAGCCGACGACCATCGCGCCCGCGCTCCCCAAAAAGATTCGGGCCGGGCTGAAGTTGAAGGGCAAAAAGCCGATACAGGCTCCGGCGAAGGCCAGCGCGTAGAGAGCGATGTTTGGCTCCCAGCGTCTGATGTGGGCGGCAAAGAGCAGAGCGGCAATGGCGGCCACCCCGGTGGCCAGTCCGTCGAGTCCATCCAAGAAGTTCACTGTGTTCATCATGCCGGTGATCCACAGGATGGTGAGCGGGTAGGTGATAAACCACGGGAAGCGGGTGAAGCCGACAAAGGGCAGGGTGACTTCTTCGATCCAGACGGTGGCAGCAATGGCGATGACGGCAGCGATCACCTGGGCGGCAAACTGCGGCCAGGCGCGCATCTCCTTCCAATCGTCAACCAGCCCGAAGATGAAGGTGAAGGCTGTGCCGATCAGCACGCCGCTAAGCGGCAGAGCGTGCTTGGCAGTTGGCGGCGCGAAGAAGAACAGCCACAGCGCCACGCCAAAGAACCCGGCGAAGATACCCAGCCCGCCGATGCGTGGAATCGGTCTGCTGTGTTGCCGCCGGCCGCCCGGCGTGTCCACCAGGCTGAAGCGCTGGCCGAGGTGGATGGCGAGGAGGGTGAAGAGGGCAGTGAGGAGGGCGGTGATGATGAAGATGAGAAGCGGAGTCAATGTAGTTTGGGATTTTGGAATTTTGGGTTTGGGATTTTTTCTACCCTGTCCCAAATTGCCTGTCCCCCGCATCGCCCAGTCCCGGCACGATGTAGGCGATCTCGTTCAAGTGGCTGTCAATCGCCCCGATGTGGATCGGCATGTCGGGGTGATCGCCTTGCAGTTTGGCAATGCCTTCCGGAGCGGCGATCAGGCCGATGTATTTGATGCGGCTCACGCCCCAGCCCTTGAGAAGCGAACAAGTGGCCGAGGCCGAGCCGCCGGTGGCCAGCATCGGGTCGAGAATCAGGCACACTTGTACGCGCGGCTGGATGGGCTTGTTGGCGTAATACTGCATGGGCTGAAGCGTGCGCTCGTCACGCTTGAGGCCGATGTGCCAGACCTCCGCGCCCGGCATCATCTCCCAGATGCCTTCCACCATTCCCAGTCCGGCGCGCAGAACCGGAACCAGGCCAATGCCTTTCTTCAGTTCACGGCCCTGCGCTTGGCCCATCGGTGTGGTCACTTCGATAGGTTCGGTTTCGAGGTCGGTCGTGGCTTCGTAACACAAGAGCATTGTCAGTTCGCGCACCAGTTCGCGGAATTTCTTGGGCTTGGTTTCGACATTGCGAAGCAATGCAATCTTGTGCGCGACGAGCGGATGGAAGGAGGGGTAGACGTTTGACATGGGAAACTCCATTTGTGAAAGTGTGAGGGGGATTGTAGCTGTAAGATGGGTGAGAGGCAAGAGGATATGATAAAATCTCGGCAAGTTGAGATACGCGATCCGTTTTTCTGAGAGGCTCGAACTCATTTTCGGCAGTTGTCCGCGCAAGAGCGGAAGGCTACGCTTGACCGGATTGAAGCGGTATTAGGAAATGAGCCAACGCGCGAGATGCGCAACCTGAAATCGTTGCGCCCGAATCCGTTAGCCAAATATGAGTTGCGAGCAGGCGCGCTTCGCGTGTTTTTTGAGGTGAATGAAAAGACCCGGGTCGTGCTGGTGTTGGCAATTGGCCGAAAAGAAGGCAACCGCTTGTGGGTTGGTGGGAAAGAGGTGACCCTATGAAAACGTTGCAACTTGAGAAGACGCCATCCTCGTTCCGTCGCACTGCTCGTTTGGCCAAAGGTGGCGTGCTGGTGTTGACTGAAAAAGGTAAACCAGCTTTTGCCATTGTAGGCGTAAAGGATGAATTAGCATTGGAAGCTCTGGCGCTGACGCGCAACGAGGCCTTTATGTCTTATCTCGACGCTGTGAGTGAAGTCGCCCGCAATGGCCAAACTTACTCGCTGAAAGAGATTCGCGCTGAGTTCAACCTGCCGACCAAAGGGCGCAAGCGAAAGAAGCGCCCAGCCGCAAAGAATTGAACACGCTCGGACGCGCCGGAACCCTCATTGAGATATAATCGCGGCATGTCAGATAACGACGACAACCGCGTCCTCTCCCCCAAACGCCGCCCCGACGATCAAGTGGACTACGCCCTCCGCCCGCAAAAGCTGGCTGAACTCATCGGCCAGGATCGGGTGAAGGAGAACCTTGCCATTTTGATCGCGGCGGCCAAGAAACGCAGTGAGCCGCTCGATCACTGTTTGTTTTATGGCCCCCCAGGCTTGGGAAAAACGACATTATCTCACGTGCTGGCCAACGAGATGAATGTCAACATCAAAGTGACGGCCGGCCCGGCCATCGAGCGCCCCGGCGACCTGGCCTCCATCCTCACCAACCTGCGCGCGGGCGACATCCTCTTCGTGGACGAGATTCACCGGCTGGGCAAGGCGGTGGAAGAAGTGCTCTACCCGGCCATGGAAGACTTTGCCCTCGACATCGTCATTGGCAAAGGGCCGAGCGCGCGCAGTATCCGCCTCAAACTGCCCAAATTCACCCTCGTCGGCGCAACCACCCGCCTGGCGCTGATCAGCGCGCCGATGCGGGCGCGGTTTGGGGCGCAGTATCGGCTGGACTTTTACGAGCAGGCGGCGATGGAATTGATCGTGATTCGCGCCGCCGAAAAACTCAAAGTGCCGATTGACCCTGACGGCGTCACCGAGGTCGCCCGCCGCGCGCGGGGCACTCCTCGTGTGGCCCTGCGCCTCCTCCGCCGCGTCCGCGACTACGCGCAAGTCAAAGCCGACGGCACGATCACCAACACCGTCGCCAGGGAGGCACTGGCTTTGATGGACGTGGACGAGTTGGGACTGGACGACATTGACCGCCGCGTTCTGCGGGCCATCATCGAAAAGTTCGACGGCGGGCCGGTGGGCCTGGAGACGATTGCGGCCTCGATCAGCGAGGAAGCGGATACAATTATGGATGTGTACGAGCCATATCTCCTGCAACTTGGCTTTTTGGATCGCACCCCGCGCGGGCGCACCGCCACGCGGCTGGCCTGCGAGCATTTGGGACTGCCATACAAAGAGGGTGAACAACCGAAGCTGATATGAAATGGTACACGGATAAACACGGATGCACACGGATCACCTTTTATGAATCCGTGTGCATCCGTGAAAATCCGTGTACCAATCTATGCCAGACGCGACGACTATCGGGAAATGGATCATGATCGCCGGGGCGGCGCTGTTGGCCCTGGGTGGCCTCATCTGGCTGGCGGGCAGAGCCGGCTTGCCCCTGGGCCGCCTGCCGGGTGACATCCGCATCGAGCGTGACGGATTCTCGTTTTACTTTCCGCTGGCTTCATCTATAATAGTCAGCATTGTTCTAACCATCTTGCTCAACCTGGTGGCCCGTCTTCTCAAGCGATGAACACTTCCGACTTCGATTACACCCTGCCGCCCGACCTGATTGCCCAGACTCCGATTGAGCCCCGCTACGCCTCGCGCTTGATGGTGCTGAACCGGGCCACCAACGCCATTGTCCACGCCAAATTCAGCGACATAGACCGGTATCTTCGCCCCGGCGACTTGCTGGTGCTGAACGATACCCGTGTGTTTCCGGCTCGCATTCGCGCTCACAAGAACACCGGCGGCGCAGTGGAAATTTTGATGTTGCGCCGCCGCGCCCCGCTCACCTGGGAAGTGATGGTGGGCGGTAAAGGTGTGCGGCTGGGAACCAAACTGGAGATTGGCGGCAAACCCGGCCTGTCGGCCATCGTGATGGAAGAGCTGGACGGCTCGCGCCGGCTGATTCAATTCTCTGAGCCGATCACGCCCTTGCTCCCGGCGGTGGGCGAAGTGCCACTGCCGCCCTACATCCACACCGCGCTTGCTGATCCTGAGCGCTACCAGACTGTGTTTGCCAAAGTGCCCGGCTCCGCCGCCGCGCCCACCTCGGGCCTGCACTTCACCCCGGCCTTGCTGGCCTCGCTGGCCGCCGCCGGCGTGCGCCAGGCCTACGTCACGCTTCACATCGGGTTGGACACGTTCGCCCCGGTGACTGAAATGCGGGTGGAAGATCACAAAATTCACACCGAGTGGTGCCACCTGCCGCGCGACACGGCCAAGGCGATCAATGAAACACGGGCCAAGGGCGGGCGGGTGATCGCCGTCGGCACCACCGTCGTCCGCGTGCTGGAAACTGCCGCCCGCTTCTCTTCCGACGACGAACTGGCAACTGAGACCAAGCCGCTCGATCCAAGACTTGCCAAGCCGTCGCGCCCGCCCCGCGTTATCCAGCCCGTCATCGGCAACACCGATTTGTTCATCACCCCGGGCTACCAATTCCAGGTGGCAGATGCCCTGATCACCAACTTCCACCTGCCCCGCTCCACGCTCCTGATGCTGGCGGCCGCCTTCGCCGGCCGCGAACGACTCCTGGCCGCCTACGAAGCGGCCAAGGCCGAACGTTATCGCTTCTATTCGTTCGGCGACGCGATGTTAATTTTGTGATCGCCGTCGGCCTCTCAAACGTCAGCCTGACTCTGGGCGCGCGCCCGATCTTCGCCAACCTGACCTGGGAGATTCAACACCATCAACGGATCGGTTTGATTGGCCCGAATGGGGCCGGGAAATCGTCGCTGTTTAAGTTGATCGTCGGCGAACACATTCCCGAACGCACTCCCGAAGGGAGTGGGGCAATCGTCAAAGCCAAAGGGGTCACCGTCGGCTACTTGCCTCAGGACCCGGACTTTGATCCGGCCTCCACCGCGTTGGCGGTTGCCCTGTCCGGCAACACCCGCCTGATCGAAGTCGAGTCGCAGTTGGCCCGCATCGATTCGCGCCTGGCTGATCCCGCCGTTTACAACAGTCCCAAAGCACTGGCCCGCGCGGTAGAAGATCAACAAAGACTGCTGGACGAGTTTGCCGCGCTCGGCGGCGAAGGCTACGAGTCGCGCGCCCGCACCACTTTGCTGGGATTGGGCCTGCGCGAGCCGGATTTCGACAAGCCAATCGGCGTGTTGAGCGGCGGGCAGAAAAAACTGGCGGGTCTGGCGCAACTGATGATGGCGAAGCCCTCAGTGCTTCTGCTCGACGAGCCGGACAATCATCTCGACCTGGCGGGCAAAGCCTATCTCGAACGGTTGATCGTCGAGTATCCCGGCGCGGTTGTCATCATCTCGCACGACCGCTACCTGCTGGATGCCGTCGTCACCCACATCGCCGAAATCGAAGACGGCCGGCTGAGCACGTTCAGCGGCGACTACTCGATGTTCATCATAGACAAAGAAGAGCGGTTGGCGCGGCAGGCCGGGTTGTATCAAGTTCAGCAACGCGAGATCAGCCGCATCGAGGCCGCCATCAAGCGTTATGCGATGTGGGCCAAAGTGTACGACAACGAGAAGTTTGCCAAGCGGGCGAAGGCGATTCAAAACCGGCTGGACAAGATGGAGCGCATCGAACGGCCGGTGCTGGAGCGGCGGCGCATGGAGCTGGCGTTGAGCGGCTGGCGCGGCTCGAACAAAGTGCTGGAACTGGTGGACGTGAAGAAGTCGTTTGGCGAGTCGCCGCTTCTGTGTGGCGTGAATCTGCTGGTGCGGCACGGCGAGCGGGTGGGCTTGATCGGCGCCAACGGCGCAGGCAAGTCGGTGCTTCTGCGCGTCATCATCGGCCAGGAGGCGCCGGATGCGGGCGAAGTGAAGATTGGGCCGAGCGTGAAGACCGGCCACTACGCGCAAGAACACGAGACCCTGAACTTTGCCCAGACTCCGCTGGAGGCGGTGCGCCTGGCCCGCCCGCTCAACGAAGGGAACGCCGTCTCGTTTTTGGGGCGCTACCTTTTTCCGTATCGGCAGGCCACGCAGAAGATTGGCGACCTGTCGGGCGGGGAGCGGAGCCGCTTGCAGTTGGCCTTACTGGTGCTCTCGGACGTGAACTTCCTGCTGTTGGACGAGCCGACGAACAACCTGGACATCGCCTCTGCCGAAGTGCTGGAAAATGCCCTGGCCGAGTTTGAAGGCGCGGTGCTCGTCATCTCGCACGACCGCTACTTCCTTGACCGAACCGTGAATCGTATCGTGGAGCTGGAGAATGGCGTGCTGACCGGGTACGCGGGCAGTTACAGCGATTACGCGGCGAAGAAGGAGATATAATTTTGATGAAAGACAGCCTATGAGCAAAATAAGCATCCCTCTGCGAAGATCGCTTTTAGTCCTATGGCTCTCCCTGAGCTTCATCACCCTCGCCCACGCTCAAAGCTCAGGCGGCGCGCTGGTGCTCACCGCCGAAGGCCCGGTGACGCCGGTGATGGTCAGCTACATCCAGCGCGGCATCGCCACCGCCGAAGGACAGGGCGCGCAAGTTCTCATCGTCAGGCTCAACACGCCCGGCGGCCAGATTGACTTGATGGATAAAATCGTCAACGCTATCCTCGAAAGCCGCACGCCGGTGGTAGTCTACGTCGCGCCGCGCGGGGCCATTGCCGGGAGCGCCGGAACTGTCATCACCCTCGCCGGCCATCTCAATGCCATGGCCCCCGAAACGTCCATTGGCGCGGCCAGCCCGGTCGGCTCGCAAGGCGAAGACCTGGGTGAGACCATAGACGCCAAACTCAAGAATGCCCTCAAGGCCCAGGTGCGCAACCTGGCCAGCGAGCGGAGCGAAGAGGCCATTGCCCTGGCCGAGTCCATGATTGACGAAGCCAAAGCCGCCACTGCCGACGAGGCCAAAGCCGCCGGCCTCACCGACTTCATCGCCGACGATGTGCCCGACCTGCTCCGCCAGTTAGACGGACGCGAAGTCGAAGTGCAGGGCCGCACCGTGATCCTGAAAACCGCTAACGCGCCCGTCACCGAACTTTCGGTCAGCCTGCTCGAGGAAGTCCTCGGCGTGCTCACCAACCCCAACATTGTCTTTCTGCTAATTACGATAGGCGCTCAAGCCATTTTGATTGAGTTATCGAGTCCGGGCGGGTGGGTGGCCGGGTTTGTCGGCGCGGTGTGTCTGGCGCTGGCGTTTTACGGGCTGGGCGTCCTGCCCGTCAACTGGTTCGGCATCGTCTTCATCATTTTGGCCTTCGTGCTTTTCATTCTCGATGTCAACGCGCCCACGCACGGCGCGCTCACTGCGGCGGCGATTGGGTCGCTCATCGTCGGCGCGCTGGTGCTGTTCAACTCGCCCGGCTCGGAGCCTTACCTGCGCGTGTCGGTGCCGTTCGTGATCGCAACATCCGTTATTCTTGGCGGCGCGTTCTTTGCCATCCTGCTGGTGGCATTGCGGACGCGGCGACTGCCGGTGACGGTTGGCGTTGAATCGCTGGTTGGCAAAGAAGGCGAAGTGCGCCAGCCGCTTGCCCCAAGCGGCACGGTGCAGGTGGGCGGCGAACTGTGGAGCGCCGAAACGGACGATGAGCAACCCATTGAGGCCGGGCAGAAAGTGGAAGTGGTGGAAGTGAAAGGCCTCAAGCTCAAGGTGCGAAAACGAAAGAAATAGGGACTCCGTGAATATCAACCCCTTCAAACTCGAACGCTACTTTGCCGAATACGAATTCAAGGTCAAATACCTGCTCAGCCCGTCGGACTGCGAAAGCCTTTCGATGAGTGAATTGTTGGGGATGGCCGACGAGGATAGCCTGGCGATGTGGAACCACCTGCGGCTGGGCTACACCGAGTCGCCGGGGCGCCCGGCTCTGCGGTGGGAAGTTTCCCGGCTGTACCGGGACCTCGACCCTGACAACGTCGTGATCGCCGTGCCTGAAGAAGCGATCTTCATTGCCATGAACACCCTGCTCAGGCCGGGCGATCACGTTGTCAGCGTCTTTCCGGCTTACCAGTCGCTTTACGAAATTGCCAACGCCATTGGCTGTGAAGTGACCCCCTGGATGTTTGAGTTGGTGGACGGAGAGTGGCGGCTCGACTTGAATAAACTGGAAGAGAGTCTCACCGACCGTACCCGCCTCCTCGTCCTCAACTTTCCCCACAACCCCACCGGCTACTTGCCCACACGCGCCGACCTGGACGCAATCATCGCCCTGGCGCGAAAGCAGGACCTCACCATTTTCTGCGACGAGATGTACCGCCTGCTGGAGCACGACCCGGCCCGGCGTCTGCCGGCGATGTGCGACCTTTACGAGAGGGGCATCTCGCTGTCCGGCCTGTCCAAATCGTTTGCCTTGCCGGGCCTGCGCGTGGGCTGGCTGGCAACTCAGGATCGGGCGCTGATTGAGCGCTGGCTGGCGTTCAAGGATTACACCACCATTTGCAACAGCGCGCCGGGCGAGGTGCTGGGCCTCATTGCCCTTCGCGCCAAACAGAGTATCGTCGCCCGTAATCTGGAAATTGTTCAGGCCAATGTAAAAGTGGCCGAATCCTTCTTTGCCGCCCACAGCAACTACTTGCAATGGATCAAGCCGTTGGCCGGTTCGATCGCCTTTCCCCGGTGGCTGGCGGCCAAACCGGTGGAACAGTTTTGTCAGGAGATGCTCGATCAACAAGGCGTCATGATCGTGCCCGGCAGTATCTTTGACTATCCCTCTCAATTGCCTCACCAGAGTCAGCATTTCCGCGTTGGGTTGGGACGGCGGAATTTCCCTGAAGCGCTTGAGCGCGTTCGAGATTACTTACCTCCCCACCGGCATCCCGCTCGTCTACGAACTTGACGGGCCCCCTTCGGCACGCTTCGCGTCAGGGCAAGGCTTGAAGCCGATCAAGAGCTGCTACCTGGGCGGCGCCGAAGCGGTGAAGAAGGCGGCGGAGGCGGTGGCGGCGCAGGGGAAGGCGAAGTAGCGCAGGAGGAGAGACTCTGGCCGCTTACCCCTTTGAAGTAGTCGGGCGTTTAACTCGGGCTTTCCTTAATCCCCAAGCAGGCTTAAACTTAGGCACAGTTTGACGGGCTACCGACGGCGGCTTAGTTCAACGCCGGATTATGCGGCGGCTGCCGACTTGAGCGTGAGACGATCTGCTACACGCCGCGCCGCATGAATCCTTAATCGTTGGGCCGAGCAAATGTTGCTAATGCTCACGGGTCGTACAAAACGGAGGACGCGCAATGAATGGGCCTGCCGATGAGCACCGAAACAATGCGCACGAATACATTTCTACACTGAGGCAGCATTTCGCGACTTATCACGATCACAAGGAACAAATGTCATTTGGTGCTACTGCGCTTTATCTGACCGGAGTAACTGCTCTGGTCATTCAGAGCGATACCGCTTGGGCAAAAGTTCTTCCGTGTTGGGCTACTATTCTTCTTGCTGTGATGTTTATCATCATTGCAGTTGCTTTCATCTCATGGCAGTTATCAATGAGGGCGTTTGCTGCACGCATAGTAGAAGCCTCCACAAACTTGACCACTAGATGGCTTCATCAATGGCCAAGCGAACTCGATACGACTCCCGTACCCTACGAGGGCAAACTCTTCCCGAAGTTCTTCGTAGGTGAATTGCGTTCTGTTTCAACAAGAGGTCCAATGGTGCCTTCCATAATTACTTTAATCACGGTAGGTATTTGGTCTGTGCTGCTAATTCTTCGCATTGCGTATCCATAGATTTATGCAGAGCAAGGCCCGGCCCACCACGGCATGCAGCCGACTGGCTTCGCCTCGCTACGCTCGGCTCGCCAGCGGCTGATGCCCACGTTGGGCGCTTTCCAATAAGCCGAGACGTAAATGTTTACCGGGTTTTAGGCTGTGGTAATTAGCAGTGCTGAAAAGTAGATAAATTTCGCAAAAACTCACTTTCACCGACACCTGCGGAGAGCATGGCAGCATGAGTTAGAGAAATAGGCTATAGAATACAAGCCGAGGCAACAATGACTTTAAGTGACCTTGCCAGCATTTCTACAATTGCACAGACTATCTTAGTTGTTATATCGCTCGTTTTTATCTGGTATCAACTACGCGATAGTATAAGGTTGGCTAAGGCAGCGAATGCCCAATCATTGGCAGAACAAGCAGCTTCTTTCAATGCATTGCTGTATCAAGACCGTGAACTAGCAGAGTTGTGGATTGGTGGCGGCTGGAAGCTTGAAAGCATGGATGAAGTTAGCAGATTTCGCTATAGAGAGATGTTGACTCAGTGGCTAATCTTCCACGAAAACATTTTCTATCAACGGAAGAAGCGGCTTCTTGATGCAGAAACTTATAACGTCTGGCATGAGGATCTCAAGTTCACTGTAAGGAACCACAATCTTGATGTGATTTCAAGCAAAGTGGAAGAAGTCTTTCCGGGGGAATTCGGGAATTATTTAGCGCAGTTGAAGAAATCGGCCACATAGGGCTACCAGAAAGAGAAATGATTGCCTTCCAGTGTCGAGAGTCGTAAGTTCAAAGCCGCGCCCAACACGGCATGCAGGCGACGGGGCTACGGGCGCTCAGGTTGAAGGTGTCTTCGATTCACCGCCCCGCGCCTGATGCTTTCGTTGGGCGGCTTACCGCTGAGTTACGCCCTCGCTGATAGGCGAGGGCATATTGAAGGAGATAAGCAATGAGTACCTATGTATTGATTCATGGCTCGTGGCACGGGGCATGGTGCTGGTACAAAATCATCCCGCTTCTGGAACAGGCCGGGCATACAGCGATTGCTCTGGACTTACCCGGTCATGGGCGCGATTGGACAGTCGCCCGCGATATCTCCATGCAAAGCTACGTGGATAGCGTTTGCAAAATTCTTGACTCTCAACCAGAGCCGGTGATTCTGGTAGGCCATAGTCGGGGCGGCATCGTCATCTCACAAACGGCGGAACACCGACCCGAAAAAATTCAGACCTTAGTGTATCTGGCGGCCTATTTGATTCCGAATGGCGAGGCCATGTTGCCAACGGCTCTTAGCGATACCGAATCACTCATCGTATCGAATTTGGTGGTCAACGAAGTGGAAGGCTACCACATGCTCAAACAAGAAGCCTTCAAAGCGGCGTTGTATGCAGACTGTTCACAGGAAGATGTGGCGTTAGCTACTGCGCTTCTAACACCCGAACCCAATGCGCCGGTCGCTACGCCCCTGAACTTAAGCGATAAGAATTTTGGCCGGGTAGCGCGGGCGTACATCGAAACACTTTGGGATAAAGGCGTGACCCCGACCTTACAGAAGAAAATGTATACCGCCACTCCATGCCAGAAGGTCATTTCGATGGAGACGAGCCACTCGCCATTTCTGTCTGCCCCGGAGAAGTTGGTGAGCCATTTGACTTCGCTATAGTTTTAGCCCGGCCACGCCGCCCAACAACGGCATGAACCCGACGCGCTCCGCTATCGCTCCACGCGCGGGTTATACCGACCGTTAGCCCGCTCGTCACAAAAGTGCGTCATCCTTCAATACACAAAGGAAGGTGTCTCAATGAGCAATCTGATTTTTGTCAGCGGATTGGCAGTGTTACTCGGCGGCGTGATTTGGGGCATTACTTCAATTCTGCACCCCAATAATTATGAGCCAAACGCTACGGCCAGTCGCTTCTGGAAACCGGCCATAGGCGGGCAAGCCATTTCCTATCTGCTCCTCGTCTTAGGCATGGTCGGGCTACACGTCCGACAGGCGGAACTAGCCGGAATACTTGGGTTGATCGGCTTTATCTTGGCGCTGTTCGGCTCTGCCCTCACTTTCGCCACCAATTTCACTACCGGACACTTTCTGGTTCAAGGGCAAATGAACTTGGGATAGGCCGATCATGGTTGAGAAAATAATCCAACAGCCGCAGGCCCAGTTGGAAC
>Ga0247727_10006965_pt1 | contig 21891 bp, 14 predicted proteins | sample WisWelCaveWW1625_FD_202498 | JGI IMG/M metagenome (GOLD analysis project Ga0247727, IMG submission 202498) | Biofilm microbial communities from Wishing Well Cave, Virginia, United States - WW16-25 | ecosystem: Environmental > Aquatic > Deep subsurface > Groundwater > Cave microbial mat | place...
GGGCACGTCCCCCTTTGGAAACAGACGCACCATCTTCGTCACACTCCAACTCCGGGAAGCTGCTCATCCTTTTCTTCCTGCTGACTCTGCCGCTGGCGAATCCCTGGGTGCGCGGCGACGGCGTGGGTTATTACGCCTTCGCCCGCGCGCTTCTTTTCCAGCACAACTTGCGCTTTGAAAAGGACTGGCTGGCCGCCAATCCCACTTTCCGCATGGGCCGCGTGAACGCCGCCGGCAGGATTCTTCCCGACCAGTACACGCCCACCGGCCACCTGAACAACCACTTCTCGATTGGCCCGGCCTTGCTTTGGATTCCGTTTCTTGCGGTGACGCATATGGGCGTGGTAGCGGCGAACGCCCTCGGCACGCAGGTTCCGCTCGACGGCCTTTCGCGGCCCTACATCATGACCATGGCGCTGGCGACGGCGCTCTATGCCTTCTTGGGTCTCTGGCTGGCCTTTCGCGTCGCCGGCACGTATTTTGAGGAGCGCTGGGCGTTTCTCGCCACGGTGGGCATCTGGCTGGGCTCCTCGCTACCGGTGTACATGTATTTCAATCCGTCGTGGTCGCACGCTCATTCGGTCTTTGCCGTGGGACTCTTCCTTTGGTACTGGGAGCGCACCCGCAGCGGGCCCGCGCCCTTTGGCCTCCTGCGCGGCACCAAGCAGTGGGCATTGCTCGGACTGCTCTCCGGCCTGATGATGAACGTCTATTATCCCAACGGCGTGCTCATGCTGATTCCCGCGGTCGAGGCCGTTGGCGACTATCTCCGCGCCTGGCGCGGCGCCGCCCGGCGGTTCCCTGTGTTCCTCGGGCTGTTTGCGCGGCACATCGGCTACGTTGCCGCCGCTTTCCTTGCTTTCCTTCCCACACTTCTCTCCAAACGAACGATTTTCGGAAACGCCTTGGAATTCGGCTATACGGAAGAGTGGCACTGGTCCTCGCCCGCCTTCCTGCAAGTACTTTATTCGGCGAACCACGGGCTGCTTTCGTGGACGCCCATCCTGATTTTTGCGCTGCTCGGCCTCTTCCTCCTCACTCGCTACGACCGCCGGATGGCTCTGTGCCTGCTCGCCGGCTTTTTTGGCTTCTACTACTTCATTGCCTGCTACACCACCTGGCACGGGCTGTCGTCCTATGGGAACCGCTTTTTCGTTTCGTTGACGCCGCTGTTTGTGCTGGGGCTGGCGGCGACATTGCAGACCTTTGACGGCTGGTTTGCCAGTGTCCGCAGCGCATTTGTCACGTTAAGCGTGGTGATGCTGCTGTTCATCGCCTGGAACGTCGGCTTCCTGTTTCAGTGGGGGACACACATGATTCCGGTTCGCGGACCCATCGTCTGGAGGGAAATGGTATATAACCAGGTGTACGTCGTGCCCGGACGCATCTTCCATGCCGCTGCCGGATACCTCACCGGCCGCCGCGCCATGATGGACGAAATCGAGCAGCGCGATAAACAGCGTCTCGAATCGAAGGAGCCGCCGAACAAGTAGGTAGAGTGAGCGGGAAAGTATGAATCCGGTCCGCGCCGAAATCGAAATGCATGCGCCGACGGTCGTGCGCATTGCGCCGCGCCGCGGCTGGCTGGACTTGCAGCTTGCCGAGTTGTGGAGCTTCCGCGAGCTGCTGTACTTTTTCGTCTGGCGCGATGTCAAAATCCGCTACAAGCAGACCGTCGTCGGCGTGGCCTGGGCCGTCCTTCAGCCGTTTCTGGCCATGGTGGTCTTCAGCTTGTTCTTCGGCGCGCTGGCGAAAATTCCGTCAAACGGCCTGCCCTATCCGGTTTTTTATTATTGCGCGCTGCTGCCGTGGATTTATTTCGCGGGAGCGCTGCAACTGGCCACCAACACGGTGGTCGAGCAGCAACGCGTGATTACGAAGGTCTATTTCCCGCGCATCCTGCTGCCGATGGCGGCGGTCTGCTCGGGACTCGTGGATTTTGGCATTGGGTTTCTGCTGTTTGTGGCCATGATGTTTTACTACGGGATCTTTCCCGGGGCGGCGATACTTGTCGTGGTGCCGCTGCTGCTGCTTGCCGTGCTCACGGCGCTGGCCTGCGGGCTGTGGCTTTCGGCGCTCAACGCAATGTACCGCGACGTGCGCTACGTCGTGCCGTTTCTCGTGCAGTTCTGGATGTTTGCTTCGCCCGTGGCCTACCCGGCCAGCCTCGTCCCCGAGCGCTGGCGCTGGCTCTACGGACTGAACCCCATGGCTGGCGTCATCGAAGGCTTTCGCTGGGCGCTTACTGGACAAGGCCAGCCGCCGAACGTGATGCTGGCCGCTTCTGCCGCCGTCGTGCTCGTGCTGCTCTTCGGCGGACTGGTTTTCTTTCAGCGCGCTGAAGGTACCCTCGCCGACGTGGTGTAGATTGAACCGAGGCGCAATCGCTGGAGAGCGGCCCGCAACGCTGTCACGGATTCAGTCCTCCGCAAGCTCTCGTGCGCGCCTGGCCAGGTCCGGCATCCCCAGGGCGGCGTAGGAGACTGCAGCTCGAGATAACATTTGCCTCGCTGCTTCGCGCTGCCCCAGTTTGGTCAGCAAGTCCCCCTCGGCAAAATCCACGTTGGCCTCGCTGAACCGGTCGGTCACCTTCTGAAACAGCCCCCGCGCCTCCTCATAGTGCTGCCGCGCCAATTCGTTGTTCCCCAGCCTGCGCTCCAGATGGCCGAGACCGATCAGCACTTTGGCCGCGCCCGGCCGATTCGCCTCCTTTTGAAACAGCCCCCGTGCTTTTCCATAGTGCTGCCGCGCCAATTCGTTGTTCCCCAGCGTGCTCTCCAGCTCCCCCAGACCGGTCAGCACGTTGGCCTCGCCCAGCCGATTTCCCTCCTTTTGAAACAGCCCCCGTGCTTTTCCATAGTGCTGCCGCGCCAATTCGTTGTTCCCCAGCCTGCTCTCCAGCTCCCCCAGACCGGTCAGCACGTTGGCCTCGCCCAGCCGGTCGCCCTCTTTCTGAAACAGCCCTCGCGCGTCCCCATAATGCTGCCGCGCCAATTCGTTGTTCCCCAGCGTGCTCTCCAGATGGCCCAGACCGCGCAGCACGTTGGCCTCGCCCAGCCGGTCGCTCACTTTCTGGAACAGCCTCCACGCTTCCGCATAGTGCTGCCGCGCCAATTCGTTGTTCCCCAGCGTGCTCTCCAGATGGCCCAGACCGCGCAGCACGTTGGCCTCGCCCAGCCGGTCGCTCACCTTCTGAAACAGCCCCCGCGCGTCCCCATAATGCTGCCGCGCCAATTCGTTGTTCCCCAGCGTGCTCTCCAGCTCCCCCAGACCGATCAGCACGTTGGCCTCGCCCAGCCGGTTGCTCACCTTCTGAAACAGCCCCAGCGCCTTCCCATAGTGCTGCCGCGCCAATTCGTTGTTCCCCAGCCTGCGCTCCAGGTCGCCCAGACCACTCAGCGCGTTGGCCTCGCCCAACCGGTTGCTCACCTTCTGAAACAGCCCTCCCGCCTCCCCATAGCGCTGCCGCGCCAATTCGTTGTTCCCCAGCTTGCTCTCCAGCTCCCCCAGACCGGTCAGCACGTTGGCCTCGCCCACCGGGTCGCCCTCTTTCTGAAACAGCCCTCGCGCCTCCCCATAGTGCTGCCGCGCCAATTCGTTGTTCCCCAGCCTGCTCTCCAGATCGCCTAGACCACGCACCACGTTGGCCTCGCCCAACCGGTTGCTCAGCTTCTGAAACAGCTCTCGCGCCTCCCCATAGTGCTGCCGCGCCAATTCGTTGTTCCCCAGCCTGCTCTCCAGATCGCCTAGACCGGTCAGCGCATGGGCACCCCATGGGGATTCCTCCGCGTCCAAGGAGAGCCGAATCGTTGCAAGGTAGTAGTGTTGCGCTTGCGCCGGCTCTCCGAGAAGGCGGGAGCAATCAGCGATCCGGAAATGACATTCCAGAATTGCAGATTTCTTGTTCTCGCTTGAGGCAACCTTTAGGGCGTCCTCGTATCTCGCAAGCGCCGCAGAATAGAGGCCTTTGTCCCTGAGTTTGTCGGCAGCCTTCATCGCTTGGGAGAGTCTGTGGGTTGCTCTGCGGAGTGTCTTACAGAAAGCTACCAACCAAGTCACGCTGAGGAGGCCAATAACTGTGGCGATCGACAGGAGAGGGGTTAGACCCAAGCTTAGCCCATATGAAATGAAAAAGTAGCAAGCCCCAGCCAAGAACCATCCGCTAAGGGCAAACAGCTCAGGGGCCTTTCTTTCTCTTTCCCAAAAGCGCTGCGCAATGTAACGCGCTCCAAGGAAACCAGCCATAAAGATTAGGAGTTCGATGGCCAGACGAAGTCCGAAATGCTTCTCTAGGAAATCCAACCAGTCGTTCATGCGCTCCTACCCCGTCCGGGATTTCATTGGAGAGACAACTAGCATCGCAATAATAAGAGCATCATGTGGGACACACAAGCAAGAAGTGAAACGGGCAGAACCAAGTGCGGGCGAGGTCAACAGCTATACGCTTGCTGTACGGAAGTTGGGTGGCGCTTTGAAGGACTCGACTTGTTCGACGCGGCCGGCGGAGTAGCGGTAGCGCTCAATCTGAACCGCTTCGACACCGCGGCGGACAAGCGCAGCAATGCCTGAGCCGGGAGAAGGGTTCGAAGGTGTCGCCTGAGAGGGCGACGCTACACCGGCGTCGAGAGCGGCCTCGGCACGGTCCAACTCTTCGACAGAGGCGTAGAGCGCCGGCGTGCGCGGCATGAAGACCGGGCAGCAGTCGTGGAACGGCTCGGCGGAGATGTCGTGCGTGCCGATTTTGCGGGCGAGCGCGAGGATTTCGACTTTGTCGTCGCCAGCCAGTGGGCGAAACGTCGGCAGCTTCGACGCCGCGCCGACCGCGACCATGTTTTGCAGCGTCTGCGAAGCGACCTGGGCGAGGCTGTCGCCGGTCACGAGCGCCTGGGCGTGGTCGCGGAGTGCGAGCTGCTCGGCAATGCGCAACATCAAGCGGCGATAGAGCAGGACGCGGTAGGTTTCCGGCGCCCACTGCACAATTTCGCGTTGCAGCGGCTCAAACGGTACGAGGAAAAGTTTCGCCGTGAGCTGGTACGGCACGAGTTTCCTGACCAGTTGGCGCGCGACGTGCACCGACGACTCTCCCGGCCGCGCCCCGCCTCCCCAGAAATGCACGAACGACATGTGCGCGCCGCGCTTCATCATTTTGTACGCGGCCACGGCCGAATCGAACCCGCCCGAAAGCAGGCACATCATTCGCCCACCGGAGTTGGCCGGCAGTCCGCCCGCGCCGGGAATCTTCCGCGCATAGACCAGCACTGGCCCGAGGGGGATTTCGATGCGGCAGGTCAGCTCGGGCGCGTCGAGGTGAACGCGAACGCTGCGCCCGGCGGCGCGCAGTTTGTCCAGCAGGTAGCGGCCGACGATTTGCTCGATCTCCATCACGGTGACCGGAAAACTCTTGTCGCTGCGCTTGGCGCGCACGGCAAAGGTGGCGAACTGCTCCGGCTCGACTTCCTGCCACGCGGCGTCGCAGATGGCGTCCATCTCGCGCTCGACGCTGCGCGCTACCGCGAAGTTGGCCACGCCCAGTACGCGCTTCAACCGCTCGACGGCTTCTTCGATACGTGTGGCTTCGCCCAGCTCGATCAGCAACCGGTCACCTGGCCGGCCGATTCGCTGGACGCCCAGGTCTTCCAGCGAGCGCAGTAGCGCCTGGCGCAGCTTGGCCAGGAAAAAATTGCGGTTGCGGCCCTTCAGCCACAGCTCATGGTAATGAACGACGATCACCGGCTTGGCCATGCAGTCCGTTTCTCCGGGCGGGACTTCTGGCTGACCAGTATAGCAGCCCACGTGCGGATGATGTAAACTGGACACCAAGAAGAAGGAGCGTTTCTATGGCACTCTCCCCTCAGATCATTGCAAACAAGGGCGAAGCTCTGTACAAGAACAAGTTTCAAAGCGAGTACGAGGCCAAGTATACAGGGAAGTTTGTGGCCATTGACGTTGCCTCGGAAGAAGCTTCCGTAGCCGACAGCCCAGAGGACGCGATTGCAGCAGCACAGAAGAAGAACCCCGATGGTCTCTTCCATCTGGTCAAGGTTGGCTCTCCCGGAGTATACCGACTAGGATATACTCAGGGAAATTATCGTGACTGGATCTTTCGATAGCAGCGGCTGCCCCACCATCGAGATCGAAGTCTCGGGTCCGGTCACCAACCCCCAAAGATTCACAGTCATGGTAGACACCGGTTTCAGTGGTTTTCTTCTTCTTCCTCTTCTAGAAGCATTTCCCGTCGGCCTAATTCTAACGGGCACAACGACTGTCGTTCTTGCCGACGGGAGCCAACAAATCAAGTTGACCTGCATTGGACAGGTCGGGTTTGCAGGACGATCAGAAATTGGCCTGGTGATCATCGAGCCACAAAATACGCAAGCTCTGGTGGGCATGGAATTCCTGAAGAAGTTCAGACAGCGCCTGATTGTGGATCCGGCCGGTGGACACGTTGAAGTGATTTCCTCCAGCCAGCCCCATTCATCGGTATGACCCTGCTCCGTAGGCAGGCCTTGTTTGATCTCCGCGCTCGGAACTGATTTTTGCCGGTTTGCGGAATCCCCCAGGAGGGTGCTGCGCCGCGAATCCAACACTCCCGTAACGGGTATGAAACATCGCGAAACGGATACTTGTAGCGACCTTCTGGCAGGCGTATATCCGAACTCACATCCCGGCGGCTCCAGCCCGCCGGCTTGGGAGCAGGCGACCTCCGGCAGCCCTGCCGCATCGTATGAGCAGGTGGCCGCTGAGGGAAGGAGCGGGACACGATGTGGGATAAGAGAGACTGGCAACACTTCTTCGAGCTGAACCGCCGGCCGTGGCGACGCATGCGTCCGCCCCGCCCCGTCTATCCCTCCGGGTCCAACCGCGTTCTTCCTGCCGTCGGCTTCAGTCTGGCCGAGCTGAACGACGCGGGCATCAACATTGATCTTGCCGAACGCCTGGGCCTGCCCGTGGACGCCAGCCGGGTGGGCGCCTACGGCCCCAACGTCTCCACCCTGCGCGACTTCGTCCGCTCCGCCCGCCAGCCGGCCGGATAGTACCGGCTTGGTACTGCGGGTACCCCTGTACCACTTGACGCCAAAAATTTTTTAGGTAAACTTCCGTTTTCTTGCTCCGATGCTGCTTGCTGCCCAAACCGCGATTGACAGCCCCCGCGAACTGGAACTCCCTCAGCGCGAAGCCGCCTTTTTCTACGGGCTGTTCCTGCGTGGCCACTCTGCCGACCAGCTTCGCCGCGACATCGATGTCCCTCCTGCCGTGCTCGCCAAATGGCACCGCGAAGCTCAGCGCGAGCCCGGCCTGCGCGACATCTTCACCCGCATCGTGGATTATCGCCGCCACGTCCTGGCCATCTTCGACTCGCTCATCGGCTTCGACGCCTCCACCCAGCGCCTGCAGTAATTCTCCGCTTTCCATTGTCAGTTTTGAGCACTCAGTCTTGGGTCATCCGCATGCAGCCTCGAGCCGCCCATTTTGAGTGCGGGTAGTAACAAATGATGCGATCACGCAGGGCATCGCGGCACTGGCCATCAGCGGCGCGAGCTTGTGCGACCGGAAGCAGCCATACAACAGCGAGGGCGGACGAACCTGCGGTGAGCAGGCCATGGAGGCTTGCGGGAAGAAGCCGGCGTCTGGCTGCCTAGAACGACAGCTTGAAGCCGAATTGCATCTCCCGGGGATCACGATAGCCCGTGATCCGGCCGAAGGTGAGGCTGGTCTGGGTGGTGTTTACCGTATTCGGATTAGTGTGGTTGAACAGATTGAAGGTCTCCCAGCGGAACTGGAAGCGGACCTGCTCCGTGATCATGAAGTTTTTGTAAATCGAGAAGTCCGCACGCCAGAACCCCGGCCCATAGACCACGCCGCGGCCGGACGTGCCAGGGCGTGGATTGGAGCAGAACTCTATCGGTGATTGCCCGCTCGTGGGACAAACCGAAGCGAACGCCGAAGTATTCAGCCACGTCGGGCCCACATTCAGGAAGTTCGTGCCTTGCGGACCATTCGGGTTGCCGATGAGGTCCGGCCGGCCGCTGGCCGTGCTGGTGGCAATGTTGTATCCCTGTCCTCCGGGATCGAAGCCGGAAGTCGTGACCGTGAGCGGCAGCCCGGTGTAGGCATAGATAATTCCAGAGGTCTGCCAGCCACCGAGCGCGTGGCCGACGAACCCGCGCTGGTCCTTCATCCACGGCAGCTCATAGATCCAGTTCACATTGAAGAGATGCCGGCGGTCCAACTGCGAAGCGCCGTACTCGCCCCTGATGTCGAAGTGGTTCTGCGGCGACGAGCTGCGGTCGGTCTGCGCCGTGGTGAGACCGTGCGACCAGGTGTAGCTCATGTTCACACTGCTGTTCCCGGTGAAGCGCTTCTGGACGCTCACCTGCATGCTGTTGTAATTGGAGGTGAAAATGGAAAGGATGGAGTTGATGGGGCCGTAGCCGAGAAACGGACGCACGGAATTGATGTGCGGGCTGTTGGTGTTCGTCGTAAAACAAGGCGTATTGGCTTGGCCGGCGACGCATATCACTGGCACGCCGTTCCGGATCAACAACTTTCCGGGAGCAGGCTGGTTGATGTCGGCAATGCCGATCAGGTTGGTACCCTTGTTGCCGTAGTAGCCGACCGCCAGGATGGTCTTCCACGGAAGCTCCCGCTGCACGTCGAGGCTGTAAGACTGGGCGTAGGGGATCTTCATCGTTGGACTGGTCGCGCGGAGAACCGTGGGGCTGGCCGACAGCGTGGGGACCGCGGCCGCCGGATTCTCAAAGCGCGTATTCGAGATGCTCACGCTCTGGGTAAACGGAGGATTGGCGAAGATGTTTTGCTCCAGAATCCCGACCAGCCCGGAATCGTAGGAGATGCCATATCCACCGCGGATGGCGGTCTTTCCGTTACTCCATGGGTCCCAGGCAAAACCAATGCGAGGAGCAAAGTTCAGATTGTCTTCCGCGGAGGCCTTGCTCCCGTACTTCGCGCCCGGTGCGCCGGCAATAATCACGCCGTTCAAGGGATCAAAGGTGCCGGCTGCGCTGGTGATCAGGCCCGTCGTGGCACTGACGGTTGGCGCTTTGGCGGGGTCGTAGGCCGACGGATCAAAGGTGGTCAGCAACCTGTTCTCGTCGTGCGGCTGGCGGAACAGCGAGTAACGCAAGCCGAAGTCCACCGTCAGATTCGGGCGCACTCTCCAACTATCCTGCGCATAGACTTCGAACTGGTTGGTCTGAATGTCCGGAGTGAGGTCCAGCGAGGCCTGCGTGAACAGGTTGACGTCGCCCAGCAAAAAGTTGGCCCACGTCTGCTGGAAGCGGGCGTCGGCCAGGTCCGTGCCAGTCAGGGGTGCGCCGGTAGGGCCGGTAGTCACGGCACCATTGAAGTTGAAGTTGAACGTCCCGGCATTGTTGCCCGCCGCGTTCTCGGTCTTCTGGTAGTGGTGGTAGGTGGCGCCGAACCTCAAGATGTGCTTGCTGAACTGCTTTGATAGGTTGGCAAAGAGATTGTGGTTGCGGTTGAAATCGTCATAGGGCCCGAAGCCGGTGACCGTCGAGGCGCCGTTGGTGAAGGAGGTAGCGGGAATGCGGCCCAATGTGACCGTAAACGGAAGCGGGGTCGTAATGCTAGATTGGGCGGAGGAAATGGTGCCGTCCACGCGGCTGATGATGGCGCCGTAGGAATACGCGTAGCCGGCTTCCATCAGGAGCGAAGGCGTGAAGGTGTTCACGCTTTTAACCACCCAAGTGCGGCCGGGCGAAGCGGTGGAGGTATTAGAAACACCGGGAAGAACTGCACCCGTGAACAGCCCCCCAGGCTCCTTGGTCGGAATCGAGTCATTCAGGAAACGCACGAAGACCGACCAGCGCGGGCTGAAGATGTGGTCCACGCGAGCCAGTTCCTGCCGGTGATTGAATAACGACCGGAAGATAACAAACGCCTCGTGGGTAAGAGGATTGCTGGGCTCCGGCATGTTGTTCCAGATCGCGTTCAGGTATTCCTGTGCGATCGGGTTGATCGAGGCGATCGTTGTGCCCGTCGAGCCCGCGGGGCAACTCGTCGTAAATGTGTTCGGAGCGATGCAGACCGGTCGGGTGAAAATGCCTTGCTTTTCTTGTGCCGTGGGCACAATGGCCGTCCTCGGGGCAGGCACGTTCGTACGGCGGAACTCCTGGGAGAAGAAGAAGAAGGTCTTGCGGCTGTCCTTGCTTGGGTTATAGATGCCAGGCAGGATCACGGGCCCGCTGAAGGTGTAACCGAAATTGTTGTAGCGGAGCGGTGGACGCGAGATCCTGTTAGCGTTGGCGATGTAAGTGTTGGCGTTAAAGATGTCATTGCGGACAAACTCGTAGACGTTGCCATGCCAATCCTTGCCGCCCGAGCGGGTGATCACGTTGACGTTGCCCGAGGCCGCGCGGCCGAACTCCGCCGAATAGATATTTCGGAGGACTTTGAATTCCGCGATGGCTTCCACGCTCGGATAATTGAGTACGGTGAGATTGGAGCCGCGGTCCACGTTGTCGGCGCCATCCACGGTCCAGTTGTTGGCGCTGGTGCGCTGGCCGTTGATGGAAAACGACAAGACGTTCGTCTGCCCGAAAGGGTTGGTGGTGCCGATGTAGAGCTGGTCGGTGCCCCCATAGGACACGCCTGGAGAGAGAGAGACCAGTTGCTCATAGTTGCGGTTGTTCAGAGAAAGTTCGCGGACCTGCGCGCCGGAAATGAGGCTCCCGACCGTGGCCGATTCGCTCTCCACCTGGAGAGCCGCGGCCTCCACGGTCACCGTTTCTCCGAAGCTTCCGATCTGCATCGTGACGTCGGCCCGGTAGATCTCCGCCACGTTCAACTCGATTGCCGAAACCGTTGACTTTTTGAACCCCTTGGCTTCGACCGTCACCGAATAGTGACCGATGACAAGCTTGGGAACCGTGTAGAACCCGTCCGGGCCAGTCTCCACTTCGCGGACAACGACGCCCTTGTCCGTGTTCGTGATGATCACCTTGGCGCCTGGGATAGCGGCCCCGCTGGGATCCAGCACGGTGCCGCTAATCGTGCCGAAAGTCTCTTGCGCTTGCGCGGCCACAGCAACCAGGGACCCGAAAAGCACAGCCACCCACAAACATCTGCTCAACTTTGGCATACTCGCCTCCTGCGCAGCGGGCGCTTCAATCCCGTAGTCAGCAGCATCATTCCGAAGGATGGATTCTCCAATGGCGGGCAGCATAAATCCGTAGAGGGTCGGAATCAACTGAAAAGATTCACGCTCCTTGGTTCTTCCTGTGTCAACGGAGGCCATGCACACGGGACGCGATTGTCTGGAACCCAGGCCGCTGGAGTTTTGAAGTCGTCTCTCCAGGCGCGCCAGATCTCAAAAGCTCATCTTCGGGAGTGAGGAGTGGACGCCGCAGTGCCGCAGCCGCCTTCGCGTTGACTCCGCTGATGGCCTTCGCTACACTGGCTTGTGCCTGAGCACCGACCGCATTTCTTTGTGTTCCTCCGCTCCCCGGTAGCTCAATGGTAGAGCATTCGGCTGTTAACCGAAGGGTTGCAAGTTCGAGTCTTGCCCGGGGAGCCACTTCCTTCTTCAATCGGTCGAGGGCAGCGTTCTTCGACTTCCGCCTGCCAGTGCATGACCAAATCTTCCGATGCAGCAAGCATTTGGAGCGTCGCGCACCTCGGCGGAAAGCTATACGGTGAGGAGGGAAGCGGGGCAGCAACTTGTTTGCGACGCCCCCCCGCTCTCTCCTGACGGCCGTTAGGTTTCCGGGATGGATGGTTTCTCCGGGGGCGGTCGTCAAGCTCCATAGCATTGCGGGATGGAGATGCCTTGGGGGGGTGGTGAGGCGCTCTCCATCCCATTTTGGCGACAAGCCCTACGACTATTTGCTGGGGTGCTTGGTGTGCGCAGCCGGGCTTGCCTTGACCAGCGTGGCCACGTTCTCGCCGTACTCCACCCGGTACTTGACCTTGGCCTTCGCGCCGGGCTCCAGGTTGCCAATCTTCTGCGTCTCTGGGCCCAGCGTAAAGGCCATCTCTTCGCTCTTCCCCTTCACCATGCGGGAAATCACTAGCTTGGTGGCATCGGCTGACACGACAGTGCCCGTCCCCTCACGGAGTACTGTCTTGGTCGGCTCAGCCGATTTTGCCTTGGTAAGCTTTTGGGTCTCGCCCTGCCCTGCCTTGCCCACCAACGCTTGTTTGGCGGAAGATCCCTGTGCCGCAAGTGCGCTTCCGGCCAGCGCGAGGACCGCGATCCCCGTCAAGACCTTCTGACAATTCAACATGTTCCCTCCTTGTTTTCTGGTTGGCCGTCGCCAACACGTCGAAATCTATCTGGGCGAGATTAAGCCAACGTGAAGCGAACCTAATTTCTAAAGCGGAGACGTAGGAAGAACAGTGGCTGAGGAGTTCGTCATGCTGGGCCGCCCTGCGGTCCCGGCGAGCGGCAGGCGGACCGTAAAACAGCTCCCCTCGCCGGCTCGGCTTTCCACTTCAATACGTCCGCGATGCCGATCCACAATCCACTTGACCAGGGCCAGCCCCAGACCTACACCCTCGACCTGTTTCGAGCGCGAAGGCTCGGCGCGGTAAAAGCGCTCGAAGATGTGGGGCTGAGCTTCGGTCGGTATGCCGATACCCGTGTCGCTCACGCGGAGCACGGCGTCTTGACCCTCGGCAGCCATCGAGACTTCGATTCGACCGCCCTCCTGGGTGAACTTGATGGCGTTATCCAACAGGTTGAGTACAACGCGCTCCAGCCACTCGGCGTCGCCGCGAATGACGATGCTCTCAGCCGGTTGCACCTGGAGTTTGATCTGGCTCGATGCGGCCACCGGCTCCATCTGCTCACCTAGCGACGCGACGAGCTCGGACAGGTCCACCGGATTCTCCCCCAGCCGAATCTCGCCGGCTTCCGCGCGTGCCAGCGTGAGCAGTTGATTGATCATCTGCGTGAGCCGGTCCAATTCCTCGAGTTGGCTGGCCAGCACCCGTCGGTAGTTCTCTACGGATTGGGCTTCGAGCAAGGCTACTTCCGCCTCGCCGCGCATGGCCGTGAGCGGCGTGCGCAGCTCGTGGGAAACGCTGGCGGTGAACTGTCTCATCTGCCCGACCGCGTCTTCCAGCCGCGCCAGGGTATGGTTGAATGCCTGGGCCAGTTGGTCGAGCTCATCGCGCGTTCCCCGCAGGGGCAGTCGTTCGTTCAAGCGCTCAATGTCAATCCGCCGTGCCGCCCGGGCCAAGTCTCGGATGGGTCGCAAGGCGCTTCGCGCCATCTGCCAGCCACCCAGCGCAACCAGGAGCACCCCCACCGGAATCAGCACCAGCAGGCCTCGCAGGAACTCATTCGAGGCCATGCGGGCAGCCTGCAGCGAAATGCCCACGCGAATCAGAAAAGCTTGCTTGGGTCCTGCGTGAAACACTCCCTGGTGGAACCGGATCACTCCTTGGGTCGTCTCAATGTCCGCGGGCTTCAGATTCTGAGCCAGATTCCTGACTTCGCTCGGTGAAGGCTGAATTCCCAGCAGCTCCAGGTCGCGCGACTGGGCCACTAATTCCCCGCTCCTCAGATCGAACGCCTGATAAAATTTGGTGGCGTTATGCACGAAGTAGGCTTCTTCCGGGTCGTTGGCATTGAAAACCAGGGAGAGTTGCCCGTTGCGAAAGCGAAGGAATCCTTTCAACGCTGCCGCCCGCTCATCGAGTTCCTCGTTGCTGCTTTGCTCCAGGCGCAGCGTTAGTGAGCGGTAAGCCAGAAAGCCGAATCCCGCCAATAGGATTGCCAGGATCAGGGAATAGTAAAGGGTAAGCCGCGTGCGCAGACTGAAAGGTCTCATCAGGGCTCGTCGGTCAGAATATAGCCCACCCCGCGTTGCGTATGAATCAGCGGAGGATCGAATCCGCGATCAATTTTGTTGCGCAGGGAATTGATGTGGACGTCCACGACGTTGCTGATCGCATCGAAGTGAATATCCCAGACGTGCTCGATGATCATCGTGCGCGTCACCGGTCGTCGCGCGTTGCGCAGCAGGAATTCCAGCAGCGCGAACTCTTTGGGCTTGAGATCGATTTTCTTTCCCGCACGGGTCACGCGCCGCGTGGCCGCATCCATCTCCAGGTCGGCGATGCGCAGCTTCGTATCTTCCTGCGTGCCTCTTCGCAGCAGCGCTCGAACGCGAGCGGAAAGTTCGGCGAAGGCGAATGGTTTCACCAGGTAGTCGCTGGCCCCGGTGTCGAGGCCGGTCACGCGATCCTGCACTTCTCCCCTTGCGGTCAGCATCAGCACCGGCAGCATGGGCTTGTGAGCGCGGATCCGGTGCAGCACCTCGACTCCAGAGAGCTTCGGCAACATCCAGTCGAGAATCATCACGTCGTACTCGAAGTTCTCACCGTGATAGACACCTTCTTCTCCGTCCCGGGCCACGTCCACCGCATAGCCCTCTTGTTTCAGTCCCCGGCGGAGAAATTCAGCGACCTTCTTCTCGTCCTCGACGATCAGTACGCGCATGGGATTGAACCAAGCAGTATGACTTTAGCTCTTTTCCTTATACTCCGACGTGTCCTCTATGCCTTCCCGGAATCCTCGAACTGCCTGCCCCAGTGACTTGCCCAGCTCTGGCAGCTTTGCCGGCCCCCAAATCAGAAGGGCGATGGCCAGAACAACGAGTAGCTCAGCCGGTCCCGCTCGCATCGGCTCCTTCCCTCTCCGCCCACATTCTTCCAGTGCAAGATTAAATCAGCATTAAACCACGAGAGAGAATGAGCCAGCCGCTCGGTTGTGGACGCGGACTGCGGCCGCGGCGGCTGGCGTCGCTATGAAAACTTCAACGCACGAGCGAAGTGCTTCTGCTGTCGGCGGGCAACATCGCTAAGTTATGTCGGCTGCGGAAACTACGCCAAAGCCGGAGACCATCGCGGCGCCTCATCAGCTTCAAATCCGAGTTCAGCACGAAGCACCGCTCGGATCGAAGAAACCCCGCACTCGTTACCCGGCTGGAGCAGGGTTGACTCCGACAGGAACGTAGTCTGAGTGGCAGTGAATCGCGTTCGGGGGATGGTAGCGGTTTGCCCCGACGCACTTCGGAAAATATCAGGTGTGGGCGCATGATTGACACGCGGGCGCGAATATAGAACAGTATCCGCCGCGCGCTCGCGCCTCCTCGCCGCACGCGACCAAAGGAGCCCGCTCAAATGGTTGGGCAGACAATCTCGCACTACACGATTCTGGAAAGAATTGGCGGCGGGGGGATGGGTGTGGTTTATAAGGCCAAGGACACGCGTCTCGGCCGCCACGTGGCGCTGAAGTTTCTTCCCGACAGTTTCGCAACGGACGCGCAGACCATCGAGAGGTTCCGACGCGAGGCGCGCGCAGCAAGCGCGCTGAACCATCCGAGCATCTGCACCATCTACGAGATTGACGAATTCGAAGGGCAGCCGTTTATCGCCATGGAGCTGCTCGAAGGTCAGACGCTGAAGCATCGCATCGCCGGGAAGCCCATCGAAGCATCGGAGCTGCTGGACATCGGGATTCAGATCGCGGACGGGCTGGATGCGGCGCACGCGAAGGGCATCGTGCACCGCGACATCAAGCCGGCTAACATTTTCGTGGTGGGCCGCAGCCAGGTTAAGATTCTGGACTTCGGTTTGGCGAAGCTTGCGCCCCGGCGACAGGCGGTGGCCGAGTCTGCGGACGCCGGAGCGATGCGCTCCCAGACGCTCACGATAAGCGAAGAGCACCTGACCAGCCCGGGCAGCTCGATGGGCACGCTGGCGTACATGTCTCCGGAACAGGCGCGCGGCGAAGAATTGGACGCGCGGTCGGACTTATTCTCGCTGGGCGTAGTGCTCTATGAAATGTCCACCGGCAGGGTGCCTTTCTCGGGCTCGACTCCCGCGCTCATCTTCGACGGGATCCTGCACGCTGAGCCTCTCTCCGCGACCCAGGTGAACCCCCGCCTCCCTGCGGCGATGGAGACCATTCTCAGCAAGGCATTGGAGAAGGACATGGAGCTGCGTTACCAGACGGCTGCGGAGCTGCGCGCCGACCTGAAGCGCACCAAACGCGACCTGGATTCTAGCCGGCGCCCCACGGCGGCAAAAGCGGAAAGCCCGGGCGGGCATCCAGCGGCCAGCGCGCCGCCGAAGAAATCGGTGGCCGTGCTCTATTTCGAGAACCAGGGCGGGGCGAAGGAAGACGAGTACTTCCGCGACGGCATGACGGAAGACATCATCACCGAGCTGTCGAAGATCACGCAGCTCCAGGTCTATCCGCGCTCGGAGATGCTGGCGTTCCGCGACAAGCCGGCGACGGCACCGCAGGTGGGCCAGCAGCTCGGCGCCGCCTACGTGCTGGAGGGCACCATCCGGCGGGCGGGCAACCGGCTGCGCATCACGGCGCAACTCGTGGAGAGCGCGACGCGCCATTCCGTGTGGGCCGAGCGTTACGACCGGCAGATCGAGGACGTCTTCGCCATCCAGGACGAAATCGCCCGCAGCATCGCCCAGGCGCTGCGCATCACGCTGACTCCCCAGGAAGAGAAAACGATTGCGCGCAAGCCGACCGAGAATCCGCAGGCCTATGACTTTTACCTGCGCGGCCGGAGTTATACGCGGCGCGAGAACATGGACTACGCGTTGCAAATGTTCGAGCAGGCCATTCAGCTCGACCCGAGTTTTGCGCTGGCGCATGCGGGAATCGCGCATCTGTGCGGACTCATCTTCGAAATCCGCGAGCAACATCCGCGATGGATCGAACGAGGGCTGGCGGCCTGCGACCGGGCCATGGCACTGGCCCCGGACCAGCCGGAAGTGATGGTGGCGCGCGCCCGGCTGTTCTATGCGCAAAAGAAGTACGACGAGGCCGCGCTGCTGGCCAAGCAGGCCATCGAGCGCAAGTCGGATTGCGACGGCTCCTGGAATATTCTGGGCCGGGCGCTGCTCACCAGCGGCAGGTACGAAGAAGCTGCCGTGCTTGTCGAGCGAGCGCTGGAAGCCAACGGCGATGACTACAACACCTACATTCCCTACGGAGGGAGCCTGGAACGCCTGGGGCGCAAAAAGGAAGCGGAAAACCTGCGCCGACGCATGACCGGAGTCCTGCGGCAGCAACTGGAGATGGTTCCCGAAGATGTGCGCGCGCGAATTCTCCTGGCCACCAACCTGGCCTACTTTGGAGAGGAAGAAGAGAGCATCCGGCACCTGCAGACTGCCGTGGCCCTGCGTCCCAATGACGGCAACACGATTTACAATGCGGCCTGCACCTTCGGGGTACTGGGCAAGAAGAGGGAAGCGTTGGAGACGTTCAAGAGAGCCATCGCGGCCGGGTACGGAAACATGAACTGGGCGGCTCGAGATTCCGACCTGGACTGCCTGCACGACGACCCCGAGTTCCGCCGACTGGTAGGCCTGGAGAAGTCCGCCGCGTCCTGAAGATGTTCTCGCCGGGAAGGTGTCGCGCCGGGCCGTTTTTTCCGTTCACGAAATTTCCTTTTGGGTGCAGGAGCGGGTCCTCCTCTGGAACTACTGTACCGTGACCGAGATCGTCGTTGAGTGCTGGAGCGCCCCCGACGTCGCCGTCACCGTGACTGTAAAGTTCTGCGGCGGTGGAGGCGGAGGCGGGGAGTTGCTGCCGCCGCCGCAGGCAGCCGGCAGAATCGTTGCCACGATGAGCAGCAGACACAGCGCCCACAGTCTCCGGCGCTTCTTGTCGAAGCCCGTCGCCAGGACACAGCCGAGCAGTCCGAGCGGAAGCCATGCAGCGTAGAGCCTCGCTCCCTGCTCGAACAGTGGCGCGGGTAGCGAAGCTGATAGCGCCGCCGCATTCACCGTCAGCGTCGCGCTGTTTCCCGGAGTAACCGAATTCGGCGAGATGCTGCAGGTGGGCATCGGAGAAGGTCCGCTGACCGAACACGCCAGCGCAATCGTCCCCGAGAAACCCCCCTGTCCTGCAATGGTCAGGACCTCGCTCACCTGCCCTCCCCGCCGCACCATGAGACTTGTCGAGGTGGAACTAATTGTGAAGTCCGGAGGTGGCGGCAGATTGAAAGTCGCTGTTACGGATTGGTCAGAGCTCATGGACACGGCGCAATTGTTTGGGTCGGTGCCCGTGCAGGCTCCGCTCCAATTCGCGAACACGGAATTTGCATCGGCCGCGGCAGTGAGGCTGATTGTTTTTCCCATGTTGTAGTTGGCGGAGCACGTACTCCCGCAGTCGATGCCCGAAGGGCTGCTCGTCACCCGCCCACTGCCCGTGCCATTCCGAGCGACATTGAGCGTGACCAGCGGGTTGGCCGAAAAGGATGCGGTCACAGAATGATTGGCATTCATTGTAAGTAGGCAGTCGCCCGTTCCCGTGCAGGCTCCACTCCACCCGGCAAAGGACGACCCGCTCTCCGCTGTAGCCGTCAGCGTTACCATCGTTCCGCTGGCGAAATTCACGAAGCACCGGTTGCCGCAGTCAATCCCCGAAGGGCTGCTCGAAACTGCTCCGCTGCCCGTGCCCCCTTTGACGACCTGCAGCGTGAACCCGGACGCAGGATTCACCAGGGTGGAGATGGTTTCGCTGTCGTTTCCGGCATCGAGGTCGGAACCTGTCGTGGTCACGTTCGCGGAGTTTGTAATCGTTCCGGTTGTGGTCGGAACGACGACTATAGTGGCCCTGGCGATGCCACCGCGAAGCACCGAACTGAAATTACAGGTAATCACGCTCGCTCCCTGACAGCTTCCTGCAGAAACAAACTGCACTCCGGCGGGCAACGTATCTGTGAGCGTGACACCCGTGGCATTTTGCGGGCCCCGGTTGTTGACGAACACCGTGTAGGTCAGGTCTTGGCCTACGATCGCTGGACTTGGGTTCGCGACCATTCGGACGGATGGATCGGCGCCAGTAGGGCCAGTCGTGTTCAGCAAGACGCCGACGCTGTCAGTCTCGCTCTTTGCCATCACGACTTCCGGAAACTTGTCCCCGTTGAATTCACCCGCAGCCAGTGAGATGGGCGCAGTGTCAAGGAAGTAGGCTTGTGACCCAAAGAAGATCCCGGTTCCTTTGCCCGCCAGCACGATCAGACCGGGCAAGCCGGAGGCCGTTCCCACGGCGCCGATATCGAGCTTTCCGTCACCGTTGAAATCATCAAGAGCGAGGCAACAGACAGGGGCGTTCAGCAAGATTCGGAAAGGCTGGAAAGTGCCGTCGCCATTGCCCAGCAAGAAGCTCACGCCGCCGCTCGTGCCGCTGGACGGGTCATCCTTGCGCGCCACTGCCAGGTCCGGCTTGGCGTCCGCATTGAAGTCCCCCGCGGCGACCGACAGCGCGGGCCCACCAACACTATTGCTCACCGCAGGCTGGAAGGTGCCATCGCCGTTGCCAAGCAGGGTGCTCACTCCGTTGGAATCGGCCACAGCCACGTCAAGCTTGGCATCACCATTGAAGTCGCTAATGGCAATGGAAAGTGGTGACGGACCCACGCCAAAGTTTTGCGCGGCCAGAAACGTACCGTTCCCGTTGCCTTTAAGAAAGCTGATGTTGCCGTCGGCACTATTTGTCACCACCAAGTCCTTGAGGTTATCGCCGTTGAAATCGCCCACCGCAATCGCGCTGGGAGACTTTCCAACGCTGAAGTTTGCCGCCGCCTGGAAGGTGCCATCGCCATTGCCTAATAGAAAGCTCAAATTTCCGTCTGCCTTGTTAGCGACGACAAGGTCCAGTCGGGTATCGCTATTGAGATCACCCGGCGCGATGGAACTCGGCTCCTGCCCAACACCAAAGTTCTTCGACGGCTGGAATGTGCCGTCGCCTTTGCCCAGCAGAATGCTGACGTTCGCGCTGCCGGAATTGGCCACAGCCAGGTCCAGTTTGGTGTCTCCGTCGAAGTCACCCACAGCCACGGCACCGGGCGCCTTTCCTGCGGCGTAGTTCTTCTCACTGGCGAAACCCAAGGGCGGAGGTGGTGCCGGAGGCGGCGGACACGAGGTCGTTTGCAGAAAGACGAACAGGACTGCGGCAGAAAGGCCCTTTGAGTAAAACATGTCAGTAACTCCTCTCACTGTACATTCAGGACTTCGCTGCCGGCGCGAAATCGACCGCGCCGCTCTTTGCCGGAAAACCGAGTGAGATGAGAAGCACCAAAGCAATCGCTAGATTTCGATTCATTCCACTCATGGCGGCGCTCCTTTCGCAGTGCCTAAATCTCGCTCTTCGGGAAACGGAGTGCAATGCCCTGCGGCTCCCCTGCGTGTGAATTATTTGTCCCCGGATAAATGTTATTCAGGTCAGTAAGTTGCAGGGGGTGATAGCCAGACTGTTAGCTGGTAATTGAGGTGCAACCGGTCCAGTGATAAGCTTGTCCAACACCAAACAGGGACCGACGAGTCCTCGATGCGAAATTCGCCTTCGAGCCCCCAAACCGTTCGGTTCGGCGCATTTGAGGTGGATTTGCGCGCGGGAGAGCTGCGCAAGCAAGGCGTCAAGATCAAGTTGCAAGAACAGCCTTTTCAGATTCTCGCGATGCTGCTGGAGCAGCCCGGGCAGGTGGTCACGCGGGAAGAATTGCGCAGCCGGCTCTGGCCTTCCGATACGTTCGTGGATTTCGATCACAGCCTGAATAAAGCGATCAACAAGCTGCGCGACGCCTTGGGCGACACAGCCGAATCGCCCCGCTACGTGGAGACGTTGCCCCGCCGCGGCTATCGCTTTCTCGGGTCCATCGACGGGGCACGTGACGCCCTTCCGAAACGTGGCGGCCCGATTGACTCCATTGCCGTGTTCCCGCTGGCGAACCCCAATCCTGACCCCGACCTGGAATATCTGGCCGTGGGCATCCCCGGTAGCATCATTCATAGCCTTTCGCACATACCTGGTCTCCGAGTGATCGCGTGGAACAGCGTTGCCCGAAACAAGGACCGAGAAGAAGACCCTCTGGCCATTGGCCGCTCTGTGGATGCCAGAGCGGTGCTGATTGGCAGAATTTGGCAGCGGGGCAATAAGTTGCGATTGCATGTGGACCTACTGGATGCGGCAAACGGGGAAGAGCTTTGGGGAGACCGGTACGACCGGGACCTCACCGAATTGTTTTCGGTGCAGGACGAGATTTCCCAGGAGGTTTCTCAGAGGCTCCGACTGAAGATGACGGGAGAAGCTGAGGGCCGGCTCACAAAGCGGTACACGGAGAACATCGAAGCTTATCAACTCTACGTGCGAGCCCGTCATTGGTGCGAGAAGAGAAGCGCGGAAGGGTTCAGGCGCGGAATAGAGTACTTAAGCCAGGCGATCCAGATGGACCCAAACTATGCTTTGGCGCACGCAGAACTCGGGCAATGCATATCGGTCCCTTGTTACTACGGTTCCGTTGATCCCAATGTGGCCTACCCGAAAGCCAGAGTTGCGGCACTCCGCGCGCTAGAAATCGATCCGATTCTGGCCGAAGGCCATGAGGTCCTGGCCACCATTCTGAAGAATTATGACTGGAATTGGATGGACGCGGAGAAGGAATACAAACGCGCTATCGAGCTCAACCCGAACTATGCAACCGCTCATTATCATTACTCCTATCTTCTCGCTGAATTGGGCCGCTTTGAGGAAGCGATTCGTGAAGCGACCGAAGCATTAAGCCGCGACCCTATGTCGGCCCTTCTGAATGCAGGATTGGCATTCGTCCTTTTGAACGCGCGCAAGCTGGATCAGTGTATCCAACAAGCCCTTACCGCAACCGAAGTGGACCCCAATATGACTCTCTGCTATTGGACCCTCGGCACGGCTTATGAGCAACAAGGGAAGTATCGGGAGGCCGTCGAAGCCTATGAGAAATGTATCGCGCTGGGCGGCGGCGTCGCACTCTCAAAAGCTTTCATAGGTCACGTTTACGGCAAAACCGGCGAGCGTGAAAAAGCCTGGGATGCCCTCCGGGAGTTGCAGGA
>Ga0247727_10006966_pt1 | contig 21890 bp, 19 predicted proteins | sample WisWelCaveWW1625_FD_202498 | JGI IMG/M metagenome (GOLD analysis project Ga0247727, IMG submission 202498) | Biofilm microbial communities from Wishing Well Cave, Virginia, United States - WW16-25 | ecosystem: Environmental > Aquatic > Deep subsurface > Groundwater > Cave microbial mat | place...
TGAAGACCGTCTGGCATCCGGTCGGCATCTGACACGCTGCCGGTCGCTTGACAGACGCCGGCGACGGTGTGCACAGTCCCCGCCATGCCGTCGAGGGGTCGTCGGAGTCGTAGAGTCTTCGCGGCCGACGCCGTCCTCATTGGCACCGTCTGCGTCTCAGCGGCTCTCGCCGGCGTAGCAGCGAAGCCCGCGCGAAACGGAAAAATCGCCTACACGGCGATTCGCAGCTCGCAACAGCTGTACTCGGTCCGCCCCGACGGAACCGGGCTGCGGCGCATCATGGTCAACCCGTTCGTGGAGTACGAGGGGGTGCCTTCGCCCGACGGCACCAGCGTCGCGTTCGTCTCCGGGCGTGACGGCAACAGCGAGATCTACGTGATGAACGCCGACGGGTCCGGCGTCGTCCGCCTGACGAACGATCCGGGCTTCGATTACGACCCCGCGTGGTCACCGGACAGCGCCCGCATCGCGTTCGCGCAGGGCGACGAAAACGACACCGACATCTACTCAGTGGCTGTCGACGGGACCGGATTGGTCAGGTTGACCCAGAGCCCTGGCGCCGACGAGAAGCCGGACTGGTCGCCCGATGGTGCCGAGATCGCCTTCTGGTCGGATCGCGACGGCGACGCCGAGATCCTGGTGATGAGCGCGGACGGGACAGGCGTCCGGGCGCTGACCGCGAACAGAGCGTGGGACAGCAGCCCGGACTGGTCGCCGGACGGCACCCGGATCACGTTCTCCTCCGATCGGAACGGCGACGACGACCTCTATCTGATCTCGCCGGACGGCACCGGGATCAAGACGCTGACCGACAGCGAGAACAGAGAGCTCGACCCGGTCTGGTCGCCTGACGGCGGCACGATCGCGTTCGCAAGCGACGATGACCTGAGCAGCGAGATTCGTGTGATCGGGTCGAATGGAGGACGCTCGCGCAAGGTCACCATCGCGGACGGCTCCTATGACTGGGCTCCGGAGTGGGCCCCCGACGGCCGGATCCTCTTCACCAGCGACCGCGCGATCACCGCCGAGATCGAGGTTGCTGCCGCCGACGGTACAGGCCGGAAGCCCGTGGCGCCGAGCAAGGGCTGGGATACCGACGCGAGTTGGTCGCCAACCGGCGTTCGCCTCGCGTTCGGGTCGGACCGCGACGGCGACAGCGAGATCTACGTCTCCGGCGCCCAGGGTGGCGGTCTCAAGAACCTCACCAGGAACCGCAGCTACGACGCGGATCCTTCGTGGTCGCCGGACGGCAAGCAGATTGCCTTCGTGCGCACGTTCGACGACGAGGATCGGCTGTTCGTGATGACGGCCGACGGGCGGACGCAGACGCTCCTTGTCCCAGACGAGGGCACCGTGTGTTGCCCCGAATGGTCGCCTGACGGGAAGCGGATCGTGCTCACGCTCGACGGTGACATCGCCGTCGTCGGGGCCAACGGGCTCGATCTGAAGCTGCTGACGTCCGGCTTCTCGTCCAGCGACAGTCCCTCGTGGTCGCCCGATGGCAAGCGAATCGTGTTCGATTCCGACCGCGGGGACGACTGGGATCTCTACGTCGTACCTGCCAGGGGTGGCAAGGTGAAGCGACTGACGGCTACTCCTGGCAACGACATCTTCCCGGACTGGTCGCCGGACGGAAGACAGATCGTGTATGCGCACTATTCGTCGTGGGATCTGATGTCGTCCGTGATGGTGATCAACGCAGACGGCAGCAGTCGGCGACAGGTGACGGCGGCGGACGGTTACGCGACGCTCCCCAACTGGCAGCCGCGGCGCTGAAGATTGCCGCAGGCGACGCGGGTTTACGACCGTAGCTCGTGGGCCCGGTTGAGCCAGCCGAGCAGTTCGGCATCCACGTCTTCCGGCACCCAAACGTCGACGCCATGCGCGTAGCGCGCCTTCGACAACACCTCCACGCGCTCGATCCGTCGGTGGTGCAAGCGGCGGTCGAGCAGGATCCCGACGCGGAGGTGCGTCCGTCTGACGTCGACCGACGCGAACGGCGCCTTCCAGGCACTGAGGTGAATCGTTGTCTTCACGGTCTCGATACGCACATCTCGCGGCAGCGCAGCGACGATGGCGTCGAACGCCTCTCGTACCTGCGGCTCCGCGCGGGAGAAGTGCTCATCGGCGCCCGACACGTTGCACGAGTGCCGCTGGCCCGGATTCGCGAACCGGCGCCCACAGTTCGGGCACGCCCAGCTCATCGCGTGTCTGCCAGCAGCTCGTCGACGGCGCGCATCGCTGCCGCCAACCGTTGCTCGTGCGCCCCCTCGAGCACGAGCCACGGGCGGCCGCTGGCCCGCACGCGTTCCAAGTGGCGCTCGTGCATCCACCGGCGCTGCTCCTCGAACTCGCGGATCCCGTCGTGACGCCACGGTGCGTCGAGGCCGCAGACGAGGAACAGGTCGTATGCTCGCTCGAGAAGCTCTGCGAAGCCCGTTGCCGGCGAGCCGAGGTACGACTCGTGGAACACCGCCGTGGTGAACGCGTCCGTGTCGCAAAAGAGCACGTTCCGCGCGTAGCCGGCGAGGAAGTCCTCGTACCAGCATTGGACGCGCGCGATGTGCGTGAACTCCCAGCTCGTCCACGGAGCGTCGGCGGGCCGGCCGACCTCCGTATACGGTCGCCCGTACTCCGGTGTCCAGAGCGTCCGGTACGCGTTGGCCAGCGCGGCAGCGAGCGTCGACTTGCCCGTCGACTCTGCTCCGACCAGGCACACCCGGACGACCTCCACGGCCCGCGAGACTACGTCATCCGAGCACGCGCCAAGTACCATCACCGTGCGTGAGACGCCCTGTGTCAGCCCCACGACTCACGTATGCTGTCGGCGCTAGCCGCGACAGCGGCCGTTTTTGGAGTTGTCGCGATTCCGGATCTGCCTCTGCAGATTCGCGATCTGCGGAGCTGGCGTGAGCGCGCGACGTCTCAGCCAGGCGATCTCAGAGGGCGACGGGATCTCGGTCCTCGTCGAGGTGCGCGACTCGCTCGCGGCCAAAATGGCCGCCGCCGCCGGCGCCGACGGGCTCGTCCTGCGCGGGCTCGTCGAAGGCCTCGGAGCCGCCACCGACCTGCCGGTGCTCGTGTACGGGCCGTCGCTGCGCGACGCCGCGGACGTCGCGGCAGATGCCGTCGTCGTCGGTGCCGACGACGACACGGAGGAGGTGGCGGCCGCCGTCGATCAAGCGGCCGCGCTCGGGCTCGAATGCGTTGTACGCGTCATGGACGAGGACGCCCTGGAGTCCGTCCTCGAGCAACTCGACCCGGAGATCCTGCTTCTTTGCGGCGACGACACAGACGACGATGAGACCCCGCTCGAACGGCTACTCGGGCTTCTTCACGACGTCCCCGCCGGCAAGCTCGTCGTCGCGGAGCTGGCCGTCGCCAGCCGAGCCGACGTGGATGAGCTCGAGCGCGCAGGGGTGGACGCCGTGATCGTCTCTGGTGACGCGGGGCCGCTCGTCGGCGACGACCCACCCGCCGTCTGATTAGCTGGCGCAAGACAGGCATCCGCTCTCGCGGATGCCTGTCGCGCGAAGATCCCTGAAGACGTTCGCGTCGCCGCCGCGACGCTGCCCTTTCACAGAAAGCGTCGGCCGGCTGTCGCTCGAAGATCCCTGACGGCGTTCGCTGCGCGGCCGCGGCGCTGCCCTTCCACCGCGAAGGTCTGGCAGCTACCCGAAGAAGGACTTCGCCACGTCATACCAGGCCGGCGGCACCGTCTTCAACTCCCGGGTCGCTTCTTCGAGCGACACGTCGACGATGGTGTCGCCGTGGAGTGCGGCCATTCGCCCGAAGCGGCCCTCGACGACGAGATCTGCCGCCTTCAGCCCGTATCGCGTGGCGAGCACTCGGTCGCGAGGCGTGGGTGTGCCGCCGCGCTGCACGTGACCGAGGACGGTGACGCGCGTCTCGAAACCGGTCCGCTGCTCGATCTCCGACCCCAGCGCGTCGCCCACGCCGCCCAGCGTGACGTGACCGAACTGATCGGTCGCCCGTGGCGCGCCCGCGACCGCCCGCCGCTCTCCGCCCTCGAAGGACAGCTCGTACCCTTCGCTGACGACGACGATGGAGAAGGTCTTCCCGCCGGCGTGGCGCTGCTCGATCAGTGAGCAGCACTCCTCGACCGTGATCGGCTGTTCCGGGATCAGGATGACGTCCGCGCCGCCGGCGATGCCCGCGTGGACCGCGATCCAGCCCGTGTGGCGTCCCATCACCTCGACGACCATGACGCGGTTGTGCGCTTCCGCCGTCGTGTGGAGCCGGTCGATCGCCTCGGTCGCAATCGACACCGCCGTATCGAAGCCGAACGTGTAATCCGTGGCGCTGAGGTCGTTGTCGATCGTCTTCGGCACGCCGACCACTGGGAACCCATGCTCCCGGTGAAGACGCTCCGCGACGCCGAGGGTGTCCTCTCCGCCGATCGCAACGAGGGCATCGAGGTCCTGCTCGCGGAAGGTGCGCAGCACCGTCTCGACGCCGCCTTCGACCTTGAACGGATTGGTGCGCGACGTGCCGATGATGGTGCCGCCGCGGGGAAGGATGCCCGACACCTCGCGCAACCCGAGCGGGCGGAAGTGCTCCTCGACGAAGCCGCGCCACCCTTGCTCCACCGCAGTGCACTGCCAGCCGGCGTCGCTCAGTCGCCGTACAACAGCGCGGATGACCGCGTTCAGGCCGGGGCAGTCCCCGCCGCCGGTGAGCACCCCCGCGCGCATTTGCGTCCACCCTAGCGAGCCTCGGAGGCCGGGAGGCCTATGCCGGAGGTGGGGGTCGAACCCACACGGCCCGAAGGCCACCGGATTTTGAGTCCGGCGCGTCTGCCAGTTCCGCCACTCCGGCGTGCGTGGGGATGGTACTGAGGTCTTCGTCGGGCGGGTCGGTGACTCGTCGCGGCCGGAGGCCGGCTTGGCCGGCCGTTAGGCCTGGTGCGGTTTGTGGCGGCGTTGGCATGGGAGGAGGGGGCTCGTGGGGGAACCTTGTGGTTCCCCCACGCTAATTGTCCTAGACTTGCGCCACGCAACGGAGGGGCCTGCGCTTCCGGCATCACGCGGCAGCGTAGGGTCGGTCATCCGAAAAGAGGAGGAGAGGTTGACGGTCAAGAGGAAGGGGTTGTTCCTGATCGGTCTCATCGTCGCCGCGCTCGCCCTGGTGGCAGCCGGCTGTGGCGGTGACGACGGGGGCGCAGCGCCAGAGGCGCTGCCGTCGTCGTCCTGCACGGCGATCGAGTACGAGGGGGACGGGAACCCCGACTACATCATTGCGTCCGATTTCCCGCTGCAGGGCGCGTCCCGCACGCAGACGGAGCAGATCGTGGCCGCCATCCGCCTCGAGCTCACGAACCGTGAGTGGAAGGCCGGCGACCACAAGATCGGCTACCAGTCGTGCGACGACGCGACGGCGCAGGCCGCCAAGTGGGACTCGGGCAAGTGCTCGCAAAACGCGAACGCCTACGCTGCCAACGACAAGGTGATCGGCGTCATCGGCACCTTCAACTCGGGCTGCGCCGCGATCATCATCCCGGTGCTCAACGAGGCCGCTGACGGCGGCATCGCCATGATCTCGCCGGCGAACACGTGGCCGTGCCTGACGGTCAACCTGCCGGGTGGGTGCGCAGCGGAAGAGCCCGACAAGTTCTATCCGTCGGGGACCCGCAACTACACACGGGTCGCCCCGGCCGATGACTTCCAGGGCGCTGCCGTGGCGGAGTTCGCGAAGGACAAGCTCGGCACCACGAAGGTCTTCGTCCTGAACGACAAGGAGGCGTACGGTCTCGGTGTCGCGACGACCTTCCGCAAGGCGGCCGAGCACCTCGGCATCGAGGTCGTCGGGTTCGATGCATGGGATCCGAGGGCGGCGAGCTACGAGGCACTGTTCAAGAAGATCGAGGGCACCGGGGCGGACGCCGTCTTCCTCGGCGGCCTCATCGACGAGAACGGCGCCCAGGTGATCAAGGACAAGGTGGCCGTGCTGGGCCCGAACGACGGCAAGGTGAAGCTGCTTGCCCCGGATGGGTTCACGTCGCAGTCGACGATCGACGGAGCGGGCGCCGCGTCGGCGGGCATGTACATGTCCGTGGCGGGCGTGCCGATCGACCAGTTCACAGGTGCTGCAAAGGAGTTCGTCGATGCGCTCCTCGCAGGCCCGCTGGCCGGCAAGGCGATTGACCCGTATGCGATCTACGGCGCCCAGTCCGTGCAGGTGCTGCTTGACGCGATCGCGGCGTCCGACGGCTCCCGCGCTGACGTGCTTGCGAAGCTGTTCGAGACCAACGTTACGGACGGCCTGATCGGGTCGTTCACCTTCAACGAGAACGGCGACCCCGCCGGCGCCTCAGGCGCAGTCGTCGGTTTCACCATCTACAAGGCGACCGACAAGCTGGAGACCGACACGGTGCTCTCGCCGAAGCCGGAGACGGTGACGGCGGCAGGCGCCGCGTAGACCGGCTCGTTCGGCGACGCGGCGGGAGGCATTGCCCTCCCGCCGCGTCGCCTCTAGAGTCTCGCCACGATGGCGGCGACGGCGACAGCTGCGCTGAACCGGATTCGCGGCTCGAGCCTGATCGACCTGATCGGGCTCTGCCTGCTGGCGCTGATCGTCGTCTGGCTCCTCGTTCAGTTTTTCGACGATCCGACGCGTTTCCTCAGTATCGCCGTGATTGGGGTTACCAATGGCGCTGCGTACGGGCTCGTCGCGCTCGGCTACACGCTCGTGTACGGGATCCTGCAGCTGATCAATTTCGCGCACGGCGACGTATTCGCACTGTCAGGGCTCGTTGCCAGCACCATCATCGTCTCCGTTCTCGGGCTGGACGAGGAATCGACCGTGATCGTGATCGTCGGCGGGCTACTCGTCACGCTCGCGATCACGGCGCCGGTGTTCGCGTTTGTCAACGCCGGGATCGAGCGCGTCGCGTACAAGCCGCTTCGCAGGGCCCCCCGGCTGGCGCCGCTGATCACCGCGGTCGGCGTCTCGTTCATCATCCAGAACGTCTCTCTCGCGCTGTACGACGTCGACTACCGGTCAGTGCCGAACTTCATCCCGCGCACCGACGCGGTCGCCATCGGCGATGTCGCCATCCAGTGGAACAAGGTGGCCGTGATCCTGATCGTGATCCCGGTCTTGCTCGTGCTCACCTGGTTCGTCCGTTCCACGAGGCAGGGCAAGGCCATGCGCGCCGTCTCGCAGGACACCGACGCCTCCGCCATGATGGGCATCGACGTCAACAGGACGATCTCGTTCACCTTCGTCGTTGCGGGCGCGCTCGCCGCTGCAGCCGGGCTCGTCTACCTGTTGCAGTTCAACATGCGATACGACACCGGCTTCGAGCTCGGGTTGATCGCGTTCACGGCGGCCGTGCTCGGCGGCATCGGCAACCTCACCGGCGCCGTCCTGGGCGCCATGGTGATCGGGCTCGTGCAGGCCTTCAACGAGGGGCTCGACGGGGCACCGGGCAGCGACTGGACGCGCTCGATCGTGTTCGGGATGCTGATCGCGATCCTCGTCTTCCGCCCACAGGGCATTCTGGGCGAGCGGACGCCCGAGGGGGCGTGAACGTGGTCGCGAGGCTCCTGGAGCGGATCAAGACAGACCGCAGCGCGCAGGTGGCGACCGGGCTCGCGGTCCTCGCCGTCGTCTACCCACTGATCGTCGAGACGCTGAGGGATCTCCCGGTGGTCGGCGACTTCGTCCCGCAGACGTCGTCGATGGTCGTGATGCTCGTGACGACGATGATGGCGCTCGGCCTCAACGTCGTCGTCGGCTACGCGGGGCTACTCGATCTCGGCTACGTCGCCTTCTACGCGGCAGGAGCCTATGTCGCCGGCTGGCTCGCGTCGCAGCAGTTCGGCCAGGTCTCCTTCCACGTCGGCTCGACGGTCGCCGACGGCTTGAGCGGCATCCACGTCTCGATGTGGCTCGTGTTTGCCCTCGCGGGCGTGTTCACCACTGTTGTCGGCATCCTGATCGGCCTGCCGACTCTTCGTCTACGCGGCGACTACCTCGCCATCGTGACGCTCGGGTTCGGCGAGATCGTGCCTCAGTTCGTTCGCAACGCCGACAACATCGGAGGCTTCGACCTCACGAACGGCACCTTCGGGATCGCCCCCATCGACTCGCTCGGCGTCGGCGGCTTCGTATTTCGCAGTCAGGACAACCGCGACGATCTGTACTACTGGACGGCGATCGCCCTTCTCCTGTTCACGGTGTTTTGTTGCGTGCGCCTCCGCGATTCGCGACTCGGCCGCGCGTGGGTCGCGATCCGCGAGGACGAGACCGCCGCCGCAGCGATGGGCGTGCCGCTGATGCGGACGAAGACCTGGTCGTACGCGATCGGTGCCTTCTTCGGCGGCGTCGCCGGAGCGTTCCTCGCCAGTTACCGGGCGGGCGCCTTCCCCGCCGACTTCTACTTCAACTTCTCGATCTTCCTGCTGTGCATGGTCATCCTCGGGGGAATGGGGTCGATCTGGGGCGTGCTCGCCGGCGGCATGATCCTCGGCTACCTCAACATCGAGGGGCTGGCGACGATCGGCTCCAAGGTGCAGGAGGCCGGCCTCGACTTCGACCCGACGAAGTACCAGTTCGGCATCTACGGCTTCATCATCGTCGTGATGATGCTGTTCCGGCCCACTGGGCTGATCCCCGAGCGGCGGCACAAAATCGAGCTCGAGGAAGGCCTTCACGATACGCCGCTCTACGACGTTCAGCACGAAGGCGCGCTCACCGACCGAGATCCGAGCGACGACTGATGTCCCCGGCGGTCGACAGCCTGCTCGTGGCCACGAAGGTGCGAAAGGAGTTCGGCGGCCTCGTCGCGACCGACGACATCGACTTCGCCATCCCGCGGGGCGGCATCGTGGCGTTGATCGGCCCTAACGGAGCCGGCAAGACGACGTTCTTCAACCAGATCACCGGCGTGTACCTGCCGACATCCGGCTCGATCGTCTTCGACGGTACGGAGGTGGTGGGGAAGCCGCCCCACAGGATCGTTGAGCTCGGAGTGGGGCGTACGTTCCAGAACATCCGCCTGTTCGCTCAGATGACCGCGGTCGAGAATGTCCAGGTCGGCATGCACTGCCGGTTGAAGGGCGGCATCTTCGGTGCGGTCCTGCGGACGCGCCGCGTGAAGCGGGAGGAGGCCGAGTCCCGGGACCGCGCGCGCGAGCTGCTCACGTACTGCGGCCTGCCGCGCAGACACAAGGAGTACGCCGGGACGCTTCCCTACGGCGACCAGAGGCGGCTCGAGGTTGCACGAGCCCTCGCAACCAACCCGAAGCTCTTGCTGCTCGACGAGCCGACGGCGGGAATGAACCCTCAGGAGACGGCGGACTTCACGTCGTTCGTTCGTCGCGTCCGGGACGAGAAGGAGCTCACGGTGCTTCTGATCGAGCACGACATGAAGGTGGTGATGGGTGTGTCGGAGCGGATCACGGTACTGGAGTACGGCACCAAGATCGCCGAAGGGACGCCAGCCGAGATCCAAGCTGACGAGCGGGTGATCGAGGCGTACCTCGGCAAGGGGGCGGCGGCGTGAGCGTGGCGTCAGGCCGCGAAGCGGGGGCTTCAGGGGCTTGCCGCCGGAGGCGGATTCCCGCGGCGGGGATCCGCTGTTGCGGATTCCTGCCCTGCGGACAGAGGAGGGCTGCCGCGTGAGGATGGCGATCGTGGGTTTGAACGTCTCGAAGCATCGCGCGAGCGAGGCTGGTGTTTCCCACCCGCCGCTCTGCGGCGGTCTCCGACCATCACCGGCGCGCGAATGGACGGCGAGCGCATGAGCGCAGCAGCCTCGGCAACGACCGGCGGACACGTGCTGGAGGTCGAGGACGTCCACGTCTTCTACGGCGCCATCCATGCCCTCAAGGGGGTCTCGCTGCACGTCAGGGCCGGTGAGATCGTGACGTTGATCGGGGCGAACGGTGCCGGCAAGTCGACGACGCTGCGCGCGATCAACGGGCTCAATCGTCCACGTCAGGGTGCGATCCGGTTCGAAGGGCGGGACATCACCAACGCCCCGCCGCACTCGATCGTCAAGGGCGGCATCGCGCAGAGCCCGGAGGGGCGCCGTCTGTTCCCGCGCATGACGGTGACGGAGAATCTCGAGATGGGCGCCTTCCAGCGCACCGACCGCGCGAACTTCCAGGCCGACATGGATCGCGTGTTCGAGCTCTTCCCGCGGCTCCACGAGCGCCGCGCCCAAAAGGCCGGGACGATGTCGGGCGGCGAGCAACAGATGTGCGCCATGGGGCGCGCGCTGATGGCTCGCCCGAAGTTGCTGCTCCTCGACGAGCCGTCCATGGGGCTGGCACCGATCTTCGTGGAGAAGATCTTCGAGATCGTCCGTGAGATCAACAAGCAGGGGACGCCGGTGCTGCTGGTCGAGCAGAACGCGCTGATGGCGCTCGAGACAGCCAACCGCGGCTACGTGATGGAGACCGGGCAGATTGCGCTGGAAGGCCCTGCCGCCGAGTTGAAGGCCAACGAGCGCGTCCAGAAGGCCTACCTCGGCCTCGACTGAACTTGCCCGCAGATCGAGAATCCGCAGGAGCGGGATTCCCGATCGCGAGAATCCCTGAAGGCGTCCGCTTCGCGGCCGCGGCGAGTTGTGTCTTGCTTGGCGAGTCAGCCGACCACGACCGGCGGATACGGCGGGGCCGCCAGCGCGCCGACGCGCGCACCGGGGCCGGCTACCCCGAGTGCCATCTCGAGCGCGGCCTGCGGGCTGTGGCTCGGCACGAAGCCGAGCCGCCGCGCGGCGGTCGCGTCGCGGCAACCTCCCACGATCACCCGATCGGCCAGCGCCAGTGCCGGCGCGCACGCCGCCCAGTCGGCGAATGGCTGTAGGGGATGTGGCGCCCTCCCGGCGCGGTACGACTCGAGGGCTGAGGTGTCCGCGGCCGCGACGGCCTCCGCTCGTGCGACATCCGACGGATCCTGCCCGCGTAACGCCTCGTAGAGCGCTCGCCGGGGAGCACGCGACGCGCCGCCGAACCTGGGGCGAAGGTCGTGGAGCAGCACGACGGTGCCACCCCTGACGAGAAACGAGCGTTCCCGCCACAGGCGAAGCGCGATCCCGAGGGATCCGTAGGCGGCAGTGATCGGATCGATCCCCTCGCGCGGATGATGCGCCGCCTTCCACGGCACGGGGATGACGACTGCGTCCAGCGGCGCCGAGACGGGGACGGCGCGCACTGCGACACCGCGTAGCAAGGCCTCCGCATGTGCAACCGATGGAGGCCCCGCCAGCGCGGCGACCGCGCTCACGCGGCGATCGATCGACTCGAGCGTGGCGTGGCGGACCCCCGCCGGCGCCATGTTCAACAGCGTGCGGAGGGGGGAGCGCCGTATCCGGTCGAGCGCCTCGGGATCCCACGGCCACCCTCTGTAGCGGCCGGTCGCGCGCGGGTGATCGAGGACGAGAGAGACCCCGACGATCGGCACGTATCGGGCAAGTAGCGTCTCGAGTGTCGTTGCGAGCCGCCAGCCGGGCGCGGTCGCCGGCTCGAGGAGCGAGTCGGCCGACGCAGCACGCGGCGGCTCGGGCCCGCAGGCGTCAAGCAAGGCGGCGGGGCCGCCATGGAGCACCGTCTCCGCTGCCGTGACCGCGACCACGAGGTCGGTGGCGAGTAGAGCCTCGGCCACGCGAAGCGGAGTACCGTCGGCCTCGCCGAGCTCCCGGAGCCGCTCGTCCTCGGTGTCGTGCACGACCACGCGCCCGTGGAAGGAGCGCGCCGCAACAGGTGGTAGGAGCGCCTCGATCTCTCGACGTCCGGCCCGCCTCCCGAGACCACCGGCGAGCAGGATCGTCTGACGCTCGGGCGCCACCCGGAGCCGGGTCAGCTCCGCGAGCACCGCAGCGAGCGCGTCCCGGCGGGGGTCGCCCGGCGCGCCGGGGAGCGGCAGCGCGGGCGCCTCGACGACCACCGTCACCCGTCCACCGCGCGGCGCGAGCGCCTCGAGCGACGGGCCTGCGAGCGGGAACCGCAGCGCTTCGCGGACGGCGGCGTCGACGTCGGCGATCGGCTCGAGCGGCGGTGGCGCGGCGAGCACGACTGCGTCGTCGGGAAGCTGCACCGTGACGACACGAGAGCCGGAGAAGAGCGGCACGCGACGCATCCCTCTATCCAACCAGCATGCGCGCCGCGGCCGCGGAGCGGACGCCTTCAGGGATCTTCGCGCGTCTGGGGTCCGCGGGAGCGGATCCCAGACTTGCGCTAAGGGATCGAGCGGTAGAGCCGCAGGAAGGTAGGGCGGAAGCCGCGTCGCGGCCAGAACCGCGAGGAGAGCAGGTTCGTCGCGCGCCAGTCCGTGACCATCACCTCGTACCCGCGCTCGCGCGCCCAGTGGAACGACGCCTCGGTGAGGGCGAGGCCGGCCCCGGTGCCGCGTACGTCCGGGTGCGTGACCGCGAAGCCCAGGAACGAGGCGCCCTCTGGCCGTCCCAGCCCGATGTGCATCGACGACTCCTCGACGCGATGGACGCAGAAGTTGCTGACCACGCGGTCGTCGACCTCCGCCACGAGGTTCCCGACCTCCGGCCTGGCGAGCTCCTCGAGGATCTCGACGCGCACCTCGTCGGGATCGTCCGGCGGTACGCTCCCGAACACCGGTGACAGCGCTTGGTGCTCGGCGAGGAGCGGCGCGAGCGCGACGAGGTCGTCGAGATCGCGCTCCTCGGCGGTGCCGACCTGGATCGACGAGGCGGCGCTGGTCTCCTGCTCACCGGACAGCTCGCGGATCGCCTGCACGTGCTGCAGGCCGAAGCCGACGTGGAACCACGCGTCGACGAGGCCTGAGTCGGACGCGGGGACGAGCACGTAGTGGCGCGTGCGGCCCTCGTCCGCCCATCGTGCGGCGGCGAGTCCGTACAGGTCGCGGGCCAACTCCGGCTCGCCGACGGCGTGCCCTGCGAGCTCCACCCACACGTTCGCACCCCAGAGCGGGTCGTCGCGCGGCGCCCCGAGCAGGTAGCCGGTGACCTTGCCGTCCTCGAGCGCGGCGGCGCCTGATGCATGCTCCTGCTTCCACAGCGCCTCCACCTCGGCGCGGGCCTCGGTAGGATCCTCGTACCGCGGCGGCAGCAGAGGCTCGGCCAGGCGGTGCCGGCGGTGCCGCTCGGCGAGCAGGAAGGCAGCGCCGTCGAGGTGCTCGTCGGCGAAGGGCAGGATCTCGGGGCGCGCCATGACGCCGCGGACGATAGCGTTGGCCCGATGTCACCGAAGAGCGTCACCGGGGTCGAGCTGGAGCTCGACGACGGCCCTGCGCGCGACGCGGAGCTGTTCCTCGTCGACGGCAACAACCTCGCGTACCGGGCCTTCTTCGCGCTGCCGGAGGAGCTGCAGACGACGGACGGCCAGCCGACGAACGCGCTCCTCGGGTTCACGAACATGCTCTTCAAGCTGCTGTCCGACTACCGGCCGCGTGGGGTGGCGGTGGCGTGGGACACACGGCCCGTGCACCGGACGGAGATCGCGGCGACGTACAAGGAAGGCCGCCGCCCGATGCCCGATCTCCTGCGAGAGCAGTTCCCCCACTTCCGCCCCATCGTCGAGGCGTTCGGCTACCGGAATCTCGAGTTCGAGGGGTGGGAGGCAGACGACGTGATCGCCACGCTCGCCACCCGTGCCGACGAGGCCGCGATCAAGACGTGCGTCGTCTCCACCGACCGCGACGCGTTCCAGCTCTGCTCGGAGAACGTGACGCTGATGATGACGCCGCGCGGGGTGGCGGACGTCAACGTCTACACGCCCGAGCGGGTCGAGGCCCGCTACGGCGTCCGGCCCGACCAGGTGCCCGACTTCATCGGTCTGAAGGGCGACACGTCCGACAACATCCCAGGTGTGCCGGGCATCGGCGACAAGACCGCCGGCCAGCTGATCGCGCAGTACGGCTCTCTCGAGGCGGTGATCGAGCACGCCGGCGAGCTGTCCCCGGCCCGTGGCAAGAACGTCCTCGAGCATGCCCAGCAGGCCCGCGACTCGAAGCTGCTGGCGACCATGCAGCGCGATCTCCCGCTCGGCGTCGACCCCGCCGCGCTCGTCTCGGCAGCGCCCGACCGTTCGCTGCTGAAGGAGATCTTCCGTCGCTTCGAGTTCAGGGCGTTGCTCGGACGGGTCGACACGCTCGACGACGCGCTGCCGGCAGCCGAACGTCCCGCGGTCGAGGGGCAGAGGGTGGCGTGGTCGGAGGCGCTGGCGATCGCGCCGAGCGGCCGCGTCGGGGTCGCCTGGGACGGCCAGCGGCTGGCGGTGGCAGACGGCGGGTCGGTGGTCGTCGTCCCGGCGGTGCCCGGCGAGGTCGCCGGGCCGATCCGCGATTGCGACGTGATCGCCCACGACGCGAGAACGCTACGGCTGGGCCGGGCACCCGCCGACGACACGCTGCTGGCGGCGTACCTCGTCGACCCCGGTCGCGCGGGCTACGAGCTGGACGACCTGGCGGCCGAGTACGGGATCGAGCTGGAGCCCGAGCCCGCGGCCGAGGAGACGACTGCCGCGCTCGTCCGCCATGCCGAGACAGCGCGCCGGCTGGCGCCGCTCCTGCGCGAGAAGGTGCGCGAGCGCGGCTCGGAGCCGCTGTACGACGAGATCGAGCTGCCGCTGACGGTGGTGCTCGCGGCGATGGAGGACGCCGGCGTCTGCATCGACACGTACCGCATGGGGGAGATCACGGCGCGCCTGACCGACCGGGTCGAGGAGCTCGAGGCGCGCGCCGTCGAGTTGGCCGGCGAGCCGTTCCAGCTCGGCTCGACGCCGCAGGTGGCGCGGATCCTGTTCGAGGTGCTCGGGCTCACGCCGGGCCGCAAGGGCAAGACGGGTTACTCGACCGACACGCGCGTGCTGCGCACGATCCGCCACGAGCACGCGATCGTGCCCGTGCTCGAGGAATGGCGCGAGCTGACGAAACTGCTCAACACGTACCTCGGCCCGCTGCCGAGCCTGATCGACGAGCGGGACGGGCGGCTGCACACGACCTTCAACCAGGCGGTCGCGGCAACGGGCCGGCTGTCGACGTCGAACCCGAACCTGCAGTCGATTCCCGTCCGCACCGGGCTGGGGCGCGAGATCCGCTCGGCGTTCGTGGCTGCGGAGGGCTTCCGGCTGCTGTCGGCCGACTACAGCCAGGTGGAGCTGCGCATACTCGCGCACGTCTCCGGCGAGCCGGTGCTGCGCGAGTCGTTCGCGCGCGGCGAGGACATCCACGCGGCGACGGCGGCCGAGGTGCTGGGCAAGGACCGCGCCACGCTGACGCGTGCCGAGCGCGACGTGGCGAAGATGGTCAACTTCGGGATCATCTACGGGATCTCCGCATTCGGCCTGTCCGAGAACCTGGAGATCCCGCGCGAGGAGGCGCAGGCCTACATCGACACCTACCTGGCGCGCTTCCCGCTCGTGCAGGAGCTCATCGAGCGGACCGTCGCGCAGGCGCGCTCGGACGGGTACGTGACGACGCTGCTTGGCCGCCGCCGCCCGATCCCGGAGCTGCGCGCCTCGAACTGGCAGACGCGCTCGCTCGGCGAGCGCCTGGCGGTGAACACGGTCATGCAGGGCACGGCAGCGGATGTGATCAAGGTGGCGATGATCCGCATCCACGACCGCCTGCGCTCGGAGGGCCGCAGCGCGCGCCTCGTGCTCCAGGTGCACGACGAGCTCCTGCTGGAAGTGCCGCAGACGGAGGTGTCGGCAGTGCGCGAGCTCGTGCGTTCCGAGATGGTTGGCGCCTACCCGCTCGATCCGCCGCTCGCCGTCGATGTCGGCGCGGGCGACAACTGGGCGGACGCGAAGGACTGACGTGACGACTCTCATGCCGTTCGGCTCTCGCGGTATCGCGATGGTGATCGCAGTGCTCTCGATGGCCGCGTTCGCCCCGCTGGCGGAGACGTCGCCTCTGAGGACACGAGACACGGACATGACCTTCACGCTTCGCCAGCGGGCGGGTCCGTACTACTACTGGCGAGATCGCAGCGTCGGTAAGGCGTACACAGCGGCTGTGGCTGCGTTCGGGGCGCCAACATCCCGGGGAAAGGACGCTCCGACGTCGAATCTCTGTATCGCTCGGTGGGAGTCCGTCGGACTGGATGTTGGTTTCGCGGGACCAGTCTTAACGTGCTCCGACCGGTATCTCCACCGCGCAGGGTGGTTCGGGATGCGTCTGTGGGGGGCTGGATGGACGACGGCGCGTGGACTCCGGGTGGGCGACCCCATTCGAAGGATCACGGCCTTGTACCGGAAGGCGTGGTACCGAAGCGAGCCGCCGGACCCGGGTGAGTGGGTCCTCGTCTCCAGGTGGTCGCAGGACTTCGGCCGGGTCCCGCTCCTGATTGCAGAAGTCGGGGCGGGCCGGGTCATCGCGATTCAGGTTCCGGCCGGGTTCGTCTTCTAGGCGTCATGCTGATCTGGAGGAACCGATGGTGGGTCGTAGCGCCGGTGCGGCCCTCGTGACGCGGCGCCTGGCGGTCGTCGGCGACCGCGACGAACGGTACGAGACGCATCGCGGCATCGACCGTGTGCTCGCGTCGCTTCCGGAGAGCCTCGCGGGCGCCTGGCACGCCACGGACGAGCTCGAGTTCGACGACATCGCCGCGGCCGCCGGCGTCTGGATCGCGCCCGGTCACGCCGTATCGCAACCGGAGCGCCGTGCTCGGCACGATCCGTCATGCCCGCGAGCACGGCCAGCCGCTACTCGCCTCGTGCGGCGGCTTCCAGCACGTCGTGCTCGAATTCGCACGCAACGTGGCCGGCATCGAGCACGCTGAGCACGGCGAGGACCACCCCCGACGCGGCAGAGGCCGTCGTCACCGGCCTGGCGTGCTCGCTGGTCGGGCAGGTGCGACCCGTGACGGCGGTGCCCGGCACACGCGCGGCCGCGATCTGCGGCTTCGAGCCGTTCGACGGCTTCCACTACTGCAACTACGGGCTCGAGCCGCGCTACGAGGCCGCGCTCACCGCCGCGGGGCTCGTCATCTCCGGCCACGCGCCCGACGCGGGCGTGGAGATCGTCGAGTTGCCCGAGCATCCGTTCTTCGGCTCCATGTTCCAGCCGCAGATGACTCCGCGCTGCCGCAGTTACGTGCCGCACGAGGGGCAACACCCTGGTCCAGGTGCGAAAAATCGCCGGGGCAGGGGTTCGCAGCGAGGTGCGGCTGATCGAGGTGCCGAATCGGCTCGTCCTGCGCGCCCTCGTGATCGGCAACGCGATCGGCTCGAACCTCTCGTACAACCCGCAGCGCTGCAGGGTGGGGGCGCCGCCAGGAAAGGGCTGAAGCGCCAGACTCTCCCTGCAAGCTCCGCCCTTTGGCGGATTCGCGAAGCGAATCCGCAGCTATACTCCGCGCTCCATATGGCCAGCGACACCGTAGAAAGCCCTCCTATGCCAACCGAGACCCCTATCGCCGAAGCCGGCGTCTGGACCGTCGGACCCGACGGCAACCTCGTCCCCGACTACGACTCGACCTTCCCCACCATCAACGAGGGCGAGGTCGTGCACGGCACCGTCGTGCGGGTCGACAAGGACGAGGTGCTCGTCGACATCGGCTACAAGTCCGAAGGGGTCATCCCCGTCGCCGAGCTGTCGATCCGCCGCAATGTGAACCCCGCCGACGAGGTGTCGGTCGGGGATGAGATCGACGCTCTCGTAATGACCAAGGAGGACGCAGAAGGCCGGCTCCTTCTCTCCAAGAAGCGGGCCCGGTTCGAGCTCGCGTGGAAGGCGATCGAGGGCGCCGAGCAGAGCGGCGAGGCCGTCAACGGCCGTGTGATCGAGGTCGTCAAGGGCGGCCTCATCCTCGACCTCGGCGTGCGCGGCTTCCTGCCCGCATCGCTCGTCGACATCCGCCGCGTCCAGGATCTCGACGAGTTCCTCGGCAAGGAGCTGCGCTGCAAGGTGATCGAGCTCAACCGCGCGCGGAACAACGTCGTGCTTTCGCGCCGCGCGGTGCTCGAGGACGAGCGCAAGGAGATGCGCCAGGCGATTCTCGACCGGCTCAACCCGGGCGACGTCGTCGAGGGGACGATCTCGAATATCGTCGACTTCGGCGCCTTCGTCGACCTCGAGGGCATGGACGGGCTGATCCACATCTCCGAGCTCAGCTGGTCGCATGTCAACCACCCCTCCGAGATCCTCGAGATCGGTCAAACGGTGCAGGTCAAGGTGCTCGACATCGATCGCGATCGGCAGCGCATCTCACTCGGTCTCAAGCAAACGCAGACCGATCCGTGGCAGCAGGTGCTCGACCACTATGGCGAGAACGACGTCGTCGAAGGCCGTGTGACGAAGGTGGTCACGTTCGGAGCCTTCGTCGAGATCCTGCCCGGCGTCGAGGGGCTCGTCCACATCTCGGAGTTGGCTGCGCACCACGTCGAGAACCCGCGCGAGGTCGTCTCCCAGGGCGACCCGGTCAACGTGCTCGTGCTGGAGATCGACGGCGAGCGACGTCGGCTGTCGCTGTCGCTGAAGAGGGTCGAGGAGGGTGCGGTGCCGCTGCCCCGGCCCGACGGCGCTCCGTCGGTGCACGACACGCCGATGCCCGACCTGAAGCTCTCCGAAGAGGCCTTCCCGCAGTCGATCGTCGAGCTTGTGGCGGACGAGACGTCCGGCGACGATGTCGACCTCGACGAGCTGGTGGCCGACGAAGCCGCGGTCGACGAGGTCGAGGCCGAGGTCGAGGCCGACGAGGTTGACGTCGCGGTCGCGCCCGAGGTCGAGGATGTCGAGCTCGAGGTCGAAGACGCTGAGGCCGGCGAGCCCGAGGACGACGACGTCGAGGTTGCGGTTGCGGTCGAGAATTCGGCCGCGGACGAGCCCGACGAGTCCTCGTAGGGGCGAGGCCCCTCGAGCGTCAGTGCCTCGCCCACAACCGCGCCGGCCGGTCGCGGTCGCAATTACCGGAGGCATCGGCGCCGGCAAGTCGACGGCGCTCGCTGCGTTTCGCGCACACGGCGCGGCCACCGTCTCGAGCGACGAGATCGTCCATCACGTGCTCGCCTCCGACGAAGACGTCAAGCACGCGCTCGTCGAGCGGCTCGGACACGAGATCCTCGGCGGAGACGGGAGACCCGACCGCGCCGCGATCGCACGCGTCGTCTTCGGTGACCCCGAGACGCTCGCCTGGCTCGAGGGCCTCCTCCACCCGCTCGTCTCGCGCGAGTATCTGCAGTGGCGCGAGCAGCTCGGCAGTCTCGCCGACCCACCGGCGGTCTGCGTGACCGAGGTGCCACTTCTGTATGAGGTCGGGGCAGACGCCCACTTCGACAAGGTCGTTGTCATTACGGCGCCGCGGCAGCTGCGAGAGCAGCGCCGGCGTGTGGCGCCCGACAACCGCGAAGCCCGACTCCTGCCCGACCACGAGAAGGTCGCGCGTGCCGACTACCACTACGCGAACACTGGCACGTACGAGGAGCTCGACGCCTGGGTGGTGGGTGTGATGCAGGCGCTCACAGCGCCCGACATTCGCTAGATGAGGCGCGGGGCAGTCGTCGTCGCGTCACTTGCCGCCCTCGCCGCAGCGGCGCTCGCCGTCTGGAACTCCGATCCCGTGTGGCTCGACCGCCTCCGCTACCCGCTGCGGTACGAGACGATCCTCGCGACGCACGCCCGCAACTACGACCTCGACCCCGCGCTGCTTGCTGCGCTCGTGTACACGGAGAGCAGATTCCGCGCCGACGCGCGTTCGTCGGCGGGTGCCGTCGGCCTGATGCAGCTGCTGCCGGAGACGGGCGAGGCGATCGCGCTTCGCACCGGCGGCAAGCGGTTCGTCGTCACCGATCTGCTCGACCCGGAGATCAATGTCCGCTACGGCTCCTGGTATCTGCGCGAGCTGCTCCGCAAATACGATCACACGAGAACCGCCCTCGCCGCGTATCACGCGGGTCAAGGGAACGTCGATCGGTGGCGCGCGCGAGGGGTGGGGATCCAGTTTCCCGAGACGCGCGCCTACGTCGACGACGTGCTCGGGCTCGTGCCGGTCTACCGCCGCGCGTACCCCGCCGAGCTGTCTTCGGGGGGCGAATGAGCGCCCTATGATCGCGGCATGACCGACTCTCGCATCTCCCGGTATGCGGAGCTTCTCGTCGACACGTGCGTCGGCGTTCAGGCCGGCTGGGACGTACTCGTGGTCGGGACTCCGCTGGCCCGTCCGCTGCTTGAGGAGGTGGAGCGGCAGATCGCTCGTCGCGGAGCCCACGCGAGCGTCCACCTGCGGTTCGTCCTCAGTGTCGCGTCCTCCCACATGTGGCTCAAGGAGGCGTCGCTCGACCTCGTCGGCACACCGTCCGCGATCGAGCGGTACGCGCTGGAGCACTGCGACGCGCTCATCGTCGTCGACGCGCCGGAGAACACCCGTGCCCGTTCGGAGATCTCGGCCGCGCGCCTGCAGGCGGTCCAGTCCGCATACCGCCCCGCGCTCGAGCGCGTATTCAGCGGGGAGGTGCCTTGGGTGGGCTGCCAGTACCCGACGCCCGCGCTCGCGCAGGACGCCGGCATGTCGACGGACGAGTTCGAGGAGTTCCTCTTCGGCGCCGTGCTGCTCGACTGGGAGGCGGAGCGCGAGCGGATGCAGCGCTACGCCGACGCTTCGACGCCGCCGAGCAGGTCCGGATCGTCGGCGAGGCGACCGACCTCATGCTCAGCCTCGCCGGCCGCTCGGTGAAGGTCGACGCGGGCGGCGCCAACATGCCGGGCGGAGAGTTCTTCGGCAGCCCGGTCGAGGACTCGGCCGAGGGCGTGATCACGTTCTCCGAGTTCCCAGCGGTGTACGCCGGACGCGAGATTCCGCGTATCCGGCTGCGGTTCGAGGCCGGCAGGGTGGTGGAGGCTACGGCCGACGCGAACGAAGAGTTCCTCGTCGACACGCTAGACTCCGACGACGGCGCGCGACGGCTCGGCGAGCTCGGCATCGGCTGCAACCCCGGCATCACGCGGTACATGAAGAACGTTGCCTTCGACGAGAAGATCGACGGCACCGTCCACCTGGCGCTCGGGAACAGCATCCAGGAGCTTGGCGGCACGAATCACTCGAACATCCACTGGGACATCGTCAAGGACCTGCGCCTGCCCGGCTCCCGCATCGAGCTGGACGGCGAGATCGTCCAGCAGGACGGCGCCTGGCTCGTGTGAGCCGCTCCCCGCAGAGTCTCAAGCGGGTGGGCGCGGCACGTCCTCGAGCATGTGACGCCAGAGGTTGTCGACGAGCTTCCACACCGGCCACGTCAGCACCGACGTGCAGAAGTCAAGCGTGCCCGCTGCGAACACGCGCGCGCCGGCTGGCGTCTCGTAGTACGTCATCTCCCCATGTAGGCCGGGCCCGAGAAGGCTCGGCACGATCGCCAGCACCTGCGTTTCGGGTGGTGAGTCCTTCGTCGTGCCGTCGATCTCGATTCCGTAGCCGCCGACGACGTCGCCGATGCGGGAGAAGTTGCGGAGCCCCGTCCCGGCGAAGAGCCACGGCGCCTTGTCGGCACCGAGGACGTAGTAGACGCCCTGCGCGCCGCCCCCGTCGCCCGCCCGATACTGAGCGCCGATCAGCCGCGCCTCGGGCCGGCCGAGATCGCGCCACAGCGCGACCCGCCGGATCGACCGGCCACGGCGCCGCACCTTCCAGAAGAAGTTGTTTGCGGAGAGGAAGATCAAGCGTCCGCCGTGGTCGCGGAAGCCCTCGACGACGTTGTAGGCGTGCTCCGTCACGTACTCGGTGTGCCCCGGAAAGACGACCAGGTCGTAGCGGCGGCGCAGCTCGTTCCCGGACCGGATCGCCTCCAGGTCGTCCTCGGTGAGCACGTCTGGCGTGCGGCCGGTGCGCCGCAGCCATTGCAGGAAACGATTGTCGTAGCGGTTGAAACGCGGCGGCACGCCGCGGTCGCGGTACGGGCGGTCGAGACGAACGGGCGGGTCGCCGCCTGCGT
>Ga0247727_10006967_pt1 | contig 21884 bp, 15 predicted proteins | sample WisWelCaveWW1625_FD_202498 | JGI IMG/M metagenome (GOLD analysis project Ga0247727, IMG submission 202498) | Biofilm microbial communities from Wishing Well Cave, Virginia, United States - WW16-25 | ecosystem: Environmental > Aquatic > Deep subsurface > Groundwater > Cave microbial mat | place...
CGACCCCCTCTTTTCGCGCCTCGTGCCAAAGCTGCGCTGGATTTGGACTACGGGCTTCTTCGTCGCGATGACGAGCCTGATGGTCCTGGCCCTGCTGCTTGCACTGACGAGCGCGGGCGAGGTGGCGAGCTACAGTACGTACACGCTGCGCGAGCACCTCATCGCTTTCCTCGGCGCTTCGTGGCTCGTTGGCTTCACGCACGAGTTCGCGCATGGGCTGACGTGCAAAGCTTTTGGCGGACGAGCGACCGAAGTTGGACTGCTGCTGGTCTACTACATCCTGCCTGGGGAATACTGCACTATCACCGGCGTACACCTGATCCCGCAGCGTAACCGGCGGCTGTGGGTGATCGCGGCGGGCATTTATTGGCAGTTGATGGTGGGCGCTTTCAGCTTGCTGGCCTGGTTTTTATTGGCGCCGCACACGCTGTTGTCTGACACGGCGTTCGTCTTTCTGCTAGGCAGCGTGCTGGATATTTTGCTCAACACCAACCCGCTGATCAAACTCGACGGCTACTATTTTCTGAGCCTGTGGTTGCGGCTGCCGAATCTGATGGATCGGTCGCGGGCTTACTGGCGCGGCGTGTTGAAGCGAATGCTGTTTGGCGAGCGCAACCGGGAAGCGGCGCGATACGACCGGCGCGCGCGGACGATCTACCTGGTCTTCGGGCTGCTGTCGTTCACGTACAACATAGCGTTCGCCTCGGTGATCGTGGTCTACGTCGGCGATTGGCTGATCGAGCAGTTTTACCTGCTGGGCCTGGCGTTGGCGTTTGGCCTGGCGTTGCTCTTCATGCGGCGACCGCTCAAACAAATGTCCGACAAACTTCAGTTTGTCGCTGGCTTCATTAGCGCACACATCCGAGGCCCCCGACAAACTGAAGTTTGTCGGACATCTTCGGAGGAGGGCAAGATGGCTGACAACAATCAAACAACTACGCAGGTTGCGAACAAAGATGCAAGACCGCCGTTCTGGCGTCGCCGTCTGGCGCCGGTCGCTTTGGCGCTGGTGGCCGTCGTCTTCTTGTTGGCGCCGTGGAGCGATTCGGTCGGCAATTACGGCACGCTCATCGCCATTCCCGATCAGGAGACGATCATCCGCGCGCCCGAAAGCGCCTCGCTCGTCGCGCTGCGGGTGCGCCCCGGCGATCAGATTGCGGGCGGAGCGGTGATCGGCCAGATGGGCAATTACGACCTGGAGAGCAGATCGTCCAGGCGCAATCGGAGTTGGCGCGCGCGAGCGCCGATTACGACCGGTTGCTGGGCGAGTTGCGCGCGCGCCAGGAGGCCGCCATCCGCGCCGATACTCAGTTGCGCCAGCGCCAGCGCGATTACGATGAGATCGAGACCGAGCGCAGGCTGATAGCCGAACGCCAGCAGTTCGAAAAGAGCGGGGCGAGAATCGTCGCTGCCTCTTCACCGGGGGATCATCAGCTCGATCAAGCCTCGGCGCGCTACCCGGCGGCGTTGGCTGTCTTGCAGGCCGAAGTTGATTCGCTCGGCGCGCAGCTTGACGAAGCGACGGCCCAGCGCGACCGCGCGCGCAAGCTGAACGCCGATGGCATTGCGCCGCGCAGCGAGTTGGACGCAACAGAAACGCGCGCAGCGACACTTGCCAGCGCGTTGGTCGCCGCGCGCCAGCGCCTGGAAGCCGCGCTCGTCGAGCACCGGCGTAAACACACGAGCGCGACGACCGAGATGAGCCTGGCGAATTCGGACCTCGGCGCTGAGCGTTTGCAGATCGCGAAGCTCGGCGGCGAATTAAACGCGATGCGCGAAGTGATCGCCACGCTCGAAGCGCGCCGCAGCCTGCTGCAAAAGAAACATGCCCAGTTCGAGTTGGTCACGCCGCGCGCGGGGGCGGTCTTCGGCGAAGAATTGCCGCGACAGGTCGGAACCTACTTTCAGAAAGGGGCGGAGATTTGCCGCGTCGCCGATACCCGTCAATTGTTGCTGCGCGTGAACGTGCCGGAGCGCGAGATCGGCGACGTGCGCGCCGGCCATCCGGTCAGACTCAAAGTGCGCGCCTTCCCCGACCGTGCCTTTCGTGGCGTGGTCTCGAAGATCGCAGGCGAAAGCGAGCCGGATCAGAACGGCCAGGCGAGCTACCGCGTCGAACTGACGATTGAGAACGCCGATGGCGCGCTGCGGCCCGGAATGACGGCTTTTGCGCGGATAGATTTTGACCGGCGGATGGTTGGGAGCATCCTGCTGCGCAAGATCAAGCAAGTATTGCGGCCTGAGCTGTGGATGCTTTGAAGGCAAAGATAAAGACCACAGACGCTCATTACGATTTCGAGCGTCTGTGGTCTTAAGTTTGTTGACCGAGCTTTCGCTCGATCCATTTTCCGCCTTAGGAGATTCGGCGGCCGGAACCTCTGGGACCCGTGGGCGGTCTCGGATCAACAGACCGGCTGAAGAGTTCGAGGATCGGGTACCACGCGCCATCGTTGGCGAACGGCACGTACTCGAACCCGCGCCCGAACGGGTCGTCGCGGCGGATGGTCAGGTAATTGATGCCCAGCGCCGAATAAATCGTCGCCGCGACATCTTCGTACTGCGCCGGACGATTCTGCGACCACTGCGGCTCCTGGACACCTCCGCCATCCGCCGTGGTCTTGCCGATCACGCGGCCTCCGGAGACTCCGCCGCCGGCGAAGACGGCGAAGTGCTGGAAGTAATGGTCACGTCCATCCTGGTTGGTCAACGGCCCGACCGTGCGCCCGAACTCGCCCATCGCCACGATCAGCGTCTCGTCGAGCAGCGTCCCGCCGTTGAGGCCCGGCGCCGCAGCCAGATCGGTCAACAGGTTCGACAGCCCCATGTCGAGTCCTGCGGTCATCTGGTAGATGCCGGGAACGGTCTGGTTCGGCGTTTCCGATTTGGCGTAAATGTCCTGGTGATGATCCCAGTTTCCGAAATTGATCTGGATGAAGCGCGTGCCCTGGTCGGCTTTGACCAGGTTGCGCGCGACGATGCACGAATTGCCGAAGGCCGTGCCGTTGACCGTGTTCTGACCGACGGTGGTCGAGCCGCCATAGCGCACCTGCTCGTCGGTCGTGAATTTGAACGCGGCGTCCACCGCCGGGTCGTACATCATCCCTTTGCCGCGCTCGTAAAATCCGCCCATCGTGGTCACGTCGTCGCCCAGCGGCGAGTTGGTGCGCAGCGTCGAATCAATCATCTGCAAGACCGAATAGCGCGAGTCGAAGGTCGTTCTGCCATCGGCGTTGGCGAGGCTGGTGATGCCGTTCGGAGCGGCGGTGACATCGAACGGCGCGTATAGCCCGCTGAAATAACCCTGCCCGACGACTGCGCCGCCGGTGTTGAGCGAAACGAAGACGGGCAGTTTCTGATTGGCTTTGCGCTGGGCTTCGAATTCGAGCGCGACGACGCTGCCGACGTTAGGCGCGATCTCGCCGAGCGCCGAGCTTGGACTGCGCGCGATCTGCGCCCAGGTCTGCTGCAGTGGATGCACCAGCGCCGGAGCGCGCAAGTTGCGGACGATGGCCAGCCGGTTGAGCATGTTCGCCAGATTCGGCATCAGCCCTTGCGGGAACATCACGCCATTGAAACTGGTCGGAGTGAAATCCGATGGAGTCCACGATCCGACTTTCAGATCGAAAGTGTCCATATTGCTCGGCGCGCCGGTCAGCAGGATGAAGATGCAGTTCCTGGCTTTGCCGATCAGCTTCGCGTCAATCATTGATGCTGACATTGACGCGGCCAGAGCCTCTGTTTTGAGCATTGGCGAGAGGAAGTATCCCGTCACGCCCGCTCCGGCTAGTTTGAAGAAGTTGCGCCGACCGAGCGTTGGGCCAGTTAGCGGTGAATTCGCCGAACGCAGCGGGTTGCAAACATCACATTCGTGTCCGTATTTAGTGTGATTCGCCATTTTTCACCTCTTGCCGAGTCGGTACCGTGAGCGCTTGCGCCGAGGCCACGCTCGCTACCGCTCGCGGTACTGTTTAGTAGTTGAAGACGAAGTCCATCTTGTTGAGCAGCGCCCACTGAATCGCCTCTGCGGCTTGCGTGCGGCCCATTGACGTGAAGAGCGGAGTGAGCTTGTCCAGCTCCGACTGCGACGGGTTGCGCGACAGCGTGCCCAGATAGAGCTGCGTCGTGATCTGCGCCGGCGTCAGGGTGGCGTCGGCCAGCAGCCTTTGCACGTTCGATCCGGCGTTGCCGTTATGAATCCGCGTCATCACGAACTGATGATTCATCAGGTTCAGCGCCTGCATAATTGACGGCTCCAGCGAGCGTGGCTTCACGTCGCGGTCGCCGCGGATGAACGAGTTGAGGAACTGTTGAGCCGGCCCATTTTGAGGACTCCCTTGAGCCGGACGCGGCTCGAACGTGTCGGGAAGCTGCATCGCCCAATTGACCGTGAAAGTAGGCTGGTTCAACGTGTCTCTTATCTGGTAAGTCACGCCGATGCCGGAGGCTTTGATGATCGAGTCGTGAATCTCTTCGGCATCCAGACGGCGCGCGTATTTGCGGGCGTAGTAGGGGACGAGCGCCAGACTCCAGCTTCCCGGATATTGCGAAGAGAGCTGATAGGCGCTCGATTTGGCGATGGTCGCGATCAGCGTGCGGATGTTGTAATTGTTCCTGACGAAATCGTCCGCGAGGGCTTGCAGCAATTCGGCGTTGGCCGGTTGCAGCGACCAGCCCGCGGGAAGTTGCGCCGTTGGGTCGAGCCGCGCCGGATCGAAAGAATTCGACGGCGAGACCAGCGCTTCGACCATCATCTTCTCCCAGATGTAATTGACCGCGGCGCGCGCGAACTGAATGTCCGTCGTGACGTGGCGCGCCATCGCCTGACGGCGATTCTCGCCTTGATTGAGCCCGCCGCCGTTGAAGATGTATTTCGGCTGAACCGTACTGACGCCATTGATCGGCGCGCGCGTCTGGCGATTGCCAGAGTTGGTGTTGAGCTGGTATTCGCCAGCGGTCAGATCGGAAACTATGTATTTGGCATAGTTGGGTTGTTGCGAAAGCGATTGCCGCTGGCGTCGGGTGCGGGCGAAGAAAGCCGACATGCCCCAGGCTTCGGCGCGTGTGCGTTGGGCCCCCCACAGGTTGACCGAATCCAGATGCCCCGCGCCGTCGTGGCAGAGCAGGCAATCAATCGAGTTGATGCCCAGCAACATGCCTGCGGTGTTGACCGCCGTGCCGTCCATTGTGTCCTGCTGCGGCCCCATCGGGATGATTCCGCCGACGATGAAGTTGTTCTGGCCGTCAACGAAATTGTCGCCTGTGGCGGTGATCATCTCGGTAGCCATCTGGGCGTAGCTCTTGTTGGCCGCGACGGAATTTTTGATGTAGTTGTGAAACGCGTCGCGCCCGCCGCTGTAGCGCACGACGCTGGTTGAACGCGCGTTATTCCTGAACAGGTCGCCGAAGAACATCGCCCATTTGTCTATGTACTCGGGCGAGCCGACCAGACGGTCAACCAGCGCATCGCGTTTGTTCGCGGCGGTGTCGGCCAGAAAAGCCGCGACATCAGCCGCCGAAGGGATGCGCCCAGTGATATCCAGATAAGCGCGGCGGATGAATTCCGCGTCGGTGCAAATCTGGGCGGACATCACATTGTCGCGCCCCATCCGGTCGAACAGGATGTTGTCAATGAAGTTTTTGCGCGGGATGTCCTGCGGCGGGACCAGCGAGACCTCGGTCTCTTCGTCAATCGCGCTGGCGACCGTCTGGCTGATCATCTCGGTCGAGCGCGAGACCAGATCGCGGTGGCGGGCCATCGCGCCTTTGAAGCCTTCGGGGTTTTGCAGGTAAGAACAATCGTTTCTGGTAATTTTTCCATACTCTTCTTTTTGCTCTTCATCATCTTTGGCATCTTTGGCCTTTTTGGGAGCGTCTTGCGCAGTCCCGAATGCAGCCAGCGTGCTCATTTGGGTGAAGGCGAAAGCGGCCATCACGATGACGAAGGCCAGCGACACAGATAGTTTGATGATGTGTGCTTTGGAAATTCTTTTCGCGCCTGTCATTGGCATAGGATTCCTCCTTCGATCTGAAATTGATGCTTTGCCGAATGGCGGAATTAATTCTGTCACAAACCGGTAACTTGACGAACAGAACGTTAGACTGCCGGCCGGCTCGGTTGGCCTGAATAATTTTCAATATTTCGCCTGACATTCGCAATCACTCCGCGAACGTGTAGAATCCTCGCCGCTGCTCGACCGCTGCTCGAACCGAACTTTAACCGACAAGCGATCTGCTGGAAACCACAGCCCCGCGTGGGCGAAAGACCGGACATCCAATGACCAACCTCAACGACCCTTACCAGCTTCGACCCGAAGAGGTGAGCGAACCGCCGAAGACTTTCCTCGACACGCTCAAACGCATCGGGCCGGGAATGATCCTCGCCGCGTCAATCGTCGGATCGGGCGAACTGATTGCCACGACGACGCTCGGCGCAAAAGTCGGATACACCGCGATGTGGATCATCGTTCTGAGTTGTCTGATCAAACCCGTGGTGCAGGCCGAACTGGGACGTTACGTCATCGCCAGCGGCGAGACGGGGCTGGCCGGTTTCAACCGCTTCCCGGGGCCGCGCGTGAAGGTGAACTGGATCGTGTGGGCGTGGGCGGCGATGACGTTGATGACGATGATGCAGATCGGCGCGATGTTCGGCGGCGTGTCGCAGGTGATGAACCTGCTCGTCCCGTCGGTGCCGATCAACGTGTGGGTATTCATCTTTCTCGGCATCACGCTGGCGCTGCTGCTCGGCGGCGGTTACGAACGCATCGAGCGACTGGCGATGGTGAAGGTCGGCTTGTTCACGATGCTCACGTTTCTGGCCGCGCTTCTGCTCATCCGAATGCCGCAGTATTTTTCGTGGGAGGCGCTCTGGGACGGCTTCAAGTTCAAGCTGCCGGGCGCGGGGTTCGCGGATGCGGTAGCCGTCTTCGGCATCACGGGCGTCGGCGCGAGCGAATTGTTTATGTACCCGTACTGGTGCGTCGAAAAAGGCTACGCGCGATTCGCGGGGCGGCGCGACGGCACGCCCGCGTGGAATCATCGCGCGCGCGGTTGGATTCGCGTGATGCACGCGGACATCGTCGCCTCGATGATCATCTACACGGTTGCGACCATCGCGTTCTACCTGCTCGGCGCAGGCGTGTTGCACGGGATGAATCTGAGGCCGGAAGGAAATGAGATGATCTCGACGCTCTCGAACATCTACACACAAACGCTCGGCGGTTGGTCGCGCTGGTTGTTTTACGCGGGCGCGATCGTCACGCTTTACGGGACGATCTTCGCGGCGACGGCAGCCAACTCGCGGGTCTTCGCCGATATGTGCCGGTTGATGGGATTGTTTCGCGCAGATGATTCGGCGGCGCGAGTGCGCTACCGCAACGGCTTCGTGGTGGCGCTGACGGTGATTCCGGTAATTTTGATTCTGAATCTCACCGATCCCGTTCAGATGGTTCGGATCGGCGGAATCGCGCAGGCGATGATGCTGCCGGTCATCGGTCTGGGCGCGGTCTATCTGCGCCACCGCCATCTGCCGAAAGAGATCGCGCCGGCTCGGTGGGTGACCGTCGGGTTGTGGGTGGCCACCGGCTTGATCGTCTGGTTGATGGGTTATTCAGTGATTGAAGCGATAAGGAAGACGCTATGAGCTTTGAACGACGAATGCCGCTGGACAGCGAATTTCAAATGCCGAGTTTTCGCCTTGATGGCCGCGCGGCGTTGGTCACGGGCGGTGGGCGCGGACTCGGACTGGCGCTGGCGCTGGCGCTGGCGCACGCGGGAGCGGACGTGGCAATTGCCGCGCGCACAGAATCCGAGCTTGAGAAGGCGGCGGAGATGATTCGCGCGCTTGGCCGCAAAGCGTTGGTCTTGCCGACGGATGTGAGCGATGTCGAAGCCGTGCGCGCGACGGTCAACCAGACGGCTGATCATTTCGGCCATCTCGACATTCTGGTCAACGCGGCGGGAATCAATTACCGCAAGCCGACCGATGCCTTCACCGTCGAAGACTGGGATCGCTTGATGGCGATAAACCTGAAAGGCGCGTTCTTCGCCTGCCAGGAAGCCTTGCGCGTGATGAAGCGGCAAACCAATCGCTTGCACAAAGCCAAGATCATCAACGTCGGCTCCATCGCCTACGAGATCGTGGTTCCGAACATCGCTCTTTACGCGATCAGCAAAGGCGGGATGCGGCAGATGACACGCTCGCTGGCCATCGAATACGCCAAAGACAACATCTGTGTGAACTCAATTGCGCCGGGACGTTTCTGGACGAAGATGACCGATGCGGTCTTCTCGAACCCCGACCTGTACGACAACGCGGTGAGCGTGATTCCGATGGGGCGGCCGGGCGTGCCTTCGGAGTTGGCCGGAGTGACGGTCTTTCTGGCTTCGGACGCTTCGGATTACGTCACGGGCGAGACGATCACGGTTGACGGCGGGTGGACGGTGAGCGCGGGGGTTAGAGCTTGATAGAGGTTTTGTTGATCCCTGCGTGTGATAAGATAGCGGCGAAAGGAGAGCCACAATGGAACCGGAAAAAGAAATTATTCCAAATGAGCTTCCGGATGATTCAGACAATGTTACCGGCATTGAGATGCTGGAGCCGCAGACCGAGTTAGGCGCGGAGCTGATTGCGCTGGCAAAAGAGATTGATAGATCCGGAATTCCCAAGCTGACGCTTGAGGAGATCGAGGAATATCTCGGACGTGAGCTTGGTGGTATAGCCGAAGCGCTTGGAGCGTGAGCGATGGCACGGATACTGACTTTTGTAGATTCGGGAGTTCTGATCACTGCCGCACGCAGTACAGATGCCAGGCTGCGTATGCGCGCGCTTACCCTTCTCTCCGACCCACGACGAGAATTTGCATCGAGTGTTTTCGTGAAGCTCGAAGTTCTGCCCAAAGCAATATGGATCAAAAATCGCGCGGAGCAGCAATTTTACGAATCCTTTTTCAAGCGGGTCAGTCACTGGCCTGCCAGCAATGACGCTGTTATTGCGCGAGCCGAAACGGAAGCGCAAAAGGTCGGGCTGGGTGGAATGGACGCTTTGCACGTTGCCGCTGCTTTATTGATCGGCGCGGATGAGTTGGCGACTATTGAAAAGCCAACGAAATCAATTCATCGCATACAAAGCATCAAAGTCATCTCGATTCGTTGAGCTTCAAGTCGCCGTCTCATTACTCCGCCGTCTCTGACCAGAATTCTTCGTGATAGATGCCTCGTCCCGCTCGAATTGACTTCGCCGATTTCTGCAGGATGCGCCGCAGCTTTGGCGAGTGCGCCAGCAGCAATCGTTCAAGCTCATCGTCGTCGGTTACGGCCAGCAAAACGGCTACGGCGCGGCCATTCTTCGTGATCACGACCGGGTCTGAGTGCGCGGCTTCAACATAACTGCCGAGGTTCGCCTTCGCTTCAGCAATCGGAACAATCTTCATAATTCGCTCCCCTCCTTTTCGATGATCAGTTCGTCTTTAACACTGATGGAAGGGAGTCTGCAACCTTGACCCTTCCACACACACTCAAACATAATCCCACTATGCCGAACAAAAAACGCCTCTTCCTGGTTGACGGAATGTCGAACGTCTTTCGTTCGTACTACGCCATTCGCGGCTTGTCGAACTCGAAAGGCCTGCCGACCAATTCCACCTATGGCTTCACGGTGACGCTGCGGAAGTTAATCAAGGATCATCGGCCCGATTATCTCGGCGTCGTGCTCGATTCGAAAGAGAAGACTTTCCGCCAGGAACAGTTCGCCGATTACAAAGCCCATCGTCCCGAGATGCCCGAAGACCTGGTCGCGCAACTGCCATACATCATCCGCGTCTGCGATGCGTTGCGCGTGCCCGTCGTGCGCATCCCGCGTTACGAAGCCGACGACATTATGGGCACGCTGGCGCGGCAGGCCACTGATGCCGGTCTGCAAACCGTCATCGTCACGAACGACAAAGACCTCAGCCAGTTGGTGCGCGATCCCGAGGTCATCGTGCTGCGCGTGGACAAACAGGGCGAAAACTTTCTGAACGAAGCCGGAGTGAAGACGAAATATGGCGTCCAGCCTGATCAGATCGTTGACTGGCTGGGGTTGATGGGCGACACGGCTGATGGCATTCCCGGCGCTCCCGGCATTGGCGAAAAAGGCGCGGCCCAGTTGCTCGAACAGTTCGGCGACATCGAGGGCGCGCTGGCCGGATGGGAGCAGGTCAAGAAGAAGACCTACCGCGAATCGCTGCGCGACAATGCCGAGCAGGTTCGGATGTCGCGCGAGCTGGCGCGGATTGACCTGAACGTCCCAGTCGCCCTGGATTTGAAGGCGCTGGTCTTGGAAGAGCCTGATCAAAAGCTGGCTTACGAATTGTTCGACGAGCTTGAGTTCGCTCAACTGAAGCAGGAGTTCAAAGACGGAGCGAAATCGAGCGAGCGCGCAGCAGCGAAAGAATCCGAAGGCGGCCAGGCTGAATATCGCCGCCTCACGAAGACCGCAGATTTGGGCAAGCTGGTCAATTCGCTCTTCAATCGCGATCAATTCGCGTTCGCGTTGTCCGAAGATTCATCCGGCGAACTCAGCGGAGTCGCGTTTTCAACCTCGTCCGGCTCGGCGGATTATTTCGATCTCGAAAGCTGCGATGATCGCAAAGGAGCGGTTGAGTCGCTCAAGGAAGTTTTCGGCAACGGCCTGATCGAAAAAGCGACGCACGACCTGAAGCGCGCGATGCGGTTGCTGGCCGCGCTGGACATTGAACTGGAAAACGTCGCCGACGACACGTTGCTGCAAGCTTATCTGCTCGACGCCGAGCGCGCGAAGTACGAATTGCCGCAACTGGCCAGCGAATATCTCAACAGCGAAGTCTCGCTCGACGAAGAATCAGTCGCTGCTCAATCGGCAGATTTGACCGCGCGTCTGGCCGATGCGCTGAACGCGCGAATCGGCGAAGACAAAATCCAGTTCGATTTCCAGCGGGAGAAGCTCGATTTCATTTACCGCCAGATCGAGTTGCCGCTCGTGCCGTTGCTTTACGAGATGGAGCAGGCCGGATTCCGCGTTGACCCGAAAATCCTGGCGAAGCTTTCGGTCGAGATGGACGGAGAGCTTGAAAAGCTGACGAAGAGCATTTACGAGCTGGCGGGAAGGGAATTCAACATCGCCTCGCCGCAGCAGATCGGCGAGGTTTTCGAGGAGCTGAATTACGAGGTCTCGCGCCGCACCTCGACCGGAAAGATTTCGACCAGCCGCGACGTGCTCGACGAGCTGGCCGAAAAATACGAGCTGCCGCGACTCGTCATCGAACATCGAGAGCTGTCGAAGCTCAAAGGCACTTACGTTGATGCACTGCCCGAATTGATCAACCCGGCGGACGGGCGCATTCACACCACGCTTGATCAAACCGTGGCGGCGACGGGACGACTCTCGTCGAAAGACCCCAACCTGCAAAACATCCCGATCCGCACCGAGATGGGACGCCGCATTCGCCGCGCGTTCATTCCGGCTGACGGACACGCGCTGCTGTCGGCTGACTATTCGCAGATCGAGTTGCGATTGCTCGCGCACATCACGAAAGACCCGGTGATGGTCGAGACTTTCCGCAAAGGCGAAGACATTCACGCGCGCACCGCCCGCGAGGTCTTCGGCGCGAAGACCGACAGCGAGATCAAAGAGGCGCGGCGCCAGGCCAAGATCGTCAATTTCGGCATCGCCTACGTCATCGGCCCGTTCGGCTTGGCGCAGCGCGTCGGCATCTCGCGCACCGAAGCGAAGAAGGTGATCCAAGATTACTACCGCACCTATGCCGGCGTGAAGAAGTACATGGACGAATTGCCCGACCGTGCGCGCGAAAACGATTGCACGGCGCGTTCGATCTTCGGTCGCAAGCGGCGCTTGCCCGACCTGGACAGCAAAGGCGCCAACCGCGCGCGCGCCGAACGCGAAGCCGTCAACATGCCCATGCAGGGTTCGGCTTCGGACATCGTCAAACTGGCGATGCTGAGAGTGAGCGAAGCCCTGCGCCGCGAAAAATTGAAAGCGCGAATGATTCTGCAGGTTCACGACGAGCTGGTCTTTGAAGTGCCGAAGAAAGAGGTCGAAAGGACCGGCGAAGTCGTGAAAGCGGCGATGGAGAATGCGGCGAAGCTTGACGTGCCGCTGGTGGTCGAAGTGGGGGTGGGGCAGAACTGGATGGATGCGAAGCCGTAACTCGTGTTTTACCAATTGATTGAAAAAAAGCGAAAAAGGCCGCGAAAATCGCGGGTTTCAGCAGCCTATTTTCGCCAATGCCCAGTAAAAAGTTGCCGCACGATATTTCTCACCGCTCATACCGCAACGCCTCGATCGGATTGAGGCGCGCCGCGCGATATGCCGGCCAGAGACCGAAGAAGAGACCGACGCTCATCGAGACGATCAAGCCGGCAGTGATGGCGCCGACGGAAATGCTCGCCTTCAACGACGGCGCCAGGAATTGAATGAGCAGCGCGATGGCGATTCCGATGAGCACGCCGGCCACGCCGCCCATCACGGTCAGCATCATCGCTTCCAGCAGGAATTGCCAGAGCACGTCGCGGCGGCGCGCGCCGACGGCTTTGCGCAAGCCGATCTCCGAAGTGCGCTCGGTGACGGAAACGAGCATGATGTTCATGACGCCGATTCCGCCGATCAGCAGGCCGAGCGAGGCGACGCCGACCATCAGGATTGAAACTCCGCTCGAAGCCTGCGTCCAGATGTCAACGATCTGGTTCGAGGCGAAGATGACGAAGTTGTCCGGCGCGTCGGCGGCCAGGCGACGATGGCGGCGCAACACTTCGCGCGCTTCGTTCATGCCCCGCTCGACCTCTTCCGGCGAATTGACCAGGCAGATGAGCTGCAAAAATTCCTTCTCGCGCTCCGGGTAGTATTTGTCGAAAGTGCCGAAGGGGATGAGCACGATCTGGTTCTCGCTCGGCCCGCCGAAGAGCGCTTCGCGCTGTTCGATCAGACCGATGACTTCATAGACCGCGCTGTCAATGTGGATCATCTTGCCGAGCGGGTCTTCGGCGCCGAAGAGGCCGTCGGCGATGGCGCGCCCGATGACCGTGACGTTGCGCCGGTGCGAGGAATCGCTGGCGCTGATGAGCCGGCCACGGTCTACTAGGATCGCGGTGACGTCGGAGAAGTATTGATCCACTCCGCGCAGGATCGGGCTTTGCGCCTCTTCGCCTTTGTACCAGACGCGGATCGGATCGAAGGCGGTCTTAGCATAGAAGGGACTGAGCACCTTCACGCTCGGACAGTTCGCGCGCACCTCCTGAGCGTCATCCAGCGTTAATGGCGGGCGACGTTTGAGCAAGCCCATAAAATCGGGATTGCCGAAATCTGAAAAGCCTGCGCGCGCGACGACGAAGCTGCTGGGATTGAGCCGTGAAAGCGCGCTCTTGACGGTGTTATCGAGGCCTTGAATCAACGCGACGACGACGATCACCGTCGCCACGCCCATAATCAATCCGGTCAGCGTCAGCGCCGATTGAAACCGATACTGATTGATCGCGGCCAGCGCCAGAGAGAAAGCCTCGCCGATCTCCGCCGTGCGTTTACCGCGCATCAATTGTGCGAGTCGTTCTCTATTCATATCGCAATGCTTCAATCGGTGAAAGCTCGGCTGCGCGACGCGCGGGATACATTCCGGCGATCAGTCCGACGAGCGAAGAGACGGCGAAACCGAGGAGCGCAACCAGCGGGCGCGAGCTGGCCGGGAGCGGCGTGACCCAGGCGATGATCCGCGCAATCAACAAACCGAGCGCAGTGCCCATCGCTCCGCCGAGCAGGCAAAGCGCGACGGTCTCAACCAGGAATTGCGCGAGCACATCGCGTTTGCGCGCGCCGATGGCTTTGCGCAAGCCGATTTCGCGCGTCCGCTCGCGCACGTTCACCAGCATGATGTTCGTCACCCCCAGGCCGCCCACCGTCAGCGCAATGCCGGAGATGATGATCGTCACGAGGTAGAAGCCGCCGATCACGGCTTGATAGATCGCCGCTGCTGAATCCGCCGTGGTGATAAAGAAAGTGTCTTCCTGACCGAAGAGCACGTGACGCCGCTGGCGCAGGATGCCGCGCACTTCATCAACCACTGAGGCGAGCGGAGTTCCGGGCGGTTGCTGGCAATAGATCGTCAGAGGCTGGTGCGCTCCGAAGCGGTGGAGCATCGAGGTCAGCGGCATCACGATGAAGCGATCCTGCGAACGGCCAAAGAGCGAGCCGCGCGGCGCGACGGCGCCGATCACCTGAAACGGCTTGCCCATCACGCTGAGTTCCGCGCCAGGAGGCAGGGAGGACGGCAGCGAGCCTTGCGCTCCCAGGTCCGTCGCGATGTCGGCCCCAAGCAGGCAGACGGCCACGTGCTGGCTCTCTTCAGCTTCGGTGAAGAAGCGCCCCGTCGCCACCTCCACCCGTTCGATGTCGAGCATGCTGGCGGTCAGCCCGCGAATCTGCACGCTGCCGGTGACGGTACCACGCCACTTGAGGCGGCCCATCAAGTCCGATTCCGCTCCCACCGCGGCGCATTCGCGGCTGTCTTGGCGCACCGCCAGGTAATCTTCATATTCAATCCGCTTCCACTTCGCGGCTTTGATGAAATCGTTGACGTTGAGAAGTGAGGCGGGGAGTTGCGACACCTGGAAGACGTCCGGCTGAAGCGTGACCAGGCGCTCAGAGATGTAAGCGTTCGCTCCTTCGATCAAAGCGACCATCGCCACCAGCGCGCCGATGCCGACGACGATTCCGAGCACCGCCAGCGCGGAGCGCAGCTTTTGCGCCAGCAGCGCGTTGATAGCATTGGCCAGGATTTCTTTGCGATCCATAAGCGCCTCACGACCGGTTCGGCCACAGCGCGGAGCGGTCAATGCTCCGCAGTGACGGGCGTCCGGCTAGCGCCATCGCGATTTGAAACTCGGTGTGCATAATGCGGTGTTCAGGCGAATCCGTTTCTACTTTGCTACGGTTTTATTGTCAACCAGCCATGCCGCTCACCTGTAACCGACGCTAGACCATCCGAGCCGCGGGCTGTTATGCTGAAGCCGCTCTTCATTCACGTTTCGGCTCAAGGAGGAAAGCGATGGCCACGAATTACGAAAATCTGGCGGTTGATCTGTCAGTCAAAACAGGCGGGGCGGCGATTGCCCGCGTCACGCTCAATCGTCCCGAACGACGCAACGCTCTGTCGTTAGCGTTGATGCAGGAATTGACCGCTTGTCTGCGTTCGATTGGCGAATCGAACGAAATCCGCGCGGTGATCCTGTCGGCAGCAGGCAATGTCTTCTCTTCAGGGCACGATCTGAACGAGATGCGCGGGCGTTCGATCAATGAATACCGCCGTCTGTTCGATGTCTGCGTGGAGACGATGACCGCGATTCAGAGCATCCCCCAGCCGGTGATCGCCGAAGTGCAAGGGATGGCCACGGCGGCTGGCTGCCAACTGGTTGCGACCTGCGATCTGGTCGTGGCCGCCGAAGAGGCGAAGTTTGCCACACCGGGCGTGCGCATCGGATTGTTTTGCAGCACGCCGATGGTCGCTTTGACGCGAGCCGTGGGTCGCAAGCGTGCGCTCGAAATGCTGATGACCGGAACGCCGATTGATGCGCGCACCGCCGCCGAGTGGGGACTGGTCAATCGAGTCGTGCCTGCTGCGCAACTGCGCGAAGAGACGCTGAAGCTGGCCGAACAGATCGTCGAAGCCAGCCCATTGATCGTCGGCATCGGCAAACAGGCCTTCTACGCGCAGATTGATCTGGATCAGGCCAAGGCTTATGACTACACGAAAGAGATCATGAGTTTGAACGCGATGGCCGAGGATGCGCAGGAAGGCATCGGCGCATTTTTGGAAAAGAGGAAGCCTTGCTGGAGCGGGAGTTGATCGGACTTTGAATGGAGCGGGCGATGAATGAACAGCATCCGACCAGGCACTTCTCGATGATCCGCAGTTTTCACCTCGCCGATCTTTTCACCATCGCCAATGGTTTCTGCGGCGTCGGAGCGATCTTCGAGGCGATGAAGTTTCTCAACCTGGGCGATGCGAAACACGTCTACCTGGCGGCGATTTTGATTCCAATTGCGTTGGTTTTCGATGCGCTGGACGGGCGGGTCGCGCGCTGGCGTCACTCGGCGTCACCGCTCGGCAGGGAATTGGATTCGCTTGCCGATGTGATCTCGTTCGGCGTCGCGCCCGCCGCGATTGCTTTTGCTGTGGGCGTAAACAGCAGGCTTGATCAACTTATCCTGCTGTTCTTCGCCGCCTGCGGTTTGAGCCGTCTGGCGCGCTACAACATCACCGCTGAATCGCTCTCGGCCCAGACAGGCAAGGTCGAATACTTTGAAGGCGCGCCAATCCCGACCAGCCTCATCCCGCTCGGTCTGCTGCTGATGCTTTTTTATCGAGGTAATCTTTATCCGATCAGTCTGTTCGGCCTCGAATTTCACCTGCCGGCATTGCTCTTCTTCATCTCTGGCTGTTTGATGATCAGCAAGACGCTCAGAATCCCAAAACCCTGATGACGATTCTGTTGACACATTCTTTACACATCCGGGTATAATGCGCGCGCACCCTCGATGTCCTATCGTTCGCGCAGCCTTCCCCAACGCTGTGCGGTGCTTCGAGCGATACCGTAAAGAACTTTCCGAGCCACTCTCCGTCGAGACGTATTCTGTCAGAGGAGATAGCCATACCAGAGAGAAGGAATGCACTCCGTCCGCGAGCGCGGACAAAATGGCAACCACCCCCTTAAGCAAGAAAGGAGCACTCAATGTCAAAATACACCTGTCGTCGTTTGCTGATCATCAGTCTGATCTCAACCCTGGTTACCGGGTTCGCAGTCATCGTCTACGCAAATCACTCCTGGGGCACTTACCATTGGGCGCGCACGAGCAACCCATTCACCCTTAAACTAGGCGACAATGTGACGTCCACTTGGGACGCGTATCTCAATGAAGCGTCAAACGACTGGACCCAGTCTTCCGTGATGAACACCACGGTAGTGGCGGGCCAGGCCGGCAACCCGAGGCGCTGCCGTGCCACCAACGGGCGGGTCGAGGTCTGCAACGCCGCCTACGGCCAAACCGGCTGGCTCGGCGTCGCCCAGATCTGGATCACCGGCGGCACCCACATCACGCAAGGCACAGTCAAGGTGAACGACACGTATCACAACAATCCGCCGTACAACAGTCCGGCGTATAGGAGATTCGTAATGTGCCAGGAGGTTGGCCACACTTTCGGCCTCGATCACCAGGACGAGGTCTTTGCCAACCCGAACCTCGGCTCGTGCATGGATTACACTAACGATCCTGACGGGCCTCCCAGCAACGAGCATCCAAACCAGCACGACTACGACCAGTTGGTGACGATCTATTCGCACCTCGATAGTACGACCACCGTTGGCCAGTCGCTGCCGGCTGCGATAGCCAACCTCGACCTCAGCGAGCCTCATCAGTGGGGCAGGCTGATCCGCGGCTCGCGCGAGAGAGGCAAATCAATTTACGTCCGCGAGTTTGCCGGCGGACACAAGGTATTCACGATTGTCACCTGGGCCAGGTAGACGATCAGCGTCGGTCGCAAGTTGGCGCGAGCTGCCATCATCAGGTGGTGAGTTAAGAAGGGGCGGGGCATATATCCCGCCCTTTTGCATTTCAGGCAGGAATGTTTGGAGTCAGGGCAGACCGTCTTGCGTGAGTTCAAGACGGATTGAGCGATTGTTTGTTTTTGAGCAACTCGGTCGTGCTTTCGGCGATGCTGAAAGGTTCGGCCACTTCAGCTTCTTTCATCCGGTTCGTGCCTGGCTCGACAACCGGCGCACTCTGAATTGGCGGCAGCGCCAATCGGGGTGCGCCAAAATCAGGGTTGATGTGTCAGACAGCGTTTGAGATAACGAGCGAATCCTGGGCAAAGTTCAATCTCAACTACAAAGGCTTTTTATGCCCGGGCGGGGTGAAGAAGAGCGACGACACCTGGCAGGCAAAGCCGGGCAGCAACGGCGAGGTGATTTTGTCCTTCGGCAGTGACGTCTCGACGAGGCGCAGGCGACGGCGGGCGCGGCGGTAAACCTCGACCTGCTGAGTGATCCAGTCTACGATCCAGTACTCCTGCACACCCCGCCGCGAGTAAAGCTTGAGTTTTGCCTTGCGGTCACGCTCTTCGTTGGCCTTGCCGGGAGAAAGCACTTCGACGACCAATTCCGGCGCTACCCGGAAATGCCTGGATTCGTCGAGCGCGCCCGCCAGCCGTTCATGGCTGATCCAAACCAGGTCGGGCGCGACGTCGTCATCGTCCGCGAAAACCAGACCCGGCGCGATGACAACCTCGCCAAGCTGGCTCTCAAGATTCCATCCGACGAGGTAGTGGCTCAGGTGAGTGCAGGCGAACTGATGATCGAAGGTCGGTGATCTGGACACGAATAGCTCTCCTTCAATGATTTCGTAGCGTTTGTTGTCGTCAGCCAGTAGAAGAAGATCCGCAGACGTGAACTTCGGTTCTGTATCGGGAACGATGAATCTTTGCGCGGTAGCCATGACATCTCCTTTCGTGATGATCTGAGCATGAATCTTACTCTGCTTTCACCAGCGGGGGCAAAGAAAGAGACTCGGACTAAACTATCTTCGCGGCTGTGGCGACGCGGTCTTCACACTGCCGTAACGCAAACGCAGACTGACCAGAAGCGGCTCGCCGGGTTTGGCGTCGGGGCGGTAGTAAAGCGTCTGCGGCGACGGGCTGTCGCGTTTCAACGGCTGAGCTTTGCCGGTGCTCGCGGCTTTCTCCTCTTTCGTCCACGTCTTGCCCGCGCCGCCTTCCAATTCCAGACGCCCGACCTTTGCGCCCCACATCTTCTCCCATTTCTCGACCTGATCATTCGGCAGTTGAATCTCGCCCTCTCCCGGTTTCACATCGGGCAGCCGTGTTGGAGCGACGATCACGCTGATGACTTCGCCGATTTGATCGGGACGGCTCGGCTCCAGAGTGAAGTAGTTCGGATCGTCATCGAGCGCGGGCAGATCAATGATGCGCCCGACCGTGACCTGATTGTCCCCGCCGCGAAGGCTCAAGGTGGGGAAGATCAGGTAAGGATCACCTACCGTGCCATCGGCGTACTGTTCGCGGTTGATCACGTAAAGGTAGCCGGTGCGCGCCGTTTCGATGCTCAAACGCAGGCGCTGCCCTGCGGCCAACGGGGTTTCGGCTGGAATGCGTTCAGGCGTCCACGAAGCGACTTTGGCGTTGTCCTGCTTGTGCTTGATGATCCTGACCTCTTTGTCGTCGGCCGCGGTTGATGGGCGCAGACGCCAGATGGTGATGCCCAGCACGGTCTCGCCTGCGACCTCCTGCGTTGGGATTTGCGGAGTGACGATGCGGTAACGGCGTTTGGGCGCAGCCGGGTTGCCTGCGGACGATTTGCCTTTGGCTTTGAGGTAATCGGTGTCCCACAAACGCCGGGTCGCCGTTTCATCCTGCATCGGCGCAGCGATTGCCGCTAGGCTCAGTGACGAGAACATCGTGAGCAATGCCGATGTCCAGCGCAACTTGGTTGTTAATGACCTGATTGTCATCAGACCTCCTCGAATAATCGTTGGTAGTCCCGCCTTCAGGCGGAAGCGGCTCGCTTGCGATCCCTTCAGCCTGAAGGCGGGACTACCAACTTTTCATTTCAGCGCCACTCGCCCTGCAGCACGAAGGCGGCCCAGTAATACGGCGCCTGCCATTGCTGTTGTCGCCACATCTCGGTCTGGGCCGCGCGCAATGCCGCCGCCGGGCGCGTATTTTCGGCGAGCATCCGGCGGTAGAACTTCGCCATCAACTCCGCCGTGGCTTTGTCGTTGACGCTCCACAAACTGACGACCACGCGCGGCGCGCCTGCGTACATAAATCCCCGCGTCAACCCGACCAACCCTTCGCCTTTGATCTCTTTGCCCAGCCCCGTCTCGCAGGCGCTGAGCACGACGACTTCCGCCGGAAGCTTGAGGTTGTAGACTTCGTGCGCGTACAGAAAACCGCTCTGCTGCATTCCTTTTTCGTCAACCAGCGAGAGCACCAGCGCCGACAATTCGGGCCGCTCGCTGTCCAGGTAGCCGTGCGTGGCGAAGTGAACGAAGCGGTACTGGCCGAGATCGGTTGCCATAGCCGTTGCCCGGCTGGCGGCGAAATCCATCGCCTGCTTGCGTTCCGGCTCCGAAGCGAGCGCGGCGATCTGATCGGCCTCCTGCCGCGTGAAGGGCAATCGTGAAATGCGCAGAACGCCCGGCTGGTCAGCCGATTTCTTCAAATGTTTGATCAACCGCTCTTCGGCGACGGTGGGCGCAACGGCAATCTCCTGGCGTTGATTTTCCGGCGCGATGGAGACGGTCTTGACCCGCTCATCGTCCTTTTCAAAGACCGGGTCGGCGATCACCGCCAGTGCTTTCGGAGCAGGCTGGCGGCCCGCCGTCTCGCGCCGCAGCACGGCGAGTGTCGAAGCCGATGGCAGGCTGATGATTTCGTGGTCAACGATAAGCGGGACGGGGCGATGGGGCGACGGGGCGACAGGGCGCTTGGGTTTCTTTCTCCCCGTCTCTCTGTCTCTCCGTCCCCCCGTCTCCGGCTTTGGCAGAGCCGCGAACGGAACGTATTGCAATGCGCCTTCGGCGACGATCAGCAACCGTTTGTTGCCCAACTGCGAAGCCACCGGTTTGAGCAGCATATCGCTGAGCGCGTAGAACGCCTCGATGGCTTCCGCCGTTTCTTCACCTGCCGCATCGCTCTGCTTGTGTTTCAGCCTGCGCTGCTGCGCCGTCTGGCGATAGGCCTGATTCGGCTTGCTCAGCAGCTCGTAAACCTTGCGCGCCGCCGTCTCGATCTCCGCGCGCGGCGGCAGAACGTAACTGTTGATCTTCGTCGCAGTCACCGCCCACAGGAAGCTGCGCTCTTCGCCGAGCGAGTATTCGAGCAGCATCGTATCGGCGTCGAGCGTCTGCTGCTGAATCTCTTTCAGGCTGAGCGGCGACGGTTGAGTCAACTCGGCGTAGCGGGGACTGGCCCGCCTGATTTCAGCGCGGACTTCCTGGTATTGCGCGCCGAGGGCGTCAATCTCTTTCTTCAAGGCGTCAATCTGTTCGGCGGAAGATTGGCTGGCGAACAGCCGCGCCATCGCCTCGGCCTTGCCGTTGAGCTGTTGCTGCAGCCCGCGCTCGCGTTCGAGCAGCGCCGCGTCAACGCCTTCGCGGATGTTGGCGTTCGCCTCGGCCAGGATTTCGAGCAGGCTGCGCGCTCGCGCCCGCTCGCTCGCCTGCAGCGCTTCGCCGTCGAAGCCCTGGTCGCTTTGGCGCTCGTTCATCCGCATCAGCAGCTCGATGTAGAGGTCGTAATACTTCTGCACGGTGGCGAAGTAGGAAGCGCGAAGCTCCTGGCTGGCTACTTTGCTGCGCAGCGATTCGACTATGCTCAGCGTCTCCTCGATCTGCCGGCGCGAATCAGCCAGGTTTCCCAAATCGAGGTTGACGCGCGCGATCTCGTAAAGGGCTTTGGCTTCCAGCGCCGGGTCGCTGATCGCCCGGCTCAGCTCGACTGCCTGACTGAAATGCTCTATCGCTTTCTGCTTTTCGCCCGATGCGCTCAAGATCAGGCCGAGGTTGATGAGGGTTTCAGATTCGCCCGCGCGATTGCCCACGGCGCGATGCAGCGGCAGCGCCTGGTTTGAATAATCGAGCGATTTCTCACGTTCGTTCATCGAGCGATAGACCATCCCGGTCGCAGTGAGCGTGATCGCCTCGCCGCGCCTGTCTTTGAGCTGCTGCCACAACGGCAACGCCTGAGAGAGATATTCGAGCGCCTTCTGCTTCTCGTCCATCTCGTAGTGGAGAAATCCGAGCAGGTGCAGCGCGTCGGCTTCGACCGTGCGGTTGCCGGTGGCGCGAT
>Ga0247727_10006968_pt1 | contig 21881 bp, 13 predicted proteins | sample WisWelCaveWW1625_FD_202498 | JGI IMG/M metagenome (GOLD analysis project Ga0247727, IMG submission 202498) | Biofilm microbial communities from Wishing Well Cave, Virginia, United States - WW16-25 | ecosystem: Environmental > Aquatic > Deep subsurface > Groundwater > Cave microbial mat | place...
TCATCCAACACAGCCAGCTGCCCCTCGACTCGCTTCAGCTTCGGCCCAAGCGTGCGATACATATCGACGAGTCGATCCATCTGCTCGAGCTGTGTCTGTCGCTCACGAATCATCCGATGCGACGCCGCCAGCGTTGACAGCACCAACAACCACGCCGCCAGCGAGACCACGGTCACCGCGCGCAGCCGCTCCTGCCGCCCCACCGTCGCCTCCCGCGACCGCCGCAGCAGATTGATCGATAGCGGTGGCCCATCCAACGGCTGCCACGCCAAACCACAAGCGATGGCGTATGTCTCTGGAGCCTCCGGCTCCACCCCAGCATGCTCAAACGACTCCATCGGATTGAGCCGATGCACCGCCAGTTGCAACGCGGCACTCAAGCGATCCCGCAGAAACTCCAGCGCCACCCCCCGACCGCTTAGCAGCACCTCATCGGGCGACACCGCCGCCTGGAACCGATAGACGTCCACCGCTCGCTTGATCTCCTCGATCAACTCGGCAGCATCCGCCTGGCCGTCGCCGAACCCGATCGCCAAGCTCCGCACCCATAGCACCGGCTCCTTGTCGAGCCGTACCAGCACCAAATCCGAGCTCTCGCGTCCGATATCAATCAACAGTTGCACCCGCCCTTCACCCAACAACCGCTTGCCCATCGCTGCACAATTGTAGAGCGCCACGGACGAAAGCGTCACCCCTTCGATGCGCCATCCAGCCGCCCGTGCAGCAGCCACCGGACCATCCAAGAGACTCCGCTTGACCGCCGCTACCAGCACCTGATGTTGCGTCGCCGTATGAGCCATATGGCCCATCGAAGACCAATCCCACTCCACATCAGCGAGATCAAACGGCGTCTGCTGCTGTAACTCAAACCGGATTGCTTGCTCCATCTTATCCTTCTTTGTAGCAAGCAGTTGCAGCGTCCTGACAAACGCCGTGCTGCCACCGATCCCCAGCACCACCCGCTTTGATTTGACACTCCCCTTGGCTGCGAGCGCTCGGAACCCATCCTGCAGATTCGTGTCATCAACCGGCTCCGATCGACAGGAAAGTACCCGATGTTTGCCACCCTCAACCGACAGCTCGACCATCTGTAACTCATTGTCTCTAAGCACTATACCAACAGACGTCTTCATGCTATCGCCCCATCAGCTGTCGCAGCTGATCAATGACCGTCTGGTCATACTGACGCCAGCCGTTCAGTCGATTCCGTTGAGCTTGAGGGATTAAACCGCGCTTCTCGTACCGAAGGAGGGTGCGTTTGGAGATACCGAGGAATTTGGCAGTCTCGGCGGTAGAATAAAACTTGACCGGCTCAGCCAGGTTCCGCATGCTGAAGGCATTATACGGCAACAGGTTAAATCTGTCAATAGTTGACTATGGTTGATCACTCTTGGCGCCAGTATTTCACCGGTTGCTCCGGTGCTACCGGCTGCGCCACACCATCACCAGCCACCACAGTCCACGTCCGCTGAGCCGGTGTCGGATCCTCCTCATCCGGCTCGATCACTCCGCTGCCATCGGCATCCGCGGCCGATTTCACCGTGAAGTAGTGGTTGCCGGAAGTCAGGCCGCTGCGCGAGACAGACGCGGTGGACGACCATGCGCCAGACCACGGCTCGTCGTCAAACCGATACTGATACAACGCCGCGAGATCCGACGATTGGAAGGTGAATGTCGCATCAGCTTCAGCCACCACGCCGCTCGGGCCACCGGTAATCCACGTTTCCGGCGCATCGATCGCCAGCTGAATCGTATCGCTCGCCACATCCGACACGTTGCCTGCCGCATCGAGGAGCCGGATATAGACGATCCGCGCACCATCCACCGGCTGCAACGCCCAGTCCGCCACCACTCCACGCACCGACTCCCACGTAGTCGGCTCGGTGCCACCATCGTTCCAGACACGCATGCTGACGACGCCGGAGGTCGCGTCCTCTGCGCCGACCGTCAGCGTCACGTAGATCGTGTTCGTCTCCGTCTCACCTTCGAGATCGCCGTCGAATCGCGCGTTGATCACTACCGCACCGATCGGATTGACGGTGTCGATCATAAACGACCAGACCAGCGGCGTAATGGCATTGCCCACCGCGTCCGCCCCATCGACGCGCACCGTGGTCTGCCCATCCGAGAGACGCGCCGACGGCGCGTAGAAGAAGCGGCCGGATGACGGATCGAACTGCGCTGACACCGATCGGCCATCCAGCGTCATCCGCAACGCGTCTGGATCCACACCACTATACGCATCTAGCAACGTCACTTCGATCGACGGCTGATTCTCATTGAGGATCGCGCCGTTGGTCGGCGACAAACCGCTAGTGACCGGTGGCTGAGTATCCACCCAGAGCTCGAACGACTTTGGGTTTCCCCAGTTGCCGGCGGTATTCTGCGCCATCACGCTGAAGGTATGTCGCCCATCCAGCATGCCGTCGGCCGGATATTGGTACGATGTCTGCTGCGTGTCGATGAGCTGATCGGGAATCGCATCGAGCGCAAAGCTGTAGCCGACCACATCCAACCCGCCGCCCGGCGTGCTCCAGTAGCAGAACGGGTCGTTATCGTCCTGCCACGTCTTCTCCACGATCGTTGCGCCCGTCACGCTCGTCTTGGCACGCAACCATTCGATATCGTACTGGCGCACGGGAATCACGCCGTCCGCCGCGACCGATGCAACGAACCCGCCGAACGCTTCGAACGCCGCGCTCGATGCCGGCAGCGTCGGCGGCGGCGATGTCATCGTCTCGCCGACCACGCTGACGGTAAACTGCATACTGCCGCCTTGCACGCTCGCCCCTCCGCCAAACACTCCGCTACTCTCCAACGTGAACCGCTCGCTCCTCGACGTCTCCGCGTTTACCTCAGGCGTAACAGCAAACTGAACGCACACGGCCAATATGCCGAGAACCGCCCGTGATATTCTGATAGCGGGAACAGGGACCGTTGCGTCGTACGTCGTTCGTCGCTCGTCGTTCGTCAACCATCGCAGAAAAGCTGTCGTACGTCGTACGTCGTACGTCGTACGACGCGGCGTCCACGACCTGCGACCTGCGACGTACGACCGATGTGTCGCGACGAGCGACGAATCACGGGTTTCAGTCATCGCTCAATCACCGTGCGGACTTTCTGCTGCGCCACCACGCGCCCTCCACGCACCGCCTGGGCGACCGCCACCACTTCATAGACGTTGGAGCGCACCGTCACCAGATTGGCCAGCGCGGCGAATCGGCGCTCCACCTGATCCTCCAACCGGCGATCATCCGAGCTCCCATCGCCACTGCCCAACGACCCCATCGCCCCGGACAACAGAAGATCGCCGGTGCGCTCATATGGCCGGTTCGCGATGATGGCTTCGGCCGTCGCCGCATCAACACCAGGCAACGCCTGCAAGACCTCCACCGGCGCCGTATTCACGTTAAGGCGACCCACCGAGACCAGCTGCGGATCGAGTTGCACGAAATCGGCGTGCGCCGTGCCGGTCAGCGACCCGTTCTTGATCCGGATGGCCAATGTCTGCGATGGCGCGCTCTGCGCTGAGCCGGTCCCAATCTCAACGGTACCGTAGATCGCCATCCCGCTCGGCCCCGGCTCCAGCACCGGCGAGAACGACGACCACGACCCGTCGGCACGCTGCACCGCCACACGAATTCCCTCCGACTGCCTGCCGGACACGCGTAACGTGTAGACGCCGTTGACGATCCCCGAACGCTGATCCCACGCCCATGCGCCTTCGCTGTCCGGCGTGGCACTGATGAACCATGCCGTCTGCGGCGGCGCACGATCCTGCTCCTGCCACCCCTCCGCCTGCGACGAGGCGGCGCGCTCCAGATCGAGGCGCACGCCGAAGACCGTCGCGACATCAGCCAGCTTCGAGATCGCGTCGGGCCCAGCCGTCCGCCACGGCTCGCCGGTACCGATCTGGCCGACTTCCCCGATGCTGGCCACCGGCCCGCTGCGCACGATCACCTCATCCTGACCGTGTACGATCTCTTCCTCACCGATCTGCTCACGCATCCCGGCATTGTCATTCGGACGTCCGGGCGTTCCCCCGGCCTCGCTGCCGTACCACCCGTCCCCCACGCCGTTACCGTTCCCATCCGACACCGCCGTCGGGTCGGCCTTCTCCAACACCCGATTCTCCGCCACCTGGACGGCCAGATACTCAGCGACATCGACGATGTTGCCCGATGCATCCCGCAGCACGATAAAATCCTCGCCCTCCCGCGGCGCATCCCGCAGCAGATCGGCCTCCGGCGTTACACTCTTCTCGAAATCGAGCTGGACGACGTTGGTACCGCCGCCCCATCGCTTCCGCACCGAGATCCCGTTGGACGACAATCCGTCCACCTGATCATCGGCATCCGGCGCCAATACCAGATACCCCCTCGGCTCGATCTGCGTGCCGAGCGGAATGCGCGCCGGCCACCCGACCGATCCCGTCCCCTGCAGCTGCCAGCCGCCGAGATCCACCGCGCGATCGCCGAGGTTGAACAATTCCACATACTCGACGTCGGGCTGCTGGCTGAGCACAATCGACTTGAAGATACAAGCCCCATTGAGCAGATTGTTCTGAATCTTGACCGTGAGCGCGCTGCCGGCCACCGTCACGGATGGACGCACCGTCCAACGATCGCCGTCGCGCACACCATCCTGCCGAATGCCGTTGACCGTCACATCACCGATCATCTGCCCATCCCCACCGTAGAACCGCAGGTAGTACTGACCATCCGGCACATCGCCCCATGTAAAATCCCCTTCTCCTTGTGCGCCCCCACCCGCCGTCGCGTTACGGTACGCCTCGTCCTGCCAGACCCAATCCCCGCCAGGTTGTTGCAACTGACTCACCGAGCGGTTGACCTGCGGCGACACGAACGTCTCGTTGATCCGCACCGTCTCCGCACCACGCACAAAGACCACGGGAAGCCCCACGCCACCGCTGATCGGGATCAACTCCACGGCGCTGAACCGGCAGAATTCCTCCGATCCCTGCAAAGAAGGATTCGCCACCACGACCTGGAGGACTCCCTGACCATCCGTCGGCGCATCGTCAGCCACCGTCACCGGCTCCGGGAAATACGAAGCATCCGTCAATACACCGGAGGCGATGCCACCGATGGTCACAGCGCCCACCGATACCTCAGAGTCACCGCCGTACACCGCCAGGTAATAACTGCCGACCGGCACGCCGCTCCAACTCCATACGCCCGCCTCCGACCCCGGCTGATGATTCTCGTAAGCACCCTGCAACAGCGATGGCGACCATCCGCCTGGCTGCACCGATGCCGCGAAGGCACTCAGCATCAGCGACTTCTTCGCTACCAGACTCTGCGTCAGATCGGCATCCACCCAGTCGGCGATGTTGGCCGCCAGCGACCATGGCTGAGTGACGCCGCCGGCAATGAGCGCCGCCAGCACGTCATCCGCCGAGGCGACGTTGAGATTCCACTGGTTGATCCAACGCGTGACATCACCGGACGTGCTGGGATAGATCGACAGATCGCGCGAATGCGCCGTCAGGTGCTGCCGCACGATCTCGAACGCCGCGTTTTCGATCGACACCGCCGTCCGCACGGCGTCGACCGTCAGCCATGGCTGATCATCCCCCAACGGCCACCAGAGATGAAACTCGTCCGGCTCGTCAACACCCTCTTGCGACTCATCTACCTGCCCGTCGGCATCGTTGTCAATCCCATCACCGGTGAGCACCGCGTTATCGCCATCGTCGTCGACATTGACAGCGCCGGGCCGACCATCCGCTCCGTAGCGACCGCTCATCACGGCATCCGCCACGCCCGACGCATCCGACACGGCACCCGTCGCCACGAGAAACGACTCCAGATCCACATCGAATGTCGTCCACCCCTGCACCACGCCGAGCGATTGCGCGGTGCGACGTCCGGCGCTGTTCACGTTCACCTTGCCTGCTTCATCGCGGATCATCACCGCGTAGCGCCAACTCGTCGAGCTGTTCTCCGATGGAATCGATATCGACATCCACCGGGCGTCCGGCGCGCCATCATCGTCGAGATCCGCATCGCTACCCTGAAAGAGGACCGCCCATGACTCATCGTAACCATCGTAGCCGTTGCGCCACCGATCTTGCTGCAGCACCAGTCGCGCATGCGCCACCGCCGCCTCAGCCAGATGCCGCGTGCGCACCGTCTCCAGGAAATTCGACGCCGCGCGCTGTTCCATCCGCATCCAAAACGCGAACGACGTCGCCATGATCCCCACGATCGCCAGCACGCTGACCACCAGCACCAGCGCGATGCCCCGCTGCCCAAGACCGTCGTACGTCGTACGTCGTACGTCGTACGTTAAACAACCGTCGCAAACCGTGGGTTGTAGATCGTACGACATACGACATACGACCTGCGACAGATCTCCAACGACCTGCGACCTGCGACGTGCGACTGTCATATCTCTCACGATGCGGTCCTCAGCTGCACGATGGTCACGTAGGTCTGCGACGTGCCGCCGGTCGAGAGGCCGACCGTCACCTCCACGGCCTTCGGCAACGCCCCGGTCGTGGTCGAGTCCCACGACGCATGCCACGCATCGCCATCGGAATACTGAAACGCCAATGCGCTCACGCCGGTCGCCAATGCCTCCGACTCACCGGTATCAAAGTTGAAATCGGGATTCGCTTCATAGTGCGTAAAGAGTGTCTCCCCCTCCTGCCAGAACCCTGCCTCCACCAGATCCGATCGCCCCGGCTTGGGTGTCACCGTCACAAAATGCACGGCCGTTGCCGTCCCCTCAAACCGCACGGTACCCCACGAGGTGGTCACGGCAGCAGCGAGCTGTCCCCCGATCTGCTCGGCAATTCCCCGCGCCCGCTGCATCAGATCGGTCTGCGTCTCACCGCGCCGCCACGACTGCGACGCCCCGCGAAAGATCGCTAGCGCACCGAGCATGACGACCGACAGAATCGTCAGCGCGATGAGCACTTCCACCAGCGTAAAACCAGTCGTAGGTCGTAGGTCGGATGTCGTACGACCTGCGACCTGCGACCTACGACCGCCCTTAACGCGCCACATACGTGACAAATGTCTCCTGTTGCGCGGCTCCCTGTTCCTCCCAGGAAAAGGTTAGATCAACACGCCGCACCGCAGCCGACGAATCCACCCCCTCCAGCGATGGTTCGGTGATCGCTATGTCGTAGCGATACCGACCCTCCTGCCCCGACAGCTCGACACGCGGCGGATCAGCCGTCATACCGTCATATCCGGCCACCTGCACTTGCTCCAGCAACCGCCCCGCCGCGATCGCCACCTCCGTGGAAGCCGTCGACCGCCGCCCCGCCTTGATGCCCACCGGGAACATCGCCAGCGTCGCCAACAACCCCACGGAGAGAATTACCAGCGCGATGACGACTTCCACTAACGTAAAACCGGTCGTACGTCGTAGGTCGTATGTCGTACGACCCGCAACCTGCAACCGCTTTCCCACGACCTGCGACTTACGACCTGCGACAGTCTTCATCCAATGAGCTTCGCCAGACTGAACATCGGTAGAAACATCGAGATCACGATGAACCCGACCACCAACCCGAGGAACACGATCAAGAGCGGCTCCAGCAACGCTGTCAGCCCACCCACTGCGATATCAACCTCTTCTTCAAAGTTGTCCCCGATCTTGATGAGCATCCTGTCGAGCGCCCCGGTCTCCTCCCCGACCGCCACCATCCGCACCACGATCGGCTCGAATACCTTGCTCGCCTCCAACGGCCCGGCTACGGAGTTACCCTCTTTCAACCCCTGCCGCACCTGCTCCAGCGCCCGGCGTATCACGAGATTCCCCACCGTCTCCTGCACCACATCGATCGCTTTGAGAATCGGTACGCCGCTGGACAGCAACGTGCCAAGCGTCTTGGCGAAACGCGCCACCGCTACCTGATGCACCAACCGCCCGACGATCGGCATCCTCAGCACCAGCCGATCCGCCACAAAACGCACCGACGGCACCTTGAGCGCCGCCTGCGCGCCAAACGCCATCGCCACCAGCGCCACGGCCATCGCCCCCCACCATTGGCGGATCGCCGTGCTGATCACGATCAGCACCTGCGTCGGCAACGGCAACGACCCGCCCAGCTCGCCGAACATCTTGACGAACGTCGGTACGACAAACGCCATGAGAATCACCAGCACCGATACGGCAATCCCCATGACGAAGAGTGGATACATGAGCGCCGAGCGAACGCGATTGCGAAACCGTTCCTGTTTCTCGAGGAATTCCGCCAGCCGCTTCAGAATCTCGTCGAGCAATCCCCCCAGCTCACCCGCCCGCACCATGTTGACGAAGAGCGGCGGGAACACGCCCGGGTAGCGGGAGAGCGCCTCCGAGAGCGTCGTCCCACCCTCTACTTCGGCAGCGACCTTGCCCACCGTTTCCCGCAACGTTCCCGGCTCCAGCTGCTCGTACAACGTGTAGAGACTCTTGACCAGCGGCAATCCCGCATCGATCAGCGTTGCCAGCTGACGCGTGAAGTAGACAACCTGCTTCGGCTTGGCACGGGCACCCCAGCTCGCCATCCATGCCGGCAGCTTGAGATTGATAGTCGACCCCATGTTAGACCGATAACTGTTCAGACATGAAATCCCTCAGCCATCCTTCCGCTTCCACCCAGTCAACCAACGTTGTTCGTTGAAGAGCTGTCGGATGTCGTACGTCGCACGTCGTACGACCCACGACCTGCGACCTGCGACTGATCTCCTACGACCTGCGACCTGCGACTTACGACCGATGCGTCACGATGAGCAACGAGCTGCTGGACGGCCTCGAGCACCTCATCGACGCGAATCTGACGCAAGCAGCTGATATGCTCGCACGTCGGACGGTAGCACGGGCTGCACGGCAGATGCTTGTACAACACCTGCACCGCAGCGCCGGTCGGCAGATGACGCTGCGGATCGGTCGGCCCGAAGAGCGCCACGACCGGCACGCCGACCGCCGCCGCCAGATGCAACGGCGCGCTATCCGACGCAATCACCACAGCACAGCGTCGGATCAACGCCGCCAGCTCGCCGAGCGTCGTCCGCCCCACCGCGTTGATCGGCCGGCTCTGAACCTGACGCAACAGCGCTTCGGCATCGCGCCGCTCCGGCCCCGCCCCCAGCAACACGGTCCGGATGCCGCGCGTGGCCAGCTGATCGCACACAAGGCCGAACCGATCCATCGGCCAGCGCTTTGTGCGCCACCGCTGGCTGCCGCCGATATGCAGCCCCACCAGCGTTTCATCGGACCCCAACCAGTTGCTCTCCAGCAACACGGCGATCCGTGCCTCCTCCTCCGGCCGAACCCAAAACTCCAGATGGCTCGCCTCCGGCCGGACCCCGATCCGTTCCAGCAGACGGAACTGCTGCGCCACCGGCGACACGACGGTCCGCTCCAGCGCCACCGGATGCGTGAGCAAACCGCTCCACCACCCGCGGCGAAATCCCAGGCGCACCGGCGCACCGCTCAACCACGACAACCATCGGCTCGACCGGTTGTTCTGCAGATCGATCACCACATCGAACGCCTGACGACGCAGCTGCGCCGCCACACGCCAAAGCCCCCTCACGCCTGTGTCTCTGCCGCAGCGATCGTATGTCACCACCTCGTCAACGTACGGACAACGCAACAGCACCGGCGCGAACATCGGTGCCGTCAACGCCGCGATACGGCCCGCCGGATACGCCTGCCGTAACGCCCGCCACGTCGGCGTCGCCAGCAGCACATCGCCGAGCGCGCTCAGCTTGACGACCAGCACGCGCCTAGCCCGCACCGCTTCCTCATACACGCCGATCGTCGCCTCGACCATCTGCATCAGACTGTACCGTTCTTCGACGAGACGGTGCCCGGCCTCCGCGTAGCCGCGTGCCCGCTCCGGCTGCAGCACCATCGCCGTGATCGCATCGGCCATCTCATCGGGACGTCCGGGCGAGACAAGCAGCCCCGTCCGACCATGCTCGACCACATCCACCAGGCCGCCGACACGCGTCGCTACCACCGGCACACCGCACGCCCACGCCTCGATGACTCCGCGACCAAACGCTTCGGGACGTCGCGACGGCACCACCGCCAGATCGAGCGTCGGCAACACCGCCTCGATATCGCTGCGGCCGCCAACCAGCTCGATCGCTCCTTCCAGATCGAGATCACGGATCATCTCCTGCAGCCGCTCGCGATACGCCTCCTTCCCCAGCGCCGCATCGCCGATGATCAACGCCCGCACCTCCGGGCACCGGTTGACCACCGTGACCATCGCCTTGATGAAATCGACATGCCCCTTGATCGGCGTCAACCGCCCGATCAGACCGATGGTGAAGCGACCCGAGACCCGAGACCCGAGACCCGAGTCAATGCTTTGAATGGTGGCGCTCTCTCCTCGAGTCTCGAGTCGCGAGTCTCGTGTCCGGGGTTTGAATTTCTCGAGATCAACGCCGCGGGGAATCAGACGCAGCCGCTCGTGCGGCACGCCAAATCGCTCGCGCATATGACGGCCGATCGTCTCCGACGGCACGATCACCAACTTCCCCCATCCCATCACACGGCTGACCGGATGCGGCTGATAGACACCATGGCACGTCGTGATGAACGGCACTCCGGCGCGACGCGCCGCCAGCCAGCCGACGATCGCCGGCATGCGGGAGCGGGCGTGCACCACCTGCACATGCTCCCGCTTGATCAGCTGCACCAACTCCGGCACCTGCTGCAGCAGCACCGTCAGCGACTTGGCGTGGATCGGCATCGTCACGTGAGTCGCTCCGGCTCGCTCCAGCTCCGGCACCAGCCGACCGCCGTTGGAAACGACGACGGCCCGATGCCCGCGCTCCATCAGCCCACGAGCGATCTCCACCGTGCCGCGCTCCACTCCACCAATGTTCAGCTCAGGAAGGAGCTGTAGAATGACCATTAGCGACCGCTCCACAACCCAGCCACGAATCCCTCGACCATCCCCGCCGCTTCAGCGCAACCAACCAACGGTGCCAGGCACCTGTAAACCAAAAGGTGCCAGGCACCGCGCAGCAACGAAGCAGCCTGCTGACTACCTTCTCCCATCTGACCCCTGCCTTCTGCCTACAGCTTTCTGCCTTCTCGGTGGACGATCAACGGTGGACGTCTTTTGCTCACATTATTTCACGATCCGGCGGGCGGCGGCGATCAACACCTCGGCGTCGCGATGCATTGCCCCGCCACCCGATCGCGTCCATTGCTGCTGCAACGCCTTCGCCACACCACTCGCCTCCGTCACCACCAGCCGCCCTTCACGCACCAATCCATCCAGGAACGCCGACCGCTTGCGCGGCATGCCGCCATTCGTCTCGAGTGTAAACGCAACGACCGCGCGTCCGGATGCCACCGCCTCCGACACCATCGACGTACTCTCCGCCGATACCACCACCACCCGGCTGTTGGCGATCAGTCCAGCCGCCGTGCCGTCCACCCGCTGCTCGTGCGCCAGCAGCAACCGCTGACACACCGGCTGCCCGCCCAGCCGCTCGCGCAGCAACCGCCCTACCGCCTCCGGCGTCCGCCGCGATGTCGTCACCGCCAAACTCGCGTCCAACCGGCGCGCCGCCTCCAACAACTGTTCGATCAACGCACCGGCGATCACCACACTGAGCCGCTCGCGCTTCGTATCGCCACCGATCAACACACCGATCACCCGCTGCCGGTCAGGCGATGCCGATGGTGGATCAAACGCCACCAGATTCGGTGCGGTCGCCGTGCGCACCACCTGCGATGCATCGGCGTAACGATCGTGCCGCGGCACGACCACCAAATCAAACCGATCCGCGCCAAACGGCCTCGGCGCCATCACCGCCACTCGTTTCGCCAACGCGACACCGCCCGCCCACACCAGCGCCGGCACCGTCCCCGCGCCGCAGCCGATCATCACATCCGCCGCCGCCCCCTCCAGCGCGCGCCACGCCGGTCGCGTCATCGCCCACGCCCCAACCCGCGCCGCGGCCGGCAACCCGGCCCACACCCACGTTGTCCAGACGGCTCGCCGCGCCCGGCTCCGGTACGCCACTTCCACCACTTGCTCGCGCGGCTGCCAGATGTCCGGATCGACCTCCAGCACCGGAAGCCGCGCCCGCTGCGCCTCGATCACGGCCCGCGCAACGGCTCGCGCCTGCTGCAAATGCCCCAGCTTGCCGTCGCTGACGATCAGCACGCGCTCCACCGGCGCCGACTTCCATCGCTTGTGCAGCCAGAGCCACTGCTCCGGATGCTTCCGAACGACGCCCTCCAGCGCCTGCGCGTAGCGTTGGCACAACGCCTGCATGTCTCGCCGCTCATGCCGCGTCTTCCCCTCCGGAGCGACCAGCGGCGGCTGCACCACGATCCGATGCCGCGACCGACCGCGCCGGATGATGAACACCGGCAGGATCGGCACCCCCGCATGCAGCGAGCAGAGAAACGGCCCGCGCGGAAACGACGTCACCCGGTCGAACATCCGCACGCGCAGCCACCGCTGCCCCGCGTCCTGATCCGCCAGGATCCCCACCAGCCGCCCCTGCTTGAGCGCGCTCAAAATCTGCGGCGTCGCCGACCCCTTGCGGATGATGCGCACCCCGTGGAGCTCGCGAAATCGATCGAGCAACGCGTTGAGCCGCGGAAATCCCTGTTGCCGCACCACCGCCTGGAGCGGCCGACCGATCAGCGCCGTGTAGAAACTCGCCAACTCCCAGTTGCCAAAATGCGCCGACAGCATGATGGCGCCCCGACCGCCCGCCAGCACCTCCTCCACATGCTGCCGTCCTTCCACCTCAACATACCGATGCACCTCTTTGGAGCTGATACGTGGAAACCGCAGCAGCTCCACCATGCTCCACGCCAGATGTCGGTAGACCTGCCGGATCGTCCGCTGCCGCTTGGCCAACGGCATCACATCCGCCATGGCAGCCGTGAGGTTCGCTACGCCGATCCGCCGCCGCTTGCCGCCGAGCGCATGCGCCAGTGCCCCAAACCATCCACCGATGGTGTAGCCAACCGATGATGGCAGCAAACAGAGGCACCAGCTAGCGACGCGAACGATCCACGCAAGCAACCAGTCGATCAACCAAGGCCCCATGCTCCTCCTCAATCTCCAACCGCACCCGCACCACCCACCACTCGACACCCCGGTCGTCCAGCAACTCGCGCCACCGCCGCAGCTTCACCGCATCCTTCTCGGTCGTCAGCACCCGACGAATCCCACGCTCGCGGCACGCCAGCGAGACCTGCTCGATGTCGCGACATTGATACGCATGATGATCGCCGAAGAATCGACGCCAGACGATCGACAGCCCGAGACCCGATACCGTCCGTTCGAATGACGAAGGGTCGGCGATCCCCGCCACCAGTCCGATGGGAACATCGGGTCGCATATCGTAGGTCGTAGATCGTAGGTCGTGTGCCGCGGCGTCCACGACTTGCGACGTGCGACCTGCGACCGATGCGTCATGCTCTGCATCCCGCAACCCACGCTGCACAACACGCTCCAATGCAACCGACGCTCCATCTGCATCAACGAACGAGTCTCCAACCAACCGCGCGAGGCCCGCGACGCGGTAACGCGCCGTTGCTACCAGCGCTCGCGGATTCAGCCGCTGCACCATCGCCTGCAACGCCGATAACGTCCCCGGTTCCGCTTGATCGCTCTTGGTGATGACGATGATATCGGCACGCCCCAGCGCCCGCGCCGTCTCGCGCAGCTCGCCGGCAGGGACCAACTGGCCGTTGCCGAATGGCCGCCGCGCATCAACCGTCACCACGTCGAGGTCGCGATGCAGCCGCCAATGCTGAAATCCGTCATCCAACAGCAAGACATCCGGATCGTGCCGCGCGATCGCCTCTCGTCCGCGGCGCACGCGATCCCGTCCCGCAATCACCGGCACAGCCGACGGCAACCACTCCCGCAACATCGCCGCCTCATCGCCACCTTCCGTCCCGCACCCGCGATACCCACGCGTCAGCACCGCCACGCGATACCCGCGTCGCACGTACATCTCCGCCAACCACGCCACCAGCGGCGTCTTGCCGGTGCCGCCCCACGTCACGTTGCCAACGCTGACGACCGCGCGACTCAGCCGTCGCTGTGGCAGCAGCCGACGCCGGTAGCCCTCGCGCACCGTCCAGACCGCCGCGCCATACACCCACGACAGCGGAATGAGCAACCACGCCAGCTGCGCCTGCCACCGTGCCACCGCCGACTGAAGATTGAGACGCGAGGCGCGAGACGCGAGACGCGAGTCGAACCCGTCCCGCTCTTGGCCTCCGCTCTCTACGTCTGATTTCTGAATCTCATGCCTTGTGTCTTGTGTCTTGTGTCTTGTGTCTTGTGTCTTGTGTCCCGCGTCTCGTATCAGGTAGTCGTCGAGCACCGCCACCACGCGCGCGGTGGCGCCGGCCGCCGAACGCGCCAATGCCTCCGCTCGCTCCCCCAGCTGCCGCCGCAGCTCCGCCCGACGCGCCAGCTGCTCGACCGCCGTCGCCAGCTCGTTCTCCGACCGCACCACACGAATCGCCTGATGCCGCTCGAACTCCTCAGCGATCGCCGCAAAGTTTGTCAAATGCTGACCGGCCACGATCGGCAATGCCCACGCCGCCGGCTCCAACAGATTCTGTCCGCCGTGCGGAACCAAGCTTCCGCCGACGAACGCCACATCGGCCACGCCGTACCACTGCGACAACTCCCCGCTCGTATCGAGAATCCACACAACGAGGCCGGCCGACTGCGCTTTCGTCGTTCGTCGTTCGTCGTTCGTCCCTGAAGAACCATCGGACGCCGCATGTCGCGATACATCGGTCGTAGGTCGTAGGTCGTAGGTCGTAGACGCCCCGTCGCGCGACGTACGACGTGCGACGTGCGACGTGTTTTGTCCCTTACCCCCTTGAATGTCTGAAAGCCGCAGCGGCGTCAATCCCGCCGAACGCACGATACGCTCCACCTCCGGCACCCGCTCCACATGGCGAGGTGCCAGCAGGAGCCGCAGCGGCACGCCGCGCACCCGCAGCGCCCGGTACACCGATACGACTTCCGCCTCCTCGTCGCGGTGCGTGCTGCCGCAGATCCACACGACTTCCTGCGGCCCAACACCCAGCGCCATTCGCCGATGCTGCGCCACCTGACGCTGCGGTTCCGTCACCGGTGGTGAGTCGTACTTCAGATTGCCGACGACCGTCGTCCGCTCGGCCAGCGCGCCCACATCAAGAAACCGCTCCCGATCACGCTCCGACTGCACCAGAATCCGATCGATGCGCCCCAACCATCGCTGCACCCACGACCGTACCCATCGATACCGCGCCGCCGATTGCTCCGAGAGCCGCCCGTTCACCAGCACGATCGGCACGCTGCGCCGCTCCACCGCCCGCAACATCCCCGGCCACAGCTCCTTTTCGAGCAACACCACCAGCCGCGGCTGCACCATGTCGAGAAATCGCTCCAGCAGCACGCTCATGTCAAACGGCACGTACGTGACGACGTCAGCAACACCTGCCAACGTCCGCAGCTGCTCGTAGCCGGTCTGCGTCACCGCCGTCAGCACCAACGGCATATCCGGATACCGCTCATGCAACGCCTGAACGAGCGGCGCTGCCGCCTTCGCCTCGCCGAGACTCACCGCGTGCAGCCAAATCCCGCCACGGCATCGCTCCAGCGCCGCAAGCGTCTCCGCAGGATACCGCCCCCACCGCAGCTCCCAGCCGTCCGGCAGCCGCCCCTGCTTCCGCCACATGATCACCGGCAGTAGCGCCGCGCCCACCGTCAGATACAGCATGTCGTACAACGTCAACTTTCTCATCACACTCCAGCTACAAGCTCCAAGCTACCAGCTACAAGCTACAAGTAACTGCAACAGAAAGAATGTTAACTTTCCAAACTTGTCTTCCAACCTTTCCTCTATAAATTCAGCAAACTGAGCAGAGAAATCGCTATAAAGCTCCACGCCGCTATCCTCAGAAAGAAACGACTCCTCCATAAACTGCCCCTGGCTATCTTGCCTCCACGCAGAAACTTGACTAAACAAACCTGCCGACTTCATCTCGTTGATCGATGACTCAACCAAATAGGGATGAAGATTGCACTGTTTACTCAACCGCCTCACCAACTGGCGAGAAACCTGCGGAGCCGCCTCAGTCGTACACACCCTACCTGGCCGACGTATTCTCGGCTCGCACTCCCTATCCATCTCAGCGAGGACACGCAATGACACTAAAGATAGCTGGCGGAGCATATCCACGAACTTCAGCTTCTGCCAATAGAGAAGACCTTTATCCTTAATCCCATTAACGAGCACATTGGCGAATAGCTGGTGTTTATCCTCGAGTTCCCCATTAACCGCACAGGCAAATACCTTTCTAACAAATTGCTTTCCTTCGTCACTCTTCACCCACTCATCAGAGAACAGCATCTGAAGATCGTCCACCTGCTCTTGCAACTCTCCCAAGAATTTCTTAACGTACAGCTCGAACTGACGGCGCTTATAAGCGCTCCAGCCAGCGAGCAGTTCCTTTAAGACGGGAATGCGTGACACGAAAGCTTGCACTCCACCCTTCACTCCACTAGCAATCAACTCTCGACGCTTGCTCTGCTGGTCTCGCTTCATCACACCGCTCGGCTCCGCCCACTCCACACGACTGCCGACTGCGATCGCCCACTGCAATACGACTGCCGACTTGCCTATCCCACCACCCACGACTGCCGACTGTCCTGGCTCACTGCTCACGTCCGCCCCTCACGCTCTCGGGTGCGCTTTGTCGTACACGATCTTCATCCGTTCGGTGGAGACGTGCGTGTAGATCTGCGTCGTCGCGAGGTTCGCATGCCCCAGCAGCTCCTGCACCGACCGCAAATCCGCGCCGCGGTTCAGCAGATGCGTCGCGAACGAGTGACGGATCGTGTGCGGCGAGATCTTGCCGGTGAGCCCGACCTGCGTGATGTATTTGCGCAGAACGCGCCGGACGCTGCGCACGCTCAACCGCCCGCCGCGCTTGTTCAGAAAGAGTGGCTTGACGGACGACGGGGCAGCACGATCCGGCCGTACCTCCAGATAACGCCGGATCGCTCCAAGCGCCTGCTCACCGATCGGGGCGATGCGCTGCTTGTGCCCCTTGCCCAGCACGCGCACCATCCCGCTGATCATGTCGATATCGGACGGTTTCAACCCCACCAGCTCGCTAACGCGCAACCCGCTGCTGTAGAGCGTCTCCAGCAGCGCCCGATCCCGCAGCCCGGCCAGGTCGCTCCCCGGCGCGTCGAGCAACTGCGCCACCTTGCCCTCGTCCAACACCGATGGCAGCCGCCGATCGAGCTTCAGCCGTGCCATCGACGCCGTCGGATTGGCGTGCAGATGCCCCTCCCGATGCAGAAACTTGAAGAAGGAGCGCAAACAGGAAACCTTGCGAGCAATGCTAACCTTGGCGTAGCCGCTGGTCTTCACCTGGCTGAGATAGCGACGGAAGAAGAACGGATCGACCCGATCGATCGGCGTCGATCCGAGAAACTGCACGAACTGTCGGAGATCGACGTGATAGTTGATCAGCGTGTGCGCGGAGCAGTTCTTCTCGACTTCGAGGTAGCGGAGGAATTTGGCGACGTAACGAGCTAGCGCAGGATCGCTGGGCGCAGCAACGGACGCTGTCGAATCGTTCTGCGGACGACTCGACTGAGCCTCAACGAACGGCTCGCCCGTCGGCACATTGACGGACGGCGCTTGGTGACGCAATGTCACGCGTTCGGCTCCTTAGAGCACCTAACATAATGGAGACATGGTCGCGTTGCGAGCGCCCCGGTGCCAGCAGCAAGGAGCAACGACGAAGGCGTACTCGCTGGAGTACGTCGAGGAGGAGCGACGCTGCTGCTGGACCGGGCCGCCGCAACCCCAAGGGCTGGGCGGACTGGCGTCGCATCGCGTTGTCGCTCATCGTCGCCATACTTCAGGTTCATCAGTATGCCTCCTCTTCGCTCCTCGCGCTGCTCGCCATTGCGCTCAGCGCGGCCATGCCGCCATCATGTTAGGTGCTCTTAACTCCCCGCTGCTCCCACACCGCCATCCTGCGGTGGCAACGATCCGCCGGGCGCCGGCTCACCCGGCGTCGGCAGCTTGCGAGAGATATGCTTGCACTCCGGGTATCGCGAGCATCCGAAGAAGAGACCACGTTTGGAGCGTCGAGCCACCAGCTCGCCGGTGCACCCCGGCTCCGGACACTTGACGCCGGTCGTCAACGGCTTGGCGCTGCGGCACTCCGGGAAGCCCGAGCAGCTCAAGAAGCGACCGTGCCGCCCCCACTTGATCACCATCGGGCGCCCGCACTGCTCGCAGACCTTATCGGTCGTCTCAACTTCCCGCTTGACCTCGCGCATCGCCCCCTGCGCTTGCTCGAGCCACTGCGAGAACGGACCGTAGAAATCTCGCACCACCTGCACCCACTCCGCCTGGCCCTCCTCCACCTGATCGAGCCGCTCCTCCAGCTGCGCCGTGAATTCCACCTCCAGCACCTTGGGGAAATGCTCGATCAAGAGATCTGTGACCGTCTTACCCAGCTCGGTCGGGACGAGCGCGCCGCTGTTGCGCTGGATGTAATCGCGTCCCACCAGCGTGCCGATCGTTGGCGCGTAGGTGCTCGGACGCCCAATCCCATTTTCCTCCAACGCCTTGACGAGCGACGCGTCGGTAAAACGCGGCGGCGCCTTGGTGAAATGTTGCGATGGCACCAACTCCACCAGCTCCAGCGGATCGCCGGTCGCCAGCATCGGCAGCGTCATCGGTGGATCCTCCGGCTCCTCCGCCATCGCCGATAAGAAACCGGCGAAGACCATCTCCGAACCGCTGGCGCCGAAGAGGCAGCGGCCGGCGGCGATATCGATGCGCGTCTGTTTGAAGACCGCCGGTGTCATCTGCGACGCGACGAAGCGACGCCAAATCAAATCGTAGAGCTTCGCCTGCTCCTCGGTCAGAAACGGCTGTATCATCTCCGGCGTCCGCTCCACTGCCGTCGGACGCACCGCCTCGTGCGCCTCCTGCGCCGCTTTCTTCGATTTGTACCGGTTCGGCTGCTCCGGCAGAAACTCGCGGCCGTAACGGCTGTCGATGAGCGCGCGCAACGCCTGCAGCGCCTCGTCAGCGATCCGCACCGAGTCGGTACGCATGTAGGTAATCAGTCCCACCGCCCCCTCATCGCCCACATGCACTCCTTCGTAGAGCTGCTGCGCGATCCGCATTGTTCGCTCGGAGGGAAACCGGAGTTTGTGGTAGGCATCCTGCTGCAGAGTGCTCGTGGTGTACGGCGCGTACGGGTGACGGCGCTTCTCGGTCACTTTGACATCGGCGACGGCGAACGCCTGCTGCTTGAGCTCCTCGGCAAGCCGATTCGCCTCATCGCCCGCCGCGATCTCGATCTTTTCACCATCGACCTTCTCAAGCTTGGCGGCGAACGCGGCATCGCTACCGGCTTTGCACAACGTCGCCTCCAGCGACCAGTACTCCTTTGGCACAAACCGCTCGATCTCCCGCTCCCGATCGACGATGAGCCGCAACGCCACCGACTGCACACGACCGGCGCTCAGGCCGCGGCTGACTTTGCGCCACAGAAGCGGGCTGAGCGTGTAGCCGACGATGCGGTCGAGCACGCGGCGCGCCTGCTGCGCGTTGACCCGCTGCATGTCGATCGACACCGGATGCGCGAACGACTGTTCGATAGCGCGCGGGGTGATCTCGTGAAACTCGACGCGCCGGACATCCTTTCCCTCGCCCAACACGCGAGCCAGATGCCAGCAGATCGCCTCTCCCTCGCGGTCAGGGTCAGCCGCCAGGAAGATAACCGAGGCATCCTTCGCCAGCTTCTTGAGCGCCGTCACCGTCTTGCGCCGCTTCTGGATGACGATGTACTGCGGCTCGAAGTCATGCTCGATATCGATCCCCATCTTGCTGGCCGGCAGATCGATCACATGGCCGCCTGACGCTTCGATGATGTAGCCGCGACCGAGATACTTGGCAATCGTCTTCGCCTTGGTCGGCGACTCGACGATCACTAGCTTCTGCCCGCCCCCGGACGACGCTCGCGAGGGTTTCCGAGACTTCGACTTCGCTGGAGCAACCTTCTTCGAACCGGCCGGAGTCACGCCAGCCGCTGGATCGGGCGATCCTCCCTGCGGCTCCACCTTGGTGCTATCGGTTGATTGCGGCTTGACCTTCTTCGTCGCCATCACCACTCCTCTAGAGTACCGGGACACAAGATGCAAGATTCAAGACTCAAACCACATCTAGAAACTCTACACAAGACTCAAGATATAAGGAACATCTAGGAACTCAGACGCAAGACTCAAGGAAAACAGGTTAGGGAACAAATCCGCTTGTGTCTTGTAGCTTGTGTCTTGCGCCCGCCTTTTCGGCACCCCCGCCAACTAAGTGAACAATCTCCACCCGATCGCCAGCCTGCAACGCCGTCGTCTCGTAATCCTGCCGTTTCACAATCGCAACATTCACCTCAACCGCCACCCGCCGCGGATCGATGACCAGCTGCTGCAGCAGCATAGCGACCGTCGCGCCCTCAGATACCCGATGCGCCTGACCGTTCAGCGTGATATCCATCAGTTAACTAACAAGCACAGAGCGTACGTTGTCAGTCGCATGTCGCGGACGCTGCGTCGTACGGCGTGACAGCGAACGGCACACTCCTGCGACATACGACTGGCGACCTGCGACTCTCTCATGTTCTTCGGAACCGTTTACCCGCCACTTCCTTGACGAGCCCCTGCAACTCCAGCTGCAACAGCATCGCCGAGGTCTGTCCCGGTGATGCGCCGCTGCGCGACGCGATCAGATCGATGTGCAACGGCTGCTCCGACAAGACATCGTACACGCGTCGTAACGACTCCGGTACGTTAACAGGAGCCGCGGCCACTTGCCGTCTTGATACTCCCTTGCCCACCGGCTCCTGCCCCATGCCGTCCTGCAAATGTGGCGCCAGCTCCTCAAGAATGTCGTCGGCCGTCTGTACCAGCTTCGCCCCACCCTTGATCAACGCGTTCGTCCCCTGCGATGTCGCAACATCCACCGGCCCCGGCACCGCGAAGACCTCGCGCCCCTGCTCGAGTGCACAGTCGGCGGTGATCAGCGCCCCGCTTTGCTTCGCCGCTTCGACGATCACGACACCGAGCGACAACCCCGAGATCAACCGGTTGCGGCGCGGGAAATTCTGCTTGAGCGGCGGCATGGTCAGCGGGAACTCGGAGAGCACGGCGCCGCTGCCGGAAATCCACGATGATTGCTCCTCCTGCGACCGGCTGTCCATCCCTTGAATTCCGCAGCCGAGCACGGCGAGCGTCCGCCCTGTGACCGAGAGCGCTCCCTGATGCGCCGCCGTATCGATGCCGCGTGCCATCCCCGAAACCACCGTCACGCCGCGCGATGCCAGCTGACGAGCCAACTGTTCAGCCACCGACAGCCCGTACTGCGTGGCCGTGCGCGACCCGACGATCGCTACCGCGTACCGATCCTCCGGCATCAGTGTGCCGCGCACATATAGCACGATCGGTGGATCGTGAATCTGCTTCAGCAGCACCGGATACGACTCGTCATCAACGGTGATCACCCAAATGCCGTTCGCCTCAGCCAACTCCAGCTCGGCCTTGGCGTCAAACCGCTGCCGCACCGTGGTGATACGCTCAACCAGTCCTGGGCCGATGCCTTCAACCTGCGCCAGCTCCGATGCGGACGCTGCAAGCACTGCCTCTGTCGAACCAAACCGCTCCAGCAATCGGCGCAACCGGATGCTGCCGATCCCATCCACGGCGTTCAACGTCACCACATCTTCCAACGTATTCACTCTGACACCACTCTCAGACACAAGATGCCCCCGATCCCCCGCCGACCACTGTACGTCGTTCGTGAAACACCCAAAACCCCGTGAAG
>Ga0247727_10006969_pt1 | contig 21879 bp, 22 predicted proteins | sample WisWelCaveWW1625_FD_202498 | JGI IMG/M metagenome (GOLD analysis project Ga0247727, IMG submission 202498) | Biofilm microbial communities from Wishing Well Cave, Virginia, United States - WW16-25 | ecosystem: Environmental > Aquatic > Deep subsurface > Groundwater > Cave microbial mat | place...
CCGGAGCAGGCCCGCGGCCTTCGAAACGGGCTCGGAGTCGTACATCAGCCCGAGCCCCGCTCGGATGCGAAGACCCGCGACAGCCCAAGCCAGCCAGTCGTCGGTCACGATCGCCGTCGTCGGCACCTGCACGATCGCCTGTGGGAGTGCAGTCGCCACCTCCCAGCCACCGACATGGGTCGAGACGAGCAGGATCCCACGCCCACGCTCGAGGGCTTCCGCGATGTTCTCTCGACCAGCGATTTCGGTCGTCGCCCGGAGCTCATCCGGCCTGCCCAGTGCCCAGAGGAAGTCGGCCGAGCGCCGCGCCTCGTTTCGCACCTCGCGCCTGACGAGCGCTTTCACATCGGCGTGATCCGGCGGAAGCCCGAGCGCGTGGCACAGGTTGGCCGCGAGCTGACGCCGTTTCGCAGGGCGGCACGCCCACTCGACAGTCGCGCCGACCGAGGTGAGCGACCTGACGACGCCGGCGGGCGCGCGGCTGGCGACCGCGCTCGCGCCGACGATCGCCCCACGGAGCACGTGTGCCGCCAGCGGACCCTGCCCGAACGGAGCGTCCGAGCGAGGCTGCCCGTCCGGTGCGAGACGGAGGGCGTTGAGCCTCGCTCTGAGGCTCATCGCCTCGGGGTGAGAGTCGTCAGCCGGAGTGTCACGTCCTCCTCGTAGTGCACGTCTCCCACCGCCGAGTCGTTGGTCGTCCGGCTCACCATGACCACTTTGACCGGCACTCCCGACCTCCGGTCGAGCCAAATGTCGTGCCGCGCAGTGCCTCGGATCTCGCCCGAAAACGAGGTCGTCTTGCGCACATGCACCGTGGGAACCCGCATAGCTGCAATCCGGAGGACCTCGCGACCGACGACAAATGCGGTCCCGGCTTCGTCGGCCGTGTTCGTCCCGCACGAGACATCCCACCGCACCCCGGCCGCGCCACCTCGTGGCCGGAGCAGCGTCGCGGTGCACGTGTACGTCGTCCGCTCCGTACGGCCGAAGAACGTGTGCCGCTCGTCTTGGCTCGCGATCTCCCAGCCCTCGGCGCCGATGCAGTACGTCCACGTCGTCGATCGCCCCTTCAGAACGTCCCAGCGCATCCGTACGCCACACGCGTCCTTCGTCACGGTGATCGTCGAACTCCGTGGGTAGCGGTGCGTGACCCCGGTGAGGGCGTCCGTCTTCTCGAAGCCGTCCGTCGCGTAGACGTAGACGCCCTCGGGCACCGGAGACGGCCCCGGAGGCGCCGTCTCCTCCTCCTCGCGGAAGGTGGTGACCGCCTCGCCGACGCTCGTCGGCTCGGCGACGTCGCGCAGAAGGAAGAACCACGCTGCGGCGCCCGCAAGCGCGAGCGCGCCGACCACACCGGCGACGATGAGCCCCGCCCGTGCCATGGCCGATGAGCGTAGCGCCGGAGGGACTACTCGGCGTCGCGCGACGCGAGCCCCTCGGCCACTGCCGAGAACTCGGCGATCGCGGCCTCGAGATCGTCCACGATCTCCTGCGCCAGCACCTCGGGCGGCGGCAGGCCGTCCACGTCCTCGAGCGAGGCGTCGCGAAGCCAGGTGATGTCGAGCGAGACCTTGTCGCGTTGGATCAGATCGTCGTAGGAGAAGCGCCGGAAACGCTCCGCCTCCACGCGCAGGTGGCGCTCGCCCGGCCGGAACGCCTCGACGAACTCCTGCAGATGCTCGCGCCGAAGCGGGTTCTGCTTGAGCGTGAAGTGCTGATTCGTGCGCAGGTCGTAGACCCAGAGCTCGCGAGTCCACGGCGTCTCGGAGGCAGGCTTGCGGTCGAAGAAGAGTACGTTAGCCTTGACACCCGGCGCGTACCAGATGCCCGGCGGCAGGCGGAGGAGCGTGTGCACCTCGCACTCGTGCAGGAGCTTCCGCCGAACGGTCTCGCCGGCGCCGCCCTCGAAGAGGACGTTGTCGGGGACGACCACCGCGGCGCGGCCGCCGATCTCGAGCAGCGTCCGCACGTGCTGGACGAAGTTGAGCTGCTTGTTCGAGGTGGACGCCCAGAAGTCATCCCGGACGACGACGAGGTCTTCCCGCCCCACCTGCCCTTCCTCGGACACGAACGTCATCGACGACTTGCGACCGAACGGCGGATTCGTCAGCACCATCTCGAACCGCTCGCCCGGGTCGGCCTTCAAGGCGTCGTCCACGATCACCGGGCTCTCCGCCTCCTCGGAGCCGATCCCGTGCAGGAGCAGGTTCATGACGCAGAGCCGCGCGGTCGCATCGACGATCTCCCACCCGCGGAGCGCGTCGAACCGCAGGTGCTTCTTCTGGTCGGGGTCGAGCTGATGGTTCCGCGCGATCCACTCGTGCGCGGCGAGCAGGAAGCCCCCGGTTCCGCACGCGGGATCGCAGATGCGTGTCCCCGACTCGGGCTGCATCACCTCGACGATCGCGCGGATCAGCGCCCGCGGCGTGAAGTACTGACCGGCGCCCGATTTCACGTCCTCCGCGTTCTTCTCTAGGAGGCCCTCGTAGGCGTCGCCCTTGACGTCTGCGTCGAGCGCGAGCCACGTCTCGCGGTCGATCAGGTCGACCACGAGCCGCCGCAGCTTGGCGGGATCCTGGATCCGGTTCTGCGCCTTACGGAAGACGACCCCGAGCATCCCCGACCCCCGCCCGAGCTCGGTCAGGACGTGTCGGTAGTGCACCTCGAGCGCATCGCCGTCGCGCGCCAAGAGCGCCGGCCAGTCGAGACCCTCCGGCACGATCGGCGGCCGCGAGAACGGAGGCTTCGTCTGCTCGTCCGCCATCTTGAGGAAGAGGAGATACGTGAGCTGCTCGAGGTAGTCGCCGTACGAGAGCCCGTCGTCCCGCAGGACGTTGCAGTAGCTCCAGAGCCGCTGGACGAGTCCGTTCTGCGCGCTCATCGGAGATCGGCCGCCACAGCTGCGACGATCGCCCGAGCATGCTCGAGTGCGAAAGCGACGTCCCCCTCTTCGACGAGGAACGCGTCGTACTGCGACCTATTGCGGAGTCTGCGAATGCGGTCGAACGCACGGAAGTGCTCGACGAGGCGGGGATTGTCGAGGGCCGCGAGCCCGTATTCACCTGTCCGGGCATGTGCTCTCTCGCTTCCTGCGACGCGCAAGCCATTCGCTCGCATATGAGATCCGATCGCCTTCCGGGCTGCCTCGTAGCTCACGGCCAACGCCGCCGTCTGGTCATCCTCCGATAGCCGCTCCGCACTCTCGAGGTGCTGTTGTGCGGTCGCGAGTTCACGACGGGCCACCTCGCGGTCTGGCTCGACCCGGAGCAGCACTCCCCGGACGAGCAATGCCTGAATCTGCTCGTCGCTCACGGTGTAGGCACGAGGTCGCGCTTGCGATCGAGGTCGAGCTCGACGAGCGGGGACTTACTGACCTCGCGGATGAACCCCTCGCTCCGCTCCTCCCACCGCTCGCGGGAGAGGATGATCGGATTGACCTCGCGACCGAGGACTGCCTCGAGCTCAGAGGCGACCGCGTATACCGCTGTTCGATCGGGAGATCCAACGAGTAGAACGTCGATGTCGGCAGGCCCCCAGCCCGGCACACCCACGTACCGGGCCGCCCATGATCCGAATAGGAATGCCTGCTCGACGCCCGGCACCTCGCGGAATGCCGGGCCGATCAAGGCGGCGGGGCCAAACGCCGTCAAAAGCAGGCCATGGAGGTGATCGTAGTAGGGGGATTTCGTGTTCGGCCGCAGAATGCGCTGCCGGCCGACGCGATCCGACACCACGAGACCGGCTGCTTCGAGCCGATCGGCCTCCCGCTTCACTCCGCCTCGGTCGACGCCAAGCTCGCGAGCAAGCTCTGCTAGGGGAGCCGGCCTGTCCACGGCGAGGTACACCCGCGCAAGCAAGCGTGCCTGAGCATCCGAGCGGAAGAGGGGAAGCAATATCGGAGAGGCCGTGCGCACGGCGTTGTCAAAATATCATCGACTGATGACGAATACGCAACGTTACATTCAACTCTGCCGTTCGGCGCGGATGCGGTCGAGGAGAACGGAGGCCGGCTCGTCGGACGGGTGCTGAGGGTCGACGCCGAGAGCCCGGCATCCCGGAGAACGTTGCGAGTAGCTCCAGAGCCGCTGGACGAGGCCGTTCTGCGCGCTCATGGCTCGGGTGCCAGCTCAGCTAGCGGGTGCTGCCGCCGCATGAAGTCGGCAAAGAGAGGAACAGTGAAGGCGACGAGACCATGTCTCGGGCTGTAGATCAAACCCTTCTTGATCAAGCTGTCACGGATGGGTCCGGTCTCGGTCGTACTTGCATAGCCCAGCTGTCTCGTGACGTCACCCGAACGCTGCGGCCCGTCCCCAAGCGCTGCCATCGCCGCGAGATAGCGCTGCTCGGCGGGCGTCGCACGCTCGAAACGCACGTTAAAGAAGTCCGTGTCGAGAACGCTCAGCACGAGCTCGTGGGCGCGTTCCACGGCGCTTCCGTCGATGACGTTGTCCGTCCCGGTGAGCCACGCGTGCTTCCCGTACTGCTGGAGGAAGTAGGGGTACCGGCCGCTGTGTCTCAAGATCTGATCGAGGGCCTCTTCGGTGAAGCTGACACCCTCTTCGGCGGCCGGGTCGACTAGCGCCAGGCGTGCGGCAGGATCACTCAGCGCACCGATGGTCGGAAAGGTGAAAAGCCGTTCCGCATATGACTTCGCCTCACCCGCCAGCTTCGGCAGCGATGGAAGACCCGCGCCCACCACGGTGATAGGAAGCTGACGACGCGTCGACCGATGCATTCCCGCAATGAGAGCCTCGAAGTCGGCACGCTCGAGGAACTGCACCTCATCGAGGAGGAACAGCACGCCGCGCTCGGCCTCCTGCGCGATGCTTCCGACCTCTACCAAGAGGTCGCCGAGATCGCGGCCGAGGTCCCCGCTGTCCGCGGTTCCCTCCTCGACGTCGAGCTCGAGGCGGATGTCGACGCCGACACCCGTCGTGATCGTAAAGGCCTTGAGGATGGACAACGCTCGCCGGGCTTTCTCGCGAACTCGCTCCGTCCGGCTCATGTCGAGGAGTGCTTCGCGAGTCATCGTGGCAAGGACCTTCGCCAGGCGCGTCTCGCTCGTGACTTCGGTCGAACTCGCAAACCAGCGGCGCTCGATCGCGATTCCTTCGAAGGCATCCAGGAGCACTGTCTTGCCCACGCCGCGCAGGCCTGTGATGAGGAGGCTCTGCTCAGGCCGTCCTATCTCGAGCCTGCCGAGCAGCAACGCGAACTGCTCGAGCTCTGGATCTCGGCCCGTCAGCGCCGGAGGCGGCGTGCCTGCGCCGGGGGTGTAGGGATTCCTCAGGGCGTCCATAAGGAGTTGATTCTTTTATAGCGGAAGACGCTATAAGCGTCCGAAGCCGCTATAAGCCCAGCGGACGCGCGCCGGATCCGTTCGGACTTATAGCTCAGGCTTCTATAAACGCTCGGAACGCTTATAAGCGGCCGCAGCGTCATTGAGAGGCCCGCCCGACTCGACCGCCACGACGCGGACCGGTGGCAGCGCGCTGGGCGCGGATGTGGTCGAGGAGGACCGAGGCGGGCTCGTCGGACGGGTCCTGCGGGACGAGCTCGCCGCGGAAGGCGCGCTCGAGGACGGAGCGGCGAAGCGCGGCGCTGCGGCGCTGCGCGCGCTCGATCGCCGCGCGGAGCGCGTCGATCGCCCCGAGACGTTCCTCGATCTCCGCCACGATCCGCCGCTGCTCCTCGAGCGGCGGCACCGGCACCGGAAACCCTTTGAGAGTCGTCATGTTGAGCGACGCGAGATTCGTCGTCTGACGGCCATGACGCTCGAACCAGTCTCTTCCGAACGTGTTGCCGTGCCACGAAACGAACTTTGGCTCAAAGCCATCGTGCAGACGTGCACGAAAGACATGGTTCTGGTGAATGCAGTCCTCGATCTCGCCCGACCACACCCAGCCGCGCCCGAGCTTGTCGCGGTCGCCGCCCTCGTTGAAGAGCACGTCGCCAACCTCCAGCCTAAGCGCAGCGGCCTTCTGCGCTGGAACACGGATCGTTGTGACCTCCCGCAGATCGAGGTAACCGCGCTGGACATTCGCAACGCGTAGATACGGCACTTCGACGAACGCGGGATCTGCTTGACGCTTCGCATCCTTTGTCACACCGCCTGCGATCTCCGCGATCTCTCCAAGCGTGGTGGACGGCCATTCGCCGCGCATCGCGTCTTCGATGAACTGACCGCGAGACACGTCTAGGCGCCGCAAGGCGGCGGTGAGGGAGGCGTCGGCGGCGTCGAGGCGGGAGAGGTGCTCCTCGATCGCCGCCACGATCCGCCGCTGCTCGTTCAGCGGCGGTAATGGAAGAGGTATATCTTGGACAGTGCGCGACGAGAGATGCTTGACCGTCACGGATGACGTGTGCGCGTTGATCGCATCGAGGTAACCCTGGAGGACATGAAGTAGGAAGCGAGGCTCAAACAGGCCTCCGTCGCGGATCGTGAGCTTGCATACCCGCTGATTCAGGAGCGCCGGGCGCCCGCTCCAGAGAGCGACTCTGAAGTCGCCATCCATTCCAACGACGATGCTTCCCGACTCCACGACGTACGCGGGGTCGTAGTCGCCCGAGTACGACGTGTCGGTGTCGGACTCACCGACATCACGGATTCGGAGAAGCGGCATGCCTCCATCGCGACTGAAGAACTCCGACTTGAAGGCGAAGCCGTTGAGAACGTCCGCGACATCCGCAAGACGCACTCGCTCCCACGAGTCATGACTCGCGAGAAGCGACGAAGTAGAGGTCCGGACAATCTCGTCCGGGTGGACGCGAAGCGTCACGTGACGAGCACCTCGTTGAGCTCGTCGAGCAGCGGGCCGAGGTCGTCGCCGAACACCTGCGCCGCCCGCGCGAGGCCGCCCGACTCGACGAACGGCGTGTAGGAGAAGTCGTCCGCTGTGATCCCGAGCGAGGACGCAACGTGGTCGCGGATCCGCTCGAGCCAGGCGAGCTGCTCCTGCGTGAACACGCGCCCCGCGTTCTCCTGCGCGAGGAGCCAGGCTTGGAAGCGCTCGCGCACGAGCTCCGGGTAGGCCACGAGCTCGTCCGACTGGTGGAGGGCGACGCGGACGAGCGAGACGAGGTCGGTGAGCACCCGCTGCCCCGAGCCGCGGACGCGCGAGGAGTCGAGGCGCTCGTAGGCCTCCCACAAATTGGCAGGCGTCCAGCTCTGCGGCGGCCGGGCGATCGCCTGGGCGAGCTCCCTCACCTCCGCGAACGTCAGGCGCTGCGGCTGTCTCTGCGCATAGAGGATCTGGAGCGCCGTGATCTCGTCGCGGTTCTCCTCGCAGAAGCGCTCCCAGGACTCGACGGTGGAGCGGGCGCGGTCGGCGGCGTCCTTCGAGTAGCCGGCCTCGATCACCTCGTCGCGCGACGTCTCGTCGATAGCCTGCTCGTAGGAGCGGCGGACGCCGACGATCCGCTCCCGGAGCTCCGGATTCGCCGCAAGCGGGGCGACGGCGTCGTTCAGGAGCGCGGCGCGGGCGGCCTCGATCTCCTCCACCGTCGGCGCGACACCGGCGGCCGCCTCGCGGGCGGCGGCGAGCTGCGTGTCGGGGTCGAGCGCGGCGACGATGCCTCGAGCGATCTCCTGCAGCGAGACGCCGCCCGAGAGGCCCTCGAGCTCATCCCGATCCTCCTTCGTAAGGCGCCGGTCGAGCCGCGACAGCCGGGCCGCGATCGCCGAGATCTCGTCCGGGTCGCAAATCCCGAAGGAGACGCGCTTGAGCAGCTTCTCCAGGGGCTCGGTCGGCGTGCGGTCGAGGGGGACCGTGTCCACGAGGTCGGACTCCGTCACGCCCACGGCGTCCACGATCACGAACCGCTCCTTCGCAAGCGCGTCCGGGGTGACGGAGCGGAACGTCGCCTCGTCGATCACCCGCACGCCGCGGCCCTTCATCTGCTCGAAGTACGTCCGGCTCTTGACCGAGCGCATGAAGAAGACGCACTCGAGCGGCTTCACGTCGGTGCCCGTGGCGATCATGTCCACGGTCACCGCGATGCGCGGGAAGTACGAGTTGCGGAACTCGGAGATCAGGTCGTCAGCCCTCCGCCCGGTCGCCTTGTACGTGATCTTGGCCCCGAACTCGTTCCCCTTCCCGAACACGTCCCGCGCGATCTGGACGATCTCCTCCGCGTGGGCGTCGTCCTTGGCGAAGATCAGGGTCTTCGGCACCTCGGAGCGGCCGGGGAAGATCTCGGTGAAGAGGCGGTCGCGGAAGGTCTCGAGCACCGTGCGGATCTGGTCGCGGGCGACGACGGCGCGGTCGAGCTCCTTCTCGGTGTAGGCGAGGTCCTCGTCGAGGCGCTCCCAGCGCGTCCGCCGGGTGTGGCGATCGCGGAACTGGGTCACGATCCCCGCGTCGATCGTGGCACCGCCCTCGGTGATCTCGGTGCGGATGCGGTAGACGTCGAAGTCGACGTTGACGCCGTCCGCGACGGCCTCCTCGTGGCCGTACTCCATGACGAGGTTCTGGTTGAAGAACCCGAACGCCTGCTTATTCGGAGTCGCGGTGAGCCCGATCGTGAACGCGTCGAAGTAGTCGAGCACCTGCCGCCAGAGCCCGAAGATCGAGCGGTGGCACTCGTCCACGATCACCACGTCGAACGTCTCGGGCGGGACGGCGGAGTTGTACTCGACCGGGACGGGCTCGGTCGCGAGCTCGTAGGCGGAGTGCTCGTCGAGCTCGGGGTCGAGGTCGGGCTCGCCGCGGAGGATCGAGTAGACGCGCTGGATCGTCGAGATCGTCACGCGCGCGACGGGGTCGATCCGGTTCGACGCAAGGTGCTGGACGTTGTAGAGCTCGGTGAACTTGCGGCCGTCCTCCGGGGTCGTGAACCCCTGGAACTCCTTCAGCGTCTGCCGGCCGAGGTTCGCGCGGTCGACGAGGAAGAGGATGCGGCGCGCGTCCGCGTGCTTGACGAGGCGGTAGGAGACGTTGGCGGCGGTGAACGTCTTCCCCGAGCCGGTTGCCATCTGGATGAGAGCGCGTGGGCGGGCGGCGGCTAATGACTCCTCCAGATTGGAGATTGCGCGGAACTGGGCGGGCCAGAGGCCTTTGTCGGTGAGCGGCGGGAGGGTGCGGAGGCGATGTCTGAGCGTCGGCTCGGTCGGGTGGCGGCGGACCTCGTCGAGCCAGCCGGCCAGTGTCTCGGGGCGGTGGAAGGAGAAGACAGGGCGGCTCGCCGCGTCGGGATCCAGCGTGTTCGTGAAGCGGGTCTCGGTGCCGGTGGACTCGTAGGCGAACGGGAGCGCGCCCTCGAGCGCCGTCGGGATCTCCTCCGGGAGACCGTCGACGTACTTCGCGCTCTGCCACTCGACGCCGGTTAGGGTCTGGCCCTCCTTCTTCGCCTCGATAACGCCTGCAGCGGCGCCGTCCACGAAGAGGAGGTAGTCCGCGCGGCCGTGGGGCGGTGCAAGCACGAACTCGCGGACGGCGACGCCGAGAGAAGCCTTGAGGTTCGCGCGGGACGCGTCCTGCACCGCCCAACCGGCCGCGGCGAGTTGGCGGTCGATCTCGACGCGTGCCTTGGCTTCCGGAGTGAGGTACGAGAGCTCGCCCTCTGTCACGCGCCAGATCATCGCCCAGGGCGGCAGTGCGTGCCTACGCCGCGGCGCTACGCTGCGCGGCGGAGCGGCAAGGGCCCGGTGGCCCAGCGGGTCTTCAAAACTCGTGCGGTCGTGTAGCCCACGGCTCGGTCGGTTCGACTCCGGCGCCGCTCCGTCGAGCCGAGACCGTCTCTTCGGCTATGGCTCAGGAGCTGAAGCGGATGCCGCAGTTCGCGCGCTGGAAGTTACTGAGCTGTGTGACTTCGGCGACCGTGAACGGAGCAAGAGGCGTCGTCTTGAGGTTGTAGTGGTTCGCCTTTACCTGAGCGAAGTAGGTCAGCTCGTGGGTCACCGCCTTCTTGATCGAGGGCGGTGTCACAGCGAGGAAGTGACTCCGCCCCGCGAGAGATGCGTCGATGACCCCTTCCAAGCGCTCAGCGGAAAAGGAGTGGGCGCCGAGGGCACTCATTGTCTTCGGCAGTTGACTAGCGCGACCCCATGCAGTGAGAATCGTCCTAGCCAACACTTACAAAGGAGGCGGCATGGCCTGGAACCTCGAGGGCACCTATTTCGAGACCTGCTCGTGTGAGGTCGTCTGTCCGTGCACAGTGTCGCTGGCTCTCGGCGCCGACTATGACCGTTGCAGGGCGACGCTCGTCTTCAACATCACGAAGGGCGAGGTGGAGGGCACCGACGTGGGCGGCTTGAAGATCGCCGCGATCGCAGACACGCCGAAGGTCATGAGCGAGGGGAACTGGCGCCTCGGGGTGTTCATCGACTCTGCCGCTTCCGACGAGCAGGCGGAGAAGCTCGGCACCGTGTTCGGCGGCCAGCTCGGCGGCCCGATGGAGGCGCTCGGACCGCTCGTGTCGGAGAACCTCGGCGTCGAGCGTGCACCCATAGAGATCCGCGAGGAAGGCCTTCGTCACAGCGTCAAGATCGGCGACGCCATCGACTTCGAGATCGAAGACGTCGTCTCGTTCGGCGTCGAGTCGGGAGAGCCGGCGCGTGTGAGCGGCATCTTCCATCCGGCCGGCACCGAGCTGACCATCTCCAAGGCGACGCGCTCGCGTATCAACGCCTTTGGTATCGAGTACGAGGGTAAGTCCGGCTTCTCGGTGTCGCGGTTCGCCTGGGCCGCCTAGTGAGCACCCCCGTGTCGGCGGGAGCGCTCGACGAGCGCGCCGCGCGAAGCACAAGCCTCGCTCCTGCATTCGCGGCCGTGCACACACGCCTGGGCCTGGTGGCGTTGCTGTTCGCGCTCGCCGGGATCGCGTGGTGGATCACGGCCGACCGGATGCGGGGTATGGACGAAGGACCGGGCACCGGCCTCGGGACGCTCGGCTGGTTCCTGGGCGTGTGGGTCGTGATGATGGCCGCGATGATGTTTCCGTCGGTCTCCCCGACGGTCGCTCTTTACTCGCGCATGGCCAAGAGCAGCACGGCATCGCTCGTCTTCGTGTCTGGCTACCTTCTGGCTTGGACGGCCGCTGGTGTACTCGCCTTTGCGGTTTCCGACGTCGGGGGGAGCCTGCTCGGCTCCGAGCTCGCGTGGGATAGGGGCGGCCGCTGGCTGGCCGGCGGCATACTCGTCGTTGCCGCCGTCTACGAGCTCACCCCGCTCAAGGACGTCTGCCTCGGGAAGTGCCGAAGCCCGCTCGGCTTCCTGTTCGGCGCCTGGCGCGATGGCCTGTCGGGCGCATTGCAGATGGGGGTCCGGCACGGCGGATGGTGCATCGGCTGTTGCTGGGCACTGATGGCGGCGCTGTTAGCGCTCGGCGTGATGAGTCTCGCCTGGATGGCATTCGTGGCGGCTTTGATCGCGGCCGAGAAGACCCTTCCCTGGGGACGCGCCGTGACGTATGGGACCGCGGCACTCCTGCTCGCCCTCGGCGTCGTGCTCATGGTCGCTCCAGAAGCGATCCCGGGCCTCACGATTCCGAGTGGGGGCGGTTCGATGAATCGAATGGGCGTCACGAACGACGGCCCGATGCCCTGAGCTCCGGTCACCCAGCGGGTCTTCAAAACTCGTGCGGTCGTGTAGCCCACGGCTCGGTCGGTTCGACTCCGGCGCCGCTCCGTCGAAAGCGCACTCCGCGCGATGGTGAGAGACTCCGCGCGTGAGCTCGGTCGACGAGCTGCCGATCGGCACGGTCACCTTCCTCTTCACCGACATCGAGGGGTCGACGCAGCTGCTCAAGCAGCTGCGAGATCGCTACGGCGAAGCGCTCGCGGATCACCAGCGGATCCTGCGCGAGGCCTTCGCCGAGCACGGCGGGCACGAGATCGACACGCAGGGGGACTCGTTCTTTGTCGCGTTCCGGCGGGCCAAGGACGCGGTGGCTGCTGCGATCGCATCTCAGCGCCGTCTTTCGGAGCACGCCTGGCCCGACGGCGCCGAGCTCCGGGTACGCATGGGCATTCACACGGGCGAGCCGGCCATGGGGGGCGAGCGCTACGTCGGCCTCGGCGTGCACCGCGCGGCCCGCATCTGTGCGGCCGGGCACGGCGGCCAGGTGCTCGTCTCGCAGACCGCGCGTGAGCTGCTCCGCGACGATCCGATCCCAGACGTCTCCCTGCGAGACCTGGGTGAGCACCAGCTCAAGGACCTGGACGACCCGGAGCGGCTCTACCAGCTCGTCGCACCGGGGCTCCAGGAAGACTTCCCCGCGCTGAAGACAGCGGCGTCCACCCCCTTCGAGGGTCGCGAGGGGGAGCTGGCGGAGGCGGCCGCCGAGGAGATGGCGAGGCGCTGGCGGCGTCCGGGGCGCCGGGTCCTGATCGTTGCGACATTCGCCGCGGCGATCGTGGGCGCCGCTCTCGGCGTGCTCCTGACGCAGGGCGGCGGGGCGACGGCGAGCGCCTCGGTCGGAGCGAACGCAGTCGGGGTGATCGACTCGAAGAGCGGCAAGATCGTTTCGGAGATCCCAGTTGGCGCAGCGCCGGGAGAGGTCGCCGCCGGGCCGGATGCCATCTGGGTCACGAACGCGAACGACAACACCGTCTCCCGCATCGATCCGTCGACGAACGACGTTCGGCAGACGATCAGGGTGGGCGGCGGACCGGCGGGCGTGGCCGTTGGCGAAGGGGCGGTGTGGGTCGCGAACGGCCTCGAGGGGACCGTCTCGCGCATCGACTCGACGACGAACCAGGTCGTGCAGACGATCACGGTCGGCAACGGCCCCAGCGGGGTCGCCTACGGCGAGAAGGCCGTCTGGGTGACCAACTCCGCGGACGGCACGGTGTCCCAAATCGATCCGGACACCGGCCGGGTGACCAGGACGCTCCCGGCCGTAATCGGCGCCTCTGGCGTCGCCGTCGGCTTCCGCCGGGTCTGGATCGTGTCTCCGTCTTCCGGGAGCGTGGTCGCCCTGGATCCCCGCTCGGGTCAGGTTCTGCAGCGAATCGGCGTCGGTGTCGATCCGGACGCCGTTGCGGTCGGCGCCGACGCGGTCTGGGTGGCGAATCGCGCCGACGACACCGTCTCGAAGATCGACCCGCGGGCGGCTGCGGTCAAGAACACCATTCAGGTCGGTCGAGGGCCGGAGGGCATCGCGGCAGAACCCGAGGGCGTCTGGGTCGCCAACGGGGCCGACGGGACCCTGTCCCGCATCGATCCCTCGAGCGGCGCGATCGTGAAGACTGTCCGGCTCGACAACCCGCCGCGAGGCGTCGCTCTCGTGCCGCAAGGGGTCTATGTCGCGGTTCGATCGACCGGGAGCGAGCACCGAGGCGGCACGCTACGGGTCCTGTCCGAGTTCGGTCCGGAGTCCCTCGACCCCGCACTCACGGGGCCGTTCGGATGGTCGTTCCTGCTCATGACGAACGACGGGCTCGTCGGCTTCCGGCGGGTGGGCGGCGTCCAAGGCACACAGCTCGTGCCAGATCTCGCCGTGTCGCTGCCTACCCCGACCGACACCGGGAAGACCTACACCTTCCAGGTGCGGCCGGGCATCTACTACTCGAACGGGAAGCTTGTGCAGCCGGACGATTTCAAGCGGGCAATCGAGCGTCTCTTCAAGGTCGGGGCGTTTGAAGCTGGCGAGTACTACGGTGGGATCGTCGGCGCTGACCGCTGCGCCATGGGGAAGTCGTGCGATCTCTCTCGCGGGATCGTCACCGACCGCGCCGCACGGACGGTGTCCTTCCATCTGAGGGCCCCCGACGCCGACTTCCTCGCCAAGCTCGCGCTCCCCGCCGCTTTCGCCGTCCCCGCGGGGACCCCCGCACACGATGTGGGAACGCGTCCCATCCCTGCGACGGGGCCGTACCGGATCGCTGAGTACCGAAAGAAGACCAAGACGCTTCGGCTCGTCCGCAACCGGGCCTTCCGCGAGTGGTCGGCAGACGCGCAACCCCAGGGATATCCCGACTCGATCTCCTTGTCTTGGCGGTCCGGCCCCGACGCGTCCGCTCAGGCGCGGGCGGTCGAGCGTGGCGCCGCGGACGTAGCCCTGAGCCTGACGCCGGTGTTGCCGGAGCCGCAGCTCGATCTCCTCGCAACGCGCCATCCCAGCCAGCTCCACATGAGCACGGCGTTCAGCACGAGCTACTACTTCCTCAACACACGCGTGCCGCCGTTCGACGACGTGCGGGTGCGACGGGCCGTTAACAGCGCCTTCGACCGCGAGGCCTTCGTGCGGCTGCTGGGGCGCGCGTTCGCCCCCACGTGCCAAATCCTGCCGCCCAACTTCCCGGGCTACCGGTCCACATGCCCCCTCTCGGGCGGCGTGACGGGCCTCGACTCGGCACGGCGGCTCGTGCGGAGCTCGGGCACGGCCGGTGCCCGCGTGACCGTCTGGGTTCCGAGCCCGATAGCCGAGCAGGGGCGCTACATGGTCTCCGTCCTCGACTCGCTCGGCTACCGAGCGCGCATCGAGTCCGTCGACTTCGGCGCCTACTTCGACAAGGTGTTGGACTCCCGGGTGCGCGCCCAGACCGGCTACTACTCCTGGAACGCGGGCTTTCCGTCCGCCGCCGACTTCATCCCTCCGCAGTTCAGCTGCGCGGCGTTCGTGCGGGCTTCGCCGCAGCAGAACAGCAACCTCTCCGAGTTCTGCGACCGCTCGATCGACGCACAGATGAAACGCGCCGCCGCCGTCCAGGTGCAGGATCCGGCCGCGGCGACCGCGCTGTGGCAGCAGGTCGAGCAAGCGCTGCTCGCGCAGGCCCCAGTCGTGCCGACGTACAACCAGCGCATCGTCGACTTCGTCTCCAAGCGCGTCGGCAACTACCAGTACAACCCGCAGTGGGGCGTCTTGCTCGACCAGCTCTGGGTCAAGTAAGCCGACGCGCTCGAGTCGCGCCGACCAGGCGATCCGCAGAGACAACCGCAGATAGAACCGAGCCGCGGCACCCAGGGTTCGTGTAGCCCACGGCGCGGTCGGTTCGACTCCGGCGCCGCTCCGTCGCTCCGCCCCCATCCGAGTGGTACTGGATGGTTGCCGGTACCAGGCGCCCGATCGGCGAGCGGCGGAATCGTCGATACGCGGTCGCTTGTGTGCATGTGTGTTACAGTGTGCTCGACGAGAGGAGCGTCGCACATGGCTCGAGGAAAGAAGAAGCACGTCTCGCTGCGCATCGGGGAGCTCGTGGTCGAGGGGCTCGATCGGTTGGCGCAACAGACGGGGATGTCGCGGAACGCGCTCGCCGAGCGCTACCTCGCCGAGGGACAGAAGATGGACGAGTTCCCGCAGATCTACTTCCGCAACGGCGAGCTCGGTCGGCGAGCGGCGCTGCTCGGAACCCGCTTGGACGTCTGGCAGGTCATGGAAACCGTCCGCAGCCACGGAAACTCGGTCGAGGACGCCGCTGCTTACCTCAGCCTGCCGGCGGAGCGAGTGCGAGCCGCCGTCCGCTACTACGCCGCCAATCGCGACGAGGTCGATGAGTTCTCCGCGCGCGCCATCGCCACGGCAGAACGGGCAGAGCAGATCTGGCGCGCAGAGCAGGAGCTGCTTGCTTCGTGAGGCTCGTGCTCGACGAGCTCTATTCGAAGCAGATCGCCGAGCAACTTCGGGAGCGTGGCCACGACGTCGTCTCGGTCACGGAGCAGCCCGATCTCCAGGGGCTGCTCGACAATGAGCTCTTCGCGCTGATGGCGGCAGAGCGGCGTGCAATCCTGACCGAGAACTGGGCGGACTTCGGCCGCGAGCTGGAGAAGGCCGCCACCGCCGGAATGACGCACTACGGGGTCGTCTTCACCTCGCCGCAGCAGCTACCCCGTAGCCGCGACACGATCGGCCTCTACGTGCGCGTACTGGACGACCTCCTCGAGCGTCACCCCGCGGAAGACGCGCTCCTGAACAGCTACCGCTGGCTGCCAGACAGGCGTCTCTAGAGCTCGAGGCGAATGACCCGCTCGGCCCCCTCGACCTCGCCGGTCTCGACGAAGCCATAGCGAAGGTAGAAGTCACGCGGGCCGTGCTCCCCGGGGACATAGCTCGAGATCAGCTCGCGCGCGCTCGGCAGGCCGCGCACACGCTCGACAACGAGATCGAGCGCACGCTTGCCGTACCCCTTGCACTGATGATCGGCGGCAATCATGAAGCGCCAGAGGAAGTACTCCGGCGTCTCCGGATCGTCGCGGATCATGACAAAGCCGACCGCGGTCTCACCGGCGTACACGGCGCGGAACCAGGCTCGCGGCTCGAAGTGCGCCTGCGCGATCGAGACGGCGTTCGCCGCGACGTAGGAGCGCTGCTCCGGTCGCACCTCGAGCTTGCAGATCGTCCGCACAGTCTCCGACGTGATCTCGCGCAGGTTGACCTCGATCTCTCCCATCGGCACCAGAGTAACCCGCCCCGACTGCATAGGTTCGACCCGCGCGAGTTCAGCGTTTCGTAAGCGTGCGTAACACCCGCGCAAGCCGCGCGACGGTACACAGCGTCTATGGCAGTTCACGCTGAGCCCTCCCCATCCGTCGTCCCACTCTGGCTCCGCCTCGCGCTGACGCCGCTCGCTGCCGCGGTCGTTCTCCTCGGCATCTGGGTGACGGGGGCGCTGATCACGAACCACTTCCAGGTCTCGATGGCGCTCACGGCGCTCTGGTTCGCGGTCGTCCTCGCGACCGCCGTCATCGTCTGGCGTCGCCGGCCGGAGCTCCGGCTTCCCGTGTCGGCCGTCGCGGTCGGCACGTTCGTCCTCGTCGGCGGCTACCTCGGGCTGGCCTCCGTCCGCGACGTCACCGTGAACGAGACCGTGGCCGCCGGCCCCGCCTCGCTCGCGGGAAGCTTCGTCGGGCTCGCGCACCCGACGGAGGGAACCGCCCGCATCGTCGAGCCGGCGGGAGGGGACCGGGTGCTGACGTTGACCGATTTCCGCACCGACCCAGGCCCAGACCTCTACGTGTACGTCACCCCGGGGCAGACGTCCGGAGAGGACGTGGACGGATCGACGCAGCTCGCGCGCCTCAAGGGGAACGTCGGCAGCCAGCAGTACGAGCTCCCGCCCGAGCTCGACCTCTCGGCCGGCGCGACCGTCGTGATCTGGTGCCGCTCGTTCACCGTCTCGTTCGGCGCGGCCCAGCTCGCCCCGCCATAACGGCGCGCTACGTGAACTTGGACCACTCCGAGCGGCGCGTCAGGGCGAGACAGTCCGGCCTCCCCATGAAGTAGGAGCGCGGCGAGTACAGCTTCGTGTACGTGAACGCAAGGTTGCGTGCTCGGAGCGCCTTCACCTCGCTGAAGCCGAACCACTCGGCTCCCCAGCGGACCGCCTCGTTGGCGAAGCAGGTCGTCTTCCGCTCGTTCCGGATCCCTTGCCGGTGCAGGGCCTCGTGGAGGAGGATCGAGTACGCCGCAGCCGTGTAGACGGTATGACGGCCACGGAGGAACCCGCGGATCCCCTCGCACGTCCCGTCCCGGAGATGGACGTCGCCGCCGCCCGCGTAGTACGCGACGACCCGCCTCGCCGAGACCCCGAACCGCCGCTCGAAAGCCCGCTCGAACGACTCCTTGTCGCGGTAGCATCGGACGTAGACGCGGAGCACCTCCCGCCTCTTGATCCCCGAGTCCCCGGAAACCGCGTGCCAGAGGGTCTCGCGGGCGACAATCCCGAGCGCCCGGTCGTACGCGTATGCCTGACCAGGAGCGGCCCGCGCGCTTCCCGTGAGGACTGCCAAGGTTGCGACCGCGGTGACGAGAAGGCGCGACACGCCTCGGCTCAGGCTACCGCCGCCGTACTAGGCTGGGCGCCGTGGTGACCTCGATCGCGATCACGCCGGAGGAGCACCGCGCGCGCTGCGACGTCTTACTCGAGCGCCTTCGGGCCGAGAACCTGGCCGGCGCCGTGCTCTTCGACCCCTACTACGTCCTCTACTTCGCCGGCTTTGCGTTCGCACCCACGGAACGTCCGATCGCCTTCGTCCTCGCCGCCGACGGCACCCGCGCGCTCGTCGTCCCCCGGCTCGAGGTCGAGCACGCAGAGGCGAAGGCGACGCTCGACCGCGTCGAGCACTACCTGGAGTACCCCGGGGAGCCCCGCTCGGAGGTCGTCCTCGAGAGGACGCTCGCCGATTTGGGCCTGACCGGGAGAATCGGCGCCGACCAGGACGGCTACCCCTGGATCCTCGGTTACCGGGGCCCGACGCTCTCCGAGCTCTCCGGTGCGACCGTCGTCCGGGTCGTGGAGCAGATCGAGGAGCAGATGGCGGTCAAGTCCGAGGCGGAGCTACTGCTGATCCGCGAGAGCGTCCGCTGGGGGAACCTCGCCCACCGCCTGCTCCAGCGCTACACCGAGGTTGGCGTCACCGAGACTGAGGTGTCGCAGCGGGCGAGCGACGAGGCGACGTTCGCCATGCTCGACGCGATCGGGGAGATCTACCGTGCGCAGAGCTTCTTCTCGAGCGGCGCGCACGCGGGGTACCGCGGCCAAATCGGGCGGAACTCGGCGATCCCGCACGCGCTCGCCGGCAACATGGTCTTCCAGGCGGGAGATGTGCTCGTGACCGGGGCGAGCGCACCCGTATGGGGCTACCTCTCCGAGCTCGAGCGCACGATGGTGATCGGCGAGCCTTCACCTGATCAAGAGCGGATGTTCGGACACATGATCGCGCTGCAGGACACCGCCTTCGACGCGATCCGGCCAGGCGCCCGCTGCTCCGACGTGGACAACGCCGTCCGCGCTTACTTCGACGAGCACGACCTCATGCCGCACTGGCGCCACCACACGGGGCACGCGATCGGGCTCCGCTACCACGAGGGGCCGTTCCTCGACTCGGGTGACCACACGGAGATCCGGTCGGGGATGGTGTTCACGGTCGAGCCCGGCCTCTACGCGCCTGACCTGGGCGGCTTCCGGCACTCGGACACCGTCCTCGTGACGGACGACGGGATCGAGATCCTCACCTACTACCCGCGCAACCTCGCCAGCTTGACGATCCCGGCGTGACTAACCCGGCGTAGGTCAGCCGCGACCGGAGGCCAGCTGCGCGGAAGCGCGCTCGATGCGCTCGTGGAGCTCGCGGCGCTCCCGCGAGATCTCCTGCTCCTGGCGCTTGAGCTCCTCGAGGAGGTCCGCGCCCTGGCCGGGGAGGCCGCTGCCGCCCGCGCGGAGGAAGTCGATCCGGTTCTGCAACCGCGTCCTCCGGGCGGAAAGGGAGCGTTCTTCCTTCCGCAGTTGCGCGAGCTGATCCCGGCCGTCTCGAGGTTCGGCGTTCACGCAACGACTATCGGAAGCCCCGGGCCGTTTTGTTAGGTCCGAGGGCGCTACGCTTGGACGACACGGAGCAGGCGGCCCTGGGAGGAGTGGAATGAGCGCAGCGATAACAACGGAGCTGAAGCTGATCGGCCACTGGATCGGCGGAGAGAGCGTCCGCGGCACGTCCGGACGGAAGGGTCCGGTCTACAACCCGGCCACAGGCGAGCAGGCAGGCGAGGTCGACTTCGCGTCGGTCGAGGAGATCGATCGCGCGGTCGCGGCTGCGAAGGCCGCATTCCCGGAGTGGAGGACATGGTCGCTCTCGAAGCGCGCCGACCTCATGTTTCGCATCTACCAGCTCTTCGACGAGCACCGCGAGGATCTCGCGCGCCTGCTGACCGCAGAGCACGGGAAGGTGCTCTCCGACGCCATGGGCGAGGTACAGCGCGGGATCGAGGTGATCGAGTTCGTCTGCGGGATCCCGAAGCTGCTCAAGGGCGACTACTCGGAGCAGGCTTCGACCGGAATCGACGTCTTCTCGATCCGCCAGCCGCTCGGCGTCGTCGCCGGGATAACCCCCTTCAACTTCCCCGCCATGGTGCCCATGTGGATGTGGGCGCCCGCGATCGCCTGCGGGAACACGTTCGTGCTGAAGCCGTCGGAGAAGGACCCGTCCGCGTCGATCCTGGCCGCCGAGCTGCTCAAGGAGGCGGGTGTTCCGGATGGCGTGTTCAACGTCGTCCAGGGCGACAAGGTCGCGGTGGACCGGATCCTCGAGCACCCGGACATCGCCGCCGTCAGCTTCGTCGGCTCGACCCCGATCGCGCGATACGTCTACGAGACCGGGACGAAGAACGGGAAGCGCGTTCAGGCGCTCGGCGGGGCCAAGAACCACATGGTCGTCCTCCCCGACGCGGACATCGAGATGGCTGCGGACGCAGCGGTGAGTGCGGGCTACGGCTCGGCGGGAGAGCGCTGCATGGCGATCTCGGTCGTCGTCGCCGTCGGCGACGCCGCCGATCAGATCGTGGACGCGATCAAGGAGCGGCTGCCGAAGGTCAAGGTCGGGGACGGACTGGACCCGAGCTCCGAGATGGGGCCGCTCATCACGCGCGCGCACCGCGACAAGGTCGCGTCCTACCTCGACAGCGGGCCGGAGCAGGGAGCGACGCTCGTCGCGGACGGCCGGGAGACCTCCCCCGACGGCGACGGCTTCTTCCTCGGCGTCTCGCTACTCGACAACGTCACCCCCGAGATGGACGCGTACCGCGACGAGATCTTCGGGCCGGTGCTCTCGGTGGTGCGCGTGCCTACCTACGACGAGGCGCTCCACCTCGTGAACGAGAACCCGTACGGCAACGGCGTTGCGCTCTTCACGCGCGACGGCGGCGTCGCGCGCAGGTTCCAGTTCGACGTCAACGTGGGAATGGTCGGAATCAACGTGCCTATCCCCGTGCCAGTCGCGTACTACTCCTTCGGCGGCTGGAAGAACTCGCTGTTTGGCGACCGCCACATCTACGGGCCGGAGGGGATCGACTTCTACACCCGCACGAAGGCGGTCACGAGCCGCTGGCCCGATCCGGCGACGAGCAAGGTCGATCTGGGCTTCCCGCAGACGCGCTGAGAGCGTGGCGTACATCCGGCTGATCGACGAGGGCGAGGCCGACGGCCTGCTGAAGGAGGAGTACAACGCGGCGGTCGAGCGGGCCGGGAAGGTCTTCAACATCCTGAAGGCGATGAGCCTGCGGCCCGGTGTCCTCCGGGCGTCGATGGATCTCTACAAAGAGATCATGTTCGGCGAGTCCGGCCTCTCGCGGCAGGAGCGCGAGCTGCTCGCGACGGTGACTTCCGCCGAGCAGAGCTGTCACTACTGAACGGTCGCGCACGCCGACGACCTCCGTGCCGAGGGCGCAGCAGAGGAACTCGCAAGACACGCCGCGCACGACTACCGGCAGGCCGACCTCTCGCCGCGGGAGCGAGCGCTCTGCGACTTCGCGGTCAAGCTGACGCATCTCGCGGCGGAGGTGGATCAGGACGACATCGACGCTCTCCGCGCGCAGGGGCTCGACGACGCCGCGATCTCGGACGCGATCCAGGTCGTCTCGTACTTCAACTATGTCACGCGAGTCGCAGACGGGGTCGGGATCGACGACGAGCCGGAGTGGGGCTAGCGCTCACTCAAGTGAGGGATAGGTAGCGCCGATAGGTGCCTCGTGGCGCGCCGCGAGGAGGGATTCACGCTCGTCGAGATGATCGTCGTGCTGATGATGATCGCGATCCTCTCCACGATCGCGGTCGGGTTCAACCGTCAGGCGCGCGAGCGCGCGAACGACGCCGTGGCCCAGACGAACATCCGCGTCGCGGCCCCCGCGATCGCGGCGTACCAGGTCGAGAACGGCTCGTACGTCGGGATGACTGTACCCGTCCTCCAGAGCTCCTATAGCCCGGGCATCCAGGGGATCGAGGTCCTCTCGGCAGACGCGGCCGGGTACTGCGTCCGTAGCATCGCCGGGACGAGCATCTGGTACCAGAACGGCCCCGGCACATCCCTCACGACGACGAGCTGCCCCTAGTGGTCGGTCCGGTTGATTCGTGGTGTCATGCGACGAGCACCTTGCCGGTGTATGTCCAGGCGAACGGCTTGGCGGTGAGGTTGTAGTGCTCGACGAATGCGAGCATCTGTTCGGCGAGAT
>Ga0247727_10006970_pt1 | contig 21876 bp, 20 predicted proteins | sample WisWelCaveWW1625_FD_202498 | JGI IMG/M metagenome (GOLD analysis project Ga0247727, IMG submission 202498) | Biofilm microbial communities from Wishing Well Cave, Virginia, United States - WW16-25 | ecosystem: Environmental > Aquatic > Deep subsurface > Groundwater > Cave microbial mat | place...
CCTACAAGATCAGGGGAGGGAATTTCGGGTCACGATTTGAAGCGGAGAGGTTTATGAAGCAGGTAAGCCAGAGCGGATTCAAGGACGCATGGATTGTGCCGGACCGCGTGTATAAGAATCCTGCTCACCGTCCAGCGGACAGATCCCCGGTTGGAGATGACAACTCAGGGAATCGTTAGCCGGATTCCTTCAACAGCCCACCGGGCACGAACTTTTATGGTGTCCGACCCCACCACAAATCGCTCCGATGCATGAAAAGGAAAAGGTAATCCGGGCGAATACGCCCCGGAGCTGTCCACATCCCGAAATGCAGAGAGCATGTAGCGACCCTCGGGCAACCCGTCCATCGTGAATTTCCCGGGGCCGCCAAGGATCTCTGCTTTCTTCCACACTCTCCCGAGATTCGTTGCCGTCAGATAGATCACTCCCTGGCCCGACGCGTCGCGGTCGGCAAGCATCCCTTCCACCTCACCTGTTTTCTTCAGATCAAACAGTGGGATCGAAATCTTCAGGACCGAATCCTGAAGCACATTCCCCGCAAGATCCCGGACCGAATCCATCACCGCTTTGAAATGAAGCGTGGGGCCGGCGACCGCAGGATCGGCCGGCTGAACCAGAAGACGGACAGGACTGGCCCACGTGAGTCGGGCGTCAATCGCTTCGTCCTTGCTGTTCAGAAGACTGATGCCTCCCGCTGTTGACGACTGGTTCACGGGTTCGGAGAAGCGCACCTCAAAGGGCAGCGCGGGACGATATCCGATCAATGTATCCGCCAACCCGGTCACCCGGAGCGTTGGACCCACTGTGTCCGGTACTGTTGTAGCGACAAAGCTGGCGGTCGAATTCTTCGGATCAATCAGGTTTCCTGCCGTATCGACAATTCCTTCAACCGAAAGCCGATACGCCTTGCCGCTATCCAGATCTGCGGCGATTAGCAACATGCCCGTGGCAGGTTCTGAAAGATACCGCACAGAAATCTCCTGTCGTACTCCCTCCAGAGTATCAGACAACACCAGAGAGGCAGAAGCAAAACTGAGACTGTCCACCGGCTCGCTGAAGCGCGCATGAAAGCGGGATGAGCTGACCTGCATTACTTCCGTCAGAAAGGGTTTGGTGGTATCCTCCCGCGCCATCCTGAGCCAGACCTGGCCTGCATGTGGTAGGTCATCGCTGAGAGAGAACTCACTCGACGCAACGCCGTAGAAGTCCACCTGTCTGTCGTACACCAGGTTCCGGTATTCATCTCTTATGGCAAAGAGCCGGTACCGGCCCCATGCAACGTTGGAGACCGTGAATTTTCCTTCCTTGCCGGTTTGCATGACGTAGTCCGGTCTGAGCGTCGCGGGATTCAGCGTGTCGGGATCAATGTCCCTCAGCGCATATACGAAAATCATGATTCCCTCCGGCTTCGCGTCAAACACGCGCCCGCTGATCGCACCGCGGTCGATGGAATCCCCGGTTGAAAACGCCAGCGTGAATCCCGATGCCATCCTGATGCTTGCCCGCTTGTCGATAACATCCGTTCCGATCGTGAGAACGTACGTCGTATTCTTTCGGAGGGTGTCCTCAAAATCAATTGCAACCTCCGTGCTGCTCCAATCAAAGTCGAGTGCGCCCACGGGAGGCGAGATGAAGATCGATTCCTCGACAGTCCGCCGGTCGACATATTCGCTGAACTCAATCTCGACGCGATTCTCTGTTACGCGGATTGCATTTGTGTCCGGCACAGTCCTGATGACTGCCGGTGGTGTGGTATCCGGCGGTCCCCCATCGGGAGGGAACTGGCCTGCGCAATCCAACAGGAGAAATATTGTAGGAAGGAGAACCCAGGGAACAACTGCAAAGAGGATGGGAGGTGAACAATGGAAAAGGTATCTTCGGGAAAAACCGATCAAGTTTTCTCCCCCGCTGCTTGCTCGTGCCGTTCGGCTCTTGCCCTCCGATACCTGCGCACGTATCGCAGATGCTCGGCGTACGATGTCGAGAACCAGTGCCCACCTTTGCCGTTGGCCACAAAGTACAGATAGTTATGCCGCTCCGGATTGAGCGCAGCGAGGATCGAGGCTCTTCCCGGATTGTTCACGGGACCGGGAGGGAGTCCGGCCCGCCGATAGGTATTATAGGGATGATCGATTCTCAGGTCGGAGTACTTTACCCTCCGCGGTCCATTTTCAATGAAATATTGGATCGTAGGATCTGCCTGGAGCTTCATCCTTTTCTTCAAACGATTGTGGTACACGCCGGAGATCTTCCCCCGTTCCTCGTCGAGTACCACCTCCCCTTCGATGATTGAGGCAAGGGTCACGGCGTCATGCATAGACCAACCAATGGCTCCGGCCCTTGTCTTGAGGGAGTCGTCGAACACTTCATGGAACAGTTTCACCTGCTCGCGGATAATCGCCTCTTCATCCTGCTGCCACACAAATTTGTAGGTATTGGGAAGAAGATACCCTTCGAGAGAGCTTTTTCCGACCCCGAGTGAGCGCGCGAATCTTTCGTTATTGACAAGTTGCATATACCTCGTTGAGTCGATGCCTATGATCCGGACGAGGGTGGAGGCAAACGACCTGGCCCTTCGCCCTTCGCGAAGTGTCACGGTAATAAAGAGGGATCTGGCTCCCTCGCGCAATGAAAGGAACAGGTCTACATTGGAAATGCCACTCGGGAATTCATATTTGCCCACCTTGATCCGGTCGGAACCGCCGAACAGCTTCGCCGCAAACACAAAGAGCGGCCTGCTCCGGATGATCTCACGAGCTTCGAGGGAGTCTGCAATCGCCGCGAATGGCTCTCCGCGGGAGACGAAGAAAATCCTGCTCCCGGCACCTGCAAACTCGTTTGGTCCAAACAACACATCATAGACTTTGAATGCTCCGACCAGTACAGCAGCCGCAACAACGACAAGCAGGGCTCTGACGAAGTAGCCTCGTCTCCTGTATTTCTGTTCAGTATCGATCACAACGGTTCAGTTCTCAGGCCAGTTCTTCGAGCGGGAGATTTGGAACAGGTTTCAGCGTAAACGGGGAGGACATCCCCTGTTTCAGTCTCAGCCATCCGGCATAGGCAATCATTGCACCGTTATCCATGCAATACTCGATCGGCGGATAGTAGAGACGTATTCCGTGTCGATCCGTTTCTTCCTTCATCTTTTTTCTGAGCAGGGAATTTGCCGAGACTCCGCCGGCTATAGTCAGGTCGCGAACTCCTGTATTGAGCGCGGCCGAAATGGCTTTTGCGACGAGCACATCGACAACGGCTTCCTGAAAGCTGGCACAAATATCCGCCAGGTGCTGGCGGTCAATGATCTCCTTGCTGACGGTGTCTGTCAGTCCCTTGCTCCTTAGGTAGTAGAGCACCGAGGTCTTGATTCCGCTGAAACTGAAGTCATACGTTCCTTCCTCGAGGTAGGAGCGAGGGAATGGAATTGCGGCTGGATTCCCCTCGGCTGCCAGCTTGTCGACCAGCGGCCCACCCGGATAGCCAAGACCGAGCATTTTTCCCACTTTGTCGAATGCTTCGCCTGCCGCGTCGTCTCTCGTTTCTCCCAGAACCCTGTGCGAAAACGGGGCTTCAACATGGACAAGAATGCTGTGCCCGCCTGAGACAATCAGGGAAACGAACGGAAACGCAGGCTGTTCGGTCAGGAAGTTGGAATAGAGATGCCCCTCAAGATGGTTGACGCCAATAAGCGGAATGCGCAGGCCGTAGGCGAGGGCTTTGGCAAAACTGAGGCCGACGATCAGTGCACCGGCGAGTCCGGGCCCTTGTGTAACGGCAACCGCACTGATCTCATGTTTTCGGACCCCTGCCTTTGACAGCGCGTCTTCAACGACCGGAACAATAAGGCGGATATGGGCTCTCGACGCAAGCTCGGGTACGACTCCTCCATACTTGCCGTGGATCAATTGAGACGAGATGATATTCGACCGGACGCGACCATCGGTCACAACGGCTGCGGATGTCTCATCACACGATGTCTCGATGCCAAGAACAATCATTTGTGCACGGATTTCCGATTATTGTACCGAAATCGAACGTGGAAGGCAAGGGGAGAGGATGATCCTTCTTCACAGGGTCTTCAAAACTCAAAACTCGAAGCTCGAATTCCAAAACAATATCGAAGAAGACAATCAAGGAAAACCCAAAACGCAAGGGCTTTGTTTGTCCTCATTTGGATAGTTCGGGCTTCGGATGTCGTGGTTTTGGTTGATTCTTACAAACTCATTCGCACTTCCTAATGATGGCTCCAAAGATTTTTGTCAGCTCCATCGCTTCCCGTGCCAGACGGTCCTTCATTTGACCCAATGTTTGCTCAGTGCCAACTTCAATCAATCTTAACCAATAACAACTCTCTTTGGCCTCTTTCCGACAGATCTTGATTCGCAGAATGAAGTCCTTCTTGCTGAGAGATTCATTGGCTTCAATGTAGTTCGCTCCAACTGAGCCTGATGATTTCACCAGCTGAATGGCGTCCACGTTGTTTGAAAGTGTTCTCGGAATGTTCTTCACGAAGGCTCTGACGGCTTTGGAGAATTCATACGTTCGATCCTCGAGATCAAAGCGTCTTGTTTGTGCAATTTGGATTTCCATCATTTTGAAGCTTGTTTCGCCCGCCCGCCTGCAAGGTTCAAGAAGGTCGGGCGTGGGTTTCGTTTTTGCCTCGCCCCGCTCAGCGGAGCAGGCCAGCTCGCCCGTAGAAAGCCTCATATCGGCCGAGGGCGGGAGGATTTCGATTTTTTGCCAAAGCTCGGCGTAGGAAACGAGCGGGATTTTTTTCGAACCGAAGTCTATAGGCGGGAAGGTGAAGATACAAATCCGACAAGTAGGAGGCAAGAGTGAGCGGGACCCAACGCACCTTGCCAACCAAAAATTGGATTGGTAGAAGCTCGAAGCGCAAACTTCGAATACCGAGGCAAGCACAATCTCGCAAACGCGTGGATGTTTCGGTCATTGGGCTTCGGATTTGTTTTGAGTTTCGATTTTCGGATTTCGGGTTTCCTGACAAAGCCTTAATGCTCTCCACTCTCTCTTCAGTGCTCCTTCTGCCTGGTATTGCTTCGCTCCTCCTCTTTTGCTATATTTGTCCATCAATTAATCCTAGGGTTGCCATGGCTCGAATGTGTGAAATCTGCGGCAAGAAGCCGATCACAGGAAATAATATCAGTCACGCCCATAACCGCACCCGGCGGCGCTGGTTGCCGAATCTCCAGAATGTGCGTGCCCGCGTTGATGGACGAACAGTGCGCATGAAGGTCTGCGCCTCCTGTATCAAGTCCAACCGCGTTTTGAAGGCGGCATAACATTCCTTTTCGTTCCGGAGAAGCCATCAGTGTGATGGCTTTTTTGTTCTCCTTCATGCCGCCACCCTCATGCCTCTGCTCGATCTTCAATTCAATCTCCCGAACCAGCTCACGCTCCTGAGGATCCTCCTCACACCCGTATTCGCGACCCTCCTCCTTTCGGAATCGCCGACCGCCAGACAGCTTTCTCTTGTCGTGTTCATCGTTGCCGCGCTGACGGATTGGTACGACGGATGGGTTGCGAGAAAATTCGGTTATACTTCACGGTGGGGAAAGTTCTTCGACCCGTTGGCCGACAAGATCCTTTCCTCGGCTGCCCTGCTGGCGTACGTCTCACTGAACCTCGTGGACGCATGGATGGTCTGGATTGTCGTCATCCGCGACTTCCTGATCACCAGCCTTCGCAGCTATGCCGAGTATCGTGACGCACCGATCGTTACATCCAAAACGGCTCAGGCAAAGACCTTTGGCCAGTTCGTGGTTATCTATTACATCCTTATCCTCTACGTTGCACGCAACTTACCGATCATCCAACAGGAATTCGGTGACACGATTGACACGTTGATGCACCCCGAAGTTCTGTACGGAATGATGCTCCTCGTGACGATCTCAACTATCGGCACAGGCATTGCGTACCTCTTCGACAACCGGAAATTTCTTCTTGAGCTCCTCGACGGATTCCACCCCAGATAAGAACGCGGCGACAGTTTCTTCGTTGGCGGAAAGGATTATTGCAACGGGATTCTTCGCCGGTTACGTACCTGGAATTCCCGGAACTGCAGGCTCGCTCGTCGGGATCCTTCTCTACCTCATTCCAGGATGCGAAAACCCTGTTGTTCTTATCCCCATCATTCTTCTGGCTTTCCACGTAGGGGTCTATTGCTCTGAAAAAGTAGCGCGTGACTTTGGGGAACGAATGACCCCCGCAGCTTCGTTTGTCAAGTCCCAGATCCATGGCGACCGGAATCTTCCTCACGATCCGTCGGTGATTGTAATAGATGAAATTGTGGGAATGTTGATAGCGCTCGCATTTCTGCCGAAAACGGTGACAATGGTTGTTCTTGGGTTTGTCTTGTTCAGATTATTCGACATTGTAAAGCCTTTTCCTGTCAGAAACTTCGAGCGTTTACCTCGGGGTTGGGGAATCATGCTCGATGATGTGGCGGCTGGGGTATACGCGAATGTTGTGTGTAGAATTGTGTTATTGTGGTTTTGAGGACTGTGGGCCAAGCCAAGAGCCCAGAGCATAGAGTTGATTGCTGAATGCTGACCGCTGAAAGCTGATGGCTATGAAAGCTGAAATCCTGACAATTGGCGACGAACTGTTGATCGGCCAAGTCATCAACACGAACCAGGCCTACATTGCAGAGAAGCTGAGCGCTGTCGGAATCGCAATCGGGCGGATGATTACCGTGGGCGACCGTCTTGACCTTATCCTCGAAGCGTTCAGGGAGGCCTGGGAAAGAACGGATGTCATGCTTGTTACCGGCGGCCTCGGGCCCACGCATGACGATGTGACCAAAAAAGCCGCATGCGAATTCTTCGGCACGGAACTGGAAAGCAATCATGAGGTCCGTGCCAACATCGAGCGGCTCATGCAACTGCGGAATGCGACATGGAGCCCGGCGGCTGAGGAGCAGACGATGTTCCCGCGAACGGCTCAGGTCATTCCGAACCGGCGTGGCACTGCAGCCGGGATGCTTTTTGAGCGGACGGGCATGTATTGCATCATCATGCCCGGTGTTCCCTATGAAATGAGTGCGATGGTAGACGATTGGATTGTTCCGTTCCTCGAATCAAAAAGGCGCGGCTCATTCGTAAGGCACCTGACACTTCGAACAACGGGCGTCTCCGAGAGCGTGCTGTCAAAGAACCTCGGCGACCTCGGCGAGTTGCTTGATGGGACGCGACTTGCGTTCCTCCCTTCGCCATTCGGCGTCAAGCTTCGAATCACTTCCGAAGAGCATGAGGCATCGATAGCTGAACGGAAGCTACATGAGGTTGGCCAGCGGATTGCCGCAAAAGCGGGAAAGTTTCTGTATGGAACAGGCACACAGGAACTTGAGGATGCCGTCGGCAAACTGCTCCTTGAGAAAAAGCTTACGATAGCGGTCGCGGAATCCTGCACGGGTGGGTTGATCACGGATTTGATAACGAATGTCAGCGGAAGTTCCGGGTATTTTGAGCACGGAGTTGTTGCGTACAGCAACAAATCGAAGATCGAAACGCTCAGCGTTTCGCAGGACCTCATCAACAAGCATGGCTCGGTGAGCAAAGAGGTAGCGGAGGCGATGGCGGTGGGGATACGCAAAGCAGCTGGAACAGACATTGGCCTTTCGACCACCGGTATTGCCGGACCGACGGGGGGGACTCCTGAGAAGCCGGTCGGCCTTGTTTGGATCGGCTACGCTGACGCAGACGGATCTCTGGCGTTGAAGTTCAGTTTTGGTGACGATAGAAGAAGGGTGAAGGAGCGAGCAGCGGCAGCAGCGTTGGAGCTTGTGCGGAGAAAAGCGCTAAGTAGGGAATAAGCGGAGACGGGAAAAGAGAGGAGAAGGGAGAAAAGGATACGGGAAACAGGAAACGGAGGTCCGGAAAAATCTACTGAACCAACCGCGGGCGCGGCCCTCAGTGTTGCAACCTACAAAGCACACGCTATGTGTAAGCACGCCTAACGAATTAAATCAGAAGGAACTAGTATGAATTTCTGGCTCGTTGTAACATCCCCCGAGAACTTCAAACACGACCGTGAGCACGTTGGTTTTAGGGTGCAAGGTATTCCCTATCGATACAGAAACTCCGTCCAGAAGATGCAGATCAGCGACAAAGTTGTGTATTACATAATGACCTTGCAAAAATTCGGTGCGACTGCAGCCATCACTGGTGACTATGTCGAAGACTACTCGAAGATCTGGACAGACGACGATGAGATGTGGCCCGCTCGTCGTTCTTCTCAACCGGAAATTATCTTGCAAGATGATGAGCTCGTAGATGCCAAGAAGCTCGTACCCAACCTCTCCTTCATTGAGAACAAGGAATACTGGGGAACCTATCTTCAAGGCAGCATCCGACAAATACCCGAGGACGATTTCAGGCTCATTGAGTCTGAAATGAAAAAAGTCATCGCAGAGCGGAAGCAACTTTCGGAACCTGCAAAGCCTGCACCGGAAAAGAAAGACAAATCTGAGGCAGACTATGAGTCCTTCATAATGGCTTTACCGCTTGAATCTAAGACCCTTCACGATCGATTGGGCGAGATGCTTGAACTGATTGGATCGTGGATGGACTTCAACACGCAGACCCGACACAAGATTACCCCCGAACATGCTTATGAACTCGATGTTGCATGGCTATCAGGTAAGAATCCGGAGGTGGCGATCGAGATTCAGATATCTGGGAACCTCACTGAGGCAAAAGATCGGTTGGCACAAGCCAGAAAGTTCAATTATCGGAAGGTGATCCTCGTGATCCGAGAAGCTGAAATGCCACGCTTGAATTCTTTAATGAAACACGAGCCGGATCTTCGCAGCTGGATGGAGGCTTGGTCACTTGGCTCAATTTATGAAATGTATTTGGCTGGTGAGACCTTCTTCCATTACTATCGGCATCTGAACGAGGCGGCGTACAAGGACAAGAATGAGCTCGAACTTATTAGATGACGGCGCGCTTGGGCATAACGCTTCACAAAGGGTCAAAGTCGAGAAACAGGGATCTTCCCTATCATTGACAAGACAATGACGACGTTGGCTGAATAGCAACAACACATGCCCCATCAATTCCATATCGTTGACGTCTTCGCAGAAAGACGATACGGCGGCAATCAGCTGGCGGTAGTCCTAAACGCAGACGACCTTTGAGGTCGAAGAGGTGGGACGCATGGCTCAAGAGATGAACTACAGATCGATCAGTGAGAATGCCCTTTTTCTGTGTTATCTGTGTTCCGTTACTCAAAGGGTATGGAACACAGGAGACTGATGGTATTGACAAACACACAAGGAAGATGTATCGAAAGAGGAGATGCAACGAAGAGCCAACAAGGCAGAGCAAGCCGAGAGCTGAGAGCATGGAGTGAGCTCAGATTGATCAAGCCGAGAACTGAGAGTATGAGGCAAGCTAAGAGCGTAGAGCAAGCACAAAATTGAGCAAGCCTGATCGTAGGGCAAGCTGAGAGCGTAAAGCATAGAGAAATGACAAATACAGTCACCGACGTCGCTGCCGATTTGGCAAGCATCGTGCGAACCACCGCGCCCCGGCTTCAGTCCATCAGCGAAACTGATAGCAACAGCACACGCGGTTCAGGAACCTGGTCGCGCAAACAAATCCTGGGGCATCTCATCGATTCCGCGCTCAATAACCTCCACAGGTTCGTTCGTGCGCAGCAGGTCGACGAGTTGAAATTTCCCGGATATGATCAGCCATTCTGGGTCGACCAGGGAGGATATCAAGACCGGCCATGGGCTGCGCTTGTCGGGCTCTGGACCGGATTGAATGAGCATCTGTCGGCTGTCATTCTTCGCATCCACGCCGACCGGCTTCAGACCCCCTGTATTATCGGCGACAGCAAACCGCTGGCGCTGGAGTTTATCGTTCGTGACTATGTGCGCCATCTCCGGCACCATCTGGAGCAAATCCTCGAGCCCGAAGGGTCAAAAGGAAAAACACATCCTCCGTTTGGAAGCGTCAAGCAAGCATGAGCGTAGGGCAAGCCTGATCGTTGAGCAAGCCTCATTGTGGGGCAAGCCAAATCGTAAGGCAAGCCAGATCGTAAGGCAAGCCGCATCGTTGGGCAAGCTTTATCGTTAAGCAAGCCAAGAGCATGGAGCATAGAGTCGCTCTATGCTCTTCGCTCTCTGCTTGCCCCATCCAAGTATGCCACTCCGCCTGTTCATCGCCATCGACACCCCGCCTGAAATCAAGGCGCAGATCGAACGAATCGTCGCCAACCTCACTGAAGTCGGCGCCGGGGTCCGCTGGGAGCCCGCCAGGAAGCTCCACGCTACGCTGAAATTCCTTGGGAGTACGCGTGAGGAGCTTGTCATACCGATCGTCGAAAGCCTTACAGCAGTCTGCCGCTCCCGGGAGCCGTTTCTCGTGCAGTATGCAGGCCTGGGGAGCTTTCCCGACAGGCAAAGGCCGCGAGTAATCTGGGTGGGAATGAACGATCCCTCCGGGTTACTGAAGGAATTTCATCGGGCGACCGAAGATGCGATGGCGTCTCTTGGTTTCGAGCGTGAACATCGTGTGTTCACTCCTCACCTCACCGTTGGTCGTGTCAAGGGAGAGAAACGCATCAAGCTCTTGCTTGATATGATGGAAACCATTATGTTTGAAACCAAGCCGGTCATGATTCGAGAACTTTTGTTGGTAAGGAGCGATCTGAGCAGGACCGGTTCCGTTTACAAGACTCTGAAGACCCTGAGCATCGGCAGCAGTCCTGCCGGGTAGATACCGTCACCTGCGTTGTCATTGTCCCGCGGCGTTCAACCAAGCCCACCAAGGAGGCATGTTATGTCAGACGAGAAGGATGCAAAATCCCAGGCGCTCAAAATTGCGATGGACCAGATCGAAAAGCAGCACGGCAAGGGTGCAGTGATGCGTCTCGGAGAGGGGCCTATCCAGAAGGTGGACACGATATCCACCGGATCGATCTCGCTGGATGGCGCGCTCGGCGTTGGTGGCATCCCGCGGGGCCGCGTCGCTGAAATTTTCGGACCGGAGTCCTCCGGCAAGACCACCCTCTGCCTTCACATCATCGCTGAGGCCCAGAAACGTGGAGGCATCGCCGCCTTTATCGATGCAGAACACGCGCTCGATATTGCCTACGCCAAAAAACTCGGCGTCGACGTCAACAACATCCTCCTCTCACAACCGGAGTTCGGCGAGCAGGCGCTGGAGATCGTCGAGACCCTCGTGCGCAGCGGCGCGCTCGACGTGATCGTCATCGACTCTGTGGCAGCCCTGACGCCGCGGGCCGAGATCGAAGGAGAAATGGGAGACCCGACAATGGGCGTGCAGGCCCGCCTGATGTCCCAGGCCCTCCGGAAATTGACCGCAGCGATCAGCAAATCCAAGACAAGCGTGATCTTCACCAACCAGCTCCGCATGAAGATCGGTGTAATGTTCGGGAACCCCGAAACGACCACGGGCGGGAACGCGCTGAAGTTCTATGCCTCGGTCAGACTTGACGTACGCCGCATCGAATCGATCAAGGACGGCACCAACGTCATTGGAAACCGCGTGCGCGTCAAGGTCGTCAAGAACAAGGTTGCACCCCCATTCAGGGAAGCGCAGTTTGACGTTCTTTATAACGAAGGAATCTCCAGGCTCGGCGACCTCATCGATACAGGAATCGAACAGGGAGTCATTGCCAAGGCGGGCTCGTGGTTTTCCTACAAGGACGACCGAATCGGCCAGGGACGCGATGCCGTGAAAAAATTCCTGCTGGAGAACGAAACGCTGGCAAAGCAGATAGATTACGAAACGCGTGTGAAGCTCGGACTGCTGCCAACAAATGGCAAGACCGAAACCTCCGAGCCAAAACCGCCGACCCCGCAGATCAAATCCGGGCCGCCTCCCGTCACAATGGCACGACCGGAAATGATGAAGAAGAAATAATCGCCGTGAAAAACCGGATTGGGTGAGACTACATCCCGCCGGAATATCTTGATTCTCCAGGAGGCGTCTGTCTCCGGAATTTGTTCCGGGGTGTCCTCGCCTCACCAGACAATCCCGCAAGTCAACAGAGAAACCCGCCCGCGGATTGTATCACCATGCGCATCACAAGAATAGAGTCACAGAAACGAAGGCCCGGAAGAAAGAACGTCTACATCGACGACCGGTTTGCTTTCGGCATCAACGATGAAACGCTCATACGAATCGGACTCCGAACAGGCGACGAGATCGACCGGTCAGCCATTCGTTCCATTGAATCCACGGAGGACCTCGCCTCCGGTAAGAAACTCGCTCTCCGCTTCCTTGCCCACCGGGCGAGAAGCGTTCATGAGGTCCGACAGAGACTGCTTAAACATGAAGTCGAGAGGGAAATCGTCGAGCAGATCATCTCGGATTTGCTGGAGGCACGGCTGCTGGACGATCACGAGTTTGCGCGGATGTTCATCAGAGACCGTCTGCGATCCCGCCCTTCCGGGAGAATCCTGATGAAACAGAAACTACGAATGCTCGGCATCGACGAGCGCAAGGCAGAGGGGGCTTTGGAGGAGATCCTTGGATCAGTATCTCAGGAAAGCGTTGCAATCGGGGCTGCCCGGAAATTCCTGAAATCGCGGCGCGGAAACACAAAGGATCCGCTCGCGCTGCGAAGGAAACTTGCCGGCTTTCTGGCACGTCGCGGGTTCGCTTGGGACGTGATCACAACGGTACTCAAGAAGGTTCTTGGAAAACAAGTTGCGGAGACAACAGAATGAACAGGATCGTGGTGGACATCGAAACCCTTGCCTACCCCATTGGGCAATTCGACGAACAACAGCGGGAATACCTCCTGAAGTTCGCGAAGACGGAAGAAGAAAGGATGGAAACTATTCAAAAGATGAGCCTGAACCCTTTCACCGCACACACCATTGCCATCGGCATGCTGAATCCCGACTCGGATCAGGGAAAGGTCCTCTACGATGCCCCCACCGGTGAGCCACGTTTTTCAGCGGATGGGCGGGTCGAGTTCATCGCGTGCCAGGAGCATCAGATGCTCGAAGAATTCTGGAAGACCATCTCCCACTATAACCAGTTCATCACGTTCAACGGCAGGTCGTTCGACGGACCGTTTCTCCTCCTTCGGTCGACCATGCTGGGCATCCGCCCAACCAAGAACCTCCTCCCCAACCGTTACTACGTCAACGAGCATTGCGACCTGCTGGACCAGCTGACGTTCTATGGAGCAATCCGGCGCTTTAACCTCGATTTCTATTGCAAGTCGTTTGGAATCAAAAGCCCGAAATCGGGCGGTATTACCGGACTCGATCTCGGTGGGCTCTACAGCGAAGGGCGGTTCTTTGAAATTGCAGACTACTGTCTGGGAGATGTCCGCGCAACCGCAGATCTCTATCAGAGATGGCGGAGCTATCTCTTATTTGAAAAATAGATTCCTCTTCCCGGATCATACCGACAAGCAGACAGGAACAAGAATTCACTCGACAGGAACCCTGGGGTAACGCTTCGAGAATTCGTGATAGGTCATTGCCGCTGCTGAAAGCTTGAGGAGATCCCACCAGGAGAAGATCATGAAGCCACCCTTGAAGGCCTCTGCCCAGTCGTGAAACAGAACGGCGTTCAGTTGAACAGTGCCTGCGCTAAAAATGACAATCAACCCTGCTGTCATCGCAACGAACGACCAGGCCAGCCCGCGCCTGCTCTGCAGGATGTATCCGACGACAGCGGCCGCAATGGGAAACGCCAATAAGTATCCTCCCGTCGGTCCGAGAATCCTGGCAAGACCAAATCCTCCACCTGCAAAGACCGGCGCTCCAAGCACTCCCGCACAGAGATATGCAATCTGACTGACGGCGCCATTTCTTGGTCCGAGAAATGCACCCGCCAAAAGCACGGCAAGCGTTTGCAACGTGTACGGAACGGGTTGGTGCGGTATCTCAATACGCGCACCTGCCGCCGTAGCGGCACCGAAAACGAGTATCCAAAACAACTGCGCCAGGGCTCCCTGGTCGGTATGCGTGAAAGGAACCGGGAGGGCCAGCCTTTTCGTGGTACTCATTCGTTCTCCTATAGCGTTTGGTGAAACCAGTTTGCCGTGAGTTCCAGCAGTTGTTCGATCATCGGATTCGTTTCCCTGAACGGATGCATTGCGCCATACATATGGCCCGCTCCTTCTATCAATGCAAACTGCGATCGTGCTCCAGTGGTGCTTTTGTACAATCCCTCCGCCTCTTCGGGCCTGACAATCACGTCTGCTCCACCATGAACATAGAGTGCAGGAACGCTCAGCCGCAATGCTCCTTTATGAAGATCATACTGGTCCTTGTTCACTTCCAGATCCCGAAGCACCGAAACATCATAGCGCAGAAGAGTCCTGGCCGATCCGTAGCGCAACGGTAAGTACCCTGTGCGTTCCCATTCTTCGCGTTGATGTTCGGTAAAGCGAAGGAACGTCGCGACAGTCGACCATGCAACAATTGAACGAACCCGGCTGTCGCGTGCCGCAGACAGAATGGAAATACCCCCACCTCGTGAGTGCCCGGCCATGCCGATACGACTGGCATCGACTACACCCCTGCCGATTTTCCCATTTGAGATCGCATCGAGAAGCGCCTGGACATCTTCAAGTTCCTTCCCAGGTGTATTGCGGGAGAACTTCTCGTATTCCGTAAATGCTGTTGAGTTCGGACCGATCCCGTTGTGCGAGAAGTTGAACACGATCGTTGCGAAACCATCTCCGGCAAGCTTTCTTCCGAAATACGGAAACGACCCCCAGTCCTTGTGTGCAGTAAACCCGTGACAGATCAGGACGAGGGGTTTTGCCCCGGGATCGTCGCTGTATCGAAGATCTCCTCGGATGGCATCACCCGAAGGATTATTGATGGAAAAAGGGTGTTCAACAACCATTCGGTGACGGCAGAAGGGGAATCCGTGATTCAGGCGACGGCTCAAAGTAGGCAAACAAGGGCTGAAAATCAACCAACCTGGGAGACCTCACAGGTCTCTTCTTCGGGAGCAACCTTTCCGTCAATCGCTTTGTTCATCCCGTGGTGACACGAAAAACCCGCTCTGGCGCCAGGCTGAAGAATTTCTCCTCGGGGGATGGCTTGGTCGCTGGAGCGGGTTTTGTGCATTACGAAACATGATGCATTCCTCGATGGATGATCGTAAATCCAAGATTCACTGGCCAAAACCATCAAAATCGTTTCATCACCCAGGTCAGGATTCATCGCCGTCCATTTCTATTGAGAATCCTTACTGTATTCCGTACATTGTTCCCGGAATAACCCATTGCATCCCGGAGATTTTGATGATGAAAACACGCAATCTGCTACTGTCAATCCTTTCGTTCTGCACCTTTGCACTCGCGAACGGAGGCGAAAACGTCAGCCAAATCCGCTCGTTCGTGCCTGACAATGAATCCCTCGGAAGAATCTGGTCCTCGGGAATCGACTATGAAGGCGTTGAGGGAAAAGTTGGTGGTTGGATGTATTTTATTGCGGCGGAGCATGAGAAATCAAGACTGAGTGACCTCGGAGTTTCCTACGAAGTGGTTATCGAAGATCTGGCGAGTTACTATGAGGAACGTTTACAGGGGGAGCCGTTCCTTGGATTTGGCTATGGAAGCATGGGGGGATTCTACACGAACACGGAAGTGGTCGCGCAACTCGATTCGATGCAGCTCCAGTTCCCCAACCTCATCACCGTTCGCGATTCAATTGGCTATACACAACAAAACCGGACCCTCTGGTCTGTGAAGATTTCCGACAATCCCGGGACGAACGAACCGGGGGAGCCCGAAATTCTCTACACGGCCCTGCATCACGCGCGTGAACCTCAGGGGATGATGACCGTCCTCTACTACATGTGGTGGTTATTGGAGAACTACGGATCGGACCCCGAGGCCACCTATCTCGTCAACAACCGGCAGATGTGGTTCATCCCGGTTGTCAACCCTGACGGGTACACATACAACGAGCAGACGAATCCAAACGGAGGGGGATTGTGGCGGAAGAATCGGAGGAACAACGGCGGGGGATCCTACGGCGTCGACCCGAACCGCAACTACGGCCCGGAATATATGTGGAACGCAAATAACGGAGGGTCGAGCACCGACCCCAACAGCGAGACCTACCGCGGGCCGACCCCCTTCTCAGAGCCCGAGAACCAGGCCATCGACCGGTTCATGCGGGCACACAATATCAAAACGGCATTCAACTATCATACATACAGCAATCTCCTGATCTACCCATGGGGTTACCTCTCTCAGGAGAACGGCGATTCTCTCATTTACCGTGATTGGGCGTATGACTGCACGGCCACCAATCACTACGCAATGGGGACCGACCTCCAAACAGTCAATTATTCCACGCGCGGCAATTCCGACGATTACATGTTCGGCGACCTGACGAAGCCGGTTACCTACACCATGACTCCCGAAGTGGGAACCACGGGATTCTGGCCGTCACAGCCGGAGATTTTTCCCCTCGCTATCGAGAATCTCCCTGCAAATAAGTTCCTCTCGTACTTTGCCGGACACTACCCCACAATCCGGGGATCACGTATCGAAGATGACGGAGGGAACGGTTTCCTTGATCGGGGTGAGAGCTTCGATTTCGTCGTCACGATGAAGAACCGCGGACTTGCGAACGCAGCGAACCTCAACATTGGGATCTCTTCCAGCACGCCGTTCGTCGCTTTCAACACTACCAGCGTTCTTCTCGACAGCTTCCCGGCACAAACCACTACTGAAGTTCACTTTGAAGGAGCCGTTGCAGGTGCAAGCCCGACAGGAATCCCGGTAGATTTCTACATCAATTTCTCAGACGCTGACGGATTCAACAAGATCGATACGTTGACGGTCTACGCAGGAACGCCGACTGTTGTCTTTGCCGATAGTGCATCCAACGGAACGGGCAACTGGACAACCGGACAAGAATGGGGGCTGACGTCACGCGCACACTCATCACCGAACGCGTTCACTGACAGTCCATCCGGGCGCTACAACTCGAACGCCAACAACTCCCTCACCACAATCAATCAGATTAATCTCGCGGGCTACGATTATGCCCAGCTCAGATTCTGGACGCAGTGGGCCACCGAGCCTACGTGGGATTTCGCAACCGTGGAGGTTTCAACAAATAATGGAGCAAGCTGGACAACCCTGCGCACCACCACGTCAACTCACGGATCGGGCCGCGACTCGCAGCAGCCGTCGTCCGCCTGGGGATACGACAGCTACACACCGGGGCTTGCATGGCTTGAGCAGGACGCCGATCTGACGCCTTATATCAATCGCCAGATCAAGGTCCGCTTCCGTGTCTACGCAGATGGTTTTGAAGAGAGGGATGGCTTCTACGTGGACGACATCAGGATTCATGGATACATGACCGAAACGGATACGGGTGTTGCCTTTGTTCCAACACAGTTCGAGAAGAGTGGCGTTACCGGAACTGTGTTTGTAGATTCCGTCCTTATCGCCAACTTCACTGACACCGATCTGGAATTCACAATCGCGGAGACAACATCCACGCCGGGAATACTTGGCAGACTCAAGCCCCGCACTCCCCTCGCGATCGAAACCTTCGCAACCATCATCGAGGATGCGCGCAATGAGAATGGGTTCGGTGCGTCGGATATCTACCGCGTCGACCACCAGGCCCGTTCATTCCTCGGCATTGCGTATGACGATTTCAGACTTGTTCTTGAGGACACTCCCGACAGCAACATCGTTGTGTTTCTTTCCATCGACACCGATCAGGATTTCGGGACCGGCGCATTCCCGACCCCTTCAGGGATTGGCTTGTCCTCGCGCGATATCGGATCGGAGCGTGAGATTATTCTGGATGCAAGCGGGCTGATCATCGACACGCTCACCGGGTTGGGCAGAATCCCCGCGGGCATTGTTATCGATACGGAGACAGACAGCATTGTCGGTCTGCCCTTCCTTCTCACCGTGGTACGCGACAGCGTGTTGACGATTTCCACAAACGCGTTCAACCTCGGAATACACAGCGATTGGCTTGGCGACGATGATGCCAACATGCTCGTCGGCGCAATGGCTTCCCGCCTGACACAGGGAACCAGCCCTCTCCCCGACTTTGCCCCGGGATTTGGACACGGTGTGGTTGGAGTGGAGACGAACGTGACGTGGCTTTCAGAAGATGCAGCAACCATTCATGTCCCCGCGGGACAAGCTGCAGTTCTTCAAGTGACAACTCTTGCTGCAAATGAGCCGGGCGTCTATGACGCCGGACTCAACCTCGCTGCGCCTGGACGGCCGGGAACATTCATCCCAATAACGCTCACTATCACCGACCTCGGGATTCCGCAGATTGCCCTGAACGTTCCCGCATTCAGCGACACGGTTCAGGCGGGAGAGAGAGCGGTCCTCGATCTGGAGATTTCGAATCCAGGCTCCTCTGAATTGATCTGGGTGCTCCTTGACACAGGTTCAACCGAATGGGTGTCACTCAGTCCGGCCGCGGGAAGCACAGCGGCTAATGGTACCTCCATAACGACCATCACGTTGAGGTCGGATGGGCTTCCGGCCGGCTCCACATACTCGACAGAGATTCTGATCCTCTCGAATGATCCATCGGCGAGCATTCTGACATTTCCTCTGTCACTGAGGGTCGATCCACCAACATCAATTGAAGGCGAACCGGATCCGCTTCCAACCGCTTTTGCGCTTCGACAGAACTATCCGAACCCGTTCAACCCGGAAACAACAATAGGATTCGATCTTCCACGAACCTCGTTCGTGACACTCCGCATATACAATATTCTTGGCCAGGAAGTGGCTGTACTAGTTGAGGCGCAGCTCCCTGCCGGAGTACATTCAGTCACGGTCAACGGACTTTCGCTCCCCAGCGGAGTGTATATGTATCGACTGAAGGCCGAGGATTTCGTTCAGACAAGGAAGATGGTGCTCTTGAGGTAACTGCATTCACTTCCACAATTTATTTGGGCGGGGTAACGCGTTCGTAGGCATAGTTAGGGAAGGGAAGCAGTCCGCCAGGATGCGTGATCGTCAGGGAAGATGTCTACAAATCTGCAGGGAGGTGAACATGAAACGAGCTTCAATTCTCTCAACCATAATCGTCGGTTGGAGTTTATCGACAGACCTATTGGCGCAGGATTGGGAGATCGATAGAATAGGAGGTCCGGGATCTGGACCGAGTCTGACTTTGGATTCCTTCGACATGCCACACATGGCCTATCACCTTCTGCGGAACGGCCAAGAGGAAATCTACTATGGGAAGTGGAATGAGGCCACCCAGATTTTTGACACGGAGTTGATCGATCAGGGGAGTTTTGAGGCATTTATCAGTATCATCACTGATCAGAACGACTTTCCACATATCACGCATCACATCCACAATGGAGGGGGGAACCTGAGGTACCTTCACAACGATGGAAACGCATGGATTGCTGAAGACATTCCTACCGTGGTTCATGATGGGTGGTCCAGCTCGATCAAGATCGATTCCAGGAACCTTCCGCATGTCAGCTTCCTGCCTGGCATCGGGTTAGGAGGTCTTGGCGTTGAATACGCCTGGCATGATGGGCTCAGCTGGCACGCAGAATACATCGGCTCGGAGCCTGATCTTAATCACTACTGGGGAACATCGCTTGCACTCGACAGAGAAGACAACCCGCACGTAACCTATTACGATGACGCTTTACAAGACCTGATGTATGCGGTCAAGGAAGATAGTGTCTGGACTATCGTACCGATTGACACCGCTGGCGATGTAGGATATTTCTCTTCTCTTCGTCTTGACGGGAATGATCTTCCGCGGATTGCTTATTTGAAATACACGTTCGGGGAAGGAGCCGTTGTCAAGCACGCAAGCTTTAGCGGGATGAGTTGGGTGATTTCCAGCATCGATACGCTTCAGGCGGTATATCCCGACCCCTCCGTGCAAGGCATGATCTCTCTTGATCTCAATGAAGCAGGAAACAGCCACATCGCATTCACAAACCGCGAGATCCTCACTTATGCTGTCATTACCGGTCTGAGTATTGAGAAGGAGACCGTTGTGGATTTGTCGTCAACCGGCCAGACCCTCGGGGGAGCTGCCTCATTGAAACTGGACACGGAGGGAAACCCCCATATTGTCTATGATGTGCAAAACGGCAGCCAGGTGGGTCCCATGTATGCAAGGCGTTTGGGCACCACTGACGTTGGGAGTCAAGGACAAATGCCCCACGCTTTCATTCTTGGCCAGAACTACCCGAACCCGTTCAACCCGGAAACAACGATAGGGTTTGATCTTCCCCGAACCGCGTTTGTGACGCTCCGCTTGTACAACATGCTCGGGCAGGAGGTCGCCACCCTAGTGAATGGGCAGATCCAAGCTGGAACCCATTCAGTCTCGGTCAGCGGCCCCGATCTCTCACTCCCAAGCGGAGTATACATGTACCGCCTGAATGCGGAGAACTTCGTGCAGACAAGGAAGATGGTGCTTTTGCGATAGAGACATTCGTTTATCCGAAGCTTCCGGGACAAGACAACCACAAGCGCTCCACCGGGCTTGCGTGGCGCTCCCTTTTTTCGTACTTTTGATGGCTGTTTTTGCGGGTCTGCCGTAGGAACCCCTTCCTGTCGCAGTTATCCAGGTTCTTTTCATCGGATCTTCGATACTGACTGAAGTGCGTGTATGGGCGCCTTGATGGTGTTTTCCGGACGGTCCAACCGTCCGTTTGCCGAAAAGATCTCCCGGGAACTGGGATCCCCCCTCGGGCGTTGCGACATCAAGCAGTTCAGCGACAACGAAATCTGGGTCAAATTCAGCGACAATATTCGCGGAAGCGACGTCTTCATCGTCCAGTCCACGAATCCCCCGGCCGAGAACCTGCTGGAGCTGCTCATCATGATTGATGCGGCCAAGAGGGCTTCGGCAAGGAAAGTGGTTGCGGTGATACCATATTTTGGTTACGCGCGACAGGACAGAAAAGACCAGCCCCGTGTCTCCATCACGGCAAAGCTGATCGCCAACCTCATCACCGCAGCTGGTGCGGACAGGGTGATCACAATGGATTTGCACGCACCGCAGATTCAGGGTTTCTTTGACATGCCGGTGGATCATCTTTACTCATCCGCCGTTCTTGTCAAGCATTTCACGAAGCAGCGGATCCCCCATCTCGCGGTTGCTTCGCCCGATGTTGGCGGAATCAAGATGGCACGTGCATACGCGAAGCGCCTTGAAGCAGATCTGATCGTCATCGATAAGCGGCGCCCGCGCCAGAACGAGGCCGAGGTCATGAATATCATCGGCGACGTTCAGGGAAAGAACCTTTTGATCGTTGACGACCTTATTGACACAGCTGGAACGCTGTGCAACGCTGTCGACGCGCTCAAAGAGGCCGGTGCCGGAAAGGTCTATGCCGCGTGCACCCATGCGGTCCTGTCGGGAAATGCGATCGAGCGGATCATGAGCTCGGGACTGACAAAAATCGTCGTCACCGACTCCTTGCCGATCGAAGACCGTTGTTCGAAAATTGAAGTGGAGTCGGTTGCTTGGATTTTTGCGGAAGCCATGAAGAGAACATTCAAACACATGTCCATCAGCTCATTGTTCGACGTCGATAAGGGTTAAGCAAAACAGAAGGAGCAGTGCGTCATGTCGGAAGTCGTTGTCAACGCAGAATTGCGGCAGATTACCGGGAAGCATACAAAACGTGTCAGGGCGGAGAAAAAAATCCCGGGCGTGTTCTACGCTCACGGAGAAAAGAATCTAAACATCCAGCTCCCCACCGTGGCTCTGGAGCCGCTCGTGTTCACCTCGAAGACGCACATCATCGATCTTCGGACGGGGGACGGTGTTTCGAGAAAATGCATCATTCGTGAAGTCCAGTTCGATCCGGTCACCGACAAGCCGGTGCATTTCGATCTCCAGGGGCTTCG
>Ga0247727_10006971_pt1 | contig 21873 bp, 31 predicted proteins | sample WisWelCaveWW1625_FD_202498 | JGI IMG/M metagenome (GOLD analysis project Ga0247727, IMG submission 202498) | Biofilm microbial communities from Wishing Well Cave, Virginia, United States - WW16-25 | ecosystem: Environmental > Aquatic > Deep subsurface > Groundwater > Cave microbial mat | place...
TTAGGTCCTTTCACTGCTCACATCCGCAAGGACTGCGATTTGAAGTATGACGAACGAATGGGTAGCAAGGAGGATTACGATTTCGCTTTGCAACACCTTCACCGATATAAGAAGGTTTTGCGGCTTAACAAATTTCACTATTATTGCGATCACGGCGACAACCCAGGCGGTATCGTGTCAATGCGAACATTGGAGTATGAAGTCGGCTTTGCGCGGGCTATAATGAATAAATGGGGCGAGAAGGTCATCAAGTATGACCTCAACCCGACAAAGATGTCAGCTATTTTGAACGGCAAGGTTAATGTCCCGATCAAGGGAGTATAAAAATATGGCAAGCAAAAAAGACGCAGTGCGTGAACAATTGATTGATGGAGTGCAACGCCTTTTCGTAATGGGCTTCAAAAAGCCGTATCAGATTATGAAATTATTGCCTGCGATTTCCGATTTCCGCACGGCGGATAATTATTTGCGGATCGCGCAACGGCGACTTCATCGTTCATTGACGAATATCAATCACACAGAGGAAATTAAGAAGCAGGTGCAGATTATGGATCAAGCCATCGGCGAATTGTGGGCGCAGTTTTTAGTGGCATTGGAAGTCAATGAAAAAGTCAGTTGCGTCAATGCTATTGAAAGGTTGCTCAAAAGCAAAGCCGAACTTTTGGGATTGGAAGCGCCTAAGGAATTGAAAGTTCAGTCGCAAGATAGTTTGTGGGATATTTTACAAAAGATGCCCGAAAATGAACGAGAACAAATCATCAAATCAATTGACGCCTATTCTGGCAAACAAAAGCCAACTGCGTGAGGTTTTGTATCGCCGTTACCTTACGCGGTTCATTGAGGATCAGATTTACCCATATGACGATGAGGCGGTAAGGAACGATTGGAAGCTCGGATCACTTCATAGGGAGTGGGATAATTTGTTGCAGAAAAAGAAAATCCGCATCCTTGCTCCGCGTGATCACCTCAAAAGTTTTTATTTCAGCATCGCCTATGCACTGATGCGTGTCAGGTTTATTCCTGATGATGAGATTTATATTTTCAGCAAAACGGACAGGCAGGCAGTCAAGATATTGGATAAGATCAAGCGCATCGTTAAGAAAAATCCTGAATTGGATTTTTTGAGCAAGGGTGCAGGCGTGGATTTTTGGAACAAGACCGAGTTGCGGTTCAGTAATGGCGCAACGATTTACGCACAGGGTTATCAGACAGCAGTTCGTGGCGCTCATCCGCGCCTTATTATATTGGATGATCCTATTGGAAGTGAGGTTGTTTATTCCGATGAGCAGAATTTGAAGGCGAAGGAAAAGTTTTTTCAGGATATTTTGCCTATCGCCGAGCCTGATACGCAGATTATAATTGTTGGATCGTTGCAACGCGAGGATGACTTGTATCACGCACTTGATCCGAAGCAGTATGAGTTAAAGACCTACTCGGCAATCGTGGACGAGGAAAAGCATTTGACGCTGTATCCCGAAAAGTGGGATTGGGAAAAGCTGATGGCGCGTAAGCGTGAGATCAGTTTTGATTTGGGCGAGAAGTTTTTTGATAAGGAGTATTTGAATTTACCAGTGCAGATCGTGGGAGGGCTGATCAAAAAGGAATGGTTGAAGTATTACGAGGAAAAGGATTTGCCAGAGGGCGATGACTATATTGGTTGGGATTTGGCTGTCGGCAAAAACGAAAACGAGGGCGACTACGCGGCGTGCGTGGTATTCAGATTGATTAAGGACGGAAGTTATTATATCCGACATATTTACAGGGGGCGTATTGATTTTCCTACTCGGTTGAAAAAGATTTTGGAGTTAGCCAGTATCTATCGTGATCGTAAGAAAATTCAGATTGAGGAAAACACCTTTCAGTCGGATACAGTTCAGTTGCTAAAAAAGCAGACGAGTTTGCCGATTTTCGGTATCAAGACGACACGCAACAAGGTGCAGAGGTTCACCGAGGAGCTTGCGCCGTTATTTGAGAATGGGAAGGTTTATATTTTGCCTACGATGAAGGAGTTTGAAAGCGAGTTGTTGACACTACCGCGTGGAAAGCACGATGATATGAGTGATGCTTTTCTAATTGGCAAATCGGGCTTGGGAGTGAGGGTCGCGCCGCGTGTTAGTTGGATTTGATTTATGCTATTATTAAAGTAATACCCGTCAGGCATTTCTATGGCAAAGAAAAATATATTTTCAAAATTGGCATTTTGGCGGAAGGAAAAGGCACACATTTCCTTTCAATCATTTTTTGGCGGTATTGTCCCGCCCGAAGCAACGACATCAGAGCGTTTGAACTCATATCGTGATTGGGCTTATGCCTGCATCAACGCGATTTCAGAGGAAGTCGGATCGTTGGAATATCGGCTTTTCAAATTGACTAACGGAAATTTGGTTGAGCAAGATACAAGTCCATTGTTGGACTTGCTTTACAAGGTCAATCCATTTCAGACGAAAAAAGAATTTTTGCAGTTGCATCAAATTTATAAAGAAACGGCGGGCGAAAGTTTTTGGTTTTTGGAACGCGGCAAGGATAATCCGAAGCCAACTGATCCAGTAAAAGAAATTTGGTTGTTGCGTCCCGATTTGGTTGAGGTCATTCCTGATGATAAGACTTTCATCAAGGGCTATATTTATATGGTTGGCGGCAGGAAAGTCCCATTTTTACCGCACGAGATCATTCATTTCAAGTATCCTAATCCGATCAATCCGTATCGTGGTTATTCGCCGATGCAGGCGGGGGCGCTTTCGGTGGATACACATAATTTTGCATCGCAGTGGAACAGGAATTTCTTTTACAATTCGGCGCGTCCTGATGGTGCGTTGATGACTGATGGTGAATTACACGATGATCAACGCAAGCGTTTGATGGGTGAGTGGGAAGCGCGGCACGGGTCACTAAAAAACTCGCAACGCGTGGCTATTTTGGAAGGTGGATTGAAATATGAAAATATCGGTGCGTCCTTGAAGGATATGGATTTCAATAATTTGAAGGATAAGACGCGTGACGAGATTTTGTCTATTTGGCGCGTGCCGAAAGTCCGATTGGGAATGACGGACGATGTGAACAGGGCGGCGGCGGAGGCGAGTGATTATGTTTTCAGTTCACGGGTGATCAAGCCGAAAATGCAGGATATAGTGGATACGCTTAATGAATTTTTAGTTCCGATTTATGGGGACGATTTGATTTTGGATTTTGATGACCCGACACCTGAAAACCGCGAAGCGACAGTTAAGGAATATGAAGCTGGTCACAATCGTTGGCTCACGACAAACGAAATTCGTGGTTTGGAAGGTTTGGAGGAAGTGGACGGCGGGAATGTTATATACCAGTCAATTGCACTATTTCCTATCGGTTCAGAGGCGGAAGCAGAGGAAGCAAAAAGAATGATGGTTAAGTTGGAAGGTAAAAAGTTTGTTGATGTTCGCAAGGTGAAGCGGTTGGCAGATTTGAAAGCGAAATTGTTGGCATCGCGTCCGCGCCGAAAGGTCATTGAGGAATTGCGGCGCAGAATTGAATTGCAGATGGGTCAGAATTTGAAAGCGAAGGATGATGGCGAGCAGAAAAAGCAGGCGGATCGTGAAGCGGAGTTGTTGAATGATGTGGCGAAGGCGAATAGTGAACGGGATTTTTACAAGGCACAATCAGAAAAAAATGCAGGCGCACTGGATAATGAAACCAAACGGGCAGATGAAGCAGAGCGTTTGGCTAAGGAGGCGCTGGACTTAGACGAAAATGGAAAACGAAAAGCAGACACAACTCAAAAAGGAGCTTGAAGCCCGACAAAAGCGAGATGCGCAAAAAAGGTTTGCTGACCTTATTGCTGAAGCTGTATCGGGACAGGTCGCAGTGCATTTTTCAAAGATCGCTGATGCGTTTGGAATTTTAGCTGAACAGGTCAGTAAATTTGAGGGTGCGATTAACGAGGCAAAAAATCCTCCTTTACAGAAAATTGAAGGCGAAGTCACGATTGGCAATCCTGTGAAGGAGGTGACAATCAAAAATCCTGTCAGCGAGGTGGCTATCAAAAATGTGAGCGAGATCGGGGCGGAGGGTGTTAAAGCGGTTGATAGTTTGCACGATACGATGCGTGTTTTGTTGCATACGATTTCAAGATTGGAAAGTCAGGAACACGCAAAAAATACAGAGCAGTTGGATTATTTGAAAAAGTTTTTGGTGGGAGTTTTAGAAAAGCAGAGTGAACAGGCAATTCCGTTTTTGTCGCATTTGCAATTTTTGTCGGATGATCCGAAAAAGCCGCTTTCAGTTCGTTTGAGCGATGGTGAAAGGTTTTACAAATCTATCGCTAATGCTGTTTTGAGCGCGGGCGATGCCTCAAACAATAAGTTGGATGAGTTGAAAGCCATATTGCAACAGATTGAGGATAACACTGACGGATTGGAAATCACGGCGGATAGCATTAATTTGAATACCGATACATTGGAGGCGAAGGTGCAAAGCGTCCGCGATCAGTTAAATGTTTTGTTATCCACGCGCGCGAGCGAGGCAACGCTCATTCAGGTTAGGGATTATTTGGATACTGTGGAAACAAAGTTGCAGAGCGTCATTGATAACACGGACGGCGTGGAAGGATTGCTGACTTCAATAAGAGATTATGTTGATACGCTGGAAATTAAACTCCAAACCTTAATAGATGAACGCGGCAAAGATAATGAACAGATTGAAACAAGGGACGGCAAGGCATTTTCGGCGGCGACTAATCTTGTCGCCATAGTCGGCACAGGCGAAACAGATTTTTATTTGTTAAAAAATCCGACTGGTTCAGGTAAGAAACTTCGGCTGTTATTATTTACAGGAAACATTGAAGGCGGTGGCGTGGGTCAGGTTTCTAACTTTCGCATTTATAAAAATCCGACAATCACAACGAATGGGACGGCATTGACTATCGTCAATAAAGATTTTACCAGTTCAACGGCTACTGTTATGCAGGCGTTTTCCGCTCCGACAATTTCAGCGAGAGGAACTTTACTTGATGTTCGGACTGCCGCTTCGCCAACAGATTTTAGTTTTGATTTAATTTTAGGCGAAGGACATAGCGTCTTAGTGTCGGTGGACGCTACACTTAATAACACACTCCATTCGGCAACGGCGGTTTGGGTGGAGGAATAATTTTATGTATTTATATCGCACAACAATTTATAAAGATACGAGCAATGTTTTGGGATTGAATATCAGCCAAAACAATACTGACAAAACTGATTTTGAAACCAATTATAAAAACACGGCAATAGCGGTGAGTAATGTTGTGATTTCCGAAACTACTTTTTTGACTGAATTGTCCTATGCTACTTTCAAAACAAAAGTAGTTACTCCCATTTTATGGAGTGATGTCAAGTATACTGATGACGGGCTGCGATATGTCTTACATATATCAAGTTCAATTCCATTATGAGATACGAATATAAAGTGGTAAAAGTGGCAACCACAACAGCAATCGCCACAATAGAAAATAGTTTGAATAATCAAGGCACGAAAGGTTGGGAGGTCATCAGCGCAGTTTTAGTCGGAACGGATTATGTCCTTTATTTGAAACGGCTGATCGTTAAATAGAGTATGAATATCAAAATCGTGGCAAAACAAAATCAGCTTTCGTCAGATCAAAAAGCCGTGATTGTTGCTGGCTATTTGAAACGCCTCAATCGTGACGAGGCGAATTTCAAGCGGCGATTGAACAGCTTATTCACGGCGCAGAAAAATGAAGTGTTGCGGAAATTGCCGCAGATATTTTTACCGAAGGGTTTGGGATTGAAAGCGGCATATTTCAAAAATCATCAAAAGGCAGTCAATGATGTTTTATTTGACGAAAGCGAGCAGGTGTCGGTATTCATTCGTTTTGAGCGTCCGATTTTAACCGAAAATTTGCGACAGGCGGCAGAGGAAATTTATGGAATTACTGGTGAGGCGTTTTCTAGTTTTGATTTGCAGACGAAACGGGTTGCCGCATATTTGGAAAAGCAATCAAAGAAATTCGCGAAGCGTGTAAATGATACAACTATAAAAGATTTGCGCCGTGAATTGCGGTTAGGTTTGGAGGATGGCGAAACATTATTGAGTGATTTTCAGGCGCGTGTGGAAAAGGTTTATGACAAGGCAACCAGTTATCGGGCGGAAAGGATCGCGCGGACAGAATTGGGAAGTGCGGAAAATTTTGGTGAGTTTGAGGCTTATCAACAAAGCGAAGTCACGGAAAGTAAGGAATGGGTCACAGTAATTGATGATCGGACACGCGGCAATGATCCGAATGACGAGTTCAATCATATTGAATTGGATGGCGAGGTTGTTCCAAAGAATGAAAGGTTTGATGTCGGTGGTGAATTTTTACAGTTTCCGCGTGACCCAGCAGGGTCGGCAGGCAATGTTGTGAATTGTCGTTGCAGGACACTACCTGTTTTCCGAAAGTAATTGTGCTATACTGATTTTATAAGCCCTCAATTTCAAATCAATGACTAAAATTTATGTAAAAGCGCTCGTTGAAAAGGTCAACGATGCAGATGGAGTTTTGCAAGTGAGTATCGCGTCAACTGGCGCTACGGATCGTCAAGGCGAAATAATTGATCAGGGTGGTTGGCAACTGGACAACTTCCGAAAAAATCCTGTTTTAATGTGGGCGCACAATTACGATATGCCTCCGATTGGTAAGGTGGAGGATATTGGTGTTGTTGAGGGTCGCCTTATGTTTAAGGCAAAGTTGGCGACTGAAATCAGTGCGTTCGCAAAAGAAATCTATCAGATGTTTAAGGAAGGCTACCTCAATGCGTTCAGCGTTGGTTTTCAGCCGCTTGAACGAAAAGATGGGGACACATTCAAGAGCGTTGAGCTTTTAGAAATTTCCGCCGTTCCTGTTCCTGCAAATCCGCAGGCGTTAGTGATGATGAGATCACTCGGCTTCAAAGCGGTGAAAGGGGATCACGCAGTTTGTGATCCTGACAGTTCAGAATATGATCCCGACAAATGTGCCGAAGCGATGAAGGATAAACCGAAGGAGGAAGGAAAGGGTGTTGTGCCTTATGCAACCTATCCGACAATTGATCGCGCGTGGGATGCGGATGCGGCGCAACAGCGTATGCGCGCGTGGGCGGGCGGGGATAACATTGATTTCGGGAAATATGCGAAAGGGTTTGCGTGGTTTGATAGCGCGGCGGCAGATCAGTTTGGATCATACAAGTTGCCTCATCACGATATTGTTGATGGTGATATAGTCACGAATTTGCGCAGTGTGATTGCCGCGATGGCGGCTTTGCTAGGCGCGCGCGGTGGCGTGGATATGCCCGAAGCAGATCGCCGAGGTGTTTATAATCACCTTTCCAAGCATTATGCAGAGTATGATCGTGAAGCCCCTGAATTTCGCTCATATAATGATGAGGAATTGGCTAAGGTATCCGCAGGGTTACCGAGCAATTATGTTTTAAGTTTTGAAAATCGTGGGAAAATCAATTTGACTATTGAAGCGCTAAAAACTGCCGCAGATGCGTTGCAGGAACTCGCCCGATTGGGTGCGTCCTTCACCGATAATGACGGCGCGGCGAAAGCTGGGTCGGGCGCATCGGAGGAAAAAGTTATCCGCATAATTTCCACCGAAGCGAAGCGCGCGGTGCAATCAATTGAAAAGATAAACCGCGTCATCAAGATTGGTAGTCCCTCAAAGTAAGTAATACAAAATAATAAAAAAAACAAAACAATGGATAAAAAAGAAGTAGTTTTGTCAGCAGAACAGCTTGCGACTATGATGGCAGATGCCGTCAAAGCGGCTGTTACTCCGCTTCAAGAGAAAATTGAAGCAGGGTTTAATCGCAAAGACATTCACGGCGATCAAGTTGCGCCGGAATTGAAGGATTTGAAGGGGGTGGAAAAAGCCGCCGCGTGGTTGAAAGCCCTTGCAAAAGGTGATTTCGCTACTGTGAAGGCTTTGTCCGAAGGTGTTGGTGCAGATGGAGGTTTCACTGTGCCGACTGAATTTCGTGCGTTGGTTGTTGAGAAGTTGATCAAGTCCAGCGTGATCCGTCCGAACGCTACGACTATTCCGATGAGCCGCAATAAGCTGGAAGTGCCAGTTGAAGGTGCGGCGGTCACTGCGTCTTGGAAAGCCGAAAACGCGGCGTTGTCCGAAGCTAATCCGACTTACGCGCAGGTAGTTTTGGATACCAACAAGCTCACGGGCTTGTCCAAGATGAGCCGCGAGTTATTGTCCGATAGTGCAATCAGTTTGGTGAATTATGTCGCAGAGAGGTTTGCGCGAGCTTTCCAAATTGAGGAGGACAAAGCGTTTATGACTGGTTCGGGAACTGGCGAGCCGAAAGGCATCCGTCAGGAAACGATTACCAGCACAGCGCAGGCTGGCGCGAACTTGGTTGCAGATGATGTCGTCAAGTTGTTCTATTCGTTGCCGAGCCAGTATCGGAAAAATGCGAGTTGGTTGATGCACAACGATGTGATCCGCTTGGTTCGGTTGCTTAAAGACACTCAGGGTCGCTATCTTTGGACTGATGGTTTCAATGATGCCCCAGCGACAATTTTGGGTCGTCCTGTGTTAGAGCAAAACGACATTCCGACTAACTTGGGTGCAGGCACTAACGAGAGCGAAATTTTCCTCGGTGATCTTTCGTATTACCTCGTGGGTGATCGGCAGTCAATGGAGGTTGAGAGTTCAACCGAAGCGGGAACTGCGTTTGAAAATCATCAATTGTGGCTCAAAGTGATTGAGCGCGTTGATGGTCGGTTGGCGTTAACTGATGCCTTCCGTAAGCTCACAGCTGTCAAATAGTTTGTGGCTTGACCTCATTCCTCCGATTTTTCGGGGGAATAGGTCAGACCGAAAACAAGGTCGTGATCAAAGCAAAAATATGAAAGTTCTAAAATTTATAAAAGCAAAGTCACCTTATGCAGTCGGCGATGTCGCGGGTGTTGATGACGCGCAAGCTGATGCGATGATGGAGGAAGGCGTGGCGGAGTTAGTAAGTGCCACGACAGCCCCTGCAAAGCCGCCAAAAGACAAAGCGGTAAAGTCGCCCCGCAAAAAGAAATCTGATAAGTAGTTATGATCCCTGCAACACTTCATTCCTATGCGCTAACTGACCTGACGACAGTCAAGGCGGTTTTGGGTATTACGGATGCGAGCAAAGACGAATTATTGAAGCATCTCATCAACGCGATGACGGACAACATTGAAAGCATTTGTGGGCGGAGGTTCAAAGCGCCCGGAAGTGATGCTGTGGAGTTGGTCAACGGGACAGGCAGACCTGATATTTTCGTTAAGAACTATCCGCTTATAAGTGTCACGAAAGTTGAAAAAAAGACGAGCAATAGCCCCTTAACATTTGAGGAAATTTTGGCAGGTGATTATGTAAAAGAGGATGCTATTGGCAGGTTCAGGTTGCAGGAAGGTGACAGCGAAAATGATATTCAAAATTATCGTGTGACCTATAAGGGCGGCTATGCCGTGATCCCTGTTGATTTAGAGCAGGCGTGTATTTCGTTGGTATCAAATGAGTTTAATGATCGGAAAGCGCGTGGCATCCAGTCAGAGAGTTTGGGTCAATATAGCGTGACATACGGAAAAAATGAGAGCGAGCTTGATCCTGAAATTTTACAGGTCGTGAAGCGATATAAACGGATTTCAGTTTTATAATATGTTGAACGATTATTACAAGTTAACCGCAGTCGTTAAGCGATTGACGGCGGGCTTTGGCGGTGATCCTGACAAGAGCGACTATCAGACAGTGGTCGCGGCGTTAAAGTGCGATATTCAGCAATTGGATGCCGAGCAGTCCGCGTTTGTTGGCGGAGTTTTTGGCAGGACATACAACTTGTTTTGTGATTTAGCAACGGACATTAAGATGAGTGACCGCGTTGAGGAAGGCGGCAGGAACTTCACAGTCAAAGGCGTGCAGAATTTTGATGAAGGCACGATTGGACATATGGAGGTTATTATTGAGGAGGATTTAAGCTAATGGGTGCAAGATTTGAAATTAAAATTGAAAATGCCGATCAGTTTGAGCGTTTGTTCAGGGAAAGTCCGAAGGTAGTGGCGCGGGAAATTCACAACTCGCTTGATGAAGCGTCAGGTTTAGTTTTGCGCGATGCCGTGCGTGGCGCGCCTATTGGTGCAACAGCACAATTGCAAAATAGTTTGACCCGTGACATCAGACCTTTAGAAGCATCGGTATTTACAATTCAGCCATATGCCCCGCGTGTGGAGTTCGGATCGGGAGGGCGCGGTAAGGCGGGAATACCTGCAAGACCTGTTTCGCCTTCGGAGTTATTTGATTGGGCGCGGCGAAAGCTTGGCGATGAGGGTTTGGCTTATCCGATTTCAAAGACGATTTCAAAATTCGGAACTTCGCCTCATCCGTTTATGTTGCCTGCAAAGGAAAAGAATGAGCGCAACATCATCAAGTTATTTGAGCGAGCTATTGAAAATATCGTTAAAGCGTTGGAAACTTAATATATGTCATTCGTATCAATCATCGCGGCGATCAAATCAAAACTTGAAAGTTTAACGGACATCAAAGAAGTTTGGAATTTTGATAAGGGAAAATTCACGGGTTATCCTGCGGCGGTGGTTTTTCCTTCCGAGAATAAAAGTGCTTTTGAAACGACAACGCAAAATCGGCGAGAGTATGTTTTCACAATTCGGATACATCAGTCAATGGAAAGCACGGGTGCAACTGATCACGAAAAGGCAGATCGCATTTTGCGCGAAACAATTGACGCAGTGATTACTGCCTTTGATGCAGATTATTCGCTCGGTGGCGTTGTAAATTTTTGTCAGGCAACTCCGAGCGCGTGGGGCTATCAGACACGGGAAAGCGGCGCGGTTCGTGTGGCAGAGATAACTTTGACTTGCGTGAAGCTCGTTGCAATTTAATGAATATGCTATACTTGAATTATGAGTAAGGGTTCAAAAAAAGATGTTGAAAACGGGGAGGAGGGTGAGCCTTATTTCTTTCCTGAACATCAGATAACTATTTACGCGACATCGCAAGAGCAAGCCCTCAAAAAACTCGCGGCGATGCAAGATAAAAAATAAAAACACAAAACTATGGCTACAATAATCGGACGGCAAATAGATGTCGGTATTGGAAAGGAAAGCGTGCGCGGGACGCCTGTTGCGCCTTCATTTTGGTTGCCTGCAATCGGTAAGGATATGGAGGACACTTTTGAACTCGCGAAGGACGAAGCGGCTCGTGGCGTAATTGAAACGGACGAGGATGCGCAGGTCATCAAGCGAATGAGTGAAGGTGACATTGAAGGTTTGGTTCGGGATAAGTCAATCGGGTTGTTATTCCTTAATTTGTTCGGATCGGTAGTCACTACTCCGAACAGCCCCGAAGCGGGTGTGCATACGCACGATTTCAGTGTGGCGCAATCAGTTCAGCATCCGTCATTGACAGTCGCGTTGAAACACGCAAATGAGAATGTGCGGTTTGCACTTTCAATGTTGAGCGCGTTTGAGATGAGTGTTGAGCTTGGTGACTTCGTGAAATATACCGCCTCGTTTATGGGTAAGAAGGGGGCAAGTGGATCAGACACAGTTTCCTATACTACCGAAAATGAATTTGTGGCACAGCACGCGACAGTCAAGTTCGCGACTAACCTTGCGGGATTGGCGGCGGCGGTAGCAACGAAAGTCAAGTCGGTCACATTGAGCTTTGAAAAGAATGTGGAAACTGATGATGTTGTCGGATCAAACGAGCCGAACGATATTTTGAATAAAGAGTTCAGGGTTTCGGGAACAGTTGAATTACTTTATACCGATACTGCTTTCAAAGCATTGGCGGTTGCGGGAACTCAACAGGCGATGCGTTTGACCTTGCTGAATACTGCGGTTACGATTGGCGCTTCCTCAAATCCGAAAATTGAAATTGATTTGGCAAAAGCGAAGTTTGAGGAATGGTCACGCGATAGCGGCGCGAACGATTTAATCAGGCAGACATTGACCTTTGAAGCTTATTACTCGGTGACGGATGCTAAAATGATCACTGGAAAGTTGATCAATACGCAAGCGAGTTACTAGGAAATTGCACTCCTCACGGGGTGCTTTTTCTTTTCAGGCTTGTGCTATAATGAAGGTATGGAAAATCGTGAAACAATTACAGTTGAAACGCCAGTCGGTAAGACAAAAGTCGTTTTGAAAGCTTATTTAACAGGTCGCGAAAAGCGGGATTTGATGAAGCCGTTTTTGCGTGGCGGTTTGGTTTTAGATCAGAAGGGTGGCGCGGAGTTAAAGAATGGAATGAATAGTGATGTGATTGAGGAAAGTGAAAATATGGCTTTCCGAACAGTCATCGTTTCGGTGGACGGCAAAAAAGACGGCGAGATATTTGATAGCAAGACTTATTCGGTAGTGGATGCGGTTTTGGATATGCACGGCGCAGATTATAGTTTCCTCGTTACAAAAATTAACGAGTTAACAAAGGACGCCGAATTTGAGAAAAAAAAAATGAGTTGATGCACGACTATTTGACCTTCCTTCAAAAAGGAAGCGGTCAGATAGACGAGCGGCTGGCAATGGCAATGATTTGTGAAAAGATGTGTTGGACTTATGAACAATACATTGATCAGCCGAGTTGGTTCATCAAGTTGTTGATGCTCAAATTCAGTGCGGACGCCGATTATCAAAATAAACAGAGCAAAAAACAATGGCGGCAACAGCGCAGTTAGACATCTTAATAAAAGCGAAAGACGAAGCCTCAAAAACGCTTGAAGGTTTTGCTGACAAAGCAAAGCAGGCGGGTAAAGCGATGACGATTGCGGGCGGCGTGATTGTCGCGGGTTTGGGATTGGCAGTCAAGGCGGCATCGGACGCGGAAGTGCAGATGCAAAAAGTTGATACTACTTTGAAGGCGATGGGTCAGACTAGCGCGGCGGTTCGTAGCAGTATTCAACAGGCGGCGGATGCAACGCTGAAATTGGGATTTGATAATGAAACGGCGGCACTTTCAATTACAAAGTTATTTCAACGGACGGGCAACTTGAATGATGCCATTAAGCTGAACAATTTGGCGATGGATTTGGCACGGGCAAAAAACATTGACCTTGCAACGGCGGGCAACCTTGTCGGTCAGGTGTTATCAGGAAACGGCAGAGTGCTAAAGCAGTTTGGAGTGGAAGTTGATGAAACAAAAACCCCGATGCAACAGTTGATTGACCTTCAAGGCAAGTTGAGAGGTCAGGCAGAGGGTTTTACAACGACATTCGCAGGTCAAGCAGAAATTTTGAAGCAACAGTTTGGTGAAGTAACCGAGCAGATCGGCGCAAAGCTCATTCCGATATTGACGATGTTGTTGCAAAAATTGACCCCTATTGTGCAGTCAATTGTGGAGTGGATTGGCGAACATCCGAAATTGACGAGCGTGATTGTTATTGTCACGGCGGCAATCGGCGGGCTGATGGCGGTTTTAGGACCTTTGCTATTGATTTTGCCGCTATTAACGACTGCGGTGGGCGCGTTCGGCACAGTTTTGGCTTTCGTGGCGGCAAATCCGATTGTATTGATTATCGCGGGGATCGCTTTATTGATTGCGGCAATCGTTTTCCTCATTGCGAATTGGAGGATACTTTGGGAAAACACAAAGCTCATTTGGGACGGGATTGTGAACAACATTTTGAAGCCAGCGTGGGAAGCAATAAAATTCCTATTTCAAAGCGGGTTGGATTTTCTCAAAGGATTGTGGAGTGCGGTATGGGGCGGGATAGCCAGCACTTTCAATAACATTTGGGAGGGCATCAAAAATACTGTGAGTGGCGCGATCAGTTTTATTTCAAATTTGATCAGCCGTGTTGTGAGCGAGTTCAACAATTTGAAATCCATATTGGAAGCGCCTATTAAGTTTGCTTCCAGCATTGCGAGCAAAGCTATTTCAACAGTTGGTAAGGCGTTCGGTGTTAAAGATGCGGTGATTTCACCGAGTGGCGATGTAATCACTACTGATCCGCGTGATTTCCTCATTGCAACGAAAAATCCCGCAGGGTTATTGAGTGGTGGCGGGGTCATCAATATCAACATTGAAAATGCTTTTGGCAGTGATGTGGACAGACTGGCTACCACGATTGGCGATGCGCTCGTTCGCCGATTGAATAACAATATGCGGATTTAACGGCAATGATCCAACTCAAAATCAACACGATTGATCGGACAGCGCTGTTAGATTGGAACAGTGTGGAATGGGAAAGTAATTTGACGAGTGAAGTTGATTTGCTTAATTTTTCAATCAAGATTTACGGAACGAAAACTTATAAACCCTCATTGAATGACGAGGTGGAATTTTTTGTTGAGGGCGTAAAAGTTTTCGGCGGGACAGTCATTGAGGTGGCAACACGGATCAGGGGGCGATTGGTATATGCTGATGTTCAATGTAAGGATTTCACTCATTTGATGGACGGAAATTTGGTCGTAAAGATTTATGAGAATACGCTTTTATCGGATGTGATCAATGACATCAAAACAAATTTCCTTCCTGCGGGGTTCACGACAGCAGGGGTGAATGTCGGGACGCTCACAGTCAAATATGTATCCTTCAATTACGAACAGCCAAGCAAATGTTTGCAACAGTTGGCAGACCTGTTCGGGTTGGATTGGTATGTTGACCCGTTCAAGGATATTCATATGTTCGTCAATGAAGCGTTGGTTGCGCCGTTTAATTTGACCGACACGAACGGGAAATACTTTTTCAATTCGTTGGTGATCCGCGAGAATGTTCGCAACTTGCGCAATACGATTTTCGTGCGCGGCGGTGAGTTCAAGGGGACGACATTCACCGAAAAGGAAACGGCGGACGGCGTAGCAAAGGTTTTCAAACAGGGTTTCCGTTACTCAACTATCGTTGTAAAAAAAGGCGGTGTGACGCAGACACTTGGTATTGATAACATAAATGATCCGACATTGTTTGATGTGCTTTATAATTTCAACGAAAAGGCAGTCAAGTTCCGTGATGACAATAAGCCTGCGAATGGAGTGGAGGTTGAAGTTACAGGATTGCCTCACATTCCTGTTTTAATCAAAGTCAAAGACAACATTTCAATCGGCACATTCGGCGAATTTCAACATAAGGTGGTGGATAAGTCTATCAATTCAAAGGAGGGCGCGCGAGATCGGGCGAAGGGTGAGATTTTAGCTTGGGCGGAGGAAATGAATGATGGCAGTTTCCGAACGAAGGAACACGGCTTGCGTGTCGGTCAGGCGATCAACATTCAAAGCACAATCAGGGGACTAGACAAAACTTTTATCATTAAGGGGGTTCGCGGGATTATGAAAACTCCGACTGATATGAATTATGAAGCGATTTTGCTTGCCTCCGAAAGTATGGGGGCGATTGATTTCTTTCAGAAGTTGCTGATGAATAAAGATAAGGAAATTGAGATTAAGACGGATGAGGTGTTGGATAAAATTGAGAGCGCGTTTGAGGATATTTTGCTGACGGAAGCATTTGTTGTCCTCACGGATCACAACAGACAATTGGAAACGATCAATTTCGGTGAGAGTGTATTGGTTCAGGCATTGAATTATTCTGTTGAGTTCGTTTATGCGCCGTTTGCCCCCCCGACAGGGTTCAAGCGTGAAGGGAACTACGATAGTGCTGTTTATCAATAAAATTGCTATAATAAAATTATGCAGACAAAAGAACTCGTGAGCTTAAAAGGCATTTGGAAATTCACTTTACGCGATGTGGTCACGGGCGCAGTCAGGGTTTTGGAATACGAAAATTTGATCCCGACAGTTGGTCGTCAGCAGATCGCAAAAGCTTTATCAGGCGGGACTTCAACGGCGGCTGAAATTAAGATCAATTATACTTCGCTCGGTTCGGGTTTAACTGCGCCAGCAAATGGTGACACGCAATTGCAGACGGAGGTGTTTCGCAAGCTGGTTGCTTCGGGGACTTTTTCGTCAAATCAATTGTTCATTACTGCTTTTTATACTGCGGCAGAAGCAGTTGGCACACACAAAGAAGCAGGTTTGCACATCAACGGAACGGCGAGCGCGAATAGTGGGATTTTATTTAGCAGGGTGGCAATCAATGTTATCAAAGCGGCAACTGAAACTTTGACTATTGATTACACAGTAACAATCACTTAAACCTATGTCGCTTGTAAAAGTAAATGCTGGTGAGAAAATTTTTGCGGCAGATCATAACAGTTTGGTTGACGGGATAATTGCCGCGCAACACGATTTATATAACCTTTTTTTACAGGCATATTTTGACGGGAAAAGTCCGAACTCATCGGGCATCATTTTTGACGGATTGATTGATACGACTAAAACCGATACCATAAAAAGCAACGGGAAATTGGTTTTCAAGGCGGCAAGCGGACAGGATAAGTTGAAATTGGAAGTTGGTCAGGGTTCGCAATTCGGCGTTGGTAAAACAATCGCTATTTATGATGGTGTCAATCACGAGGAAAAAGTTATTCAAGCAGTTAACCTCAATCAAAGCGGTGGTGGCGCGGCGGCGTTCACGGAAAATTTTGAATCTTATACGCTAGGTGCTATTGGTGGTCAAGGCAACTGGACTGGTGCGGGAACTGTCGTATCAAGTCCTGCCCTTGAAGGCACGAAAACATTACAGATTTCAGGCGGAACAGGTCCTGAAAGTTCGGCATTATTAACCACGATTGCTGGTCTTACGGGTAGTATTCAGAGCTACGCTTGGAAAGTCCGATACGATAGTTATCCCTCTAGTGGCGGCAATGGTGCGGTATTTCATTTAAAGAGTGGCGCGACTGATGTTATTAATATTCGTTCAGTAGCGATTAGCGGCACAATACAAGTTCGTCACAATACTTCTTACCGCAATACGAAAGTTGGTGGCTTTATCCCGACATTGACTACGACTTATCTTTTTATCGTTGAATATAATAAAACTCTTGGTACTTATCGTCTTAAAACTGGAAGTGAACAATGGTCGCCTTGGAACTCTATATCAGCAGGCGGCACTTCGGGCAATATAGATAACCTTGAAATTGAAAGGGATCGGGTTAATGGAAGCGTCTATTTTGATATTATGCAGGGCTATAATAGCAACGCTGATGCTATTGGAATTTTTGATGAAATTGATTTGACTACTAACCTTGCCAACACATTCGGCAATGACAAAGCGAAAGACGATTTTGAGAGCTATACTAGCGGCGCGTCAATCAGTGGCTTGAATGGTGGAAGCGGATGGGCTGGTGCTTATAATGCTTTGGCGACAGCCCCGACAATTGCAGTTGATCAGTTTTATGACGGCGCGCAATCGGTCAAGATTGTTACGGGAAGTGGCAATGGTTTTGATCGGGCAATTGTAAAAATGGCTTATGGTCAGCTTACAATTCGTTTCCGCAAAGACAATGCGAGCAATCCTGAAAGCTGGATAACGCTTTATGAGGGAACGACTAAAAGAATTAGGATACAGATAAGCAACACTCCTGCTGTTCATCAGCAATATAACAATGGCGCGAGTAGTGATAGCTTAGGAGCTTACACCGCAAATGTTTGGCACACGATAACAGTGAGTTGGAACAAAACTACGGGTAAGTTTTGGGCGGCGTTAAATACGGCAGATGCCCCCGCTGAGCGCGATGTTGAAAGTCCCTCTGACTTCAAAGGTATTGATAAAATTGAGGTTAAACATATTGACGGCGTGGCAGGCAACACTTGGTTTGATTTGATTGAAATTCAACCATACAGTCACGAAGCTACCCTCGCCCGAACATCAGCAATTATTTCAGAACAGACGGGTAAAACAATCCGTGAAACTTTTGATACCTATATTGCAGGACAAGACATCGCTGGTAAAAATGGAGGGTTCGGTTGGTCGGGAGCTTGGGTGGACGCAAACGCAGGTGCGGGCATAGAGATATTTTCCGAAACTGCTCCGTCAGGCGGACAAGGCGGTTTGGCGGCGAAAACTACAAGTCCGATGGATTTGGCAGGTGCAACAAGTTATTACCGAGAGTTCACTGGAAGGACAAAAGGCAAGGTTCGGTTTTGGCATAGGCAATCAATAAGCACTGTGAGGAGTGCTTATGGTTTGCGGTTCGGCGGAACTAACGCTTTTAGTATTAGATTTATGACGAACGGCAACATAGAAGCACTAGGAACAGGCACGACAACCGTTCAGGCATATGTAGTAAATACTTGGTATGAGATTGAAGCCGAGTTTGATGCTTCGCTTGGCACAAACGGACAGGTCAAAGTTTCGGTTATCGGCGGAAGTTCAACGGCATTTTTGGAAGCGGCAGTTGATTTTACTACAATCAGTCGTTTCAATGCGTCCTATGGTGCTGGCGGCGAGCCGACAGGTGGCGAGTTTTGGTTTGATGATGTTCGGGTGATTGAAAGCGAGCAGTTTCAAGTTGGACTAAAACGGGCATTGCATCATTCCATCAATAATCGCTTCAATCAAGAAATGGCTATTGCGGGAATTTGGGTGATGCGAAATCGTCCGAGCAAATATAATTTAGCTTCATCAATTGCAGTCAGTGCAACTACCTTGACGATCACGGGCGACAAGACAGCAGAATTTGCGAATGGCGACACGATTGATATTGCGGATCAGTTTAACAATGTTCGGGAAAGGAAAACCCTCACTGCAACTCCGACTTTCGGATCGGGAGTAACAACGCTGACCTTTACTCCGAGCGTGGTCAACGCAACCGGTTTTGCTACAACGGCGACAGTTGAGCGCGTTGATATTTTGCCAAAGATGAGCATTGTTGACAACAACGCAACGGAAAGTTTGGCTAGTCCGACTTATCAGAAAACATTGGAGGTCACTGTTGACGGGGAAGCGTTGGTTGAGGACGAATATCAATACAGTCCTAGTCCCGCAAATAATGATGTGGTTTTGCAATTATTATTGACGCGAAATACTACCGCAGTTGTGCCAAAGGTCAAAAGATACGGAATTGCACTAAACCCTTAATATGGAACAAATTATTCACGAAGGCGGCGCGATTGAGCGCATCAAATCAAAGGAGGAAAAAGATTTGCGAGCCAAGTTCAAAGACAAAAAAGAGGCTAAGGATTTGAGTGATGCAGATGTTAAAGAGTTGGTTTTAGCTATCGCAAAACAGCTTAAAATAATATAATCCTATGTCAGATCGCGAATTTCATCAGTTGCTTCAAGACATCGGCTATATCAAGGGTAAGGTTGAAAAGATTGATGGCATTGATGCTCGGGTTTTGACGATTGAAAAAAGGGTTAGCCGAATTATGGGCTGGGCTTCAGGTGCAGGCGCAGTTTTTGGTTTAACATTTGCATTGGCGAAGGATTGGATCAAGGGCGTTTGGAATAGTCATCAATAATTATGGACGAGGATGAGGTTGAAATTGAACAAGAGCGAGTTGAACAGATGGCTTGTGGCAATTGCGGCGCGATAGTTTTCAGCGATGAAGCGCGTTGCCCTGATTGCAACGAGCCGATGTGATTGTCCTTTGATCGCGCCTTTTGAGGGGGGCGCAAACAGCCCGAAAGGGCAAAGCGGCTATCAAGCGGGGTTTTTATAAACATAAGGTCGTCCTTGCTTGATGGGCGCGATGAGAGGATAATAAAGGTATGAGGTATCAAATTCCACACACAAATTACGAGGTCGGGCGGCACGGATATGCTATCGCGGGAGTGATTGTTCATATTCAGCAGGGCTATCAGAAAGGCACGATTGATTGGTTTATGAACGCAATCAGTCAGGTATCATCGCATTGCGCGGTGGCGAAAGACGGATCGGATGACGACTTTGTTGATTACGGGGACACCGCATACCACGCGGGCAGGGTCAATCAGCCCATTTGGTCGGGGATGAAACCTAACGCGTTCGGCGGTTGGGTCAATCCGAACTACTACACATATGGCATTGAGTGTGAGGGTTTTCGTGGCGATAGATGGACAGAGCCGCAGATGGTCAAGTTGGTTGCACGCGTCAAAGCCGCATTGGATTTCGCAAAACTTCCTTATACCCGAAAATATGTTGTGAGCCACAACGAGATCACCGCTGACAAAGAGGATATGCGTGAGTGGTGCGATGAGGTCATCAGGCGTTTGAATACCCCCGCAGTAGTGCCAGTTCCGCCTCAATCCGCAAAACAGGAAATGGTCGGAATGCTTGAAAAAGCATTGGAGATTGCAAAAAAGCTATGACGAAACACATTTTGACGAGCAAGATGGTTTGGTTCAACCTGATTTATACGCTTGGCGAGGTGATCCTGTTGGTGAAGGACATCGTGCCAGTGGCGTATGTGCCTTATGTGATGGCATTACAGGGGACAATCAACATCGTCCTGCGAGTTTGGTTCACGAACACGACACTGACAATGACAAATGAGCAGTAATGTGCTATAGTCGGTAATTGTCTATGCACTGTCACCTGTTATTGGGCTTCGGCGCGACAACAGGCAGGTTAGATCAAGGACTGTCGGATATTTATATCGCGACTTTCAACAAAGAAATGCCCCGCAAGGGGTGTTTTTTTACCTCAAAACAGCTATGTATATCGTGGTATACTTAGGTTGATGGGCGGACGGAGGTAAGGTTCGTGTTGGGTTGATCCGTTCATCACCTATGGCAAGCATTTTACAGAGGGCTGTGATGTGGTTCATCGGGTTCGGTATAGCGTTAGCGATGACCCCTCACGATCCTTCAAATAGCGGGATCGGGCAGGAATTATGGGTAGAAGTTGAGCAAACGAGCTTATACGCTCAAACACCCGTTATTTCAGAGCGAGCGCGCGTGATTGCCTTGATTTCGCAATATAGCAAAGAGTTCGGAGTGGATTTTGATTTAGCTTATACGATAGCGGAATTAGAGAGTGATTTCGTAGTCACTGCGAAAAACCCTCACAGTTCGGCATCGGGAGTTTTCCAGTTTGTCGCAAGCACTTGGCAGGGGTATTGTTCGGGCAATGTTTTCAACGCGGACGACAATGTTCGGTGCGCCTTGAAACTATTGGCGGAACGCAACGGGATAAAATATTGGCTTGCGGACAAAAGTATGGTTGATAGGTTAAGATTGCGGGGGTATGTGTTCAATTAAAAACGGACGAACGCGTGTGAGGTCGCGTCCGTCCTTATTTATTATATGGCTGATTGGCGGTATTGACAAAGCTATGGTGTTATGATATGCTATCAGCTATGAAAAACAATCAAAAGCGAAAGAAGTGTCCTCGTTGCGGCAAGTCGTATGTCGGTTTTCCTGCTTTGAGCCGTAGGGATAATAAGACAGATATTTGCTCAAAGTGCGGCACGGAGGAAGCGATGGTTGATTACGCGTATGTCGGCGCGCCGCGTGAATGGATACGCGACAGGGCATTTATGATCCAGTTGATCCGAAACAAAAAATAATGAAAATTCAAATGAGTGTCGGGCGCGGCAGTAAAGATCGTCCGCCGGAGGAGCTTGAAGTTGCAGGTTTCGCGGGGATGGTTCAGGCGGTCAAGAAACGGCTGATGAGTAGCATAATTGAGATCGTGGAGATGGAGGATGACAAAGGCAACGGCACGGGAACATACGATGTAATGGTCGGCGATTTAAGCAGAACTGTCGGATGGGTCAAGGTTTTGGATTTCAAGGAATAGCACGGGAAACCCGCAGAGATGCGGGTTTTTCGTTTTTGGGATACTTGCAATTTGATACAGATTTGATACATTTATAACTATGTATAAGGAAAAGGTCGCGCAACAAATTTACGATTTCATCAAGGAGTATTGGCTGATGAATAAGTATATGCCGACATTGGACGAGATCGCCTCAAAGTTCAGCGAAAAAGATACGAGGCGTTATCGGGGATGGGCGCGCTATTGGTTGCGAGAACTAGAAAAGGAAGGGCGGGTGATCATCATTAAAAACAAACATCGCGGCATCCGATTGGTTGAGCGCGATGGTAAAGGTCAACA
>Ga0247727_10006972_pt1 | contig 21862 bp, 20 predicted proteins | sample WisWelCaveWW1625_FD_202498 | JGI IMG/M metagenome (GOLD analysis project Ga0247727, IMG submission 202498) | Biofilm microbial communities from Wishing Well Cave, Virginia, United States - WW16-25 | ecosystem: Environmental > Aquatic > Deep subsurface > Groundwater > Cave microbial mat | place...
GGCCGCCGTCGAGCCAGTCGTGGCCGGCGCCGCCGAGCAGCGTATCGCCGTCGCAGCCGGCGCCGGCCCGGCGGTCGGTCGCGTCGCCCGATCCGCCGTGCGGCGTGCGGTCGCCGCCGCCGCCGTCGATCCGGTTCGGCCGCGCGTCGCCCACGAGATCATCGGCGAACCGGCTGCCGACCAGGTTCTCAAACGTGCCGTTCAACGCCACCGTGTTCCGGTTCGCATCGACCGCCTGCTTCTCACCGGCATTGCGACCGAGATCGAACCGGATCGCCCGCGCGGCGCGGGAGAAATTCACCGTGTCAATGCCGTCACTGTCGCGAATTACGTCATCGCTGCCGGGAGACTGAATGTACACGTCGTTGCCGCCGCCGCCGTCGAGCGTATCGTCCCCCATCCCATCGGCCAGCGTATCGTCCCCCGGACCGCCCAAAATCGAATCGTTCCCGTTGCCGCCGTCCAAGTAATTGTTTCCGTTGCCCCCCACGAGCGTATCGTTGCCATCGTTACCCAGGATCGAATCGTCTCCGTCGCCGCCATCGAGCGACTCGTTGCCGGTGCCACCGAGCAGGGTGTCTTTGCCGTCCCCGCCAAGCAAGGTTGCCGGGACATCGACCGACGCGGCCACTTCCACATGATCATTTCCCGCACCGGTTTCCGCCTCGAAACACGTCACCTTGTCGCGGGGGAAGTCAAACGAACTGCCGTTCACCGTGAGGCGGGCCGTGGTCGCGTTGACAAATTCAAAAAAGATGTTATCCGGGCCCGACTCCTGCGGCTGGCTCGGATCATCCGCTGTGAGAACCGACACGCAGTCAGAATAATTGGACAGGGTGATCTGGTTAGTTCCCGCACCGCCGTCGATGGTGTCCGTGCCGGCATCGCCCCAAATGCTGTCGTCTCCGTCACCACCCACAATCGAATCCGCTTCCGCTGTTGAGAAGCCTGGCCCGCAGATTTGGCTCTCATTCGGGCCGACAACGCAACTGCCCAGGTCCATGCCGTCGAGTACGTCGTTTCCCGCGTTCCCAATGAGCGTGTCGTTGCCCTCACTGCCGAGCAGCACGTCTACACCGCTCCCACCAATTAACAAATCGTTACCCTTGCCACCGATGATTACGATGTCAACAAGTATGTCCGAAGCAATCGTCACCTGGTCATCACCTTCCCCGGTATCCATGTTAAATGCAACAATGTCGTTACGGTTGTAGTCGTAAGCCAGACCATTGACGGTCAACCTGGCGGTCTGCGCGTCGAGGTACTGAAAACTCGCCACGTCATCGGCGGCGTCCAAGGTCACATAAAGTTCGGGCCCGTTGAAGTACGGCTGCCAGGCTAACGCTAGGAGGCAACGGTTCTCTAATTGTTCCAGCGACAGCAGCGGCTGTTGAAAGTTGTCTGAAAACCGTTCTCCGCGTTGTGGACGGCCTTGTGAAAACACTGTTGTCTCCCTTCTGAAACGCACGAGTTGGCTTCTGGCCAACTTGACGCGACTGATGTCAGCCGAGATTGCTCCTGCTGTCAGAGCGTACGGTCATCGATTTCGAATACGTCGAGCAATTGATCAAGGGTTTCTTTCTTGCCTATCGCCCTGTCAATACCTTGGCCACCGGTTAACTGGTCAACTAATGAGTCCAGTGTGTTCCCAACATCCAAAACATCGTTACCCTTTCCGCCAATCAGCGTGTCGCTACCAAGCCCAGCGATAATCCGATCATTGGCAACTCCGCCATCCAAACTGTCGTCGCCGTCTCCACCGTCAAGGCGATCGTCATTTTGAAGGCCAAACAGCTTGTCATTCCCATTGCCGCCCAGCATAAAATCGTTGCCCCGGCTGCCAGTGAGGCTGTCGTTTCCATTGCCGCCATCGATCGTGTCCGGCCCTTTGAGGCCGGTGATGGTGTCGTTGCCGTCCCGTCCTTCAAGCCTATTACCAATGGCGTTTTGGTTGCTGCCCAGAATGGTGTCATTCCCAGCCCCGCCAATAACTGTTTCGATGATGTTCTTTGCTGACCCGTTAATCGTTCGTTTCAGGTGCAATGCCAGACCGTTGGACTTTCCGCAATCGACGGTCACTGGAGCCGTGAACGCCAGGCGGCTAAAGTCAAGCGTGTCGTTGCCTTCGCTTGCGATCTCATTAACCCAATCGGTCTCGCTCGCAGTCGCCAGTACATCATCGAAAACGAATACGTCATCACCTGTTCCTCCAACCAGCGAATCGCTGCCGTCGCCGCCCTCAAGTCGGTCATTACCAGGGCCTCCAAGCAGCGTGTCTGGACCGGAACCACCCGAGATCAAGTCATCCGAAGCGCCGCCATCGATCAAGATACCGAAAGCGACAAAGGTCGAATCAATGGATATACTATCGACACCACCTAATCCACTTGCCGTAATCTTGTCGATGCTGGCCAAAAGCCCAGCAAACTGACGTTGGCCATTTACGACCACCTCAAGGAATTCTCCATTTGCCGCGCTTGGCCGAACGACAATCGTGTCATTCGTTGCGCCACTATCATCTCCGCTTACAACGAGGGCATTGCCGTTTGTGGCACTGCTGAGCGAAGCGCTTGCAGTCATTGCCTCCAGGTCCGTTTCGGGGCCGGGCTTACCGCCCCAAACAGCGTGTGCGGTACCATCGTGCACAGCCAGACCATTGTATTCCAGATAGTCTGAAGAAGAGCCACCAGTCTCGTTCGAGGTAGATGTACTGAGAATGGATTTTGTAAACGAAAGACCCCCATCGGTGCTCGTGGCAAGTCGAACACGGATATCATCGTTGCCCGATGTCTGGTCCCCATCCGTGGTGTAGTAAACCACACTTACGCTGCCCGTTTTTTGATCTACATCAACCCAAGCATGAAAGTCGGTCCCAGATGAGTTTTCGACATTGCCAGGATCCCTGCCGGTATTAACCCAGGTGACTCCCTGATCAGCCGAGCGGGCAAGAAAAACGTCGTAGTTGTCTCCACTGCACACATCACAATTGTTCACGTACGCAAGGTACAGACTACCGTTGTTTGTTCCGCCACTGCGATCAACATCCAGAGATGACCCAGTAAAAATGCCCCGGTCCGGTGCCGCGGGAACCTTCTTAAAGTAAACATTACTGAACAGCGAAACAGCCGTTGTGTCGATGCCAAACGAATTTAGCCCTGAGAAAAGACCATCAAGATCGCGATCGTACAGCAGTTCTCCAGTGGCCACTGAATGCCAAGCAATGTACAGTTCTCCGTTTGGCCCCACAGCAGGATCCGGGAAGAAACTCGGTGGTGCAGTCCCAGAATTGGCGGCGTCGTTAATAACACTCGGAACTGTGAATGTGTTGCCTGCGTCGTTGGACCCTGCAACCGTGATTCTGTGATCCCTAGTTGAACCTTCCTGAACCAATGCGGTATAAGTCACATAGATTGCTTGTTTTTGGGTACTTGGATCGATGCCCGTTGCTAACCGACCGGTATGAACGACCCATCAAAAGACTGTCCTACCGAGACGACGGGAAGTGTTGCAACATTCGTGAATCTTTCAAAAGTCGCACCACCGTCCGTGCTCCTTGCCACAACAAAACTCGTGGTGGCAGCAATCGGGGGGTCTGGTGTCACGGTAACAAAATAAGAAACAAACAACTTTCCGTCGGCGTCGAACGCAAGAAATGGGTCACCGCGACTTCCCACACCATATCCGTCGCTGATGCCAGTTAAGCCACCAATTTTTGTTTTGTTCCAAGTTGATCCTCCGTTTCGACTCCAGTAAACATCAATTCCACCCGCCGTGCCCCCGCCAACCGCAGTTATTTCCAGGGGGTTTTTTTGGGATTAATGTCGATAGCAAACTCGGCTTCAGAACTAATCAACTGATTGCTCATGTTGATATTCGATCCGACAATTGCCGATTGAACACCGGAAAGGTTTAGCTTTACCGCTAACATCGTCCGATCTTCAAGCTGTTCCACTCGAAGTTGCGCCGTGTGCCGATGGCTGTTGCTGCGACAAGCAAACAAATCAACCCAACCCAGGCGTCGCGCTCCGCGACGCCAAGTACTTGCGAATGCGGACATCCCCACCCCCCATTTAGCTCAGTGAATTCCGTTTTATAGCTGTACGCTTGCTGGTATCAACCGAATCCTACGATCACTCCGCATGCCCCTACCTTAAGACTCAAATTACAAGCTCGGAGATCCTCCCTCGGATGGTCTTCAGTGTGGCTTATTCTACTGGCTGGTACGGCCTAGCGGCAATGAAATTCTGCGTCTGTGTCGCGTTCGAGGTCGACCGACATGGAACTCGAAATCACGATCGAATTCAGCCGCGGGATCTTCGACGCGGATCAACTCGCCGAGTGCTTCGGTTTCGAGCCAAATACAACCAAGGTCCACCTGCGTTCCATCTACGCGAAGCTCGGCGTACACAGCGATGCGGAGTTGCAGATGTTGCTGGCCAAGTCCACGCAGCGGGTCGGCATTGTCGGGGGGGGGTATCATCGAAGGAATTCCTGAACCAAGCGTGATACATGAAGTCTTGGCTCAAGATGAGGGATGCGAGGATTAGCGTTGATCCAGCTTAATCCTCAAACAAGCGACCCGTGCGCGCGCTCCGGTTCCCTTTCGCCTGTACTCGGGGGAGAGGATTAGGGTGAGGGGTCCGCGGCATGCACCCGAACAGAACCCCTCACCCCGGCCTTCTCCCCTGATTACAGGGGAGAGGGGGTCGTCGCTTGTTTGAGGATTAATCTCAAACCCCAGCCGTGCCAACTAGGCAAGATCTCTAACTGCACAGCCGTCGCTCAGCCGGTAATGAATCTTTTGGAATTCGTCTTCATACTCGCGCGTGAAGTCGATGCCGAGGTGATAGAGGATCGTGGCGGAAAGGTCGGCGGGGGTGACGGGCTTGTCGGCGACGTATCCGCCGTTTGAGGTTGTGGCGCCGTAGACTTGCCCGCCGCGGACGCCGCCGCCGGCCAGCAGCGCGGTGAATGCGTTCGGCCAGTGATCGCGGCCCGTCTTACGCGTGTTCGTCGATTGCGTGAACTGACCAAGTTTGGGTGTGCGGCCGAATTCGCCGAGTGCGACCACGAGAGTCGTTTCAAGAAGGCCGCGCTGGTGCAGGTCTTCGATGAACGTCGGAAGGGCCTGATCGAAGATGGGGCAGAGCAGGTTCTTGAGCTTGGCGAAGTTGTCCTGGTGCGTGTCCCAGCAGGTGTTCACGCCGTCGGTTTTGGTGTCATCTTCCCAGTTCACCGTGATGAGCGACACGCCGGCCTCGACCAGTCGGCGGGCCATGAGTAGGCTCTGGCCGACGGCCGTGCTGCCGTATCGCTCGCGGACGGCCGGCGGTTCGCGACGCAAGTCGAAAACCTCGCCCGCGCGGCTTTCGAGCAGCGAGTATGCATTGCGCGAGTTCAGTTCGAATGGCTCAACGACCTGAAGCGAATCGGCTCGACCGGGCGAGACCGATTTGGCTGGCGATGCGCCGGATGCTTGGTGGGCGGCATGCAGTTCGATCTGCTGCAACAAGTCGCGGCGTTGCCGCAGGCGGTTCCACGGGATGTCATCGACCAGACGAAGCCCTTGAATCTCGAAATCCGCTTGCGACAAATCTCCCTGGACCAAGAGTGCGTTGTGACGCTCGCCCATTCGACCGCCGGATTGGCCGGCGATCCGTTTCGCCTGACCCGGAAATTGCAAATACCACGGCAACACGACCGACGGCGGCAGCCTGCCGAACGGCTCGCCAAATCGCATGGTCATTGCCGAAAGCGACGGCCAGTCCTCGCGCGTGGCCTGGTCGGTCGTCGGTGGCCCGAAGTACGGCCGGCCGGTGAAAATCTCACTGCACGCCGGCCCGTGTACGTTCATGCGGTGCGTCATGGACCGAAGCAGGCAGAGTTTGTCCATCTGGGCGGCGAAACGCGGCAGGTGCTCGCAGACCCGAATGCCCGGCACGTTGGTTGCGATCGACTTGAATTCCCCGCGCACCTCAAGGGGCGCCTCCGGTTTCATATCCCACAGGTCAATGTGGCTCGGGCCGCCAAACAAGAAAATGAAGACGCACGAATTTCGCCGGTTCCGCTTGCCCGCCGGCGACGCCGAATCGGCCAGCGCCCGCATTCGGGCCAGCTCCAGCGAACTCAACCCCATCAAACTCAAGCCGCCGACGCGCAGCAGTTCCCGCCGATTTAGCAGTCCGGGCTTTGCGACGGGGTTGGATTGAAAGATCGAGAGCATGGGTAGGTCTCGGTTGCGCGACCGAAGCATTGTACTTTCCCAACTTGCAGTAAGCTAGCACGAATCACGAAACAAGCGCGGCAAACGGCGGCTTCGACTCAATGTACTGGCGATGCACATCGAGGTAGCACTGCCGAATCAGCGAGTCGATTTCGGCGGCCGGCGGGAATCGTAGCGAGAAACCGTTCACGTGCGGATCGATTGTGAACCGGGCGGCGTGAACGAGGTGGGCGATCAGGTCTTTAGGATCCTCGTCGCCCACGGCGAAGCGAATGGTTGTCGGGCGGATGCCGGCACGCGCGAGTTCGGCATCGCTTAGCTCTGAATGCGTCGTGAGGGCCGGGCAGCTCACGATCGTGTTGGGCTGGCCGAGACTGATCATGTGGCCGAAGGTGGGCGAGAGGTTGTCGAAGAATCGCTGGAACGCATCGCGCGGGACGCCGGCCTGCTCCATGTCGATCGTGAACAACGGGGCCGGCAGGCCGAGGGCTAGCAGTTGCTCGCGCAGCGACGAGTTTTCATTGTGCGGCAACGCATTGCAATGCACGGCGATATCGGGGTGAGCATCGAGGAATCGGGCCAGGATGATCGTGTTGATGCACTTGGCGAGCATGCGGACCTCGAGCGTGCGCATGCCGGCGATGATTTCGTACGCGGCGTCGGCGGTAAGAAACGCACCCTTGATGTAATACACGTTCCAGAACATCGTCTCGTTCCAGGCCACACCACCGACCGAGTCGCCCTTCGGAATGAACATGTCCTCGTTGCGGCCGATCACCACGCCGCCAATCACAGAGCCGGACCCCGACAGGTCCTTGGTGTAGCTGTGAATCACAAAGTCGGGCCGTTCCGCGGGATCGGATCGCTGCAGCGACCGCACGAGAAACGGCGTGCCCACGGTGGAATCGAGCATCACGCGCAGGCCCGCGCCATGAGCCGCCCGGCAAATCGCCGGCACGTCGAGCACGTAGCCATGTGGATTGCAGGGCGATTCCAAGTACACGTACGCCCGCCGGCCCGCGGCCAGCCGGCTTGAATACTGCTGTCGCACCCGTTCCCAACCGGCCATAACCTCCGCCGCCCCGAACCCGTCGAAGCACTCAACCGCGATCTCCAGGTTCGATGACTTGGCATACCAATCGTGGATGAGCTGATATGCCCCGCCGTAAATGTTGCGGCTGGTGATCAAGGTGTCGTCGCGGCCGAGCACATGAGCAAGCACCGCGTCGATGGCCGCCATGCCGCTCGAAAAGTTCCAGGCGAAGTACTCGCGAGCGTAAGGCCCGGCCTCGAGGTCCACGATGTAGTTTGCCAGTGCAACCGACGTTGGGTTCAAGAGCCGAGAATAAATCTCCAAGAGCAATTCTTTGCCCTGGAACGCCGCCTCAATCCACTCGGCACAGGCGTAGATGTACGTCGCCGTCCGCGCGATCACCGGCGAGGCCGCGAAGATAGCCGTCACGTTGTCGAACACGGGATACGGACCCTTCGCATATTGCGTCGCCGGGCTGTATTCCAGCGATTGGTACGTCCTCCGCGTCGGGTTCTGCAAATTGTCGAGCAGCTTGGCCAACTGAAACGCCAGGAATTTCTTCGCATTGAAATATGCAATCCGGTCGGCCCGATCGAGCTTGCCGATCTCGGTGAGCGTCAGCTCCCACAGCCGTTCCAGGTCCGCCTGACTTTCATACAGCCGCCCAGCGATCCGGCCCAGCGTCTGACCGTATTCCGTGTCCGGCCTGATCCCAAAATGTTGCAACTGCTCGGCAACCAGGCCGGGCGTGTCCAGCGCGACCGTCGTCTTGCGGCGCGGCGAAAGCGTCTGCACCTGTGGCGTCATCTCGGCGTTCTCTTCAGAATCGAAAGTCCTGCATGGGAAAAGCACAGATCAATAGCAACAAGTCACACGCTGAATCGGATGACAATGACGTCGCCGTCTTTAACGGGGTACACTTTGCCTTCGAGCCGGTACACGCCGTGTTTCTTGGCGGCGGCTTCGGAGCCGGTGCGGATCAGGTCGTCGTAATGGACCACTTCGGCGCGGATGAATCCGCGGGCGAGGTCGGTGTGGATTTTGCCCGCGGCCTCGACGGCGTTGGCGCCGGATTGGAGCGGCCAGCCGCGGACCTCCTTGGGGCCGGCGGTGAAGAAAGTGATCTGGCCCATCGTGCCGCGCGTCAGGGCGTTGAGTAGTTGATCGCACGAAAGCCCTTCGAGACCGAGTTCGGCCATAAATGTGTGGCGCTCGTCAGGGGCGAGCTGGCTGACTTCCAGTTCGAGTTCGGCGGGCATGGCCATGAACGACAGGTTTAAGCCGGCCGGGCCGAGCGAGACGGTTTTCCCAATGGCGTCTTCGGCCAGGTTAACAATGACGTAGGGTGGCTTCTGGAGTACTACCTCCCTCACGTTGGATGGAATCAAGTCATAGCCCTTCGAGATGTCATTGTAGTCCCAGCCCCATGGCAAGTCGGAGTCGTGCATCGTTTGTCCCTCATTGACGAACGGCTAGATTCGACAGGCCAGGCGCACGGATCCTTGCAACGAAACAATTCGTATGATCGGTCTCTGGGAGCCCAGCTTACTTTACAGTACGCGGTACCTTGGCGGGATTCGCAGAACGGAGCCGCACGGCCTCGTCGCGAAGCTCTGCATGGATTCTATCAAGCTGGCGACATGGTTCAATGATTTGAGTCGGGGCGTTGTGATATGCGGCCTTCCACATCAGCGGGTGATAGACCTTGAACGCCTCGAAAAAGAGACGTTCGGCCGGGGAGGACCCCTTGATGATCGGATGCCGACCGGGGATACTCTTGTGCAAATGCAAAAGCTGTCAAACTTAGTGTAAGCTGCCAAAGCCGACAATTGTCAAAAAGCCGCCTAGCCAGGCGTAGGCAGCGCCGGTCAACTGGCGGACTGCAGGCACTAAGCCCAAAAGCTTGTGCGCGATACTGACGTTGGCTGTACGCACAATTGACAGCAGAAATATGCTCAACGCCCTTCCCACACCAAACAACGCAAAGGCCAGGAAACCAGTCCTGTCATCCAGGAGTAGGAAGCAACCGGCGAAAATCGTATATGTGCTCTTAAACTCCACATGGGTGATGAAGGGAACACCAAGGTATCCTCCATATATCAGAGCCATCCGTGGCGGAGAGAAGCGAAGAATCCAATGGCGTGGTACCTGCCACATTGTTTCTGGAGTTCCAAGTCGCAAGAACCCCAGATCCGACGCGGCAAGCAAGCATGACAAGAAGCCGATCCCCGCAAGGCCCAGCTCGGGGTACGAGTGACACGCACAACGAATTGGAAAGGTTATCAGTGAACAAGCCAACCCGGTTGCAATTGAAGTACTGAGCAACGCAACCGTAAAAAGAACTGCCAAGGCAAGGCACCCTTTCCAACCTTTCCACCCGTATCCTACGGGGCCGATGGTATGCACCATCGACAGTCCTCAGGGAGACCAGAGTGAAGTCACGCCCGACAAGAAAGCAAATGCGGCCAAGAGAGGTGAAATATAGCTCGCGAAGGAACTGCCTTCCCTTCCAATCACAAGGCTGTACACTGCACCCGCAGAAGCTGAACCGACCAAGAGCAATGCAATGGGACGGCCAGGATTTTTGAAAAAGCCTGAAACGGATAGCTTGAATGGCACTGCCATCTGCCCTTTACTCCTTGGTTCGAGTCGGTACGTACTCGAAGATGCCGATGCGGCTGGCGACCTTTGTAATGGACCGGATCAATTCATTCCTGGCCAAGTCGAAAACTCGAATCTCACTTTGACCCACCACGTACAAATGACTGCCGTCCTCGCTTGTGTCCAGAATTGAGAATGGCATTCCTGCGTCAATCGGCTCCAACTCGTTCAGTGTCTCGGAATCAAAGACTCGAATTTCTGTCGTATTCTTTTCGCTGCGTGGGGGCACATAGGTGGCCACGAAAAGCCTTTTTCTTGTCTCACAGATTGCATGAATAGATGGGTTCACGGATGCAATTGTAGAACTGGATATCTTCTCGAAGGCGAGAGGCCGGCGTGAGAGATTGATTCGCTTGATTCTGCCAGGTTTCCCGTCTTTTGGGACATAGAAGCACTCTCGTCCTTCTCGATCCGCAAAGGCTAGTCCTGGCGTCGCGGAAACTTGCTGATCACTGCAGCTATCCGAGCCTCCCTCTTGCTCATTCAGCAACGAAAACTTTTCGTTTCCACCGGTGGCAAAGTTAAAGGTGTGGACTTCTTCGAGACCGGCAAAATAGATGTCAAACAACGGCCAGTGGCTCGTGCCCAGAATCGGCCAGCGAGCGACCGTGCCCCCAACACATTCCTTCCACTTCGTCGAGACCGGGTAAAAACCTTCCATATTGGCCCCCTTGGCCTTCAAGTCGAAGGCCGTCCATTTTGCTGGACCACCATAACTGCCTGCAATGTATCTGGGCACGACAACACACCGGTTGTTGTCTCCAAATGCGATGACTCCTAAGTCACAAATCCGCATTGACTTCAAGTGATCGCTTGGCACGTATGCCTCGTCGATCAGCTTGAGGTTGCGACTGTCAAAAATCTGTAACCGATAGGACCGTTCCCACCGTATGCCATCCGAAAAATGACTCATCGCGGCGATAAGCTCACCGTCGGCAGAGATCGCCAGTGCTGGGTTCTTTGCGACAGATCGTTCTGCCAATAGGTCGCCAGTATCCATGTCAATGAGCAACACACGATTCGGGTAATCCCAGAAATCATTATTAGGAGCCCGGTCGACGAGGATTGCCTTGTGGCCCTGAAATGGGGCCTCCGTAGGCTGCATGGTCGAAGCCGCACAACTCAGAAGTACAAGAATCGAAATGCACACTAGCGCCAGTGAAATGGAAAGTCGTTTCGTCAACATGTCGCATCACTCCTACTAAGGCCACTGGTTGCAATTATCGCCCTTATGGGAGACGGCTGTACAGAAGTACCGCGTTGAGTTACTGTTAACGCAGGATGGAAGGTCGCAATATGCAAGTCCTGCGTTGGGTGCCCGCACATCACATATTTCGCCGTTTGGTCCGGTCGGTTGGTTCTGGTTACAGCACCAAGTGTTGGCACATTCTGGGAGATACTCGGGCGGCATGGCACTCGGGTTGTAACAGCAATCCGTGTATAGAACCAGTTCAGTGTTTCCATTACTATCCGCGCAGGTTTGAGCCCACGCACCACAACAGCTCATTCCGTATGGACAGTAAGCCGGGGGAATTTCCTCGACAAAGGGAGGCACATCGTACAAGTAATAACATGAGGTGCAGGATTTGCCTGTCATTCCACACCATTTCCAGTTGCTACAGTTTACCGGCTGGCAGGGCGGCTGTTGGGCCATTACACGACGGTCTATTGGGAGAAGAGGAATCAATTCGATTCCCACAGCCGCCATTAACAGATGGCTCAAACGACCCAGCACCGACCGACGGCTAGTTCGCCCCGCAACCGATCTAAACATGCCCTCAAACGCCTGATCAATCATGGTCTCATGCATTACTGGTCCCCTTCTGTCGAAACCTGAAGCACAGATGTTGAAGATCGAATTACCTCCAAGAGGCTTTCGATGTGTTCGATATTGTTGACGACCCCTTTCGTAAGCACTTTCCCTTCCGGGTCGAGCAATAGGGCGTACGGCACTGTGTGCATTCTCAACTCCGTCCGGACGGCATCCTCCGCTCTATAGAATCCAATCTCTGGCCAGACATGGGCTTGCCGAAACGCTTCGGAAGATTCCTCGTCTCCGAAGCTGATGAGAACCCATGAAACCTCGGGAGACTCGGTCAACAAGGCACGAACGCCTGGCACTACCCTGGCACACGCGGGGCATCCAGGAGCTACAAACACGACAACAACGAATCTCCCTTCAAACTCCAAGGGAATCTTCACAGTCCGCTTTGCACCGCTGTCTTGAGTCAAAGGTACGTCTGGGAACTTCGTACCTATTGCGATACCGTCGTCAGTTACACGAGCGCCATAAGGACGAATGCGCAGGGAAAGAATCCCCACCTGTCGCAACAAGCCTATTAGGACAATTCCCTGGCCGATAACAATTACCCACAAGAGGGTCAAGCTGGCCAACACCCACGTTGCAATGTTCGTTGAAGTCATTTCGTCGGGGTTGTGGAAATAGCCGGCGCTATCAGCAGTTGATTCAGCAGGCTGTTATTGACCCGTTGTTGATACCACGCGAGAAGAATAATCAGCCCGCTCGTCGCTGCAAGTCGAACGAAAACGTCGCCCCAGTGAAACATCGGCGTTGACTGCAATCGAAGGGTCCCCAGGACTAGCAGCAGCGAGAGTCCCGCACAAATGAGGTTAATCGCAACCGAACGCCAATTGATGAGGCGTTCCGCATCAAACGATCCAAAGCAGCCGCATGAAATCGCTCGACCGCGAATTAGGTTTATAGCTTGAACACCAGCAAATAATGCGAGAAAGCTCGACAGCCAAAGCAAACGAGCAATGCATGTGAAGGTGTTCGAAAGCGGGGCCATGAGCGCGATTCCAAGGCAAACCTCAACCCACGAAAGTATGCGCGCCACGGGGACAACCAACGACGTAGGAAGCACCTGATAGTCCGCAACTGTTCTCGAGAGAGCCTTGAAATCGACGAGTTTGACCAGCCCGGCATAAACGAAAAGAGCGCCCCAGATTTGAACGAAAACAACGTGTACCAGTGGGACGTTTGCCCAAAACCAAGAAGCAAAAGCGGGTACAATCGTGCTCAAGCTCATCGCTGGGGCCTGCTCGGCCTGAGGCAGCATTGTGTTTGGCCCACTGGTGAAGAACAAAACAGAACTCAGAAATGCCGCGCCCATGTTTAAGCGTCAAGTTACGTGGCGAACAAAGCCGTTACACAACTATACATGGAACTACCTACCACTAATTGAGCGGGGCGTATTATACCCCCCCCCCCCCCGAATAATGCAACAAGTATTCTGGAAAATGTTCACACGCTGAAGCGGATGAAGATCACGTCGCCGTCTCTGACGGGGTACTCTTTGCCCTCCAGGTGGTAGACGCCGTGCTTTTTGGCGGCGGCTTCGGAGCCGGTGCGGATGAGGTCGTCGTAATGGACCACTTCCGCGCGGATGAAGCCGCGGGCGAGATCGGTGTGGATCTTGCCCGCTGCCTCGACGGCGTTGGCACCAGATTGGAGCGGCCAGCCGCGGACCTCCTTGGGGCCCGCTGTGAAGAAAGTGATCTGGCCCATCGTGCCGCGCGTCAGGGCGTTGAGTAGTTGATCGCACGAAAGCCCTTCGAGACCGAGTTCGGCCATGAACGTGTGGCGTTCTTCGGGGGCAAGCTGGCTGACTTCCAGTTCGAGTTCGGCGGGCATGGCCATGAACGATAGGTTGAAGCCGGCCGGGCCGAGCGAGACGGGCTTGCCGATCGCGTCTTCGGCCAGGTTCACGATGGCGTAGCGTGGCTTTTGCACGAACAGTTGATAGGCGCGGAACGCGGCGTTTTCCGTAACGCTCCAATCTTCCGAGTGGCCGCCGGCTTCGAGCTTGGCCTGGAGTTTTTTTAATGCGGCGATTTCCTCGGCCGCCGCCTCGCGCTCCTTCACCGGCCGCGGCTTCTGCATTCCGGCCTTGAGTCGCTCGATGCGGCCGGTCACGAGCGTCAGGTCGGCGAACACCAACTCGTCGTGAAGCCGGCGCAGCTCGTCGGCCGGGTCGTTGCCGAGATAGGCACCGAGCACGATCAGCAAACCGTCCACCTGGCGCATGATGCCGAGCACTTGCGGATTGTCGCCGCCGCCGCGCGGGTCGAGGCCGGGTGTGTCGAGCAGTTCGAGCGTTGCCGGTGTCACCTTGGCTGGCTCGTACATCTTCGTGAGCACGTCGAGCCGCGGGTCGGGGATCTGGGCGATTCCCACTTGACCGGATCGCCCGGCGGAGTGATCGGGCTTGGCCCCGGTCAGTAATTGAAAAACAGTGCTCTTGCCGCTGGAAGCAAATCCGACGATGCCGATTCTCAACCGCTACTCCTTTCTGGGCGAAAAAGGGGAGAGGTCCAATTTGTGCGAAGCACCCTCCGGGCCGTTTCGGAAAATTGGACCTCTCCCCTTTTTCGTCGTCAACTCACTAAGCTGCCGGTCGATCTCGTGTGTTTGCGAAGGTGTCAAATGTCGATGGCCAAAACGAACTTGATAGTAGCGATCGATCAGCTCGTCGGGAATATGTGCGACGGCAATTCCGCCAGGCCGACGCTGTAGTTCCAGGCCGGCGTGTTGGGCGAATTGTCGCGGCGTCGACGTAAGGGGCTTGAGCAAACCGTGCGATTCGAGGGCGAGCAGGAGCTGATCGTAAAAGGCAATTCGCGGGCGGGCGGGCGATTTCAGCAGCGACCAGCGCGCGAGCAATTTGTGAATGCCGTGCAGGAGGCGGGCAAAGAAACCGGCCGAATCGCCCTGACCGTTTTCATCCCAAACGAGCGTGGCGGAGGACAGCATGTGCGAGAGTAGTTTGAACAGCACGATCAGGAGCATCGTGATGGCGCTGGCGAGTGCCGCGGCGAGCCAATTAAACCCGCGCGGCGGATTGGTCCAGGTGGCCTTTGCGGCGGTCACGAGTTGTTGCGTCTGCATGGTTACGTATTCGCGAACGGGACCGTAGATCGCGGCTTCCTGCTCCGTGGAATTGAAGTTCAACACGTAGTAAGACCAGACCTGGCGCGAGACGTCGCGCACCTGGCGGATCAGTGGCGGTGTGCGATCAACGAGGGCAACCTGCCGCTGGCGGCCTGGGCCGGGGGTCGGATCGAGCGTGATCCATCGTGCCGGCTGATCGGCCGGCCGCACGATGGCCTCGACCCAACTGTGCGCGTGCTTTTGTCGCACGACAATCGACGGGCCAAGAATGTCGTTCAAATCGCCCCCCTTAAATCCGTTGACGACCCGCGCGGGCACATCGTGGGCGCGCAGCAACAAGGCCAACGCACTGGCAAAGTATTCGCAATGGCCTTCCTTGCGATTCACCAGAAAATCGAGCACGGGATCAATGTCCGGATCGGCCACCGCGGCCCTCAGCGTATAGTCGAAGATTTCCGGGTCCTGCAAGTGGGCCATCAGGCTGCCGATCAGGGCCATCGGATCATCGGCAGAAGAAATGTTGAGCCGCGCGACGTAAGCGCGAAGTGGTGTTCGCAGGTTGGCGGGCACTTGGGTCAACGCCGATAGAAAGTGTTGATCCCGCAGCATGCGGCGCGCGGATAATTCCGACGGCTGAGATGTACTGCCGTCGGCAAGAGACTCGACGGTGTACTGCAGCGGCCCGGTTGGAATCTCTCCGGATCGCGACAACGTGCCGTCGAGCCGATCCAAAACCAATGGTTCACCGGACTGCGTTTGGCCGCGGAACGCCGGTCGCAAGCCGAAAAGCACATCGCGATGAACCGCTTGCAGACGGATGTCTTGCCGGATGAACCGATCGGGCGGTTCGCTCCAGGGCGATTCTTTTGGATCGGCATCGACCCGTCGTTCCCAGCGGCCTTCTTGATAGTGAACCAGAGCGACCCCGCGCCAATACGGCTCGTCCACCGGCCGGTAGGGCTGACCTTTCTCGTCGAACATGCGAACCACCATGACTTCCTCATCGCTTTCGAGGATCGTTCCGAGTTGTCCCAAGCGAATGCGTTCGTCGAATCCCGTGAGATACTGTCCCGGCCGATTGGCCGCCTGACTCCACGCCGTCTGGCCTCGGCGCGGAACGACCAGAAAAAGCAGTAACGCCACGGCGAAAATGATCGCCGAAGAAGCGACCGACCCGGCCACGATCGGCCGAAGCCTGGAGTTTGTTTGCCGGCTCACGGCCACGCCGCGGAACTGATCCGCCGTTCGCACCAGCGTGAATTGCGAAAGGGTCCAAATAATCAGGGTCAGATAGCCGCCCATCAAGATTCCGAACGCGAGTGAGCTGTTGTGCAGAGCGGCGATCAGCATCAACAAGAAGCTCATGAAGATAATGTACCAGTAAATGCGCATCGTCTTCTTGTGAAACAGCAGGATCATCAGGAGCCAGAGGAACAGATGACCGAGCGGGAGGACCGGGTCGATTCTGTAGTTGGCCAATTCTTCGCGGACGAATTGGACGATTGCCGCGGCGCCGAACCACGGCGCCACGGACGCGCGAAAGTAAAGCATGGACCATTGGTCCGTAAACGCATAGGAGGCCACGAGACAGAACAGCATCAGCCAGGGATAAGGCAGTGGAGTCTCCTCGCCCATCCACAGGCCGAGCGTGGGGAAAAAAATGGATGAGCACAAGCTAACTCGAAATAGGTGGCTCGATTGCATGGGTCAGTGTAGTTCGAAGTAATCGCGCAGGTTGCCGCTGCTGACGTCCACTTGCACAAGTCGCCGCGTCAGGTTTTGCCAGTTGCGCCGCGAAAGTTCGCCGGCCCCGAGCCGAGCCAAGACATCGAGCGACCGCGGGCTGACCGCCGTGATGCGCATCTGAGTCGTCCAGGCCGGCGGCAACTCTTGCAGCAGCTTTTCCCAGCTCGGTTGCCCGGTACCCTGAACAAGGGCCAAATGCTCCAAAAGCTCGCGCAGCAGCCGCGACGAGGTCTGCCCGTGACGCACGATCGGCGGATTCGACGCAATCCCCAGCACCATGTGCAGGCTGTGCCGCTCGCACAAATCGACGCACAAGGTGGCTACGAAGCTGATGGCGATTTCGAGGAGTTCCTGTTCGCGCGGGCCTGCCGGATCGGGCAGCCACGGGTCGAGCAGAATTGCCACGTCGCGATTGTGTCGCGCCTCGAATTCGCGAACCATCAAGCGCCCGCGCCGGGCCGTGGTGGACCAATGAATCCATCGCGGGCTGTCGCCATCGCGAAACTCGCGCAGCCCGTGATAATCGGCTTCCAGTGTCGCCGGTCCGGGCCGCCGCCCTTCCTGGTGCGGATGGCTCTCTCGCTCAAACTCCAGAAACCGCCGGTTGATCTTGCCCAGCCGCGGATAGACCAGCAAGTCCTGAGATTCACCGAGCACCACGCTTCGCTCCATGAACCCGTAGGGAAAATGACTAAAGAGTTGCATCGCCCCAAAGCGAACCATGCCACGCTTTGGCAAAATCATTTCAATGCGCTCGGCCATATGTCCGCGCGGCGGAACCGCGGGCAGAAATAGACAAGGGGCTTCCCGGTCCGAATGGGAATTCACGGGATTGCTCAGCACAAGCCCTTGGGCCGTGCCGAACAGGCGACGATTCTGCACTTCGATATCCAGGTGAAACGGCCGCCCGGCCACGGCATGATCGGGTAGGCGGCGCGAAGCCGTCAGATGACGCAAATTGTGATGGGTCTGAAGTGCGCCGATCAGCAAAACGGCGACGAGCATGCTGAACGCAAGCAGCGTCAAACTGGCGTGACTCACCAAGGCTGACACCAGAACCCAACCGGTCAGCGCAAGGGCGAAAAGTCCCTCGCGCTTCAGTTGCAATCGACGATGCCAACTCGAGTGAAGCTGTTGCGTTGTTGAGTTGTTCGGTTCCATCGGTCGTTTGGAAAAACCTTGATCGGCCAGCTTGAACTACGAACTATTCCGGCACCGGAATCTGATCGACTATATTGCGGATCACCTGGTCGGACTGACCCGCCTCGCCGTCCTGCAAGAACGACTTGCCAATCACTCGATGCGCCAGAACTGGTGACGCGAGTCGCTTGATGTCATCGGGAATCACGAAGTCGCGTTTTTCGATGAGTGCCAGTGCTTGGGCGGCCCGGTACAAGAACAGGCCGCCACGCGGGCTGGCACCGACGTGCAATTCCGGCGATCGGCGAGTCGCCTCGACGATATCCATGAGGTATCCGGCCAGGCCTTCGTCCATGCGAACGTCGTGTACCGCCGCCTGCAGGGACAAGACGTCACCGGGGTTGATGATTTGCTCCAGTTCGTCGATCGGTTCACCGCGCCGATGGTCTGCCAGGAGCTGCAACTCATCGGACCGCCGCGGGTAGCCGACGCGAATGCGCAACATGAATCGGTCCAATTGGCTTTCGGGCAGTGCGTAGGTCCCTTCGAACTCGAACGGATTCTGTGTGGCCAGCACGATGAACGGCGGCGGTAGCATATGCGTGTGGCCGTCGGTCGTCACCTGATGATCGTTCATCGCCTCCAGAAGAGCACTCTGCGTTCGCGGAGTTGTCCGGTTCACTTCGTCGGCCAGCACAATGTTTGCAAAGATCGGCCCCTGCTTGAACGAAAACGTGCTCGTCTGAACGTTGAACACGTTCGTGCCAATAATGTCACTGGGCAAAAGGTCCGGCGTGAATTGAATGCGGCGAAACGTGCCGCCGATCGACCGAGCAAGCGCCCGGGCCAGGAGTGTTTTGCCGACGCCAGGCACATCCTCAATGAGAAGATGTCCCTCAGCCAGGAGACCCACCGCTGCCAACCGGATCACCTCCGGCTTCCCCCGCAGAACGCGCGCGATATTGGCTTGCAGGCTATCTATCATTTCCAACGTACCAACGCTCATGGATGGATTATAGGAGATGCGATGCTGCTACGAAAGCAGTTGGACGCAAGGAGTCAGTCGGTTGGATGGATTTCTGGTGGTCGGAATTGTTGACACTTCGTGCGGCGACCGATAGGTTAAGTCTGTCCCCCTTGCGCCGGAGTGGCGGAATTGGCAGACGCACCAGCTTGAGGGGCTGGCGGCCCACAAGGCCGTGCAGGTTCAAATCCTGTCTCCGGCATTTTTCAATTCGGCATCGCTCAATGCGTTGCCCGAGCAATTCAAGCACATCGCGATTGCGGCAATTTGCGAGTTTCGGGAACCGGTAGGACGCAAAGCTCGTTGGTTGAGTCAATGTGGCCGATCTCCGGCGCGGAGTAACATGCGACTTGCTTCTCGGCCTGGGTTGCCGCCGCGCTTTCCGCTGCGGTTCGGCCGATGATCTCTGGTTCTCCGGCTGTACCCAGTTGATTCACAAGAATATGCGTCAGGCCACGCAGACACATGAAACTGCCGAAATTCCGCGAGGATTCGATGTGAGGCGATGCCATCTTTCACCCCTTTCCGAAAGATTGGAGGCCGGACGATAATGAATGTCACAAAAGGGGTCAATCGGTGTTCGTTCGTTCCCAATGGCTCATCGGTCGCGCTGAAGTGAATCGATCAGCGTCAACAAATGTTCGGCACAAGCGGGCCATGCGAATCGCTGAATATCGACCAGGCCACGACGCGCCAATCGCTCGCCTACTTCTCTGGACTCGTAGAGAAATTCGAGAGCGGCAACGATCTCATCGATCGACGGTTCGTGCCACGTCCCGCGCGCGGGGTCCGGTTGCACGAGGTTTGCCGGAACGGGCTGAAGTTGCCGGAGCCCCACGCAGTTTTCGCCGGGCACGAGGAGATCGGCAAGCCCTGTCGAGAATGTCGTGATGAGCGGCCGACCACAGGCCATGAATTCCATGACGAAATGGTTCGTGCCGCCTTCGCAGCGAATGGGGAACAAGCCGCAATCGGACATTGCCATCGTTCGGGCCAGGGTTGGGCGGGGCCCTGGTACGAGCACGCGAAAACGATTGGCCGGAACGCCGTTGTCCACCAACACGCGAACCAGATCGCTCGGATAAGATTGGACCGGCGAGAACCGAAAGTGCGGCGAATGGGCCAGGCTGGCCTGCGTCCACGCCCAAGGATTGAATGCGTTGATGAGCAGAACCGCATCACGCCGGCGTTGTGCAAATGCGGAAAACGCGGCGATCACCAGATCGGTCCCCTTGAGATATTCATACTTGCCGCCGCTGAAGACCAGGAATTTGCCTTGCAGGTCCGCCGGTCGTTCGACATTGCGATCGTGTGGATGAAAGATGTCTAGTTCGACTCCTTGGTGTACAGTCGCGGACTGCCGCAGACCATGAGCGTAAAGCACACGCGTCGCCCAGTCGCTGGCAGTGGTGACCACGTCGGCCTGTTCCAGAAAGCTGATTTCTTCCGGCAGGAGTTTGTCGAACTCGAAAAATACGTGCGCCACGAACATGCCTCGCGGTTGGATCGGTGCCATGCCGGCGGGCCCCCGTCGCGGCCAGTCCTGTGGGCACAACCAACGGCGAGACGACGGAGCACCACGCACGAACGAGGCAAATTCCGGAACGAGCGGCTTGGCGGCGAGGGCACGCAGTTCGGCAGCCTCGGCCGGTGAATGAACCTGAGATCCGAGATCGAATCCCGGCAGGGAAAAGATTGAGAGTCGAAGGTCCACCTGCTTCGCCAGCGATAGGGCGAAACCCTTGCCGGCGATCCCGGCACCGAAGCTGTCTCCAACGGCGGTGAAGAAGTTCAGGGTTCGACGCGGTCCGCTCACGCAATTCCTCACATGCGGCGTGCCATCGTGGCGAGATTGGATTCACGACAATCAGCCGAGAAGCAGCGCTGCAAATGGGTGGTGTGGGACAACCCGCCGCACTACTACGTGCGATTCATCCACGGGCACAATACCTGGCCAGATTCGCACTTTCATCTGAGCCGCAGAAATGCGAACCAGTGGGTCATGCCGCCGGAATCTGCCGAGTACTTGAAGACCGTGCTGCCGCTGTATGAACAACTTTTCACTGTCTCTCGCAAAGAGGACTGACGCAATCGGGATTCTCATGGGTACCTGTACTTCGCTGCGGCGTCGCGCAGGCGGTTGAGATCTTCAGCCTCGCCGATGGCCGTGAAATATTCGACCATCGCATCAAAGGCATACTGGCGATATTCCGACGTGGAGCAAGTTCGACCGTTAATTCGTAACCGGCCCCGTTCCAGCGTCTGCCTGCCCAGATGAAACACACTCGCGTCATCGCACACGCCGACGCGCCAGTTCTGCTCCTCACACACGAGGCCACTGAGCACGTCCTGGCCCCAACCCCAGGCCAACCGATCGTCAAACGACCGAACATGCTCGATGAAGTTGCGGTGGAAAAGCGGCGCGACGAAGTCCACCCACGGTACGACCCGCACGTTGCTCTGTGTGAGGCGACGCATCTGAGGCCATGCACAATGACCTGCGATACTGGGCGAAACGAGCTTGTAACCCTCTGCGATCGCCTTGCGAAGATGGTCCAACAGCCGCGGTGTTTCGAGCACCAGGTCGTTGTTCAAGAAAAGAAGATGGCTGTAAGTCTTCGATTCGAGCACCAGGGCAAATGCCCGATTGATCGCTCCACCAAAGAACCGGTTTTCCGCCAGGCGTACGCGGGTGTATTGAGAAACTTTGTCGCTGTCCGAACCGTTGTCCAAAACCACGAGGTCGCAATCGCTCCACGTCTCGCGGGCTATTGCCTCGTAGAGTTCGTCGGTCAACTCCGGCAGATTGTGATTCAGGATAATTGCAAGAGTTGTTTCCATCTCAATCTCACGGGCGCTTGCGAACCACGGCCAGAGTGTCGTCGCAATGCAACGAAACCTCGCTGACTTGGGCGTCCAAATACGCGAGTTCGTCTGTGGTTAGGTATGGGCTTCGGAATTGCCCGCTTGCCTGGAATCGCTCGATCATGAAAAGCGTCGTGTTGCTGCGATCGGCGTCCTGCAACCGAGCATCGAGAAGCTCTGGCAACCGCTCAACGTCCGATTCGCCGACGCGGATTGAAAACCGGGAGTAATCCAACACTTCACTAAACGGCAGCACGT